>Ga0207675_100000353_pt1 | contig 43874 bp, 45 predicted proteins | sample KBSSwiS42_FD_184305 | JGI IMG/M metagenome (GOLD analysis project Ga0207675, IMG submission 184305) | Switchgrass rhizosphere microbial communities from Kellogg Biological Station, Michigan, USA - KBS Switchgrass S4-2 (SPAdes) (version 2) | ecosystem: Host-associated > Plants > Roots >...
CATCTTCGGCCATTTCGCCGGCGCGACGCGGCTGGAGGGCAGACGCGAAGGCGACATTTCTGTCTTCTGGTTCGACCACGGCTGGTTCTGGTTCATCCCGCTGACCGGCGGCGTGACCAGCATCGGCGCGGTGTGCTGGCCCTACTACATGAAGACCCGTAAGACCGAGCCGCGCCAGTTCCTGCTCGATACGATTGCCCTCTCCCCGGCGCTCGCCGAGCGGCTGCGCAACGCCACGCTGATTTCGCCGGTCACCGCCACAGGCAACTATTCCTACACCTCGCGCCAGTCGGTGGGCGAGAGCTACATCCTGCTCGGTGACGCCTTCGCGTTCATCGATCCGATCTTCTCGTCGGGCGTGCTCCTGGCGATGCACAGCGCCTTCGTCGGCGCCGACACCGTGGAGACCTGCCTCGACCGCCCCGAGCGGGCGCGCGCCGCGATGAAGGCCTACGACGCCAGCGTGCACCACGGGACGGCGTCGTTTACCTGGTTCATCTACCGCGGCACGTCGCCCATCCTGCGCTACCTGTTCATGAACCCCGGCAACACCCTGGGCATGCAATCCTCGCTGCTCTCCATCCTCGCGGGCGACATCTTCCGCGGCACGCCGGTGCGTCTCGGCCTGCTCTCCTTCAAGACGCTCTACTACTTCTTCAGCGTACTCAACCTGAAGACCAGCCTGAAGGCCTGGCTGCGCCGCAAGCAGGTCATACGCGACCCGGGTTCCGCTACGCCTGCCTAGGCCATCGCGCCGTTGATCGAGATGATCTGGCCGGAGAGGTAGCCGGCCTTTTCCGACGCCAGGAACGCCACCAGCTCCGCCACTTCCTGCGGGGTGCCCGCGCGTTTCATCGGCACCAGGCGCGCAATCGCCTCCTGGTCGAATGCGCCGCTCGCCATCGCGCTTTCGATGATTCCGGGCGCCACCGCGTTTACCGTGACGCCGCGGCTCGCCAGCTCGATGGCAAGCGATTTGGTCGCCCCGTGCAGGCCGGCCTTGGCGGCCGCATAGTTCGCCTGCCCGCGATTTCCCATCAGCGCCGCGACCGAGCTCAGGCTGATGATGCGCCCCCATCGCGTCGCCATCATCGGGAGCAGCAGCGGCTGCGTGACGTTGAAGAAGCCGTGCAGCGACACGTCGATCACGCGCATCCACTGCTCACGCCTCATCCCGGGCAGCACGGCGTCGTCGTGGATGCCGGCGTTGTTGACCAGGACCTGGATCGGGCCCGCGTCGAGCAGGCCGCGGAGCGCGTCGCCGCAGCGGTCCGCGTCGGTGACGTCGAACGCTACGGCCTGTGCGCTGCCGCCGCTGCGTCCGATGTCGGAGGCGACACGTTCCGCCTCGGGCAGGCGGCTGTTCGCGTGCACGATGACGTGCAGACCGTCGGCGGCGAGCCGCGCGCAGATCGCCGCGCCGATCGCTCCGCTGCCGCCAGTGACGAGCGCGCGCTTCATCCGCCCGCCCCCGCATCGAGCACGACCAGCGCCCGCCCGCTTAACAGCTCGACGCCACCGACCTGCAGGGTAAAGCGGTAGCTGGCGTGCGAGCTGTCGCCCGCCACCAGCTCCGCCTCGACCAGCAGTTCGCCGTCGCGGTCGTCGAGGCGCGCGGCGCGGCAATCCAGGTTTCTCAGGCTCGCGAGGTAGCCGGCCCGCGGCCGGCTGCCTACCTTGCCGCTCAGGCCGCCGTGCACGGCCATCGCCTGCATCGCGTACTCGATCCCGCACACGGCCGGAAGCTGATCGCCGCTGCGCAAGGGGTTGTCGGCGGCGCGGTGCCCGCGGCTCATGCATTGGATGCGGCTCGCATCCCACTGCACGACCCCGTCGAGGAGGCACATGGGGCCGCTGTGCGGAATCAGGCGTGCGATCTCGTCGCGGCTCAGGCGCACGGCGTGACTTCCACGCGCAGACGGGTGTCCGCCGGCATTTCGAGCAGCAGCCGCGCCGGCGAGCCGCGTGCGATCTGCGCCAGCAACGGCAGACAGCGCGCGGCGGGGACGCCGTCGCGCAGGGCCTCCAGACCCTCGTCCTGCATGCGCGAAGCGGCGCCGGCCTGGGCTTCGAAGCCGATCTCGAGAACCGCCAGCGACGCTCCGGTCCGCTCGGGCGCAAGCACCAGCGCCACGCCGAAGCTCGCCTTGATCTCGCGCGCCGCTCCGAGCGGCGCTGGATAGGGATGGTCGTAGGCGATCAACGCGACCGGCTGCCGGTCCAGCGCAACCTGCGACGCCGCGTCGAGGAGCCCCGCGCCGAAGCTGGCGTCGTACGCGCACAGGCTGGTGGACGCGGCCCTGCACTGCGTGGCGATGCTCCAGTAGCCCGCGGCGGCGTTGTGAACCGAGTTGTGGAAGCGCGTCGGCGAAACCTGGCGGTCCGCCGTGGCGAGGGATTCGAATATCGCGTGCACGTTGTCGCAATCCGCGCTGGAGGAGGTAAATACCGTCCCCAACGCGGCCGCATCGAGCCCGGAACTCTCGATCGCCTCGATGCCGGCAGCGAGCGCAAGCCGCACCGGCATGCCGGCTCGCCGGCGCTCGACCGCCGGCAGCAGCGGGCTCGCCGCGACCGCGGTCGGGGCCGCCCGATAGGGCTCGTCTCCCGCGAGCGCAGGGCGGCTCGCCTGCCAGCCGTTCAGGCCCGGGCCGACCAGTCCGATGCCCTCCACGAAGGCGCGCATCAGGCTGTCGCCTCCAGCACCACGCTGCAATTGTTGCCGCCGAAGCCGAACGAGTTGCTGAGCACCCGATGCACGGCAGCGCGCCGCGGCTCGACCAGATAGCTGCAGCGCATCGCCGGATCGACCTCGCGGGTATTGGCGCTACCCGGGAGAATCCCGTGCTTCATGGCGAGGATCGAGATGATGATCTCGGTCACGCCGGCGGCGCCGAGCAGGTGGCCGGTCGCTCCCTTGGTCGAGCTGCAGGGCGTCGGTCCCTCGAACAGCCCCGATACCGCGCGGTCCTCCGCCGCGTCGTTGGTGCGCGTGCCGGTGCCGTGCAGGTTCACGTAGTCGATGTCGCGAGCGGCGAGGCCCGCGCTGCGCAACGCGCGTTGCATGGCGAGCCGGGCGCCGAGGCCCTCCGGGTGCGGGGTCGACATGTGGTGGGCGTCGCAGCTGTCGCCGACGCCGAGCAACCTGGCGTCGGCGCCCGCGGCATCCTCCCGTTCGAGCAGCGCGAAGCCACCGCCTTCGCCTATCGAGATGCCGTCGCGCGCCGCGTCGAACGGCCGGCACGGCCCCCGCGCGGTGAGCTCGAGCGAATGGAATCCGTAGAGCGTGGTGAAGCCCAGCGTGTCGACGCCGCCGACCACGGCGGCGTCGCAGATTCCCGCCGCCATCATGCGCGCGGCGTTGCCGAACACCTTCGCCGACGAGGAGCACGCCGAGGACACGGCCAGCGCGGGGCCGCGCAGCGCGAGATAGCGCTGCGCGAAGTCGACCAGCGAGAAGGTGTTCTGCCTCTGGGCGTAGCGAAAGTCGGCGGGCAGCGCACCGGTGACGGGGTCGCGCCGGCGGTATGCGAGCTCGGTTTCCAGGATGCCGGAGGTGCTGGTCCCGAGGAACACGCCGATGCGCGCCGCGCCGTAGCGCTCGCTTGCCTGCGCGACGGCGGCGGCAAAGCCGTCGGTCTCCAGCGCGAGCTGCGCCAGGCGGTTGTTGCGACATTCGAAGGCGGCCAGGTCCGCGCGCACCGGCCGCGCTTCGAGCGCGCGAACGCGACCGATGTAGGTCTCGAACGCCACGTCCTCGAAATCGCACCGCGCCAGCCCCGAGCGACCTGCGAACAGCGCTTCGGCGACCGCGCCTGCCCCGACCCCCAGGCAATTCACGACGGAATAGCGGGTGACGGCGAGCGGCTGCACCTACGGAATCTAAACGACTTTCCTCGCAAGGAACAGCACGTTGCAGAACGGCGTGCCCTGGCTCATCGGCGCGGCGTGGACGGCGAAGCCGCGCTGCGACAGGGCCGCGACCCAGCGCGCGGCGCTGCGGCAATGCAGCTTCGGTCCGAGCTTGCCGCGCGTGAGCGCCTCGAGCCATGCGCTCAACTTCGTCATCCAGAAGGCCAGGCCCGCGTCGGCGTCGGGCTCACGCAGCAGCAGCAGGCCGCCGGGACGCAGCGCCGTCGTCGCGTTCTCCAGCACGCGTTCCTGCTGCGCCTCCTCGAGGTAGAGCAGCACGTCGAGCATGACGATCACCGAACAGGCATTGAATTCGACTTCGCGCACATCGCACAGCTCCACCTGCGCGCCGCCGTCGAGCGCGCGGCGCGCAATCCGCACCCTGCCGGGATGCGCGTCGACGCCGCGCAGGGCAAGGCGCGTCGGTGGCGGCGGCCAGTCCACCGGCCAGCGGCCGTCCGCGTGCAGATCTCGCGCCGCCTTGAGCAGCGACAGGAGCACGCCCTGGCCGCAGCCGAGGTCGAGCAGGCTGCCGCTGTCGGGCAGCAGCCCCCTGCACAGCAGCGCATGAAACACCGGGTCGTGGCGCAGCTTGCCCCACGCGAAGCACCACGCATACTTCCCGGCCGCGCGATAAGACCGCGTCGCGGCCTCGAACACGGGCCTAAACCGCGCGTCCATCCTGCAGCGCGGTTGCCAGCGTGACTGCGGTCAGGCCTTGGGCCGCCACTCGTTCCAGAAGATCGGGCAGCACTGCGAGCACGGTCGGCCTCGTGTCGTGCAGCAGGAGGATGTCGCCTGCCGCCAGTGCGCCCGCCAGCCGCCGCAGAACCCTGGCCGCGTTCCGGTCTACCCCGTCCAGCCCTCGCCGCGTCCAGGAAACATAGCGCAGCCCACAGCGCGCGAGCACCGGATCGAGGAGCGGGCTGCGGAACCCGACAGGCGCGCGAAAGAACGATGGCCGGCGTCCGGTGATGCCGCCGAGAATGGCCTGCGCCGATTCGACGTCGCGGCGCAGCCGGAAAATCCCGTAGAGCGCGAACGCGTTGGAGTGCCGCAGGCTGTGGTTCGCCACGCCGTGGCCGCGGCGCACGATCTCTCTCGCAAGGTCCGGATGCGCCGCCGCCTTCTCCGCCACGCAGAAGAACGTGGCCTTCGCCCGATGGCGATCGAGCAGGTCGAGAACGCGCGGCGTCACCTCGGGATCCGGGCCGTCGTCGAACGTGACGCTGATCATGCGGCGCGCCGCGGCCGCCGGCGGCAGGCGCGTCAGGTTGGCGCCCAGCCATTGGCTGCGCGGCAGGAACACCGCCACGGTGACGACAAGAAAGTCCGCGGCGATCGCCGCCAGCGCCCAAGGCCACGGCGCCGGCTGCCACGCGAGCGCGGCTGCCGCCGCGGCGAGCACCAGCAAGGCGACGCAGACCAGCGGCGCGGGGCGCCAGCGTGTACGCGAATCAGGCGTGGTCATGGCGCCGGCCGAGGATAGCGGAGAAGACGAGCGCCAGCACCGTTCCCAGGCCGACCGTGACGCCGATGTCGTGCAGCACCGGCACCCTGGAGAGCGCCAGCAGACCGAAACCGATCACCGTGGTCGCGTTGGCGAGGAGCAGCGACACGAGGGTGCGGCTGCGGTCGCTCTGCGAGCTCGCCTGCCGGTCGAAGAGCAGCGAATAGTTCGAGCCGATGGCGACCACGAGCAGCAGTCCCACGAGATGGAAGATGGAAAGCGATTCGCCCGCCAGCGCCAGCGCGCCGGTCGTCACGAGCACCGCGGCGACGAGCGGCGCCGTTACGGCGAAGAAGCTGCGCAGCGATCGCAGGCTGGCGAGCAACAGCGCGCCGATCGCCGCCGCGCCCAGGAGGGAATAGGCGAGCGCCTGGGCGCGATAGCTGTGGTACAGCTGCTCGGACTCGCGCTTGAGGTCGAGCAGGACGGCTTGCGCGCCCGGCGGCGCCGTGAGATAGCGCGCTATGCCGGCCGCGTCCGCGACATTGCGCAACGGCAGCATGGCAGCCCAGCCGTCTGCACGCCTGGCGAGCAGGCTGTCGACGCGCAAGGCGAGGCGCGTGCCCTGCATGCCGCTGCGACCGATCGGCGGCGCGCTGCGCGCGGCGGCCGCGTCGGCAAGAAACGGCTCGAACACCTTTCCCCGAAAAGGCAGTCCGGCCACCGCCTTTTCGAGGTTGGCGCGCAACTGCGCCGGCTCGGGCAGCGCCTGGCGCCGCGCTTCCTGCGTCTGCCGGCTCGGAAGGAAGTCGGCAGGAGATTCGTATCCTTCCAGCATCCCCGCCTGCGAGGCCTTGCGCAGTCCTTGTCCGACCGCCTCGCTTGCCTGCAGCGCCGCTTCCTGGTCCGGCGCGTGGATGACGACCAGGAAACGCACGTCGGGCGCGCCGAGGTCGGCGCGCATTTTCTCGTCGAGCGCCTGATCGGCGCGCGGCACGGGGCTCAGGCTCGCCAGGTCCTCGTTCCAGAGCCGCTCGCCGCGCGCGGCCAGCAGGACGGCGATAGCGGCAACCAGAATGAGTACGGGATAGCGTAACGACGACGCGCGCCGCGCCGCTGCGCTCGCCCAGGGTCCGGCCGCGCCGACGATCGGTGCGGCGAGCGTGGACGGCAGCATCCCGGGCAGCACCCAGCGCGTCACCGCGACCGCAACCAGCAGGCCGACGATCGAAAACAGGCCGAGCTGCGCCAAGCCAGTGAACCCGGAGAACAGCATCGCGCTGAATCCGCAGATGGACGTCAGCACTCCGAGGCGCAGCGTGGGCCAGATGCGTTCGAGGGCGGCATGCCTTGCGCCGCCGCCGGCGGCCTGCGTGAAGAGGTAGATCGCGTAGTCCACGCCTTCGCCGATCAGAGTGACACCGAAGCCGAGCGTAATGCCGTGGACGGAGCCGAAGCCGAGGCTCACGGCGGCAATCCCGGCCAGCGCGCCGCTCGCGATGGGCACGAGACCGAGGGCCAGCAGCCGGCCGGAGCGGTAGACGGCAAGGAGCAGCCCGGCGACGAGCGCCGTTGCGATGAGCGACAGGCGCAATGCATCGTTGCGCACCGCCACGCGCGTCCTGGCCGCGAACACGCCTGGTCCGGAGACCAGCAGCTTCACCTCGTCGGTGCCCGCGCGGGAGAACGCCTGCACGATCCGGGCAAGCGCGCCCTCCTGCGCGCCGACGTCGTAGCCGGGCGCGCGAGTCTGCGCGAGCAGCAGCGCCCGCCGGCCGTCGCGCGAGAACCACACGCCTTCGCGCGTCGCCGGCCTCGACTGCGCCTCGAGGCTCTCGAGGATGTGCAGCAGCTCCCCGGTGGGGTCGTTCGCCACGATGCGCCGGACCAGGGCGCCGGCGGGCGAATCGAGCAGGCGCAGGGTCTCCTCGAGCCGCTCGCGCAGGCCCGCGGCCGAAAAGCGCTCGGCATCGACCGCCGAGCTGAGGAGGTAGCGATGGCGCCAGAGGAACTCGCGGTCCGCGGCGTCGCCGCTGCCGTCGCCGTTTTCCACCGAGACGAAGCTCGCGTCCTTGCGCAGCTCGGCCGCCATCGCCTTGCTGGCCTGCGCCAGCGCGGCCGGCGACGCACCCTCCAGCGCGATCAGCGCGAGCCGGGAAACGACGCCTTCGCGCAGTTGCTCGACCAGCACCTGCTGCTCCGGCGTCGGCGAGCGCGGCAGGAACGCGGAAACGTCGGTGCTAATCGTCGTGCGGGCAACGATCACGGCGCTGGCCGCCAGAAGCGCGAGCCATGCGCCGAGTGCCCACCGCTGCGCCGCGGTCACGGCGGGTCCCGGGTGATCGTCATCGTCGAGCGGTCGCCGTTGGGCTCGAGGAACTCGATCGTGCCGATGGTGCCGCCGCGGCCGCCGACGCGGATCTCGCTCAGCAACTCCTGCATGTTCCGATCGGTCGGCCTGAGCACCATGCGCCATTTGCGCTCGTCGCCTTCGAGCCCGATCTCGAACAGGCGCTTCAGCGCCGCCAGGTCTCCCGCCAGGGTGGAGCGGATGCTTTCTACAAAGACGCCAACCGCTGGGTAGTCCTCCAGGCGAATGCTGCGGCGACGTTTGGGCTGCGTGCTCTCTAGCGTGAGCTGGTCGCCCTCCAGCAGCACGCTTTCCACCCGCGGCGACAGCGTGCGCTTCTCGAGGCGATCGGGCGCGACATAGAGCAGCGTGCCGGAAGATTCGAGCGGCGTAGTGAGGATACCGACGTAGCGACGCTCCACGAAACGCCCCTTCGACGTCTTCACCTTGGCGAGCTCCTGCATCAGCCGCGCGACATCCCATGTGGACGACTCGGCGGCCGCGGCAGTGCCGGGCATCAGCGCCGCCGCCAGCACGACCGCGCGCGCCCTACCGCCAAAAGTCATAGAAGTTGAACCAGTTGTAGGGCGCGATACGGCAGTAGTGCTCCAGCCGTCCCACATAGCGTCGCAGCAGCTCGTCGACTGCGCCATCGCGGGCGCACCCGCGCGCTTCGTCGGGCAGGGCGAAACGCTCGATGTGCACGTCGTAGCGGTTCGCGCCACGGTAGACGCCGAAGAGCAGCAGGATGGGCCGGTTCAGGATGATACCGATGCGAATCGGCCCGGTGGGGAACTGCGCGGGCAGGCCGAGGAACTCGCAGCGCGCGACCCGCATTGCCCCGCTCATTTTCCCGTGCATTGCTCCCATTTCGCCGAGGCCGCGGTCCGCCAGCATGCCGACGACTTCGCCCCGCCCGAGCGCGGCCTCCACCTGCAGCATGGCATCGAGGCGGCCGAGGGGAATGACGTCGTCGTGCAGGCGCGGGTTGACGGCGCGCAGGACAGCTCCCACCTTGCGCGCGTTTTCCTCGTACATCAGCATCCGGATGCGCAATCCCTTCGTCCTGCCGAACGCGCGCGCAACCTCGAAGCTGCCGAGGTGCGCGCTGAGCATCAAGCAGCCCTCTCCCCCGGCCATCGCCTGCTCGAACACCTCGACGCCGTGCATGCGCACTTCGAAGCGGGCGAGCTCGTCGTTCAGCAGGAAGACCCGGTCGAGCAGCACCGCCGCGAAATGATGATAGTGGCGAAACAGGTCGCGCAGCCGCGCCTCGCGGCCGAGCACCCGGCCGAGATACTCGCGCGAAGCCCGGCGCGCGCGCGGCGAGAACGCCACGAAGTAGAGGCAGATGGGGTAGAGCAGGAGCCGCGCAGCGGCCCGCCCGATGACCGTCGCGACCCAGACGATCGCGCGCAGGGTGAGCGCGTGGCTGCGCTCTGGCCGGCGCACCCACTCCGGCGCGTGCCCCTGCTCCTCTACGCGTCCGTCGACGGGTCGGGACATGACATCTGGCCGGTCAGCACGATCCTGCCTTCGACGGCGCAGCTGAAGCTGACCTCCCCGCCGCTGCGCGAGAACTCGATCACCACGCGATCCCCCGGTCGCGCGGGCTGCAGGAACTTCGCGTAGGAGATCGCGAAAGGCGCGCGCGGCGCGCCGATGCTGCGCTCGATCGCCAGGATGGTTTCGCTCAGCAGCACCGCCCCCGGAATGATGGGATTGCCCTCGAAATGCCCGCGCGAGGAGGGATGATCCGGCTGGAAGACGCGCTCGACGACGCCGCGGCCGGGTGCGCTCGCGCTCACTGGCCGGCGACGATCCGCGCGAGCGATTGCCGCGGCAGCTTGCCGACGTCGTTGCGCGGCAACGATTCGACGAGGCACAGCGGGCGCGGCATGAAAGCCGGGTCGATGCGCTGGCGCAGCGCGCTCATCAGGGATTCCACCGTGTGCCCCGGCGCGACCGCGAATGCGGCCAGGCGGGCCACCGCTTCGCCCTCCTCGCTCGGGGCGATGAAGACGCCGTCGAGCACTCCCTCGATCGAGTTCAGGTGGTAGTTGAGATGCGCGAGCGAGGTGCGCTTGCCGGCGACGTTCACCAGATCGGCGGTGCGGCCATGCAGCAGGAACCTGTCGCTGCCCCGCAGCTCGATGACGTCGGCGAGCAGCACTTCGCCTTCGATGTGGCCGCCGCTCGCCCAGGTGCCACGGCTGTCGCCGCGCAGCGAGACCCCGGGAAGCGCCCGCCACTCGTTCGTCTCCACGGTGCGCCGGGTAGCGACCTGGCCGGCCTCGGTGCAGCCGTAGATTTCTTGCAGCGGGGCGACGAAGCGCGCCTCGGCGCTCGCCGCGAGCTGCGGCGCCAGCGGCGCCGTGGCGCAGACCAGCAGATCCAGCCTGGGCAACTCGTCCGGCTCGCCGAGCAACACGCGCAGGTGTACCGGCGTGGTCACCAGGCAGCGCGGGCGCGGCAGCGCGCGCAGCTCGGCACGGATATCCGCCGGGAAGAACGGTCGGCCGGCGTGCAGCGCGAGGCCGCCCCGCATCGCCATCAGCAGCGTGGATTCCAGACCGTACGAATGCTGCGGGGGCACGGTGCCCACCAACGCCATGCCCGGCAGCGCCCGCAGGCCGAGCGCTTCGATCTCCTCGGCGGCGCTGCGCACCATGCTGCCCCAGGTCCTCGGGAAGGGCTTCTGCTCGCCAGTGGAGCCGGACGTGAACAGGATGGCCGCGAGCTGCTCCGCCGGGACGGCCGGGATCTCCGAAGGTGCCGCAGCAGCACCCACTACGATCTCGGGGAAGGCGAGCGTCTCGAGGCCGGCAGGCGCACCCGGCGCATCGCTGAGGCAATAGAGGTCCGGATAGCTCGCGACCAGGCGGCCGACGAGGTCGGGCGTCTCGTTCGGCGGCAGCAGGCTCACCTGCCGGCGTACGAGGGCCGCCGCGAAGCCCACGGCGAAGCGGTAGCGGTCCGCGCAGCGATTGAACACGTGGCGCCGCTCCGGCAGGGTAGCGGCGAGGCGGCGCACGTCGCGGCAGAACTCGTCGACGCCGACGGCGCGCCCTGCGTGCCAGGCGAATACCGCGCCGGTGCCGTGGCCCTGGAGCAGCGGCAGGGCGGCGGTCATCGCGCCCGGGTGGTCACTTCGGCGAACGCGCTGAGGATGCGCCCGATGGAGACGCGCGGAACGAGCGGGAAGCACAGCGCCCGGTAAACCTGCTGGGCGACGAACATCAGCGCGAGCAGCGGCAGGTCGAGCAGGTTGACGAACATCGACCAGACGTCGTGCGGCGCGAACGCGAGCAGCAGCGCCGAAACGAGAATCTGCCCGGCGAAGAACGCGCACCACGCGACCGTCAGGCGGCGCGTGAAGCGCGCCATGTCGGGCGGCACGGAACCGTGGATGCGGTGCGCGACGCGCGTGATCAGCGGCTCGCGGCCGGCGCGCAGGCTGCGGCCGAAATACCACAGCAGTGCGAGGTAGGCGCCGGCGTGAGCGAGCCCCGCAAGCGCGCTCGCGCCCAGCGAGTCGCGCAGGGCGAAGTGGACGACGAACGGGAAGAAGCCCGCGAATGCGAGAAATACGAGCGCCTTCCGGGCAAGGCGCATCTAGCCGCGCTGCAGCTTCCGGACGTGCTCGTTCAGGCTGCGCAGCGAAGCGAAGATCCTCACGTTGTCCTGGTCGTCGGACCTCAGCCGTACGCCGCAGGTCTTCGAGATCGCGAGCGCGATCTCCAGGATGTCGATCGAGTCGAGGCCCAGGCCATCGCCGAACAGCGACGCGCGCGGGTCGATGTCGACGGCACGCACCTCGAGGTTGAGGGTCGTGACGATCAGCTCGGCGAGCTCGAGCTCCTGTGCGGTGAGCGCGCTTTCGACGGCTTGAGCCTCTCCGGCAGCCTTCTGCATAAGAGTGTCATTATAAAGCCGGCATTCTCAGCGGCGCTTTTTCCGAGCTTTGCCGGCGTAAGGATTGCGCCCGGTGCGAAGCTCGATCGCCATCGGCGTGCCGACGAGCTCGAACTTGTTCCTGAAGTAGCCCTCGAGGTAGCGCTTGTAGGTGTCGGGTACGCGGTCGAGGGCGTTGCCGTGGATGATGATGCGAGGAGGGTTGACGCCGCCCTGGTGGGCGTAGCGGAGCTTGGGACGGATGACGCCGGCCTTTGGCGGGGCCTGCTTCTCGATGGCGGCGATGAGGGCGCGGGTGAGCTTGGGGGTGGAGAGGCGGGCCATGGCGGCGGCGTAGGCGGCGTCGACGGAGCGCATCAGGGGGCCCATGCCCTTGCCCTCTTTCGCGGAGATGGTGTGGACCTCGGCGTAGTTGAGGAAGCCGAGCTTCCACTGCAGCTCGGTCTTCATGCGGTCGCGCTGCTCCTTGGTTGCTGCGTCCCACTTGTTCACTGCGAGCACCAGCGCGCGGCCGCGCTCGAGGATGTAGCCGGCCACATGCGCGTCCTGCTCGGTCACGCCGTCGACTGCGTCGAGGGTGAGGATGGCGACGTTGGCGGCCTCGATGGCCTGGAGCGCCTTGACGATGGAGAAGAACTCGACCGGGGTGCCGGTCTTGCCGCGCCTGCGCACGCCCGCGGTGTCGATCAGCGTGTAGCGGCGTCCGTTGCGCTCGAAGGGAACCTCGATCGGGTCGCGCGTGGTGCCGGGCTTGTCGAAGGCGATGACTCGCTCCTCGCCGACCAGCGCGTTGATGAGGGTGGATTTGCCGACGTTGGGCCGGCCGACGATGGCGACGCGGGGATGGCCTCTCGCCGCTTCATTCTCATCGGAAGAGGGCTCGTCGTAGGTAAAGCTGGATAAGGCAAGATCCATCAATTCGTTGACGCCCTCGCCGTGGGCGCCTGAGATCGCGGCGGGGTTGCCGAGGCCGAGCTCGTGGAACTCGGCGACGGCGGTGTCGGACTGCATGCCCTCGGTCTTGTTGACCGCGAGGTAGACGGGCGAGGTGAGGCGCCGCAGCTTGGCGGCGATCTCGCGGTCGCCGCCGGTGAGGCCGGCGCGGCCGTCGACCATGAAGATGACGGCGTCGGACTCGGCGATGGCCTGCTCGGCCTGGCGCGCCATCTCGACGTAGATGCCCTCCTCCGCGCCGAGCTCGAGGCCGCCGGTGTCGATGGCGATGAAGGCGCGCTCGCCCTGGCGTCCTTCGCCATAGTGGCGGTCGCGAGTCACGCCGGGAACGTCGTGCACGATCGCGTCGCGGCTGCGGGTGAGGCGGTTGAAAAGCGTCGACTTGCCGACGTTCGGGCGGCCGACGAGCGCGATCACCGGCTTCACAGCGCGAGCGCTACCAGCGTTCCGTCCTGTGTCTGGATGAGCAGGCTCGAGGCAAGCGCGAGCGGCGCTGCGCGCACCGGCCCGCCGCCGCTCGAATAGCGCGCGACGAACGCGCCCGAATCGCGCGACAGGAAATGCACGTAGCCCTCCAGGTCGCCCACCGCCACTACGTTGCCCACCGGCGCCGGGACCGAAAGCTGGCGGTAGGCGAGCTTGTCCTGCTTCCAGACCGGGCGGCCGTTGCTGCGGTCGAGCTCGTGCACGCTGCCGCGGTCGTCGCTCACGAAGGCAAAGCGCGCGTCGACCCTGACGCCGGTGAGCGAGGAGAGCTCGCGCGCCCAGACCTGGCGGCCGTTCGCCATGTCGAAGCACGCCACCCTCCCCTGATAGGCCGCCGCGCACACCTCGCGGCCCTGCACCACCGGGTCGCCGACCACGTCGGTCACGCGCTCCAGCTCGGTGGCGCCCTTGGGATTTGCGACGGTCGACTCCCAGCGCACGCCGCCGTTGGAAAGCGTGATCGCGGCGAGCTTGCCGCCGGAGAAGCCGGCATAGGCGGTGTCGTCCACGACGGTGACGCCCGCGGGGCTCCTCACCACGAGCGTAGCCGGCGCGCGCTGGTACACCCAGCGGCGTTTTCCGTCCTGCTCGTCGAAGGCGAAGATGCGGTTGTCGACGCTGCGCACGAGCACCAGGCCGTTTGCCAGCGTCGGCGGGGCGAGCACCTCGCTCGAGACGCGCGAGCGCCAGCGCTGTTTGCCGTCGGAAGCCGAGACCGCGAAGACGTCGCCGTCCTCGGTCGCCACCACGACGGTGCGCTCGCTCGCCCCGACGCCCGCCGACAGCCGCTTCTCGAGCGTTACCCGCCAGCGCTCGGCGCCCTTGGCGGCGGCGTCCAGCCGCACCACGGTGCCATCGCGCGCCGCGGCGAACACCGCATCGCCCACCACTGCGGGGAAGAACACGAAGCGGTCCGCATAGCCGATGCGCGCCGACCACAGCACGCGCACTTCCTGCGGCTTCTCGAGCCGCTGCAGCTCGGCCGGCTTGGGGCCGCTCGCCGAGCTGCAGGCAGCGGTCGTCAGAGCCGCCGCGACGAGCGTGAAGATGCGCATCAGCCGCCGAGCGCGTCGAGCCGCATGCGTACGCTTTCCTTGAACGCGCTGTCCGAGCCGTCGGCCTTTTCGAGCGCGAGCTTGTAGGCCGCCTTTGCGTCCGCGGCCTGGTTCTTGGCGACGAGCACGTCGCCGCGCAGCGCAGCGTACTGCGCCTCGTAGGCGGGAGCGGGATTCGCCTCGAGCGTCTTCAGCGCCTCGTCGTAGGCCTTCTCATCAAGCAGCACCGCGGCAAGGCGCAGGCGGGCGAGCTCCTTGAAATCCGGCGTCGGCGCCCGCTCGACCACCCAGGCAAGCTGCGCCTTGGCCGACTTCAGGTCGTTGCGGTCGAAGTAGTAGCGGGCGGCCACCAGCGCGCCGAGCGATGCGTAGAGCGTGCGCGGGTAGCTTTCCACCAGCGTGCCCGCGGCGTCGCGCAGCGCCTTGGCGTCGTTCGCCTGCACCGCCTTGGTCAGCGTTTCGTAGAGCACGCTCGCCTGCGTCGCCTGGCTAGCCGTGTACCAGCGCCATCCCTGCCAGCCGGCGAAGCCCACCGCCACGGCGACCACCACCGCAGTGATGATGCCGCCGTGCTGCTTCCACCACGCCTTCAGCTCCTCTACCTGCTCCTGCTCTTCAAGATCGAGCGCCATGGGTCATGCCTTCGGTGTTGAGTCGTTCAATGCCGCCTGCACCGCGCGGACGAGCTCGCCCATCGGGTGCACGGTTGCTTCCTGTGTGGTGAGATTCTTGATCTGCACCTTGGCCTCTGCAAATTCGTTCTCGCCCGCGATCACCGCGACGCGGAATCCCTTGCGGTCCGCGTAGGCGAGCTGGTTCTTGAGCTTAGCCTGCTCGAGGTAGACCTCGGTGTTGATCCCCGCCGCCCGCAGCCGGGTCGCGATCTCCAGGTAGTTCGCAAGATAGCGGCCGTCCATGGTGACCACAATGGCCTCAGCCGGCGTTCGCGCCAGCGGCCGCAGCAGGCCCGCCTCGCTCAGCTTCGAGAAAAGCCGCGTCAGCCCGATCGAGATGCCGACTCCGGGGAGCCTGGTCTCGGTGAAGTAGCTGGCGAGGTCGTCGTAGCGCCCGCCCGAGCAAATGCTGCCGATATCGGGGTGAGCTACGAGCCGGGTCTCGTAGATCGTGCCGGTGTAGTAGTCCAGGCCGCGCACCACGCTCAGGTCGACGGCGAACGCAGCCTGCGGCACGCCGAGCTGCCCCATCGCCTCGACCACCTTGCGCAGCTCCTCGACGCCCTGTACGCAGAGTTCGTTTCTCATTTCGCCCAACTCGGCCAACGTTTCCCTTGTATCGCGTTTGGCTGCGATGAGCTGGTACAAGCGCGTTGCGGGCGCGTTGGGAAGCCCGGCACGCACCAGCTCTTCCACGATTCGTGCCGCCTCCTCCTTCTCCACTTTGTCCAGCGTGCGCAGCACCTCGGCGGATTTATCCTCGGGCACACGAAATTCCTGCAGCAATCCCTTCAGCACCTTGCGGTTGTTGATGCGGATGCGGAACTCGCCGATCGCCATCTCCCTGAAGACGCTGTAGACCACGCTCGGAATTTCCGCCTCGGCGAGGTAGCTCAGCTTTTCCCGGTTGATGATGTCGATGTCGCATTGGTAGAACTCGCGGAAACGGCCTTTCCTCGCCTGCGGCGTCTCGCCGCGCCAGACCCGCTGGATCTGGTAGCGCCGGAAGGGAAACGCGAGCTCGCGCTCGCGCATCGCGACGTAGCGCGCGAGCGGAACCGTCAGGTCGAAGCGCAGCGCGCCCTTGGTCGCGGCCTCGTCGTCGTCCGCCTCGGCGAGGCGCGTAAGCGCATAGATCTCCTTCTCCACGCCGCCCTTGGAGGTGAGCACCTCGCGGCGCTCGGCCGACGGCGTCTCGATCGGCAGGAAGCCGTACAGCTCGAAGTTCCTGCGGATGACGTCGACGAGGTGGTTGAACTGCAGCTGCTCGTGCGGCAGGTATTCCTGGTCGAAGCCGCGCAGCAGCGCGGGTTTCACTTTTTGCACGTCACACGGCCTTGATCGGGATGCGCTTCCTGCCGTATTTCTCTCTGACGTAGGCTTCGACGATCGCCTGGAACTCCTCGGCGATGCGCTCGCCCTTGAGAGTCACGGTCTTGGCTCCGTCGACGTACACCGGCGCCACGGGCACCTCGCCGGTGCCCGGCAGGCTGATGCCGATGTTGGCGTGCTTCGATTCCCCGGGGCCGTTCACCACACAGCCCATCACGGCGACGCGCATTTCCTCCACGCCGGGATAGGTCGCTTTCCAGAGCGGCATCTGGTTACGCAAGTAAGCCTGGATCTTGTCGGCCAATTCCTGGAAAACCGTGCTGGTGGTGCGCCCGCAGCCGGGGCACGCGCTCACCATCGGGGTGAACGCGCGCAGGCCCATCGTCTGCAGGATTTCCTGCGCCACCTGGACCTCGCGCGCCCGCTCGCCCCCGGGCTCCGGGGTGAGCGAGACGCGGATCGTGTCGCCGATGCCTTCCTGCAGCAGCACCGCCATCGCGGCGGTCGAGGCGACGATGCCTTTCGAGCCCATGCCCGCCTCGGTGAGGCCCAGGTGCAGCGCGTAGTCGCAGCGCTGCGCCAGGCTGCGGTACACCGCGACGAGATCCTGGACCTGGCTCATCTTGCAGGAGATGACGATCTTCTCAGCGGCGAGGCCCCACTCCTCGGCCTGGCGTGCGGATTCCAGCGCCGAGACGATGACGGCTTCGCGCATGACCTCTGAAGCTTCCAGCGGCTCCGGGCTTTTCCCGTTCTCATCCATGAGTCGGGCGAGGAGCGCCTGATCGAGGCTGCCCCAGTTCACCCCGATGCGCACCGGCTTGCCGTAGCGCAGGGCGCATTCGATCATGGTGGCGAACTGCTCGTCGCGCTTCGCCCCCTTGCCGACGTTGCCCGGGTTGATGCGGTACTTGGCCAGCGCCTGCGCGCAATCGGGAAACTGCGTCAGCAGCTTGTGGCCGTTGTAGTGGAAGTCGCCCACCAGCGGCACGCCGCAGCCGCGCGCGTCGAGGCGCTCGCGGATGCGCGCCACCTGCGCCGCCGCCTCCGGCGAATTGACGGTGATGCGCACGAGCTCCGAGCCGGCGCGCGCGAGCGCCTCCACCTGCGCGCCCGTGGCCGCGGCATCGGCGGTGTCGGTGTTGGTCATGGACTGCACCACGATGGGCGCGTCGCCGCCGATGAGCACGTCGCCCACGGCGACCTGGCGCGAGACCCGGCGCTTCATTGCAGGCTCATTTCAGCGTGAATCGGGCGACTTCGACCCGGGTGTGCGGGCGCAGGTCCACCGGCTTCCCGTCGTAGGTGAGCTTCACCGAGCTCGCGTTGCCGATCACGATGTCGAACGGCGCCCGTCCCCGTATGGTGCGCTCGGTGCCGGCGGGATTGAGCGACGAGATCAGCATGCGCCCCGCGCCGTCCTTCACTTCCAGCCAGGCTTCGCCTTCGGTGCGCAGCACGATGCGGTGCGTTCCCGGGGCGAGCGGCTTGTCCGATTCATCCACCGTGGGGACGGTTTCAGGCTCGGGTTTCTTCGCCAGCACGGCGACCGGCGCCGGCTTTTTCTCGATCGTTTTTTTCTCAACCGGGGCAGGCGGCGCAGCGTGCTGCTTTTCCATCGCCACCGGTGCGGGAACGGGCGCGGGAGCGGGCTCGGGGACGCTCGCCGGAGGCTGCGGCACGGCGGCGGTTTGCGCGGGCGGCTCGGCCGGCTGCGTGCGCTCCGGCGGCGGCGCCTCGACGCGCGGCGCCGCCTTCTGCTGCTGCCATTCGTAGGCGAGCGCTCCCACCAGCAGCAGCACGCCGACCGAGAATCCGGCATAGAGCAGCGTCGAGCGCTTCGTGCTGTCGGAGAACGGCACCTCCTGCCGGAAGCGCTCCGCGATCTGGTTGGCGTCGGGCGGGGCCTCCACGCGCGGCGCGAGGCGCTCGATCAGCGGCTCGGGGTCGAGCTTGAGCAGCCGCGCGTAGTTGCGCACCATGCCGCGGGCGATCGTCGGACCGGGCAGCCGCTCGAAGCGCTCCTGCTCGAGCGACTCGATCTGGCGCGGCGCGAACTTGAGCTGCAGCGCCACGTCGTCGATGGCGAGGCCCTGCGCCTCGCGCGCCTGCTTCAGCTGGGCGCCGATCCCGGTGAGCTCAGTCAAAGTTTCCCCGCTGCAGCGCCTGGTACTCGGGGGACCCCGGAAAGCGCCGCCGCAACTGGTTGGCGTAGCCCTGCTCCGCGACGCGCTCGCCCGACTTGCGCTCGATGCGCAGCGCGAGCCACAGCGACTCGGCGCTCGGCTCGTCGAGCTTGTTGTAACGTGCGACGAGGCGGCGCGCCTCGTCCATCTTGCCCTGCTTGTAGCGGATCTGGCCGAGGTTGAGCAGCGACGCGGGCTCGTCGGGCTGCAGGCGAAGCGCGCGCTCGAAATACTGCTCGGCCTCCTTCGGCTTGCCGGTGCGCAGCGTGCACACTCCGGCGGCGCTGTACGAGCGCCACGGCGTGGAGTAGAGCGGATTCTTGACCGCCTGCATGAAGTACTTGACCGAGTCCGGCTCGCGCTTGGTCTGGCACAGGAACAGGCCGTAGTTGTGGTTGATGTCCCCGTCGGTGGGCGCGAGGCCGAGTGCGCGCTCGAAGCTCTGCGTCGCCAGGTTTTCCTCGCGCAGATCCATGTAGACCAGCCCGAGCAGGCCGTACGCGGGCGCGTAGCTCGAATCCGCGGCGGTGGCGATGCGCAGCTCCTCGAGCGCGACTCCCATGCTGCCGCGCTGGTAGTACGCTGCGGCGAGGTCGGTGTGGATGCGCGCGCGGTTGCGCGGCTCGCCGACCTCGCCGATCGTGCCGGTGTCCGCGGTGTTCGGTCCTTCCGGCTTCTTGGTGCCGGAGCAGGCCGCGGCAAGCACGAGCAGGCTAGTTATTAGTATTGTTCTCACGCACGCACCTCCTTGAGTCGCAAGCGCTGCCGCCGGGTGCGATCGGCGACGTCGCCTGCGAGCTGGCCGCAGGCCGCCGCGATGTCGTCCCCGCGCGTCTTGCGCGTGGTGACGGTGATGCCGGCGCCCTGCAAGATCTCGGCGAAGCGCCGGATCCGGTCCGGACTCGAGCGCTTGTAGTCCACCCCGGCGAACGGGTTGAACGGAATCAGGTTGTACTTGCAGCGCACTTCGCCGGCGAGCGCCGCGGCCTCGCGCGCCAGGGCGTCGCTGTCGTTCACGCCTTCGAGCATCACGTACTCGAAGGTGATGAAGTCGCGCGGCGCCTTCTCGAGGTACCGGTTGCACGCGGCGATCAGCTCGCGCAGCGGGTACTTGCGGTTGAGCGGGACGAGCTCGTCCCTAAGGCGATCGTTCGGCGCGTGCAGCGACACGGCGAGCGCCACCGGGCATTCGTCGCGCAGGCGGTCCATGCCGGGAACGACTCCGGAGGTGGACACCGTCACGCGCCGGCGCGACAGGCCGTACGCGTTGTCGTCGATCATCAGGCGCACGGCCGGGATCACGTTGTCGAGGTTGAGCAGCGGCTCGCCCATCCCCATGAAGACGACATTCGAGATAATCCTGTGGGAGCGCGAAGGCGAGCCGAGCTCCCGGTTCGCAAGCCAAAGTTGCCCCACGATCTCGGCGGCAGAGAGGTTGCGGTTGAAGCCCTGCTTGCCGGTGGCGCAGAACGAGCAGTCGAGCACGCAGCCGGCCTGGCTCGACACGCACAGCGTGGCGCGGCCGGTCTCGGGGATGAACACCGACTCGACGGCGTTCGCGCCGTCGACCTTCACCAGCCACTTGCGCGTGCCGTCGGCCGTGGTCTCGTCGCCGACGATGCCCGGCGCGGTGACGCTCGCCGTCCGGGCAAGCTTCTCGCGCAGCGCCTTCGACAGGTCGCTCATGGCGGCGAAGTCCGACACGCCGAGCTGGTGGATCCAGCGCTGCACCTGGCGGGCGCGGAAGGGCTTCTCGCCCTGTCCTTCGAAGAAGCGCGCGAGCCCGGCGGCGTCCAGGCCGAGCAGATTTTCCTTCACCGGGAGAATACCTCGCTAGCCGGGAAGAAATAGGCGATCTCGGTCTTCGCGGTTTCGGGTCCGTCGGAGCCGTGCACGGCGTTGGCGTCGATCGACTCCGCGAAGTCGGCGCGGATCGTGCCCTTCGCCGCCTTCTTCGGATCGGTGGCGCCCATGAGCTCGCGGTTCTTCGCGATCGCGTTGTCGCCCTCGAGCACCTGCACCAGCACCGGCCCCGAGGTCATGAACTGCACCAGGTCGTTGAAGAACGGCCGGCCGCGGTGCACCGCGTAGAAGCCCTCGGCCTCGGTGCGGGACAGGAACATCATGCGCGCGGCCGCCACGCGCAGCCCTGCAGCCTCGAAGCGCGCGAGAATCTGGCCGATGACGTTCTTCCTGACCGCGTCGGGCTTGATGATGGAAAGAGTGCGCTCGAGCGCCATGGAACGGGGATCCCTCTTTAAGACGCCGTCATTCGAAAAAATTTCACCATTGTAGCAAAGGGTTAGCATGTACCGACAGCTTCGCAGCGAATTTTCCGGCCGCATCGCCACCGTCACCCTGGCGCGCCCCGACCGGCGCAACGCGCTCTCGGCCGAGCTGATGCGCGAGATGATCGCCTGCGCGCAGGAGCTCGCCGCGCGCAGGGACCTCGACGTCGTGCTCGTCACCGGTGCGGCCGGCGTGTTCTCCGCCGGCGCCGATCTCAAGGATTCGACCCGCTGGGCGGGCGGCGCCCCGCTGCTCGAGCAGCGCGAGATCGCCGGGCTCGGCCAGCGCATGGCGCGCGCGTGGGAGGAGCTGCCGCAGATCACCATCGCGGCGATCGAGGGCTACGCGGTCGGCGGCGGCCTCGCGCTCGCCGTCGCGCTCGACTGGCGGGTGATGGCGCGCGACGCGTTCGTCACGCTGCCAGAAATCTCGCTCGGCATTCCACTTACGTGGGGCACGCTGCCGCGGCTGGTGAATCTCGTCGGGCCGGCGCGAGCCAAGCGCCTCGCGATCCTCGGCGAGCGCGTCGCGGCCGAGCAAGCGCTCGCCATGGGACTGGTCGACGAACTTTGCGACAAGTCCGGCGCGATGGAAGCCGCGCGGCGCCTGGCGGCCGCGGTGCTCGAAAAGCCGAAGCACTCGGTGCTGATGACGAAGGAAGCGGTGAACGCCTACGCCGGCCTCGGCGCCCACGCCGTGAGCTACATGGCGCACGACCAGCTCGAGCTCGCCGCCGCGAGCCCCGAATCGCGGGCGGCGCGCGACGCCGCGCTCAAGCGCCCAAAGCGCTAGCTTCCCTTCGCTACTTGGTGACCGGAGCCTTGGCCTTGGGCGCCGGCTCGACCGAGACTGCCATGGCTTCCTGATAGGTCGCCTCGACCTGGTCGCCGACCTTCACCAGCTTGATCTGCTTCGGATCGCGCAGCTTCAGCTCGACCGTCTGTTTCGGGCCGCGCAAGGTCACGATCTGCTTCTTGCGATCGACCGCGGTGACGTCGGCGATCACCGTGATCTGGCGCCCCGCCGCCGCGGCCGGGCGCTCGCCGGGCCGCGCCGCCTCGCTCCCTTCGCGCTCGGAGCGCTGGCGCAATTCCTTGCCGTCCTTCTTTAGCTCGAGGGTCAGCGCCTCTGCGTAGCGCACCACCACGAGGTCGCCGACCTTCACCTGGGCGAAGTTCTTCACCTCGGGACCGACCGCGAGCGTGACGACCTTGCCGCGCGGGCCCTTCAGCGTGACGGTGCGGGCCGCAGCATCAATCGCCTCGACGGACGCGGTGATCTTGGCCATGTTCGTGATCGTGCCCTTGCCGGGCGTAGTCGTGGTCACCGTCGCGCCGGCGGCGTCGGGCTTCTGGGCAAATACGGAAGCGGATGCTGCGGCAACGAGTGCGGCGGACAAAAGGAGCTTGCGCATGGTGTTTCCTACGAAGACAAATGGGAAATCGGGTAGTACCGCTTTTAACCCTTAAGAGGGTATTTCTTCTGTGCGCCTTCGAACACAAGGGGAGCGCCATTCTGGCACCAGACCCTGTGAGCCCGGCGACGCTTGGAAGCGCGCGTCGATACCGAGGCCGGGGACCCAGACCAGGTCCTCGCCACTGAATAGCAGGGGAAGGCGCTCGCGTGCCCAGGGCGGGATGCCGGCTTCCTGAAAGAGGTTCTTCAGAGTGCGGCGCGGGCGCTTGGGGTCGGGCTGGAGGCGCTCGCCGCCGGAGCGCAGGCGCACGCTCAAGGACTTGTGCTCGAGCGCGATGCCTTTGCCGCGCGCCTTGCGAAAGCGCAGCTCGCCGCCGAGCTCGGGCAGCCTCAGGCGCGGCTGGCCGTTCCATTGCTGCGGCGAGAATTCGGACGACAGCTCGGCGTCGAGAAATACCTTGCCGCGGTAGGTCCGCAGCGTCGCACCGTCGTGCACGAGCTTCGCGCGCGGGCTGCCCGAGGCGAGCTGCTTCAGCATCTCGATGAGCTTCGCTTCGCTCGGCGCTTGGAGCCCCTTTGAACGAAGGTAGTGGCGCAGCAGCTCTTCTGCGCCCGCTTCCTTCTTCGAGAAATGCCGCGCGGCGCGCGCGAGGCTCTCCTTCCAGTGCGGAAACTTCTGCTCGAGCAGCGGCCCGATGCGGCGGCGGATGAAGTTGCGCGTCAGCGCTTCGTCGGCGTTGCTCTCGTCCTCGATCCAGTCGAGGCGGTGCCGGCGCGCGTAGGCTTCGATCGCGCTGCGCGGCGTGCCGAGGAGCGGGCGCCAGAGCGTCTTGTCGCCGAAGCGCGCGCGCACCGGCATGCCGCTCGCGCCGCGCGCGCCGGCGCCGCGCAGCAGGTTCATCAGCACCGTCTCGGCCTGGTCGTCGAGGTTGTGCGCGAGCGCGATGCAACCGGCTTTCGCTTCGCCGAACGTCTTGTAGCGCGCTGCGCGCGCGGCGGCTTCGAGGCCCTTGCCTTTTCGAACCACCCGGATTTTCTTGATGGTCAAAGGCACTGCAAGGCGCTTGCAGAGCTGGCGGCAGAAGGCGGTCCATGAATCGGCGTTGGGGCTCAAGCCGTGGTGGACGTGGATCGCCTGCAGGCGGAGCCCGGGGTTCCTGCCGAGGAGGTGAAGCAGAACCACCGAATCGACGCCGCCCGAGAGGCCGACGGCGACGTCAGCGCTCGCCTGCTTCCTTGAACTTGCCATAGCTCATCAGCCGCTCGAGGCGCTCTTCGACGAGCTCTTTCGGCTTCTTCTGCTGCAGCTGCTTGAGCGCCTCGGCGAGCGCCTTGCGCAGCGACTGGGCGGTGGCCTGCGGATCGCGGTGGGCGCCGCCGAGCGGCTCGGGGACGATCTTGTCGATGAGGCCGAGGGCCTTCAGGCGGCTCGCGGTGATGCCGAGCGCCTCGGCGGCCTCGGGCGCCATCTCGGCGCTGCGCCACAGGATCGAGGCGCAGCCTTCGGGCGAGATCACCGAGTAGGTCGCGTACTGCAGCATGAGGATGAGGTCGCCGACCGCGATGGCGAGCGCGCCGCCGGAGCCGCCCTCGCCGATCACGGTGACGATGATCGGGGTGCGCAGCCGCGCCATCTCGAAGAGATTGCGGCCGATGGCCTCGGATTGCCCGCGCTCCTCGGCGTCGATGCCCGGATACGCGCCGGGCGTGTCGATGAAGGTGAACACCGGAAGCTGGAACTTCTCGGCGAGGTGCATCAGGCGCAGCGCCTTGCGGTAGCCCTCGGGCTTGGGCATGCCGAAGTTGCGCAGGATCTTCTCCTTGGTGTCGCGGCCCTTCTGGTGGCCGATGACCATGCAGGGCTCGTTGGCGAAGCGCGCGAGGCCGCCGACGATCGAAGGATCGTCGGCGAAGGAGCGGTCGCCGTGCAGCTCCTCGAAATGGCTGAACAGCGCCTGGATGTAGTCGAGCGTGTACGGCCGCTGCGGGTGGCGCGCCACCTGCGCCACCTGCCACGGCGTGAGCTTGCCGTAGATGTCCTTGGTGAGGCTCTGGCTGCGCTTGGTGAGCCGGTGGATCTCGTCGGAGATGTCCGCCGCCGAGTCGTCCTGCACGTAGCGCAGCTCCTCGATTTTGGTTTCCAGCTCGGCGATCGGCTGCTCGAACTCGAGGAAGGTGGTCTTCACTGGCGCGCGATTTTAACCTTGTACAACGACCTTGTTGCGCCCGAGCGCCTTGCCCCGGTACAGGGCCTCGTCGGCGCGGGCTAGAACGGCGGCCGCCGCCTCGTCCCTGGCGTGCTGAGCGACGCCGACAGTCACCGTGACCGGGGTCTCGGCCGCCACCGCGGCGCGAATGCGCTCGGCGACGACACTTGCCCCGGAGCGGTCGGTGTCCGGCAGGAGGAGCAGGAATTCCTCGCCGCCGAAGCGGCCGAAGACGTCGATGCCGCGCAAGCCCCGGCCGGCGATCTGCGCCACCCGCTTCAGCACGCCGTCGCCGGCGGCGTGGCCCAGCCTGTCGTTCACTGCCTTGAAATGGTCCACGTCGATGACGCAGACCGAGAGGCCGCCGCCGCGTGCCGTTCGCGCCAGCTCGCGGGCGAGGCTTTCCATGAGAAAGCGCCGGTTGTACGTCCCGGTGAGCTCGTCACGGATGGCGATCTCGCGGATGCGCTCCAATGCGTCCTCCAGGCGCCGGTTGCTCTCGCCAAGATGCGTGCGCAGCCGGTTTACGTAGCCGCCCATTGCGGCGAACCAGGGCAGCGCGACCATGAGCACGGCGAACTCCGTCAGCGCCGCGTCGACGTCCATGTAATCCTCGTCGCGGAGATACGAGAAGTGCAGCATCGCGCCGTGCGCCGCCAGCGCGAGAACCGAGAGCACCGCGAGACGTGCGGCGCTCAGGCGCAGCGCGCCGTAGAGCATCACCACGAGGTAGAACATCGTGAGCGCCTCGCGTGCCGAGGGGGTGTGGTACATGATGTAGGCGAGAAACAGGATCGCCGCGGCGGTCTGCTCGGTGGTGAGGCTCGGATCGCCGAAACGCAGATTGAGGCCGGTGCGCACCATCAGGTAGAAGAGCGCCGCCAAGGTGGCGATGCCGGCGGTACCTTCGACCGCCGCCTGCCAGGGCAAGAGGTCGAGAAACGCGCAGACGACGAGCGCGAGGCACACGAGCAGCGCCGTGCCGGCCGCCATCAGCACTCCGCCGACGCGAACGGCCTCGCCAGCGCGCGCGCTGGCGCTCAAGCCACCCTCGCCGATCGGACCGGACAGGACCTTGCTCATCGGGCTTCGGCCGCCCCTTGTTGTTCTTCTATTTCAGTATTCTACCGGCACCGGGTCGAGCGAGCGCCACAGGTACCAGGTCGCCACCGAGCGCCACGGCCGCCAGCGCTCGCCGATCCTGCGCATGGTCGAGAGCGTTACCTTGCGGTTCGCGAAGTAAGCCACCCGGATGCCCTTTTGCAGCCCCAGGTCGTCGAGCGGAAACACGTCCGGGCGCAGCAGGCTGAAGATCAGGAACATTTCCGCGGTCCAGCGGCCGATGCCGCGCACCTCGACCAGCTCGGCGATGATCGCCTCGTCGGTCATCTCGGGCCACCGGTGCACGTGGATCGAGCCGTTCGCGAAGTGCTGCGCGAGGTCGCAGATGTACTCGGTCTTGCGGTCGGACAGGCCGCACGCTCTTAGAAGCGGGCGTTGCCTGCCGAGGACTGTTTGAGGGGAAACTTCTCCTCCCACGCAGGTTACGACGCGGTCCCACACGCTCTGCGCCGCCTTCACCGAGATCTGCTGCCCGACGATGGCGCGCGCAAGCGTCATGAAAGGCTCGCCCCGGCGCACGAGAAAGATCCTCGGGTGCGCGCGCATGATGCCCCCCATGACCGGATCGCGGCGCGCAAGGGCGCGCTTGGCGCGATTCCAGTATTCAGGTTTCATTCAACGGAAGATTGAGGAGCAGGTTCTGCGGCTTCATCCTCACGACCGCGTCCTCGGCAGACAGCGCGAGATACACGTCCCGGCCCGCGATGTCGCCGCGCATCGTGGCGGGATCCTCGAACCTGAGCGCGAACAGCGCCAGGATGTTGCGCATGCGGCCGGCGTCGACCTGGTTGCCCGCCCACAGCTCGTTCAGGATCGCGGTGGACTCGGCGTCGAGCCCCACGTGCCAGGCCCAGCGCGGCTCTTCGATCTGGCGAACCGGGGTCACCCGGACCGCCACCTCGAGGAAATGCTGGATCCATTTCTCGATTACGCGGGCGAAGGCATCGAGCGCCGCCCGGCCGTAAGTGAAGCTCACCACCGTGTCGTGCCTCGATTCGCGTTCCCAGTAGAGCCCGGCGTTGGCACGGTCCAGCACATCGAGATTCGCGGTGCCGAGCTCGCCCTGCGCCTCGACGATGAGGCGTCCGATGCTGCCGTAGCGATGCCCCGACGCGTGCATCTCCACCGTCTCGAGGTCCGCGAGCAGCACGTGGCCGTCCTTGATCGTCGCCTTCTGCTCGCGGAAAAAGAGCTCGCCCGCGCGCAGCCGGAGCGCGTCGTCGGTGCCGTCGAGCACGTTCCTCAGGATGACGTGCGCGAGCTGGTCGACGAACATCGGCGGCACGTCGACCGCGCCCTTGAACAGCGCCATGTAGGCGCCCTCCACCGTGCCGGCCGCGAGCAGCCGGTCGCGCCAGCGGAGCAGGACGCGGTAGTTCTCCCGCATGTCCGCATCCTCCAGCGACATCAGCTCCTTTTCCGCGACCCGAACGCGCGGCTCGGCCATCAGCGCGGCGTGGAGCTCGCGCTCTACCGGTCCGGACTCCGCCACCGGATGGATCTCCGGCCGCAGGTAGTAGGCGCGCAGGAAGTCGTCGGTGACGCGCAGCCGGCCTGCCGGGTCACGCTGGAGCAGGTGAAACCCGCTGTTTCTCCAAAACTCAGGCAGGGGAAAGAACCAGCCGCGAGTGCGACGCGACGTGCTGCTTCAGGAACTCCATCTGGTCCGCGAGGATGCGGCGGTTGGTGAGGATCAGGTATTCGGCCTTGTTCGGCACGTACGGCGCATAGAGCAGCTCGAGGCCGCATTCCTGCGGCAGGCGGTTCCTCTTGTGGCCGTTGCAATGCCGGCAGGCGCAGACCACGTTCATCCAGGTATCGCGACCGCCGCGCGAGAGCGGCGTGATGTGGTCGCGGGTCAGGCGGAAGTAGCTGAACTCGCCGCCGCAGTAGGCGCACATGTGGCGGTCGCGGCGGAACAGCTCCCGGTTGTTCAGCGGCGGCACCTGGTTGAAGCCCTTGGCGGCGAGCGCCTTGCCCTTGATGGCGACGATCGAGTGCGCGGTGATGCTGGAGCGCTCCCCGGTGACGCGCGAGATGCCGCCGTAATAGGTGAAGGTCTCGTCGCCCAGCGTCCAGGCGACCAGGTTCTTCGCATAGTAGAAGCACGCCTGCTGCCAGCTGATCCACCGGTGCGGGACACCGTGGGCGTCGAGCGAAAGGATGAGCGGCTTGTCCATTGGCAGAGTTCGTGCTTCCGCTTCGGATTCTGCCATGCATATCTTAAAAAACAAAGGGCTGCACGGATGAGCGCGCAGCCCTTCTAGGTGCGCAACGGCTGGATATGCGAACTATTTATCTACGGCCTGCTTGAAACCCTGTCCGGCGGCGAAAGCCGGTACCGTCTTCGCGGTGATCCGGATCTCCTTGCCGGTCGCAGGACTGCGGCCCGCACGCGCCTTGCGCTTGCGAGGGAGGAAGGTGCCGAAGCCGACTACGGTGACGCGCTTGCCCTTGGCGACGTTTTCCACGATCGCATCGAACACCGCGTTGACCGCCTCCCCTGCCGCCGCCTTGCTGACATTGCTGGCTTTTGCCGCAACCTGGACCAGGTCCTGTTTGGTTACCACATGTGGCATGCGCTCTCCCTCTATTGCCAATGCACGATCCACTGCCACGATCCACTGCGCCCGCTTTGCGGCAAGCGAGCGAGCGAGCATCGTATCCAAACCGAAATCGAAACACAACGCGTCGCCGCGGAGCCTTGCAACCATTTATGATTGGGGCTCAAAGGAGGAGCACTCGATGAGGATGCGACACCTCGCGTGCGCCGCGGCCGCGGCCGCGGCGCTCGCTTCGCCTGCGCGCGCGCAGACCACGTTAACGTATTCGTCCTGGGTGCCGCCCACCCATCACCTCACGATCTGGCAGGCGAACTGGGCCGCGGAAGTGGAGAAGGCCACCGGCGGTCGGGTGAAGTTCCAGTCGCTGCCCAAGCATCCCGCGGCCGCGCCGGGAACCTTCGACGCGGTGCGCGACGGCCTGGTCGATCTTTCCTACGTCACCGCGAGCTACACGCCGGCGCGCCACATCCTGCCGCTGATGGCCGAGCTGCCCGGGATGGCCGATACGGCGGAGGCGAACTCGGTGGCGTATTCCCGCATCCACTGGAAGTACTTCCAGAAGGTCGGCGAATACAAAGGCGTGAAGCTCCTCGCGGTGTGGACGCACGGGCCCGGCCAGATGTTCACCAAGAAGCCGGTCGGCGGCATCAACGACGTGCGCTCGCTCAAGATCCGCACCGGCGGCGGCATCGCCGAGGCGGTGGCGAACGCAATCGGCGCATCGGCCTTCGTCAAGCCCGCGCCCGAGTCCTACGAGCTGCTCAACTCCGGCGTGGCCGACGGGGTGTTCTTCCCGTTCGAGTCGATCGTGTCCTTCAAACTCGACACGGTGATCGGGCAGGCGACCGTGTTCCCGGGCGGGATGTACAGCTCTTCGTTCGGCTTCTTCATGAACGAGGACAAGTGGAACAAGCTCTCCAAGCAGGACCAGGCGATCATCGAGAAGTACTCGTATGAATATGCGGCGCGCAGCAACGGCAAGTCGTGGGACGCGGCCGACCAGAAGGGCCTCGACGCGCTGAAGAAAGCGAGCGTGAAGATCGTGCGCGCCGACCCGGCGTTCGTCGCCGAGGTGCAGAAGCGCTCGGCGCCGATCGTCGACGACTGGATCAAGAAGGCCTCCGCCAAGGGCGTCGACGCCAGGGCCGCGCTGCAGGAGTTCCGCGCCGAGATCAAGAAGCTCGCCGCGGAAAAATAGCGCCTGCCCCGGCCGGTTACACCGTGAGCGCGCCGGTGAAAGCATGGGAGCGGCGGGCCGACGCGGTGCTCGGCATCGCCGCCTCCATCCTGCTCTCGTGCCTGATGCTGGTCACGTTCGTCGACGTCGTCGCCCGCTATCTCTTCAACCGCCCGATCCGCGGCGCGTTCGAGGTCACCGAGCTCCTGCTGCTGGTGCTGATCTTCGCCGGGCTGCCGCTGGTGTCGCACGCCGACGAGCACGTGACGATGGATTTCATCGACCGCATGCTGCCCGCGCCCGCGGTGCCGGTCCTGATCCGCGCGGTGCACGCGCTGGTGGCGGCGGTGTTCTTCTTCCTCACGTGGCAGGTGATCATCAAGGCCGGGCGCATCTCCGCCTACGGCGACACCACCGACGTGCTGCGCATCGCGGTCGGGCCGTTCGTGTATTTCATGGCGGCGATGATCTTCCTGAGCGGCCTGGTGCACCTGTTCAAGGTGTTCGTCCCCGGCGCGCGCCGCGCCGCACAAGCGACGACCTGACCCATGACCGAGGCGCTGGTCGGCTTGCTGGCGATGATGCTGCTCGCGTTCGTGCGCATCCCGATCGCGCTCTCGATGGGTATCGTCGGCATCGTGGGCTACGCCTACATGCGCGACTGGAGCTGGGGCGCGGCCCTCGCCACCGCGCAGACCAAAATCTACGAGACCGGCCGCAACTACACCCTCTCGGTGGTGCCGCTTTTCATCCTGATGGGCAACTTCGTCACCCGCGCCGGAATGTCGCAGGAGCTCTTCCGTGCCGCCTACGCCTTCATCGGCCACCTGCGCGGCGGCCTGGCGATGGCGACCATCGTCGGCTGCGCCGGCTTCGGCGCGATCTGCGGCTCGTCGATCGCCACCGCCGCCACCTTCGCGAAGGTCGCCTACCCGTCGATGAAGCGCTTCGGCTACGCCGACTACCTCTCGACCGGCTCGATCGCCGCCGGCGGCACGCTCGGCATCCTGATCCCGCCGTCGACCATCATGGTGATCTACGGCATCATGACCGAGACCAACATCGGGAAGCTCTTCGCCGCCGGCGTGCTGCCAGGAATCCTGGCGACACTGCTCTTGTGCCTTGCGGTGCAGTACGTCACCTGGCGCGATCCCAAGGCCGGCCCTCCGGGCGAGCGCGTGAGCTGGCGCGAGCGCTTGGCCACGGTGGCGGGCCTGCAGTGGTTCCTGGCGGTCGGCGTCGCGCTCTGGCTCACGGTGCGCTTCGGCTGGCTGGAGAGCGACGACGCGGCGGTCATCGGCGCCCTGATCGTGTTCGTCATGTCGCTCCGCTACAAGGGCGTGAGCAGCGTGATCGCGCTCTTCGTGCTGGTGATGGGCGGCATCTACGGCGGCGTGTTCACCGCGGTGGAGGGCGCGGGCGTGGGCGCCTTCGGCGGGATGGTGTTCGCACTGGCGCGCCGCGCGCTCGGCTGGCGCGAGCTCTACGAAGCGCTGCTCGAGAGCGCGCGCACCACCTCGATGCTGTTCATGATCCTGATCGGCGCGCTGATGTTCGCCGAGTTCGTGAACATCACCACCATGCCGAACGACCTGAAAACCTTCGTCTCCAGGTTCGAGGTCAATCCGATCATGGTGGTCGCGGTCATCATGGCGATCTACGTGATCCTCGGCACCGCGATGGAGGAGCTCTCGATGATCCTGCTCACGGTGCCGCTGTTCTTCCCGCTGATCGTGCACATGGGCCTCGACCCGGTGTGGTTCGGGATCCTGATCGTGGTGGTCGTCGAGATCGGCCTCATCAGCCCGCCGGTGGGCATGAACCTCTTCGTCCTCAATACGCTGCTGCCGCAGGTGCCGACGCGGACCATCTTCCGCGGCGTAATGCCGTTCGTCGCGGTCGACTGCCTGCGCCTCGCGATACTCGTCGCGTTTCCGATCATCTCGACCTTCCTGCCGAGCCTCATGAAATGAACCAGCTCGACAAGGCGCATTTCATGACCAGGGTGAGCCGAGAGATGGAGGCCGATCTTCCAGAACTCTCGCTCTCCACGGAAGAAGCTCTCGCCGTTTGTTGCCGCATCCTCGCCAGCGAGAATCATGAATCCGGACTCGCGGGCCAGGTCACGGCTCGCGCCGACAAACCTGGGGCCTTTTGGACGCTGCAGTTCGGCTACGGCTTCGAGGAGGCCACGCCGGAACGGATGGTCTTGGTCGACGAGGACCTCAAACCTGTCGCCACAAACAGCGGCCGGCGGCCGAATCCCGGCACGCGCTTCCACATCTGGATCTACCGCAAGCGGCCCGATGTGCAGGCGATCGTCCATACGCATGCGCCTTACGCGTCTGCGTTGTCGTGTACTTTTTCTGGTTTGAGAACCATTCATATGGACGGCGCGATGCTCCACGGCACGGCACACCTTCCTGAGTGGCCGGGCGTGCCGGTCGCCGACGACGAAGGTCGCATCATCTCGGCCGCGCTCGGCGACGCGAAAAGCATCCTGCTCGCCAACCACGGGCTTCTGACAGCGGGAAATTCGGTTGAAGAGGCTGCCTATCTGGCGGTGTTCTTCGAGCGCGCCGCGCGCATGCAGCTCGCCGCGATGGCGGCCGGCGGCTGCAGGGAGGTGAGGCCCGAGCTCGCGGCCGAGGCGCGCGATTTCCTGCTGCAGCCCTCGATCGTGCGCGGCACCTTCGCGTACTGGGCGCGCCGCTGCGGGTGACCCGAAGCGCGCTTGTCGCGCGCCTGACCGGGGCCCGCGCCGGCGCCTTCGTCCTGCTCGCGGCTGCCAACCTGTTCTGGGCCGGCAACTGGGTCCTGGGCAGGGCGCTGCGCGACGCGTTCGATCCGGTCTCGCTCAACTTCTACCGCTGGCTGGTCGCGCTGGTCGCGCTGGCGCCGTTCGCCCTCCCCGGCCTCGCGGCCAAGCGCGACGTGATCCGCCGCCACGCCGGCCTGCTGGCGCTGCTTGCGCTCCTCAGCGTTTCGGTCTTCCAGAGCCTGGTCTACCTCGGCCTGCAATCGACCACCGCGGTGAACGCGGTGCTCATCAACTGCGCCGGGCCGCTCTTCATCGTGCTGGCGGCGTGGACGCTCGACGGCGAGCGCGCCACGCCGCGGCAATTTGCAGGCATGTTGATCTCCGTCGCCGGCATCCTGGTCATCCTCTCGCGCGGCGAGCTGGCGGCGCTCGCCGGGCTCGAGCTCCATTCCGGCGACGCATGGATCGTGGCCGCGATCGCCATCTGGGGGGTCTACTCGGTGCTGCTCAAGCGCCGCCCGCCAGGGCTCGGTGGCGTGCATTTCCTGTTCGTGCTCTCGGTCGCCGGAGTCGTTTTCCTCGCGCCTGCGTTCGCGCTGGAAGCGCTGCGCTCGCCGCCGCGGCTGCCGACCGCGGCCGAGGCGCTCGGGGTCGTCTACATGGGGCTCGCCGCGTCGGTAGGCGCGTTCCTGTTCTGGAATCGCGGCGTGATCGTGGTCGGCGCGAACGCCGCGGGCTTCACGCTCTACCTGCTACCCACGTTCGCCACGCTCCTCGCCATCGCGTTCCTCGGCGAGACCTTCGGCGCCTTCCATGCGGTAGGCATCGCCACCATTCTCGCCGGCGTCATCCTCGGGACGCGCCGGTAACCGCACCGAGGTGCGCCGAGCCGACCTGCTCCGCGTACTTCGCCAGCACGCCGGTGACCGGCGCGCGCTTCGGCTGCCTCGCTTTCCGCTTGCGCAATTCAGAGACTGGAACCTGGAGGGAGAGCGTGCCTGCCTTGGCATCGATGCGGATGCGGTCGCCATTGCGCACCAGCGCGATCGGCCCGCCCGCGGCGGCCTCCGGCGAAACGTGGCCGATCATCATTCCGCGCGTAGCGCCCGAGAAGCGGCCGTCGGTCAGCAGCGCGACCTTCTCTCCCATCCCCTGCCCGTAGAGAAGCGCGGTCACGCCGAGCATCTCGCGCATCCCGGGCCCGCCCTTCGGGCCCTCGTAGCGGATCACCAGCACCTCGCCTTCCTTGTAGGCGCGACGCTTCACCACCTCGGCGCAAGCCTCTTCGGACTCGAACACGCGCGCGCGCCCCTCGAACACCAGCGACTTCAGCCCCGCGACCTTGATCAGCGCGCCGTCGGGCGCGAGATTTCCTTTGAGGACCACCAGGCCGCCGCTTTTCATGATGGGCTCGTTCCTGACTACAGAGCCGTCGGGACCGGGATGGCTCTGAAGAGTCTCCTTCAGGGTTTTTCCGGAAAGCGTGAGGCACTCGCCGTGGAGGGCGCCGTGCGTCAGCAAGGCCTTGAGGACTGCATAGACCCCGCCGACGGCATGCAGATCCTTCGCCAGAAAGCGTCCGCCGGGCTTCAGGTCGGCGAGCAGCGGCGTGCGCTTTGCGACGCGCGCGAAATCGTCGAGCGTGAAGCGGATGCCGGCCTCGTGCGCGATGGCGGGGATGTGCAGCGCGGCGTTGGTGGAGCCGCCGGTGGCGGCGACGGCGGCGCAGGCGTTCTCGAGGCTTTTTTTCGTCACCAGCTCGCGCGGCCGCGGCCCGCCGTCCGCAAGAAGTTTCATCACGGTGAAACCCGCATCGCGCGCGAGACCGGCTCGGTCGGGTGAAACTGCAGGTAGGGTGGCGCCGCCTGGCAGGGCGAGGCCGAGCGTCTCGGCGACCATCGCCATCGTGTTCGCGGTGAATTGGCCGGGACAGGATCCGAGCGTGGGCAAGCAATGTCTTTCCAGGTCCCCCAGCTCGCGTTCGGACATCTCGCCCGCGAGCACCGCGCCCACGGCCTCGTAGGCATCGAGCACCGTGACGTCGCGGCCCTGCCAGCGTCCCGGCAGCGCGGCGCCGCCGTAGACGAACACCGAGGGCAGGTCGAGCCGCGTCATCGCCATCATCATGCCGGGCAGCGTCTTGTCGCAGCCGGCGAAAGTGACGAGCGCATCGTAAGCATGGCCGCGCGCCACCGCCTCGACGCCGTCGGCGATGAGCTCGCGCGACACGAGCGAGTAGCGCATCCCGCCGTGGTTCATCGACATCGAGTCGGCCACCGAGATCGATGCGAAATCGAACGCCACGCCGCCCGCCGCGCGCACCGCGGCGCAGGCCTCGCGCGCGAATTCGCCGAGCAGCGCGTTGCACGGCGTGACGCGCCCGTCGGTCGAGGCGACGCCGACGAACGGCTTGGCCAGGTCATCCGTCGACAGTCCGAGCGCGCGCAGGAACGCCCGATGCGGCGCGCGATCGAGCCCCTCCACGGTGATGCGTGACGGCAGCTTTCGAGTATTCTTCACGGGCAGAACATAGCTCAACTAGGAGGAGTGATGCTTCGCGCAGTTCTCGCAGTCGCCTTGCTGTGTTGCGGCCCCGCCGCGTGGTCCCAATCCTATCCCTCGAAGCCGGTGCGCCTCGTCGTGCCCTACGCCGTCGGCGGATCGGCCGACGTCTACGGCCGGGTCCTGGCGGCGAAGCTCTCGGAGACTCTCGGCCATCCGGTCGTGGTCGAAAACCGTCCCGGCGGCGGCGCGATCGTCGGCACCGACGCGGTCGCGAAGTCCGAGCCCGACGGCTACACGGTTCTCATGATGTCGAACACGCACGCGGTGAACGAGACGCTCATCCCGAAGAAACCCTACGAGCTGATGCGCGACCTCGCTCCGGTGACCGGCGTGAACTACCAGGACCTGCTGCTCGTGGTCCATCCCTCGTTGCCCGTGAGCAACGTGAAGGAGCTGATCGCGTACGCCAAGAAAAACCCGGGCAAGCTGAACTACGCCTCGTCGGGGCCGGGCACGCCCTATCACATGGCAGGTGAGCTCTTCAAGTACATGGCGGGGGTCGACATCGTTCACATCCCGCACAAGGGCTCGGATCAGGCCCGCACCGCCGTGCTCGGCCACCAGGTCGATATGATGTTCGATGCGATCAGCACCATCGTCGGCCAGGTGCACGCCGGCAAGCTGAAGGCCATCGCCACTACGGGCAAGAAGCGCTCGACGGTGACGCCCGACGTGCCCACCGTGGCCGAGTCCGGCGTGCCGGGCTACGAGGCGCCGATCTGGCTCGGGCTCATGGTGCCGGCCAAGACGCCGAAGCCGATCATCGAGAAGCTGAACGCCGAGGTCGTGAAGGTGCTCCAGGCCGCCGACATCAAGGAGAACTGGGCCAAGCAGGGCGCGGCTCCGATGCCGATGAAGCCCGACGAGTTCGACCGCTTCCTGCGCGCGGACATCGAGAAATGGGGCAAGCTCGTCAAGGCAACCGGGATGAAGGTCGAATGATCGGCTTCGCCAAGTGAGCGGCAACTGGCTGATCATCCTCGTCGGCGTGTTCGTGGCGGGGCTGATCGGCCTGTTTCTCTACGGCTGGCTGCGGCGCAAGGAGAAGCCGCCGCCTGGGGTCAAGCCGCTGAAGGACGACGACGACTGGTAACGAACTGGCGCTCGCTCATCGTCGTCGTGCTCGCCGCCGCATGGCTCGCTGGCCTGGCGGCGCGTCCGCTCTACAAGACCGACGAAGCCCGCTACGGCGAGATCTCGCGCGAGATGGCGCAAAGCGGCGACTGGGTGACGCCGCGGCTGAACGGCATCAAGTACTTCGAGAAGCCGCCGCTGCAATACTGGGCGGGTGCGGCTGCGATCGGGTTCTTCGGCGTGCACGACTGGGCGGCGCGCCTCTGGACCGGGCTCCTGGCGCTCGCCGGAGTGGCACTCGTCTTCTGCGCCGGCCGCCGCCTCTTCGGTCCGCCGGCGGCCGCGGCCGCGGCGGCGCTGCTGGCGGGCTCTCCGCTCTATCTCGCCTACGGCCAGTTCAACACGCTCGACATGGGCGTGAGCGTCCTCGCTTCGGCGGCGATTTTCGCTTTCGCCGTGGCGCAGGACGCGGACGCCGACGCCGTAGGAGGCGCACTCGTGCGCCGGCGGCGGCACTGGATGCTCGCCGGGTGGGCCGCCTGCGCCCTCGCCGTGCTGAGCAAGGGGCTGATCGGCATCGTGCTGCCGGCCGCGACCGTGGCGCTTTACGTGCTCGTGCGGCGCGACTGGGCCTTGCTGCTGCGGCTCGAGCTCACGCGCGGGACGGCGCTTTTTCTCGTCATCACGGCGCCCTGGTTCATCGCGGTGTCGCTGCGCAATCCGGAATTCGCGCATTTCTTTTTCGTGCAGGAGCATTTTCAGCGCTTTACCACCACGATGCACCACCGGGTGCACCCGGCGTGGTACTTCCTCCCGGTGCTCGCCGGAGGCGTCGCGCCGTTCCTCTTCGTCGTCGCCGCGGCGTGGTGGGCCGCGCTGCGGCGCCCGGGCCCGGGCTTTTCGCCCTCGCTCTTCCTCGCGCTCTGGGTGCTCGTGGTGTTCGTGTTTTTCTCCGCGTCGGGCTCCAAGCTGCCGGGGTACATCCTGCCGCTCGTGCCCGCGCTCGCCGTGCTGGGAGGCGCCTACGTGGCGCGCGCCACGCCGAGGCGCATGCTCCTGGCGCAGTCGGCCGTCATGGCCTTCCTCGGGGTAGCGCTGGCGGCGGCGGCGCCGCGCCTCGCGCGAGTCGGTGCGGATCGGCTCGACCAGTTCGCCGGCGCCTATTCGACCGCGCTCATCGCCGCCGGCCTCCTGCTCGCCGCGGGCGCCGTGTACGCGGCGGTGCTCGCGCGGCGCGGCAGCTTGCAAGCCTCTGTCGTCGCGCTGTCCGTCGGCGCGTTCTGCGCCGCGCTGGCCGCGATCGCCGGGCATCGCGTCTATGCGCCTGCCTTCAACGCCTCGAGTACCATCGCCGCGATGAATCCCCGGCCTTCGCCGGAAACACCGTTCTTCGCCGTGCACAGCTATGATCACAGCGTGCCCTGGTCCCTGCGCCGCACCGTCACGATGGTCGGCTACCGCGACGAGTTCGGCGACGCGGTGCAGGCAGAGCCGGACAGGTACATCCCCGACGACGCCGGCTTCGCCCGCGCCTGGACCGGGGCGCGCGATGCCTACGCGCTCTTCGCGGTGCGCGACTTCGACCGGCTGCGGGCCGAGCTCGGCGTACCGATGGAGGTCGTCGCGCGCGGGCCGCGCTACATCATCGTGAGGAAGCCATGAGCGCAGCAAGCTTCGCCCTGGTGCTCGCCGGCGTGCTGCTGAATGCGGCGGCCCAGCTTCTCCTGAAGGCCGGCACCAACGCCATGCCGCTCGGCCTGCGCCTCGCGCTCGAGCCTCATATCCTCGGCGGTCTCGCGTGCTACGCGGTCAGCGTGGTGGTGTGGGTGATCGCGCTTTCCCGCGTCCCGGTGAGCATCGCCTATCCCATGCTCTCGATCGGCTACGTGGTCAACGCCATCGCGGCGTGGCAGCTCCTCGGCGAGTCGCTCTCGCCGCTGCGGCTTTCCGGCATCGGCGTGATCATCGTCGGCGTCTTCCTGGTGGCCCGCTCGTGACGGCTTACATCCCGTTCGCGCGCCCCGAGATCGACGAGGACACCATCGCCGCGGTGTCCGAGGTCCTGCGCTCGGGCTGGATCACCTCCGGGCCGCAGGTGCAGCGCTTCGAGAGCGAGCTCGCCGCCTATTTCGGCGGCCGGCCGGTGCGCGTCTTCACCCACGCCACGGCCGCGCTCGAGGTCGCGGTGCGGCTCGCCAGCGTGGGGCCCGGCGACGAGGTCATCGTGCCGGCGATGACCTTCGCCGCGAGCGCCAATGTGGTGGCGCTCGCCGGCGGACGTCCGGTCCTCGTCGACGTGGACCTCGACAGCCGCAACACCGACGCCGCGCGCATCGAGGCCGCGATCACGCCGCGCACCCGGGCAATCATGCCGGTGCATTTCGCCGGCCTGCCGGTCGACCTGGAGCCCGTCTATGCGCTCGCCGCGCGGCGCGGGCTGCGCGTCATCGAGGACGCCGCCCACGCCATGGGCGCGGCCTATCGCGGCCGGCGCATCGGGGCGCAGGGCGACCTGGTCGCGTTCAGCTTCCACCCGAACAAGAACATGACCACCATCGAGGGTGGGGCGCTCTCGTTTCGCGATCCCGGCGAGCTCGAGCGGGCCGAGCGGCTGCGCTTTCACGGCATACGCAAGCTGCCCGGCGGCGGCATGGACGTGCTGGAGCACGCCGGAAAATCCAACCTCAGCGACGTTTCGGCGGCCATCGGCATCGCCCAGCTCGCGAGGCTCGAGCGCTTCAACGCGCGCCGGGGCGCGCTCGCCCGGCGCTATCTGGAGAAGCTCGGCGGCGTCTCCGGTCTGCGCCTTCCGGCGGCCGGCCACGCCGGCCACGCCTGGCACCTCTTCGCGCCGCTCGTCGACTTCGACGCGCTCAACACCACGCGCGAGCGCTTCATCCAGGCGATGCACGCGCGCGGCATCGGCGTCGGCGTGCACTACCAGGCGCTGAATCTCTTCGAGGCCTTCCGGCGGCTCGGCTATCGCGCGGGAGACTTTCCGAACGCCGAGACCATCGGCGCGCGCACGGTGACGCTTCCGCTGCACACGCAGCTCCGGGACGAGGACGTCGAGCGGGTATGCGAGGCGGTCAAGGCTTCAGTGAGGCAAGCGAAATGACCGGCGCGGCTAATTCATCAACGAGCAGGTCAAGGGACGAGACGGCCACCATGTGATTCCTGACTGCGGGTCAGCATCCAGCTCACCTATCCTCCCCATCGTACCCCCCCTTACCGCTGAAATGCCGGTACAAAGCCGTAGCGCGATTGATGTATGAAGCCTCCGACATGCTTGCAAGTCCACTTGCTTGCTCGCCTGTCACCGAGAGCCCGTAGAAGGCCCATGACTCGGAATCATGACGCTGCACAAGATAAGCTGCTCTTAGAGTGCCTGGCGGAAACAGCGTAAAGCCATACGCCCGTACCGGGCTCGCATTCTCTGTTGTGATGACGATGCGATTGGCGGCAGCTTCGAGTACCTTCAGCTGGTAGACCACCAAACCGGATCGGTTGTCCTGTTCGGCGAAGTATTGCACTGTCCCCGGACGCATCTCTTGAGGCTTGAAATCCGGACGGCGAAGGGACGGATCCGGGCCCTTCAGGGCAAATGCGTCTGTTATCAGGACTCGCCATGCCCCCTCGGTCACGGACCAGTACCGGATGCCACGCATCAACGAAATGGCTCCGAAGCGGCCAAGAAGGCTGCTGCTATCTCCCTTATGAAGGAAACTGCCGGCGAGTCCGACGACGAGGCGGAGGCGATCTCGAGGCCACGGCAAACAACTGGGCGCTTGCCATGAAGGATTTTTCCAGGACTGCACATTAGGAGCCGCGCCGACCGGCGCGTACGCAGGCGCCGGTCGTGCGCCGTCGCATGGGACGCGTGGCTCGACATCGGCCGATTGAGCGACCGGAAAAGCGGCGCTGAACGCCAGCGCCATTAAGGCAACAGCGTTACGGCACCCCATACCGAGCATTGCCACGGTCGGTCTCCATTTTCCCGTCTTGGAGCGGCCAACCCAGTAGCTAGCTTGTCGCGATTACGATCGCACCGGCTACGATGAGGCTCCCACCCAACGCAATGCGCCAGGTAAAGGCTTCACCGAGCACCAGCACGCCGAGCAGGATCGCAAAGACGACGCTCAACTTGTCGATCGGCGCCACGAGAGATGCCGGCGCCAGTTGAAGGGCGCGGTAATAGCAAAGCCAGGACAATCCTGTAGCGACGCCGGATAGTCCTAGAAAGACAACCGGCCTCAGCGCGACGCTACCGGGCAGCGACCATTCGTCGCGCAGAGAAACGATACCGGCGGTGACCAACAAGATCACGACGGTTCGGATCAACGTAGCGAGATTTGAGTTAAGTCCTGCCACCCCTACCTTCCCTAGGATCGCGGTCAGGCCTGCAAAAAAAGCCGAACCCAGGGAAAACAATAGCCACGTCGGAATCGATTTCATCTACGCCTTTCAAGCTTCCTTGCGACTGCAGCAATCCGCGGGCTAGAACTGCTTCTTGAGTCCCACTGTGACGCCGTGCGGCATGATGCCCAATATGAAGGGATTATCACGCTTATGCGCGAGAAACCCGGTCGCCGTGCCCAGGGCCCACCCAGCGAGGACATCCGTTTGCCAGTGCGCGCCCACCTTAACTCGCGCGATCGCGTCATATGCGACCACTAGTTCGAGGGCATAGACACCAGGTCGCTCCTGACCATACTCAAGTACGTAGGGCGTCACGATTGCGCTGATCTCCGCAACTTCTCCGCTAGGGAAGCTCCGTCCTCCCTGGAACCATTGATGCGGATCGTTAGTCTCGCTCGGACGAAGGCGTCCAAAGATTCGCTTGGCCGCCTCCGCTGTGATGCCGCCGACCACAACGGAATCGAGCGACTGCCAAGCCGTCTTCCCCAGACGCGTTTCACCGCCCTCCCAAGCGGCGAGCGCGATGTCTCCGAGCAGCATGCCGTAGCGGAGCAAATTCTGATTGCTTCTCTGCCAGATTCCGGTGTCCTCCACTTCTACCGGATGATCGATGCCGGCGTAGACGGATGGAAGGAAAAGCAGCGCCGGAAATAGTGCCCTTAGGGCGATACGCCAAGCAATCAGGAGTGGCAGTGAATCTCCAGGGAAGTTAGGCGAAGCATCGACTAAGTCCACCGCCTTCGCCACAGGTACTGGAACCGCACGTACGCGGTCTCGCGCCAGCCAGTATGGGAATAGTTCGAACAGCAACGGAGCGCTCACGAATCAGCAACGAAGCATTCACGAATCATTCGTGCAACTTTCGCGTGACTGTCCAGACCCTGAAGCCATCCTGAGGACCGTAGCGCATGAGCAACAGCCGCGCTTTATTTGAGGTGCATCATCGCCGTGCGCGCAGCGAAGTGATACGAAGCGACGGGCACTCACCCAATCCCAAGAGGAGGTCGCATGAAGTATCGTCGAGCAGCAATTCCCATAGCCATTTCCCTCGCGTTCGGCGGCGCCGCGTACACCGGCGCGGCACGCGCGCAATCGGCCCAGGACCTGCAGCGTCAGATCGACCAACTGCAGCGCCAAGTCGACAGCATGAAGAAGGAAAAGGGCACCGGGCAGGCCGAGCCGGCAGCGCCGTCAGGGCGCGCTGCGGCGCCGGTCACTGCAGACACCACTATCCAGCTTTACGGACATCTCGACCTGTCGATCGACAGCGCTACCAAGGGAATGTCCGAGGGGCACGTGCGCTCCGATGGCACGGTCGCGGTGGGCAAGCTAGGATGGCAGTCCGACATCTCGAGCAACCTGTCGTACTTCGGGGTGCGCGGAGGCCACAACCTCAGCGACGGGCTGCGCGCGGTGTTCCAGTTCGAGACGCAGGTCGACGTGGCAGCGACACCGGGCTCGAGCGTATCGAGCTCGAGCAGCGACAACCAGGTGAAGGGCGCACTCTCCTCGCGCAACAGCTACCTCGGCCTCGCCGGCGGCTTCGGCGCGGTTAAGGCCGGCAAGACCGACGCGCCTTACAAGCTGTCGACCGCGCGCATGGATCCGTTCTCCGCAAGCGTCGGCGACTACAACAGCATCATGGGGAACACCGGCGGCGATAACCGCGCCGAGTTCGATACGCGGCTGTCGCATGCGGTGTGGTACGAGTCGCCCAACTGGGGCGGCTTCCGCGCGAGCGCGCTCTGGTCGCCGGGTCAGAACCGCTCGAACGATAACTCCGAAGTGGCGAGCGGCGAGACGAGCTGCACCGGCGGCAATACGCCGAGCGCGACGCCATCGGTAACCGGCACCTGCACAGACGGCTCCTTCGGCGACGCCTACAGCGCAGCCGCGATCTATGAAGTGGGCCCCCTTTACATCACCGGCGCCTATGAGATGCACAAGAAGGTAAATCGCACCGGTGACGAGGACGGCGTGGTAGTGCTGCCCGGGCAGGTCGGCGTGGTCGACGAGTCGGCCTGGAAAGTCGGAGCGCAATATGCTTTCCCGACGCGCACCACGCTGAACGCGATCTACGAGGACATGAAGCGCAGTGCGCCGGTACCCGACTTCAACGAGCGCCAGCGCAAGGGCTGGTGGCTCGCGGCGACGCAGAAGGTGACCGACAAGGACGATATCAACCTCGGCTGGGCGCACGCTGGCAAGACGCCGGGCGACCCGACGTTGGCGGCGGGCACCCCGCTCGACAATGAGGCCAACATGTATACCGTAGGCTACAAGCACCATTGGGACAACCGTACCAACTTCTACGCCGTCTACGCGATGCAGAACAACCACCCCGACGCGCACTTCGATCTAGGCGCGAGTGGCCACGGCATCACGACCGACTGCCACGACGCGGACGGCCATTGCTTCCCCGGGACGAAGCTGCAGGCGTTCTCGGTCGGCATGCAATACAACTTCTAGCGCAGGACGGGCGGCAGCGATGAGAGCCATAGTTCTTCTTCTCGGTGCCGCCCTGCTCTGCGGCTGCACCTACTACACGACCGCGAGCAACCCCGGTCAGCCGGCGGCCGCGCCGCCGCCGCGACCGGTCGACCAAGGCTGCATGAGCGATTGCCTGGGAACGGGCGCCGAGCGAGCGTTCTGCACGCAGCGCTGCAACAAGTAGATCGGCCAGCAAGCGACAACCAGTCGCGCGAAATGAAAAGGGCCGGCGCTTGGCCGGCCCTTCGCCAAACTCACCGTTCCTGGGCGCTAATGATTGTGGTGCTCGCCCCTGTCGTCTCTATCGTCGCGATCGTCGTCGTCCTCGTCCCGGTCGCGGTCGACCTGGTGCGAGTAGACGCCAACGCAGCCATTGTTGCTGCCGCAGATCCCCGCGCCCACGGCCGTGGTATCGCCGCCGACGCCCACCACGGCGACCGGCGCCGATTGCGGGACGAAGATCAGGTTGCGCTTGGAGTCCGCCGCCACCGAGTGCGAGCCCGACGACTGAGGCACGGTCTCGATCAGCACGCTGGTTCCGTCGATCACGCCGAGCACCGCTGCTTGCTGTGCCGCGGTGGGACACGGCGGCGCCGTCTTGCAGTTCCGGTTGGAGCCGGTGTAGTAGCGTCCGTCGCCCTTGTTGAACCACACCTCGTCCGAGCCGACGATGCCGTTGACGTGCGAAAAGTGCTTCGTGGTCGCGTTGATGACGAGCGTGCTGTCGTTGGTCGGGTTGTTGGCGGGCGTGCAACCTAACAGCAGGTTGTCATGCGGCCCGACCGTCGCGCCGTTGGGTCCGCAGTCGCTGAGCGCCAGGACGCCCGTGTTCGTCTTGGGATCGAACGCACCCAGCACCATGGTCGGCCGCGTGATGTTGGTGGGATCGATCACCATCAGCCCGCCGTCGCAGGTCGCCGTGCCGCAGCCGCCGGGCTTGCCGAGGATGGGTACCGATACATAAAAGCGCTTCGTCTTCGGATCCCATACCGGCTGCTCGATCCCCGGGGTACCGGGGAAGGCAACCGGATCGATCGTGATCTTCGTCAGCGTCACCACTGCGCTATGGTTGCGATCGCCGTTCGCCGCGAAGAGCGTGCCGAATGGCGGATCCTCGGCGTTGTTGATCGCGAGAAGCAGCTCGCCATCCGCGGTCAGCGCCATCTCGTCGACCCGGGTCGTTCCGCCGGTGTTGATGGCCGGCTGCGCGAGCGCGTTGGGCCCGTCGAGATCGAACACCTTGAGCGTGCTGTCGCCGTCGCCGGCGTAGAGCCACCTGCCGTGAGTCACCACGCCGTCGGGCCCGGAGATGTCGTTGTTCACCGCGCCGCTGGCGTTGCGCTTGACGCCGACAAACAGGCCCTTCCCGAGAAACCGTTTGAACGTGAGGCGATCGGTATTGATGATGTCGATCGCGGCGTTCGAGCGGTCGGCCAGGTAGTACTCCGCGCGATGCGGATTGACCCAGCTGATGTC
>Ga0207675_100000354_pt1 | contig 43858 bp, 37 predicted proteins | sample KBSSwiS42_FD_184305 | JGI IMG/M metagenome (GOLD analysis project Ga0207675, IMG submission 184305) | Switchgrass rhizosphere microbial communities from Kellogg Biological Station, Michigan, USA - KBS Switchgrass S4-2 (SPAdes) (version 2) | ecosystem: Host-associated > Plants > Roots >...
ACGAGGTAGCCATGAACCGTACTGAGACGCCTGTCATCGCAGCCGCTCCGCGAATCGTCGCGGCGTGCGGCCCCCAACCTCGCCGCCGACTGTCTGTTCCAGCCTTAGCGGGCTGCTGATCAGATTTCTTTTCGGCGGCGTGCCCGTACTCGATTCGGGCACGCCGACGATTTACAGAACGGCTTTGTGCAGAGGTTGGTATGCGCACACTGAAAAAGTTCTGGGTCGCGATAGTCGCTGCGCTCGGCGTGCTCGCCAGCGCCAGCTCCGTCGCCGATGCCAGTTACCGCGAGCAGATGAAAGGGCTCGATGAGCAGGTGCAGGAGGTCAAGTCCGACGTCCTGAGCATCGCCGCCGAGCTCGCCCGGCTGGAGGAGCGGCTGCTCTATCCCTCGAACACGCACCTCGCCGTGTTCATCGCCCTCGCCGAGCGCGACACGCTGCGTCTGGATGCCGTGCAGATCCAGATCGACGGCCAGGCGGTCGCGCACAGCATCTACAGCTTCAAGGAGCTCGAAGCCCTGCAGAAGGGCGGCGTGCAGCGCATCTACACCGGCAACGTTCCGACCGGCGATCACCAGATCGAAGTCACGATCGCGGGCAAGCTCGATACCGGCAAGGAATACACGCGCACGGAGCACTTCGCCTTCACCAAGGGCATCGAGCCGAAGCTGCTCGGTGTGACGCTCGGGTCATCGCAGCTGCAGCTGGGAGACTGGTAACGAGCATGCCGCGCGCGGCTGTCATCGTCGGGTTCAGTTTGGCGAGCGTGCTCGCCGCGGGTGCTTGCGCTGGCAAGGACCTGCGCGACCTGTATTTCGGCGAAGCGGTCTACTACGCGAATCAGGGGCACTACTTCGAAGCGCTCGAACGCCTCGATGCGGAGCTGGCTCTGCACAAGGGCGTCGACGAGCCGCAGCGCGACTCGCTGCATTTCCACATCGGCGAGGCCGAGTTCTCCGTCGGCGACTTCGAGCTCTACTACCGCATGCACCAGCGCGCCGGCCGTGCAATCAAAGCGGTGCTAGAGGGTGCAGTGGACGATGCCGTGCGCAACGAAGCGGCGTATCGCCTCGCGCGCATTCACTTCCAGAAGGATCAGGCTGCCGATGCGCTGGTCGCGCTCGATCGCATCAGCGGCAAGGTGCCGGTCGCGATTCGCGACGACGTCGAGTTCCTGCGCGCGAACGTCTACATGGCGCTCGGCCGCCCAGCGGACGCAGCCGCCGTGCTCAAGCGGCTGCAGGGCGCGCAGTCGCTCGCCGGATTCGCGGCCTACAACCTCGGCATCGCGATGCTGCAGGAAGGCCATGAGCAGGATGCGATCACGCAGCTCGATCGCGCCGGGCAACTGAGTCTGAGCGCCGCGGGCCCGCTCGCGATCCGCGACAAGTCGAACATGCTGCTCGGCAAGCTGATGCTGGAGTCCACCGACTTCCCGCGCGCGCAGCAGTACTTCGATCGCGTGCGCCTCGACGGGCCGTTCTCGAACCAGGCGCTGCTGAGTGCGGGCTGGGCAGACGTCTCGGCGCAGAACTTCGAACGCGCCGTCGTGCCGTGGAGCATTCTCGCCAAGCGCGAAGTGACTGACGCTGCTGTACAGGAAGCGCTGCTGGCATTGCCGTACGCGTACAGCAAGTTGAACGTGCACGGTCGCGCCGCGGTGCTGTATAGCGACGCGCTGAAATCGTTCGGCGAAGAGCTGAACAAGGTCGATGCATCCATCAAGAGCATCGCCGACGGCCGCTTCCTGAAGGCGCTGGTGCGCGAGGAAATTCAGCAGGACAAGGGCTGGGTCATCCGCCTGCGCACGTTGCCGGATTCGCCGGAAACCTTCTACCTGATGCAGCTGATGGCGTCGCACGATTTCCAGACGGCGCTGCAGAACTACCTGGATCTCGAAGAGCTGCGCAAGAAGATGTCCGGCTGGCAGAAGAACCTGGACGCGTTCGACGACATGATCCGCCTGCGCAAGCAGAACTACGATCCGCTGCTGCCCGGGATCGATGCGCAGTTCCGCGAGCTGGACGCGCAGATTCGCTTGCGCATGGAGCAGCGCAATCATCTGCAGAAGCGGCTCCAGCAGCTGCTCATCGAGCCGCGCCCGGATCTGCTTGCGGATGCGGATGAGCGCATCGTGATGGAGAGCATCCGCGCGATCGAGCAGCAGCTGAAAGGCGCAAAGGGTAAAGATGCGGAGCAGCTTCAGCAGCGCGTGCAGCGCCTGAAAGGCGTGCTGACGTGGACGCTCTATACGACCTACCCGGAGCGCCTGACCAAAGCGCACGAGCACTTGAACGCGCTGAATGCCGACGTCGCGGTGCTGACCAAGCAATACCAGGAGTTCGTGCGGGCGCGACAGGCCGCGGCGCACAGCTACTTGGGTTACAACGACACGATCAGTCGCTTGCGCACCCGGTCCGCTGAAGCGTTGGACACAGTCAACCAGTTGATGGCGAAGCAAGGTCATCTGATCGAGTCCGTCGCCATCGATGAGCTGAAGACCCGCCGTGCGCGGCTCGAGGTCTATCAGACGCAAGCTCGCTATGCGGTGGCGGACAGCTACGACCGCGCCGCGAAGACGCAGGCCGCTCCGACCGAACAGGCTGCGCCGGCCGGGGGCGGACACTGATGCGTTCCCACCGCGCAATGTTCGTCGCCGGCGCAGCTTTCCTCGCTGCGTGCTCCAGCGCTCCGCCGAAGGACACGCTGGCCACGCTGCACAAGGTCGCGCCGGATCTGCAGGACGTGAAGGTCGAAGGCAGCCTCGACACGGCGATGCAGAGTTATCAGCGCTTCCTCGAAGAGACGCCGGAAACGCAGCGCACGCCGGAGGCGATGCGCCGTCTCGCCGACCTGAAGATCGAAAAAGAATACGGGCTGAACGGCACGGGCGAGCTGCTCGAGTTGCCGGCCCCTCAGGCTGCCGACCTGCCGGCCGCGAGCTCCGTCGCTGCGACGACGAAGTCCGCGACCGGCATCGGCGTCGTGGCCGTCGGTTCCGAGCAGGAGCTCGAACGGCGCGCCAACGAGCAGCAACGCGTCGCGTCCGCGCAGGACATGCTGCAGGGGCAGGTCCCGGAAGGCATGGCGGACGATCTCGCGCGCGCAGGTCCCCTCGAAGCGATCAAGCTCTACGACCGCTTGTTGGAGAAGTATCCGTCGGCCGAGCACAACGATCAGGTGCTCTATCAGAAGGCGCGTGCCTACGACGAGCTCGGCCGCACGGTCGAGGCGATGAAGGTGATGGAGCAGCTCATCGCTGCCTATCCGCGCTCCAAGTACCTCGACGAGGTGCACTTCCGCCGCGCCGAGCACTTCTTCACGCGCAAGAAGTATCGCGATGCCGAGGGCTCGTACGAAGCGATCATCAAGATGGGCCCGGTGTCCGAGTACTACGAGCTCGCGCTCTACAAGCTCGGCTGGTCGTTCTACAAGCAGGAGATGTACGAAGAGGCGCTGCACGAGTACTTCGCGCTGCTCGACTACAAGGTGTCGATCGGCTACGACTTCGACGCGCCGCACGAGGAAGGCGACGAGCGCCGCATCTCCGACACCTTCGACATCATCAGCCTCGGCTTCTCGAACCTCGGCGGTCCGGACGCCGTGCAGCAGTTCTTCGGCGCGAACGGCAAGCGCAGTTACGAGGACCGCGTCTATCGCAACCTCGGCGAGTACTACCTGACGAAGCTGCGGTATCACGACGCCGCCAAGTCCTATAACACCTTCATAGCGCAGTACCCGCTGCACAAGCGCGCGCCGCATTTCAGCATGCGCGTGATCGAGATCTACGAGACCGGCCGCTTCCCGCAGCTCGTGCTCGACTCGAAGAAGGCGTTCGCCAGCAACTACGGCTTGAGCGCCGAGTACTGGCGCCACTTCGACGTGCAGCAGTCGCCCGAGGTGCTGAGCTACCTGAAGAGCAACCTGCGTGACCTGGCGAATCACTACCACGCTCAGTACCAGGACAAGGAGCAGGCGGCGCAGAAGGCCGCGAACTTCGGCGAGGCCACACGCTGGTATGGGCAGTACATCTCTTCCTTCCGCACCGACGCGGACACGCCGGCGATCAACTATCAGTTGGCGGACCTGCAGCTCGAGAACAAGGACTACGCTGGCGCTGCGCGCGAGTACGAGCGCACGGCCTACGACTACACGAAGCACGATCGTGCCGCGGCCGCGGGCTATGCCGCTGTCTACGCGCATCGCGAGTACCTGAAGGTCGTCGACGAGCAGAGCAAGCTGACCGCGCGCCGCGATACGGTGACCAGCTCGCTGCGCTTTGCGGACGCGTTCCCCGATCACGAGCACGCCGCCACGATCCTGGGTGCGGCGGCCGACGACCTGTACGACCTGAAAGACTTCGCGCCCGCGCTCAGCGCCGGCCGCAAGTTGATCGAGCGTTATCCGGGCGCGGCAGCTCCGGTGCGTCGCTCGGCGTGGCTGGTGGTCGCTCACTCGTCGCTGGAGCTGGCGGACTACCCGAACGCCGAGCAGGCCTACGGCCAGGTCCTGGCGCTCACCTCGGCGGAAGACGAATCGCGCGCAGGTCTGGTCGAGAACCTCGCGGCCTCGATCTACAAGCAGGGCGAGCAGGCGAATGGGCAGGGCAACTATCGCGCGGCCGCCGACAACTTCCTGCGCATCAAGCAGGTCGCGCCGACGGCGAAGATGCGCGCGGCGGCGGAGTACGACGCGGGTGCTGCGCTGATCCGCCTGGAAGACTGGAAAAACGCAGCTGCCGTGCTCGACGCGTTCCGCACGACGTTCCCCAATCACGAATTGCAGCGCGAAGCGACCAAGCAGATCGCGATGGTCTATCGCAAGGCCGGCGAGCTGTCGCGCTCGGCCGATGAGTACGAGCGCGTCGCAGTCGAGTCGGAAAACCCCGAGATGCGTGCGGAAGCGCTGCTGCTCGCGGGTCAGCTGCACCAGGAAGCTGCCAGCCCCGACCGCGCCCTGGCGGTGTATCAACGCTATGTCGAACAGTTCCCGAAGCCGGTTGAAGCCGCGGTCGAGACGCACTTCAAGATCGCCGGGATCTACCAGAGCAAGAACGACACGACGAGCTATCACCGCACGCTGGAGCAGATCGTCAAAATCGATGCAGCGGCAGGCGGTGAGCGCACGGCGCGCACCCGCTTCCTGGCTGGCGGTTCGGCGCTGGTGCTGGCGGAGCAGGTCTACGCGAGCTTCGCCTCGCTGAAGCTGCTGCAGCCGTTCGAGCAGAGCCTCGAAGAGAAGCAGCGTCGCATGAACGCAGCGACGGCAGCATTCGGACACCTGGTCGATTATCAGGTCGGCGAGATCACAGCCGCAGCGACCTTCTACCTCGGCGAGATCTATCGCGACTTCAGCCGCTCGCTGCGCGAGTCCGAGCGCCCCACGAACCTCGCCGGCGCCAAGCTGCAGGAATACGAGGACGCGCTCGACGAAGAAGCGTTCCCGTTCGAGGAGAAGGCGATCAAGGTGCACGAGAAGAATCTCGAGCTGATGAGCGGCGATCATCTGTACAACAGCTGGATCGAGAAGAGCCTCGCGCGTCTCGCCGAGCTGATGCCTGGCCGCTACGCGAAGGCGGAGATCAGCTCCGGCTTCCTGGGATCGATCGACCGCTACGCTTATCGCTCGCCGGCAGCAGCTGCCGCCGCAGCCGCTGCTGCAGCCGCCGCAGCGATGAACACTCCCACCGCCGCACCGGGTGGAGGCGCCAATGCGACGCTGCGCTAATCAACTGCTGTTCGCGGTGACCGTGGCGCTCACGCTCGCCGCGTGTTCGAGCGCGCCGTCGCAGCCGCAGAAGCAGCCGGTGGCGAAGGCAGAGAAGGCTGCGAAGCCAGCCAAGGCTGCCAAGCCCGTGCCGGCGCTGCGTGTCGACATGCAGCAGGACGAGGGTGGGTTCTCGATCGTCGAGGACGTGCGTGTCGGCAATGACATCCACTCGGACTACGACGCCGCGATGCGCTTCTTCGAGCAGAAGCAGTACGACCAGGGCATCGCGTCGCTGGTGAAAGTGACGCAGGCCGCACCGAACGTGACGGCCGCTCACATCGACCTCGGCATCGCGTACGCGCGCACCGGTGATCTCGACAAGGCAGAGGCCAGCTTGTCGCGCGCACTCGAGCTCAATCCGCGCCACCCGATCGCATACAACGAGCTGGGCATGGTCCAGCGCCGCAAGGGGCAGTTCACTGCCGCGCGCACCAGTTACGAAAAGGCGCTGGCGCTGTCGCCGGCTTTCCACTATGCCCGCCGCAATCTCGCGATTCTCTGCGATCTGTACCTGGCCGACCGCTCGTGCGCGCTCACGAACTACGAGGCGTACCTGCGCAGCGCGCCGGACGATCAGGACGTCGTGAAATGGCTGGCGGATCTGAACAACCGAGCTGGCAAATAGGAGCAGTCATGTTGCGCATCACGATCGTGTTGCTCGCAGTGCTCGCCGCCGGCTCGGCCAGCGCCGACGACCAGGCGAAGCAGCAGCCGCAGAAGCAGGCAGCTGCGAAAGCCGAGAAGCTGGCGGCGAACGATGCCAAAGCGAAGGGCGCGAAGGCCGCCGATGCGAAGACGCTCGCCGGCATTTCGATCCTGGGCAACCAGGAAGCGCCGAAGTCGCTGGTCATCGTGCCGTGGAAAGGCTCGGAGATCGGCGACATGCCGGGGCTCTCGCGCCTGCTGGACGATTCCGTGCAACCCGTCGACAAGGACGTGTTCATGCGCGAGCTGAGCTACTACGAAATTCGACAGAGTCATTAACGAGAGGCTGCAATCGTGGACATTTACATCACCTTCATGAGTTTCTTCGTCAAGGGCGGCATCTTCATGGCCCCCATTGCGTTGGTCGGCGCGCTCGCGCTGGCGATCGCAGTGGAGCGCTTCGTGACGCTCACACGGTTGGTCGTCGCCAACCGCCGCGTGTGGGATGACGTGGAGCCGGTGTTGTCGAACGCCGACTTCGACGCTGCCCGCGCCAAGACCAGCAAGGGCGAGACGATCGTGGCGCGCCTGCTCGGCGTCGGCCTCGCGCGGCTCGGCGCAGTGCGCCGGATCGACGACATCGAGAAGGCCATGCGCGCCAATCTCATGGAAGTCATCCCGCACCTGGAGAAGCGCACGCACTACCTCGCGACGTTCGCGAACCTGGCGACGCTGCTCGGCCTGCTCGGCACGGTCAACGGCCTGATCCACGCATTCACGGCCGTGGCCACCGCGAATCCGGCCGAGAAAGCCAATCTGCTCGCGGCCAGCATCTCCGAGGCCATGAACTGTACGGCCTTCGGCCTGATGGTCGCGGTGCCGGTGCTGTTCGTGCACTCGTTCCTGCAGTCGAAGACCTCGCAGCTGATCGCCAGCCTGGAGACGGGCGCAGTGAAGTTCCTGACCATCGTTGCGGATCGTCAGTCGGCCAAGGCGCAGGCGCGTCTGGACGCCGCACAGGGCGCAACGCACGGCGGGTCTTCCTCTTCGAGCGGCTCCGATCCGCTGCCGGCGCACGCCTGAGGATTCGCCATGTCCGCCAACGCACGCTACTTCACGACGGGCGGGTCGCTCCTGCAAGGGGGCTTCACCAACCGCGTGCGCAAGCCGGCCGAAGTGATGCTGGTGCCGATGATCGACATCTTCGTGGTGCTGGTCACGTTCCTGCTCATGACGGCCGTGTTCTCGCGCATCACGATTCTGCAGCTAGATCTGCCGAGCGCGAACGACGCTGGCGCGGCCGCGCCGCCCGAGTTCCGCCTGGAAGTGATCGTGCGCGAGAGCGGCTTCGAGCTGACCAACGGCGAATCGCTGATCGCGGCGCTGCCGAAGGTCGACGGCGAGTACGACTGGGCGACGCTCACTCAGCTCGCGCAGCAGCTGAAGAGCGAGAACCCGGACGTGGATGACGCGTCCGTGCTGCTGGAGCGCACGGTCAAGTACGACTACCTGATCCAGGTGATGGACGCGATCCGCAGCGTCGAGCTTCCGGTCGACGGGGGGTCTGCAGCCGACCCCGCCGTTGCGACGAAGCGCACGGAGCTGTTCACGAACATCGCCGTGGGAGAAGCGCCATGAGCTTGTTCAACCGTCCGGCCCGGCCCCAACAGGACGCGGAGCTGAATCTCATCCCGCTGATCGACGTGATGTCGGTGCTGGTGGCGTTCCTGCTCATCTACACGGCCGACGTGGCGACAGTGCAGAACACCAAGGACGTCGAAATCCCGCAGTCGACCGCGGAGACGCAGGCTCAGCAGTCGGTCGTGGTGATGATCACCAAGGATCACGTGTTCGTGCAGGGCGAGCTGGTGGCGGATGTCGCCGACGTCAACGCGTCGAGCGAGCCGCTGGTCGAGCCGCTGCGTGCCGTGCTGGACCGTCCGATGTTGCTGGGCAATGGCGGCGAGGCGGGCAAGGCGACCCGTGAAGTCACGGTGATCGCCGACAAGTCGTTGCCGTTCGAGCTGGTCCGCAAGGTCATGGCGACCTGCACGGCCACCACGTACGGCAAGATCTCGCTCGCGGTGCTGCAGAAATAGGTGTAGCCATCGATGAACGCAGCAGTCCACATCTTAGATGACCTGAACTTCACGGATCCGGTAACGGAGCCGGAGCAGGAATTGCAGCGGCAGCTCGCCAATGAGCTGGCGCGCGCACGCACGAAGCGGGCCTCCATCGAGCACGAGCTGCGCGAAGTGGAGGGCGAGCTTCAGGATCTCGCCCCGCAACGCGAGCGGCATCAGCTCGTCGTCGAGGCCTGCGCTGCGCTGGAGAAGCTCGCAGCCGTCGGCGGCGACACGCTGTTCTGGGGCGCTGAAACGTCCTCGGAGCGCGCAACTGAGCACGTGCAGGCCGCGCGTGCCCGCGTCGCGCAACTGGGCGAGTGGTTCGCCCACATGGAAGGCCGCCAGGCCGCGCTGCGCGATCAGATCAAGCAGCACACCGACACTATCGACGCGATCGAGCGTGCGCTGTTCGAAGTGCAGTACGAGGAAGAACAGCTTAGCTACGAGTGGGAGATCGAGCGCGAGATCGATGAGAAGCCGCGCAAGGCGCTGCTGTCCTGGGCGTACAACGGCGAGGACGACAAGCGCTTCCGTAAGTCTGCCTGGCTCGCATTGCTGGTCACGCTGCTGCTGAGCGCGATCGTTGCGCAGATCACGCTGCCGCCGCTGGTGGTCAATGGGCAGGAAGTGCCGCAGCGTGTCGTGCGCCTGCTGGAAGAGAAGAAGATACCGCCGCCCGCGCCGGTGGAAATGCCGAAGCCGAAAGTGCGCGTGGAGAAGAAGCCGGTCGAGCAGCCCGTGCAGGTCGCGAAGGCTGAGCCCAAGGTTGAGCAGTTGGCGCCGAAGGAGCCCGAGGTCAAGGACCAGGGCATCCTGGCGTTCCGCGAGAGGCTTGCAGCCGCCAACGACGATCAAGTCGTCGGCCGCCTGGGGTCGAAGGCGAGCATCGACAACTCCGACTACGCGGGTCGCGCGCAGCGCTCGATGTTGACGACGAATGCACCGGGATCGAGCGGCGGCATCAACCTCGCGTCGCTCAGTCGCGGCGTGGGCCGAGGCAACGGTAATGGCGGCGGCATGGCCGGCGTGGCCGTGACGCGCGCGAGCAGCGCGATCGCTTCAGTCGGCAAGCCTGGTGGCGACCGGCCGGTGGCCGGCGACGTCGGCGTAGCGGGCCGCACCGACGAAGAAATCCAGATCGTGTTCGACCGCTACAAGTCGGCGCTCTACCGGCTCTACAACAAGGAGCTGCGTCGCGATCCGACGCTGAAAGGCCAGGTGATCCTCAAGCTCACGATCGAGCCGGACGGCACGGTCTCGTTGTGCGAGCTGAAATCGTCGGACATGAACGCACCGGAGCTGACGGCACAAGTCGTCGACCGCGTGAAGGGCTTCGACTTCGGCGCCAAGCCGGTGCCGGCGATCACGATCCTGTATCCGATCGACTTCCTGCCGGCGGCGTGACGCGCGCCGGTAGCCAGACAACGTGAGGAGCATTTCGCGATTTTGCTAACGGCAAAACCACCGAAAGGTGGCGACGCAAAGTTTCCGGTCTACGGGGCGCAGGCCCTACGACAGCGGGACCGCCAGAATCATGAAAGCACAGCAAGCACATCGCAAGAGTCTCGGTAGCGCGCTCGCCTCGCTGGCGCTGAGCGCTGTCGTGTCTGTGCTGTTCGCTCTGGTTCCGGCCGCGAGCGCATCGGCGGCTACGATCACGTACGTGTCCCTGACCGGAGCCTGGCGTGACGCCACGGACAACCTCCCCGGAAGTCAGCCGGGCGACCCGGTCATCACGAACGGCAATCCGACCTCGATCATCCGGTGGGGCACCGTGACGAGTACGCCGCAAAGCGGCTACGACTTCACGGCAGCGTCCCCGCTGCCGCCTCCCTTCGACTTGCCCGGGGTCGTCCCGTTCTTCTCGCTTGGCTCGTTCGTGCATCGGAACTTCGCGGTCGACGATCCTTCGCTGACTTCGGTGCAGCTCGACGTGTCCCTCGTGATCAGTGTCGATGGCGTGCCACGCCCGCCATTGACGTTCACGTACACGTTCAATCATGTAGAGACCCCGAACGAGCTGGATCCTTGTCCCTTCGATCCGGTCCCGCCCCCGGACGGCTGCTCGGACCGCGTGTCGATCGTTGCGTCGCCCACGCCCACGACGTTCAACGTCGATGGAGTGGACTACACGTTGGCGCTGAGCTTTCTCGACCCCAACGGCAATCCCGTCTCCCAGTTCATTACGAGCGAAGGCGGCGTCACCAACACCACAGGCCTGGTCGGGCAATTCACCCCGCCGCCCGGCACGCCGGTGATCATTGTCGACAAGTCGGGCCCGGCGAAGCTGAAGCCTGCAGAGTTCGGCACCTTCGGCATCGACCTGCACAACACGGGAAATATCGACGCGCACAACGTTACGCTCGTCGATCGTCTGCCCGATACGCCGACAGGCGGCATGTGCACCACGCCGCCGCAAATCTTGAGCGCGCGCGTTTTTGCAGCAGACGGCGTGACGCCGGTGCCGGGCAAAGGTCCGCTGGTCCAGGGAACGGACTACTCGGCCGTGTACAACGGCGCCGCGTGCGAGCTGACGTTCAACACGCTGAGCGCTGCTTCAGTGATCGGCGTCGACGAACGTCTGGTGATCTCATACCGCGCGCAAGTCGACGCGGATGCTCAGAACGGCACCGTGCTGACGAATGTGGCCGGCGCGACCCGGTGGCTCAATCCGGGCAACGTCATCTTCACGCGCGTAATGACCGACGGCACCCCAACCGTCATGGACCACGAGGATGCATACAGCGTCACGGTGGATCAGCCGCAGCTCAAGTTCGACAAGACGGTTACGGACGTCACGAGCGGTCAGAACCCGGCCACGCACGCCACGCCAGGCGACACGCTGCGTTACCGGATCCGCATCGAGAATCTGGCCACCGATCCGTTGCCGAACTTCTCGCTGCGCGATGAGCTCGGCCGCCTCAACACCTCGGCAGTCTATGTGCCGGGCACGCTGAATGTCGTGACGCTGCCGGCAGGCGCTGATGCGAGCAACACGAATCCGTCCGGCGGCGTGAACAATAGCGGCGTGGTCGACATCCGCAACCTGAGCCTCGGCGGCCAGGGCACGTTCGTCGTCATCGAGTACGACGTGCGGCTCGCGCCAGCGCTGCCTAACCAGAGTTACGTGCAGAACCAGGCGCAGGCGTACGTTGGTGGCATCGAGGTCGGTCGCAGCGATGACCCGAACATCGGCGCGACTCCGCCGGATCCGCTCGTGCTCGGTGACGAAGATCCGACGCGCGTGCAGATCACGTCGGCGCCGAAATTCCGCGTGCTGAAGACCTCGACGTATCTCGGTGCGAGCACGACGGTGCTGCGCGCCGGCGACCGGATGCGTTACACGATCACGGTCAAGAACATCGGCACCGACAACGCCACCGGCGTCGTGATTCGCGACCAGATCCCGACCAACACGACCTACGTCGCGAACAGCACGACGCTGAACGGCACGCAGCAGAACGACAACGCTCAGGGCATCTCGCCGCTGGTCGACACCATTGCGATCTACGCGCCGGAGAACGCGACGGCGGGCGTGATGCGCGCGGACGCGACCAGCACGACGAGCAACGTCGCGACGATCACGTTCGACGTGACCGTCTATCCGGATCTGGCCGATGGCACGATCATCTCGAACCAGGCGTTCGTGAGCGCGGTCGACTTCGGCATCGTCGACTACCCGTCCGACGATCCGCGCACGCCGATCGTGAACGACCCGACGCGCGACGTGGTCGGCAACGTGCCGCTGCTGTTCGCCACCAAGCAGGCGGAGCTGGTTGTCGACAACGGCTCGCCGGGCATCGTCGATCCGGGCGACACGCTGCGCTACACGATCACGATGTACAACAACGGCACGATTCCTGCGACCAACGTGGTGCTGGCCGACAACGTTCCGCCGAACACCACGTACGTTGCAGATACGACGACGCTGAACGGCCTGCCGTACGGCCAGCCCGACAACGGCTCCTCGCCGCTCGCGGCCGGTATATATGTGAGCTCCAGCGACCGGACGCCGCCGTTGCCGACAGCGGGCGAGGGCACGCTGTCGCCGAACTCGAGCGCGGTCGTCCAGTTCAATCTGCGCGTGAACGCCGGCGTGCCGTCCGGCACGCTCATCCGTAACCAGGCGGCCGTGCACACGACCGAAGTCCCGAACCTGCTGACGGACGGCGACGGCAATCCGTCGACGGGACCGGAGCCGACGGTCGTGGTCGTCGGCAACGGTCAGCAGCTGTCGATCGTCAAGGAAGTGTCCGTGGTCGGCGGCGGTGCGGCTTCGCAGGGCAAGACGCTCGAGTATGTGGTGCGCGTCACGAACATCTCGCAGGTGCCGGCCCTCTATGTCGTGATCACGGACGACCTCAACATGCCGGTGCCCGGCTATCTCGCGCTGGTGGCCAACTCGGTGACGCTCAATGCTCAGACGACGGGTATCAGCGTCGCGAATCAGGTCATCACCGCGGATTACTCGACGACCTATGGCCCGCTGCAGCCGCAACAGACGGCGACACTGCGCTTCCGCGCGGTCATCAACCCGGATCTGCTCGACGGCACCAAGGTCACCAACATCGGCACGGTGAAGTGGAACAACCCGCCGCAGACGGCAAGTGCCAGCGTCACTATCGACGTCGGCGCCATCCCCGGCCAGGGCATCCTGAACGGCAAGGCGTGGCACGACGCGAACTTCAGTCGCACGCAGGAAGCGAACGAGCATGTGCTCGAAGGCTGGACTGTCCAGCTGTATCGCAACAACCAGCTGTTCCGCAGCACGACGACCGATGTGAACGGCGTGTATCGCATCAGCGGCATCCCGCCGAACTACATCACCGGCGAGCCATACGAGCTGCGCTTCAGCGCGCCGGACGCAACGTCGAATAGCGCGAAGCTGGGTCTGGCGTACTCGGCCACCTTTACCAACGGGCTGCAGAAGATCAGCGACATCATCGTGCAGTTCGCCGCGAACCTGCAGGATCTGAACCTGCCGATCTCGCCGAACGGCGTTGTCTACAACTCCGTGTCGCGCGCTCCGACGCCCGGCGTAACGTTGCGGATGTTGACTGCCGGCAGCCGCACGACACTGCCGGCGGCGTGCTTCGACGACCCGGCGCAGCAGAATCAAGTCACGCGCGCTGACGGCTATTACCGCTTCGACCTGAATTTCACGGACCCGGCGTGCCCGAGCGGCGGGGATTTTCTGATCGACGTGAGCCCGCCGCCGACCGGCTACATCGGCACGTACTCACAGATCATCCCGCCGACCTCGGGCCCGTCGACTTCTGCGTTCTCGGTCCCCACGTGCCCCGGTGGCGTGGACGATGCTCTCTCGGCAACGTCGGATTACTGCGAGGTCCAGACCTCCGAGTTCGCGCCGACTCTGGCGGCACGCGCACGCAGCGCGGGCACGCGGTATTACGCGAACTTGAAGCTCGACAACAACCTGATCCCGGGCTCGAGCCAGATCTACAACAATCACATCCCGGTGGATCCGGACCTGCAGGGCGCGATCCAGATCTCGAAGACGACGCCGCTGTTGAACGTCGTGCGCGGTCAGCTCGTGCCGTACGTCATTACCTATAAGAATGTGACCGAGGTGCCGCTGTTCGACGTGAGCATCGTCGACCGCATCCCGGCGGGCTTCCGCTACGTCGAAGGCTCGGCGCTCCTCGATCGTCAGCCGGTCGAGCCGGCCGTGGCCGGTCGCGAGCTGATCTGGAGCGACCTGGCAGTGGATCGCCAGGAACAGCATGAGCTGCTCGTGATACTCGCTGTCGGCGCCGGCGTCAGCGAAGGCGAGTTCGTGAACCGCGTGCAAGCGGTCCACATGCTGACCGCCAACGCGCTCTCGAACGAAGCGTCTGCAACCGTCCGCGTCGTGCCGGATCCGACCTTCGACTGCACCGACGTCACCGGCAAGGTGTTCGACGACGCCAACCGCAACGGTCTCCAGGACCCGGGCGAGACCGGTCTGCCTGGCGTGCGCGTCGTGAGCGCGCGCGGCCTCGCGGCGACGACTGACGCCTACGGCCGATACCACATCACGTGCGCAATCGTTCCGCGCGAAGGCCGCGGCAGCAACTTCGTGCTGAAGCTCGACGATCGCACGCTGCCGAGCGGCTTCCGCTCATCGACCAACCAGACGAAGGTCGAGCGCGCGACGCGTGGTAAGTCGCTGAAGTTCAACTTCGGTGCTTCGCTCCACCGCGTGATCGGCCTGGATCTCGCCGACGCCGTGTTCGAGCCGGGCACGACCGAGATGCGCGCGCAGTGGCGGCCGCGGCTCGACATGCTGATGAAGGAGTTGCAGAAGGCGCCGGCAATACTGCGCCTGTCCTATCTCGCGGACGTCGAGAACGAGCAGTTGGTCCAGCGTCGCCTGGAGGCAATCAAGAGTGAGATCGCGAGCCGGTGGCAGTCGCAGAACGCGAATGCGGCCTACCAGCTGACGATCGAGCCAGAAGTGTTCTGGCGTCTCGGCGCGCCGCCGCAGCAAGCCCGGGAAGAGAGCAGGTGAGCGCTATGTTCAAGCACCGCTATCTCTGGCTGTTGATTGCCGCCCCGCTCGCACTGGCGGCGCAGGCGCAGGACGTGGTCGAGTCGCCGCGCGGCGAGACGGTCGAGCGCAATCTGCCGACTGACGAGCCGCTGCGTCCGTGGGCCCACGATCCGAAGCTGCTGCAGAAGGAATCGGGTGATCGCGTCGAGATGCGACCGGTGGTTGCGGAACGCATGGCGACGGTGAAGCTCACGGACGTCGTGCCGCCGATTCGCTTCGATTCGGGGGTCGCGAACATCTCGCAGGCCTACATCGAATCGTTGCGCAAGACCCTCGAAGACCTGCGCGATCGGCGCAACGTGCGCCTGCATCTCGTTGGCCACGCCGACGATCAGCCGCTGTCCGACGCGCTCGCGCGCGTTTACGGCGACAACGAAGGTCTGTCGCGGGAGCGGGCGGGCGAAGTTGCGGAGTTCCTGCAAAATCGCCTGGCGCTGCCGGCCGAAGCGATTTCGTACGAGTGGGCCGGCTCGACCCGGCCGGTCGCGACCAACACGACGCCGGACGGGCGCGCGCTGAACCGGCGCGTCGAGGTGCAGGTCTGGTACGACGAGGCGCAGGCCGCGCTCTCGGACCAAGAGGTGCTGGTCAAGGACGACTTCAAGCGGGTCAAAGTCTGCCGCATGGAGACGGTTTGCAAGATGCGCTTCAAGGAAGGCATGGCGCATCGCACGCGCATCCGCAATCTGGTCCAGCCGCTGCACTACGACGACTCACCGGAGGTTTCGGAGGCGTTCGTCACTCATATCAAGGAGGCGCTGGAGAACCTGCAGGACAAGCAGCACGTCACGGTCAAGTTGATCGGCTTCACGGACAACGTTCCGCTCACCGACCGCAACGCGCGCATCTACGGCAATCATCTCGCGTTGTCCAAGGCTCGCGCGCACCGAGTCGCGCTGGCGTTGCAGGAAGCGCTCGATCTGCCGAACGAAGAGATCATCAGTGATGGACGCGGCTCGAGCACGCCGGTTGCGACCAACGACACTGCACAAGGCCGCGCCGCGAACCGTCGCGTCGAAGTCGAGTTCTGGCATGACGATCAGTTGACGGAGCTGCCGGACGAGCCGCGCTTGTGCCCGGGCGCGCCTGGCAGCGAAATCGTCACGCGTGTCTACGATCCGCCCTGGGGACCCATCGCGCCGCTGCAGCTCGAAGAAGGCGGCCGCGCAGTGATTCCGGCTGACTACTCGCAGCAGCTGCGTCGTGCGATGACAGACATCGCCGACAGGACCAACGTGCGCCTGCGCTTCATCGGCTACACGAAGAACGAGCGCCTGGATCGCCGCACGGCGATCGTCTACGGCGATGACATCGGCCTGGCCGCGGCGCGTGCGCGTCGTGCCATGGATACGATCGTTCAAGAGATGAGCCTGAAGACGGAGCAGGCGGAGCACGAAGGCCGCGGCTACGTGCAGTCGAACGACGTCGTCAACGAGGGCTTCACGCAGGAAGGCACGTCGCACATCGTGGTGCAGGTCGTCTACGACGAGCCGGCGATCCTCGATGACTACGAAGGCGTCGACATCGAGACGCTGACGCGCGAGCTGAGCCCGAAGAATCCGTTCGCGCTGAACCTGATGCGCATCACGGTCGACGGCGAGCCGATCGACGATCCGGGCCGCAGCTCGGCGGATATTCAGCGCTGCACCGACGTTGCGCTCGACAAAGCGGACATTCTGTTCCAGTTCGACAACCTGCAGTCGAGCCCGCGTCTCGCCGTGACGGCGTGGCCGACGACTGTGGCGCTGACGGAATTGAGAAGTGACATAGGCGACACAGGCGACACAGGCGACACAAGTGACATAGGTGCGGAAGAGCAGGGTGTGCAGCAGATGCTGCCGGCGGACTTGGGCGGTCCGGAGGCGCAAGTGGCCGCAGAACCGGAAGAGCTCATGGAGGTCATTCCGGTGAGCCAGGCTCTCAAGGTGGTCGAGACGCCGTCGGCCGAGCAGCTGCAGACCGAGCTGGGCAACGTGCCGGAGCTGAGTGCGCCGCGATTGTTCGGCACGCCCGTTCGCTTCCGCATGTACGCGAACTATTCCGCGTTCATCGATCGCTCGGAGGTGCGCATCTTCCACGCCGGCGAGTCGACGCAGGTCGCGCCGATGAAGGTGCTGCCGGTGGACCCTGCGGGATTTGCGGAGTGGGAGCCGACGGCTGAGCAGACCACCGCGCCGATGCGCGAGCTGCAGTACGTGCTGCGTGCGTATGACAAGCACGGTAACTTCGACGAAACGACTCCTCAGCCGCTGTGGCTGGTGCTCAACGATGGCACCCGGACCGACGTCCCGCCGCAGGCTACGCCCACGCAGTCGAAAGAGCTGCTGGCGAGCTATGGCACGAGCTCGCTGACGTCGCACAACATTCAACTTGGCAGCGGCACGATCAAGGTCCGCGGCGGCAGCATTCCTGCGCACCACAGCGTGTATGTCGCAGGCAAGCCGGTGCCGGTCGATCCGGCCGGTAACTTCCTCGCCGAGGAAATCCTGCCCGCCGGCATCCACACCGTCGAAGTCGCGGTGCTCGACGACGAAGGCAACGGCGCGATGTTCCTGCGCGACCTCGAGTTCAAGAAGAACGACTGGTTCTACGTCGGCATGGCCGACGTGACGGCATCCGACACGCACACGCGCGGCCCGGCCGAGCTCCTGCAGGGCGAGAATGCGCCCGTCGACTACGACTCGTCGCTCGACGGCCAGCTTGCGTTCTACGTCAACGGCAAGTTCAGCGAGCACTGGCACCTGAGCGCGAGCGCCGACACGCGCGAAGGTCCGGTCAAAGAGCTGTTCAGCAACTTCCTCGACAAGTCGCCCGAGTCGCTGTTCCGGCGCATCGACCCGGATTATCACTATCCGACGTTCGGCGACGACTCGGTCGTCGAAGAGATGGGTCCGACGCTCGGCAAGATGTACGTGAAGGTGTCGCGCGACGAGAGCTCGGCGATGTGGGGCAACTTCAAGATCAACTATGCCGAGAACGAGCTGGCGCACGTCGACCGCGGACTGTACGGCGGCAACCTGCACTATCAGACCGAAGGCACGACGAGCTTCGGCGAACAGCGCTTGAGCGTCGACGGCTTCGCGGCCGAGCCGGGCACCCTGGCGAGCCGCGAAGAATTCCGCGGCACCGGCGGGTCGCTGTACTTCCTGCGCAACCAGGACATCCTGGTCGGGTCCGAGCGCGTGCGCGTCGAGTTGCGCGACAAGGATTCAGGTCTGGTCAGCGGTGTGGTCAACCTGCGTCCGGTGCTCGATTACGACATCGATTACCTGCAAGGCCGCGTCGTTCTCGCCGAGCCGCTGAACTCGACTGTCGACGATCGGCTGCTCGTGCGCAGTGGTGCGCTGAGTGGAGATGCCGCGTACCTCGTGGTCCGCTATGAGTACACGCCGGGATTCACCGAGATCAACACGCTGGCGACCGGCGGCCAGGCGCACATGTGGATCAACGACTACCTCAAGGTCGGTCTCACCACCAACGGTAACGAGGAAGGCGAGACCGAGAGCAGCCTCAACGGCGCCGACGTCACGCTGCGCATGAGCGCGGATTCGTGGCTGAAAGTGCAGGGCGGCCGCAGCGAAGGCCTGGTCTCGAGCGCGATGTACTCCGACGACGGCGGCTTCGGCTTCGTCAATCCGGATACGGTGGGCTTCACTTCCGCGGACGCCGATGCGTATCGCGCCGATCTGAGTGTCGCGTTCGGCGATGTGATCCCCGGTATCCCGGGCCGCCTCACTGTGTACCAGCAGGCGCTGGGCGCCGGCTACTCCGCGCCGGGCATGAGCACGCTGACCGACAGCGATAACGTGGGCGGCACATTCCGCGCGCAGTTCTTCGAGCGATTCGACATTCGCGCCAAGGCAGACAAGAAGGAACAGGACCAGGGTCTCTTTTCGGATACGCAAGAGCTGAACCTGGGTTACCAGATCACCGATCGCTGGAATATCAGCGCCGGCGCTCGCAAGGACGAACGCGAGTACACGGGGCCGCTCGTTCCGCTCAATCGCGAGCAGGGTGAGCGCACCGACGGCGTGATGCAGGTCGGCTACGACTCCGGTGCTTCGTGGCGCACATACGTCTTCGGCCAGAACACGCTCTCGAAGAGCGAGGAGCGGCCGAACAACGATCGCTACGGCGTCGGCGGCTCTTACCGGATGACCGAGCGCTTCCGCATCGATGCGGAGGCGTCCGATGGCGATCTCGGCCCGGGCGGCCGGCTCGGCACGAACTACCTGTTCTCCGAGCGCACGACGCTGTACCTGAACTACGCGTTGGAGAACGAGCGCACCGACAATGGCCTGCGCGGCGGCCGTCGCGGCAACCTGATCTCAGGCATGAAGCGGCGCCTGTCGGATTCGAGCAGCATGTTCCTCGAAGAGCGCTATCAGGAAACCGATACGATGTCCGGCATCACGCACGCGACCGGCATGACGCTCGCGCCGAACGAGAGCTGGAACTTCGGCGCGAACACCGACATCGGTACGCTCACCGACGAGCTCACCGGCGCGAAGATCGATCGCGAGGCCGGCGGCATCCGCATGGGCTACGGCTTCCAGGCCGTGCAGCTGTCGAGCGCCGTCGAGTATCGAAACGACAAGACCGAGCAGCTGGATGCGGCGATGTCCGAGCGCAAGACCTGGCTGTTCCGCAACAGCTTCAAGTTCCAGCTGAATCCGGACTGGCGCGTGGTCGGCAAGTACAACCACGCCAAGAGCGAGAGCTCGCTCGGTCAGTTCTACGACGGCGGTTACACGGAAGCAGTGCTCGGTTATGGCTTTCGCCCGGTGTCGAATGACCGCCTGAACGCGCTAGCGAAGTACACGTACTTCTACAACGTGCCGACGACAGAGCAGGTGACGCCGACGAACTCGGCGGCGCAGTTCGTCCAGAAGAGCCACGTCGCAGCGCTGGATCTGACCTACGATCTCACGGACAACTTGTCGATCGGCGGCAAGTACGCCTATCGCCTCGGCCAGTTGAGCTTGGACCGCGAGCACCCGCAGTTCTTCGACAACCGCGCGTCGCTGTACATCGTGCGCACGGATCTGAAGTTCGGCGGCTGGGAAGGGCTGGTCGAAGGACGCATGCTCGACATGACTGATCTGAACGAACAACGCGCCGGCGCGCTCGTGGCCGTGTATCGCTACGTCGGCAAGCACTTCAAGGTCGGCGGCGGCTACAACTTCACCGATTTCTCGGAAGATCTCACGGACCTGAGCTTCCGCAGCGAAGGCGTGTTCATCAACATGATCGGGTCGATGTGAGATAAGGCGCCCGGACGCGCCGGCGATGGCGTTCCTCATTCTCTTTGCAATGGCTGCCGCCACATCGTTCGGCCTGCACTGGCTGAAAGGCTTGTGGCCGCTTTCGGTTTTCATACCGACCGTCGGTTTCGTCGGCTGCATTCTCTTCGACGCTTATGTGCTGCCGTATCGGGGCGGCGGCGCATCGATGTGGCCGATCGCTGTGCTGCTCGGCTCGCCCGTGGTGCTGATTGGCGGACTGTGCGGAGCTGCGGCGGCGGACTTTGCGAAGCCGTCGTAACGAAGAATTAAGCGACTCGCCCGATAGCTCCGCGTCATTGGCCTCTTGTTTGGGTGTTCCAGGGCTGCGCACACCCGGCCATGGCCGTAAACTACAGGCACGGAAACGATGCCTAACAGTCGTCGGGAGTAGCGACAGTCATGCTCGATTTCATACTGGAGGCAGCTGAGCTATTGCTGTCCTGGCGGCTGTACGTTGGTCTTGCCGTTACCGCGGGTATTTGTTGGATGATCGTTTCGATCGTGCCAGGCCAGGGTTTGCGGCTTGCCATCTGCATACCTATTGGCATCGCCGGTCTGATAGCGAGCTGGCGCTGGCAAGTTCGTGCGGACTTTGCGCCTGCACGTGGCGTGAAGTAGTCAAAGACATGCCCATCGGCGGTCTGCCAGATCCCAACAAGCATCGAGTATGCATGCGTTGCACGAAATGGTTCGAGCCCGATGAAGGCTCAGCAGCGGTGCGGCAGAGCTTTGGCCTGAGCGGGAGCATTGCAGACGGAATTCGTAACGCAGCCGGCGACGCAGATCTGCGATTCATCTGCCATCGTTGTGCATCCGTAAGACGCAAGCGAAAACTTGCGATCTACGGTGTTCTCGCCTTGGCTCTCCTGTGGGCGGTCGTCAAGGAGGCGGGATGGCTGTGAATGCCACCTCCGTTCTCTACTTGCTTGCCGCCGCCATGTTCGGCCTGGGCACGTTTCTGATCCTTCGCCACCGGATGCTCGTCCGCTCTTCGCTGCGCGTCCGTGGACGAACCTTGCAGCCCCGCGTTGAGGAGTTCGAGGGCGGTGTGTACACCACAAGGGCTGAGTACGAAGTCGCAGGCCATCGCTACGCGATCGAGGGGCGCGCGGTATCGAATTGCAGCTGGTGTCATCGCCCCGGCCGGGACGTGTGGGTGTACTTCAAGCCCGATCTGCCCGCCGAGGGCAAGCTGGTCGGCTGGTGGGAGGGCTGGCTGTTCCTGGTCCCGATCGTGCTGGCAATCTACATCGTCTGTGTCGTGTTCTGGGCACAGGCATGAATTCATAACGGGCGGCTGCAAACGAATGCACATTCGAGAGTCAACGGATGAGGATGCCGCCGCCGTAGCGGTGTTGATCACGCAGCTCGGCTACCCAACGACAGCAGAAGAGATGAGGAGTCGCTTGCGACGCATTGCTGCGGACGCTCAATACGTCAGCTTGGTGGCCCTCGAGCACACGGAGGTCGTTGGATTTCTGGGCATGGCTTTCGGCCTGCACTACGAGTACGACGGCAGCTACGCGCGCATCGTCGCTCTGTCGGTCGCTCCGCAGATGCAAGGAAAAGGTATCGGCACCGAGCTCGTTGCGGCTGCGGAGAACATCGCGAGGTCGCGCGGAGCCTCGATGTGTATCGTCAATTCAGGAACTCACCGCACCGAGACTCACAAGTTCTATGAGAAGCGGGGCTTTTCCTGGCGCAGCAAGGGGTTCTACAAACCGCTTGCAGGATAGCGTGGGGCTCGCCGTGCTGTACCATCTCATTACCACGGACTTTGCGTGAGAGGAGACTGCGATGGCCAAGGTCACCGGAATCGGCGGCGTCTTCTTCAAGAGCACGCATGACAACGCTGCGCTGACCGCCTGGTATCGCCAGCACCTGGGCATGCCGCTGGAGGCTTGGGGCGGCGCCATCCTCAAATGGCCGGAAGATCGCGCCGAGGATGGCGGCCTCACCGTGTGGCATGTCGCGGAGAAGGACAGTCAGTGGTTCAGCCCGAGCCGGGGCTCCTTCATGATCAATTACCGCGTCGACAATCTCGTCGAGTTGCTGGCGCAGCTGCGCGCGAGCGGTATTGAAGCGCTCCAGGGACCCGAGTCGCACGAGAACGGCAAGTTCGCGTGGATCCTGGATCCGGATGGGAACAAAGTCGAGCTGTGGGAACCGAAGATCTGGGACGAGAAGAACAAGGGCGCTTGAGAGGATCGCCATGACGCACACGGGTAGTTGCCACTGCGGGCAAATCAAGTTCGAGGTCGAAGGCACGTTCGACACGGCGATGGAGTGCAACTGTTCGCACTGCAGCCGTAAAGGCTATCTGCTGTGGTTCGTGCCTCGTACTCAGTTCACGCTGCAATCGCCCGAGTCAGCGGTTGCTATTTACACTTTCAACAAGCACGCAATAAAGCATCATTTCTGTCCCAAGTGCGGGTGCGCCCCGTTCGGGCTCGGTACTTCGCGCGGCACGGAAATGGCGGCCATCAACGTGCGCTGCCTGGAAGGTGTCGAGCTGGGATCCATCAAACGGCAGTTCGTCGACGGGCGGTCGTTCTAGGAGACGCTGCGTGACCTTCGAATGGAAATACGCCAGCGATGGCGTCGACTGGGAAGAGCTCTCTGCTCTCTACCGGGCAGCGCCGCTCGGCGACAAGAAGGCGGCACATCTGCAGAAGGTCTTCGGCAACAGCCTGTTCAAGTGCTTCGTGTACGAAGGCTCCAGGCTCGTCGCGGCGGGCCGGGCACTGGCCGATGGCGGAGACTGCTCGTACATCTGCGATATCGCAGTGTTGCCGAGCCATCAAGGCACCGGGCTGGGCAAGCAAATCGTCGGGTATCTCGTGGAGCAGTCACGCGGGCACAAGAAGATCCTCTTGTACGCCGTCCCCGGTCGCGAGCCGTTCTACCGGAAGTTCGGGTTTCTGCGCATGAAGACCGCAATGGCTATCTTCGAGAATCAGCAGCAGCAATTGCAGCGGGGCTATCTGAGCGAAACCTAGGGAGATTCGGTGCGTAGTACTTGTTTCGTGCTGCTGTTGCTGTGTGTCCCGGTACAACTTGGGATGGCCGCGAACATGCCGCTCCCAGTCCAACGTGCGCTGACCTTGATTGGCACCGTGGAGCTGCCTCGGTTGATGTTCGAGCTCTGCAAGGCGCGAGCACCGGAATCTGCTCCCAAGAACAGCGAAAGCTACGACGCATGGCGCCAGAAATTCGGCGAGCTTGCCGCGTCGGCCTGGCGTCTTCTGGATGAGCATAACGAGACACTTGCGCCAATGCTCAGTTCATTCACGGAAGGCAACGTAACCTCAGTTCACGAGGCACCGAACGTGTCGTTGAAGATGCTCAACAGCAGCGCCGATGCGCGCGGAGTCAACTACGTGCAGGACATGTGCACCAAGTACCCGGACTTTCTCGGCACTCTGCAGGACGGTTATGAGCCAAAGGTCCTGGCGCAGATGGAAGCGTTGAAAGCGTCGTTTCAGTAGAGCAACGATCTCACGGAGAGCAGAATCATGAAGACGTTACTGACCATAGCCGCGGTCTGCACGCTCGGGCTTGTGACAACGCTGGTCATCGGGCAGGAGCAGAAGCCGCTACCGCCGGCCGTAATGGAAAGCAACTGGATTCCGATCGGCGACAAGGTCGGTTTCGTCGTAACGCCGGGATTTCCAACTGCTGATCCAAGCGTGCTTGCGGGATACTTCGTCGCCTGGCATGGAGACTCCTGGAAGAGAATCGATAGCGCAGGTGCCTTCCAGTTCCAGCCGCTTCACAAATAGGCGCGCCTCACAAGGAGTGCACTTGAGCGACGGGTGGCAGGAGTTCGCTTCTTATTCAGATGCCGTGTCCGCAGAGGCTGCGGCCGGCCTGCTGCGATCAGAGGGCGTGCCGGTCAACGTTTCGTCCGATGAGCCGATGCCAGGACTGATCCGAGGCTTTCGCTTGCTGGTGCCGACGCAGATGCTCCATCGAGCTCGATGGGTGGTTTCGAACGCGGCTTTTACCGATGAGGAATTGACGTTCTTCGCAACCGCTCGCTTAGACTCTGACGAATCCACGGAGCAATGACCCATGGCCCGAGCGACAGTGCAGTATCACCGCGCCCTTGCTTGCGCAATCCTGACCCTGGCGTTCGTCTCTCCTGCCGAGGCACAAACACCCAAGCCAGTGTCCGAAGTGATTGTTGCGCCCTTCATCGTCGAGACCGACAACGCCGATGCACTGCGCACGCAAGCAGCCAGCTGTTCCGGGGAGCTCGTCACAGCCTTAGCGCTCAAGGGAGTGGCGGTCGCGCGCGAGCCGGAGTTGTCGGAGAAAAATCTCCAATCGGCGGCTGCGTCATGGGCAGTGCTCGGGCGCATTACTCATGAAAAGGAACAGTTCCAGCTGGAGCTGCGGCTGCTCGACGTCACATCGGGCGAGGAGCTGCGATCGTACTTCAACTCAGACAAGGATCTGAAAGTCGCTTGCCAGGCCGTGAGCAAGGTCGCCGAGCGCATCGCCGCGTTCGTTGCGGAGCAGAGGCCGAAGCAACGATAAGTCGGCGCATATCGAAGGTGTCGCCCGATTCAGTCTCGATCGGCGCCGGCGTTTCCCAGCCCTGACGTCGAACAGACCCGAGATCCTCAGCATCCGTCGCAGCCCGAGCAGCACGCAGCCGAACCAGAACAGGCCCGGCAGCGAGGCCCAGAACACGAACCGCAGCCAGTCGACGAGCGTCGGCGAAGTGGGCGAGTCGAGGATCGGATCGACGACGCGGTAAACGCCGTCGACCAGGTTCGGCATCGGCGTGACGAGGTTGACGAGATCCAATAGCAGGATCACGACGGAATAGAAGAGCGGCGCCACCAGCACCGAAAGGGCGACAGCCATCGCGACGTCGCAAACGCGCTGACCAGCGTCACGCGCCAGGCGGCGCGGCGGTGCTGCTCGATTGCAGCAAAGAAGCTCTTGCACTCGCCAGGCTTCCAGCCGCGCCATTCGGGTCGGTAGATCTGATAGTTCGCTGCCATGCATTGAGGGACGTAATCGCGCGGCGAATCGCGCCATGGGCGTGATCGCAGCGACGAATACGTCTGGGACGGGTCCTGCGCGCGGCGATGCTGCTGCCGGACTCGCTACTCGTTCAGTAGCCTGTTCAGATCGCGCGAGCCGTGCAGGATGCGTTCGATACGCACGCCCTGGTCATTGACCGTAAAGAAGATGACGTAGGCACCGTGTGCTGTCGTGACATCCGTGTGCGCATTGTTCGCTATTTCTTCAATGCCTTGCTCTTGCCGCGGCGTGCTTGATTTCTCGTCACGACTTCTTCGACCGACCCGGCGTCCTCGCTGTCGATTCCTGCCTGGATGGCGACTTTCAATTGGCGCAGCTTTTCATCGTCCTCGAGCAGTCGCAGGCCAGCCCGCACGACCTCGCTGACGTTGTTGAAACGTCCTGATTCGAGTTGCTTCTTCACGAACTCTTCAAAATGGCTGCCGAGAGCAACGCTGGTAGGCATGACTTTATCAACTAACAGATGTTAATAGATAGTAGGAATATAAGTGACTGCTGCGCGACATTCAAGCCGAGATGATTCGCTCGATCAGCGCCCGCGTGCGATCAGCCGCCGTCGCATCGGCTGCCAGTTCGTCGACCAGCGTGATGAGTGCCTTCCACAGCGCCCAGCCGCGGGCGCGCTGCCAGGTCGCATCGTCCAGCTGCAGACGTTTTCGGAAGTCGTCCGCGCTGTCTGCATCGAAAATCGTCCACGCGGCAACGAGATCGCACGCGGGATCGCCCACGGCACAACATCCGAAGTCGATCACCGCATGCAGTTTCGCGTCCTGCAACAGCAGATTACCGGCCGCGACATCGCCGTGAATCCAGACAGGCGCTCGATCCCATGAGGTCGCCAGTGCTTCATCCCAGATCTCGGTTGCGCGCGCCGCGTCGATCTCCCTTCCCAGCGCCGCTATGGCGCGACGCGTCTGCTGGTCATAGATCGATAGCGAGCCGCCGCGCTGGAAGTTGTGTGCGCCCGGCACGGGCCCCTGCGTGGCGTCCAGGCTCTGCAGCTCGACCAGAAATCGCGCGAGATCTGACGCGAGCACTGCGAGATCGACGTTGCTCGAAGTCGCAACCGTCTCACCGTCGATCCATCGATAGATCGACCAGTGCCATGGATATTCCGCGCCCGGCTCTCCGACCGCCAGCGGACTGGGCACAGCAAGCGGCAGCTGCGGCGCCAGCCATGGCAGCCATCGCTGTTCCTTATCGACCTGCTCCGCGTAACACTCTGCGCTGGGCAGCCGGACTGCCATCGCATCGCCGAGGCGGAACGTTCTGTTGTCCCAGCCGCCGGGTTCGACGGGTATGAGCGGCAGACGCGCCCACTGCGGAAATTGCGCCGCGAGCAGCGCGCTGACGAGTTGCGAGGTGATCTCGACCATGCGGCGCGGATTGTAGTGCTGCGCTTCACTCTGCGGCGGGCGTAAGATGCCCGCCGATGGTGCGTCGGCGTTTCGCAGGGTTTCGCACGATCCGTGGCCGGATGCTGTTCTGGATCCTGGCGGCGACGATGCCGATTTATGCGGGCGCTCTATATATGTCGTACCAGGCAACGGCGCAGCGCCTGGAAGACGATGCTGAGCGGGATGCAGATGAGCTGGCGGCGCGGCTCGCTGCGGGAATGGACGCAGTGATCCGCCCGATCGAGGGCGGCATTCGGACGGTTGCGAGCCAGCTCGAGGAGATCGACCCGCCACGGGAGCAGTACCCCGCGCGAATTCGCGGCATCCTGGCTGCGTGGCCCGATGTTTACGGCTCCACCATTGCCGTGGAGGTCGCGCGTGAGAGTGCCTCTGCGCAGCCGTACGCGCCGTACTATTTTCGTCGCGCCGGCGCCATCGAATATTCCGATCTCGCGAGCGCCAGCTATGCATATCGCACGCTCCCCTGGTATCGCCGCGCCGCGGACACGCGGCGCCCGATCTGGTCGCTTCCCTACTTCGACAGCGGTGGCGGCGATGCGTGGATGGTCACGTATTCGGTGCCGTTCTTTCGGCGTCTCGCCGACCGCGAGCGGGTGATTGCCGGCGTCGTGACTGCAGACCTGGCTCTGGACTGGGTGAAGCGGGCCGCAGCGGACGTACCTCTGGGATCCGGCAGCATGGGCTGGCTGGTCTCACCGCCGGCTGCGAGCTTCTTTCTCACGCCGATCGGACCGACTGCGCGACGTCTTCCGAGCTTCGATCCGTCGCTGGATGCGAACGAGATTCGCGTCATCGGCGAGCAGATGCTGGCCCGCGGCGAGACGTTTCGCCTGCTGCCGGAGGGCCTCGCGGCGCAACCGGCGTATCTCGCAGCGCGCAGTCTCGAGACGCTCGATTGGCGGGTGCTGCTGATCATTCCGCAATCGGAGCTGCTCGCTGCAGCGCGGGCGTTGCTGCGGCGGCAACTCTGGTTGGGCGCCGCCGGACTGGTGCTGCTCATCGCCGCGATTTCGTTCGTCGCCGCCGCCATCTCGCGCCCGGTCCATGCGCTCGCCGAGGCCGTTGGCACTGCAGCGGAAGACCAGCTGGAGTTCGCCCTGCCGGACTTGCCGCGTCGTGACGAGGTCGGCGTGCTCACGGCGGCTCTGCGTCGCATGCGCGATTCGCTCAGGAAGCACATCGAGCTGCGCGCCGCGAACCTGGTTGCGCAAGCACGGCTGGATCATGAACTGCAGATCGCAGCCAGCATTCAACAAGCGATGCTGCCGAAAGCAGGATCGCGGTCGCTACCGGCGGGAGTGCGCATTGCGGCGACGCTGCTGCCGGCGAAGCAGGTGGGCGGCGACGCCTACGACTATTTCGCCGTGGACGACGCTCATCTCCTGTTCGCGATTGCCGACGTTTCGGACAAGGGAATTCCGGCCGCGCTGTTCATGGCGCGTCTGGCAGGTCTGCTCGGTGCACTGGCGACGAGCGGCAAGTCACCCGATCGCATCCTTCACGAGATCAATGCACGGCTGGTCGAGGACAACGATGCGTGCATGTTCATCACGATCGGCTGCGGACTGCTGAACGTTGGCAGCGGGCACATCCGCTATGCCAGCGCAGGACATGAGCCCCCGCTGTTGCGCACGGCGGACGGCGTCGTCGCGCCGCTGACCGTCGAGAACGGCGCAGCAATCGGCATCGATGGTTCTTCCGAGTACTCGGTAACGGACATGGTTCTCGCTCCAGGCGACACGCTGCTGCTGTTCACGGACGGCGTCACAGAGGCATGGACGCCGGATGGTGCGCAGTTCGGAATAGACCGCCTTACGACCCTGCTCAGCGAGGCGACTGACGGCAGTCCGGACGTGCTGCTCCGCCACGTGGTCGATACGGTTGCTGCCAGCGCTCGCGCAACCGATGATCTGACGGTGCTGGCACTCAGCTGGAGTCCGCGCGGCGTGACTTGGCATCGAACCGAACAGGCAATGCACTGGCTCATGGAGCCGGCAATCTCGACTGTTGGCGTGGCGCAGGCCCAGCAGTGGCTGCGGTCGACTCTCGCTGCACGCGCTGTCGCAGCTGATCGGGTCAGCGATGCCGAGTTGATAGCTGAAGAGCTGCTGACGAACGTCGTGCGGTCGCTCGAAGCGCGTGGCGGCGCGGCTCGCATGTCCCTGGACTGCGAGCTGACTCGGACGCAGATCGTGATGACCGTCCGCGACGACGGTCCGCCGTTCGACCCGCTGGCGCTCGCCGCTCCGAATCTCGCAGCCGGCATCGATGACCGCGCCATCGGCGGGCTCGGTGTTGCGATCGTCCGGCAGCTTGCCGACAGCTGCCACTACTCGCGCGTCCAAGGTCACAACGTCATGGAAGTTCGTTTGCACCGAACTCCTGTGTGAGGAAGGTAAGCACCATGCCTCTCGAAATCCTCGCCGAGCCTGCGAATCCCTCGACCCTCGCTCTGGTCGGTCGCCTGGACAGCAGTACCGCACCCGAGCTCGATGCAGTGCTGGATCGTGTCCTGAAGAATGCGCCGCTGCCGCGGCTCGTTTTCGATCTGAGTCGGTTGGAGTATCTCAGCAGCGCTGGCATCCGCTGCTTCATTCGCGCGCGCAAGGCGATCGAGCCGGGCGGTGGCAGAGTCGCGATCGTGAATCCGCAGCCCGCAGTCCGCAAGGTGCTCGACATCGTCAAAGCTATCCCTGCAGGCGGCATCTTCAAGAATGTCGCCGAGCTGGACGCCTACCTGGACGATATCCAGAAGCAGATGCGCGAGCGCGACTGAAGCGGGCGGCGGACCGCGATCCCGAGCGCGAGCAGGGCTGCAATCGCCGAAGCATGCTCCGCTGCGGCTTACGAATCGCCTACGTCTGCCTCACAACTTCATACGTTGCAGGACGGCTGCAAAGCGTGGGTCGGAGCGCAGGTCGTCCCATTTCGGATCGACTTTCAGCAGAGTCAGGCGCGCGTCGCGGACTTCGATGGCCTTATTCAGGTATTCGAAGGCCTTGTCGCGGTTGCCGAGTGCCGTTTCGATCATCGCGAAATGCGACGGCGGGACATAATTCTGCCGTGCACTCGCCGCCAGCGATTCCAGAACCGCGCGAGCTTCATCCGTTCGACCGAGCCGTGCCAACGCGATAGCACTGAACGTGTCGGAGAGCGTTTGCAACGGCGACAGCCGCTTCGCCTCCGCGCTCTCGACCAGCGCTGCGTCGTACTGCCGGGCATCGATCAGCGCATTCGCAAGCAGGTGATGCGAAAGCCAGAAGTTCGGATCGAGCGTGATGGCTTCCTTCGCGCGCCGGACCGCGGCCTCACTCTCGCCCTGATGCGTGAGGTACAGCGATTCCAGCGCGCCGATCAGCGGACTGATCGGATTCAGCTCACCCGCGCGCCTGGCGTGCGTCAGCGCTTCCTGCTTGCGCCCCAGATTCGAATACAAGTGCGCAAGATGAATATGAGCGTCCGCATTGTTCGGCGCCAGCATGACCGCGCGCGCCAGATAATTTTCCGCGGCGGGCCAGTCCCACTCGAACCACAGCGCGACCAGCCCTCGTGCATAGTCCGCTTCGGGAAGGTCCGGCGCCAATTCGATGGCGCGGCTTGCGGCTTGCTCCGCGCGCGTCGCAACTTCGGCAGGCGGCACATCGTTGCTCAACACCAGCGAGCGCATCGCATCGGCCATGCCCGCGTAGGCCAGCGCATAAGAACTATCCGCCGCGATCGCCTGCTCGAAGTACTCGATGCCGCGCCGTACTTCGGGCATGACGAGCCGCAGCTGGTGCAGGCGGCCACGCATGTACAGCTCGTACGCCTGCACGTTCTCGGTCTGACGCTGCGACTGGGGAATCAGCTGGATCTGCAGGGCTCCGGCCACGCGCTGCACGATGGCGTCCTGTACCTGGAAGATGTTCGAGAACTGCTCGTCGAATTTTTCGGCCCACAACTGCCGGCCATCCGCGACTCGCAGCAACCGCGCCGACGCGCGGACACGATCGTCGGCAATCTGCAGCGTGCCGTCCACGACCGCTTCGACCGCAAGCTGCCGGCCCGCTTCGACAGGATCCTGGTCGAGCGTGACGAAACGCCGGGTCGCGCTCAACGGCCGCACGATCAGGCTGGGGCTGCGGCTCAGCTCCATGATCAGGCTGTCGGCCATGCCGATTTCCAGCGCTTCGTTGCGGGGATTGGCGACGACCGTCTTGAACGGCAGGATCGCGACCGTTTGCAGGTGAGGCGGGTCGTTGCCTTCCCGGTAGTCAGCCAGGCGCCAGACCAGGACACCCACCACAGCCGCGGCCATTGCAGCGGCGCCGATCAGCAGCCACCTTCGCGGCGGCGGCCGCACCCCTGCCTGGACCGGCTGGGGCTCCGCAGCGCGACCGACCGCACCGACCGGTGCCACGAACCGGTAACCCTGTCCCGGAATCGTGACGATGAAGCGGTGCTCGCCCAGCTTCTCGCCGAAGGCGCGACGCAGCGCTGAAATATTCTGAGTGAGGTTGTTTTCCTCGACGACCGTGTTGGGCCAGACCCCGCGCAGCAGTTCGTCCTTGCTCACGGTCTGCCCGGCGTGCAGCACCAGGTACACCAGCGTCTCGACCGCCTTGGGCATCAGCGCCACGGGCGCGCCGGCCGGATCCAGCAGCTGGCGCCGCACGAAATCCAGGCGATAGCCGTAGAACTCGCAGATCTCGGCGGTCTGGGCGCTCACGTACGGGGCTCTCACAAATCCACAGAAAGCTTCAGCGATTCTAATTACTTCAAACCGCGGCTGCTCCAGAAAGGACGCAACCGCCGCAATCACGCGGCGGGTGACTTCGGAGATAAGCCATGAAAACGACTCTCTTTCGTTCTGCGTCGCGCTGCCTGGCCGTGTCCGCGCTGGTGCTGATGATGGGTCAACCGGCCGCCTGGGCCGGCGGGTTCAAACGCATCACCGGTGTCTGGAACGCGCACGTCAACATCACGAACTGCCTCCCGGGCAACGTGCCGGGACCGGTCGTGTTCGCGAGCTTCGACGCGATGAACGTCTTCGCCGCGGACGGCACGTTCCTGGACACGAACACCAGCAATCCGGCGACGCAGTCCGCGCACTTCGGCTACTGGCGCCACATTCGCGGCAGCAAGTACGAGTTCGCGCAGAGGTTCTTCTTGTTCGACGCCGCCGGAGCCAACACCGGCTATCGGATCGTCCGGCATCAGATCGAGCTGGACCGAACCGGGCAGAGCTTCACTTCTGGCGGCTACGCGGAGACCTTCAACCCGGACGGCGTGTTGCTGGCGACGGGGTGTTCGACGTCCTCGGCGGTGAGGTTCGATTAAGGAGGTATTGTCGGGCTGAAGCCCGACCTACAGCGCACCAAGGTAGGTCGGGCTCTAGGCCAGGGGCTTGATGAGAGTGAGCAAGGAGAGATCGTCGCGCAGCGGGGTCGACAGCGAGCATCGACAGATACCACTCTCGGTCATCGAGGCGTTGCAGCCCGACGCAGGCGATGATGGCGTCCTCCTGTCTCATCACGAGAACGGTCGAGCGATCCGGCTGGATCATGCCCGTCACGGCTGCCGCGTCGATCCGCGCGCCGGTGAACAAGTGTGTTTCGTGCGTCCAGCCTGGTGCTCGCGACGTGCCGCGATAGGCATCGTTCACGAGCCCGACGATTCGATCCACGTCCGTGCGGCGAGCGACATCGATTTGCATGCCGCCGATTGTGCCTTCATTCAAGTCGCAATGGATGCTCAAGCCTTGCACTCGTAAACCTTGAGCGGTCGCGCAGCGTCCCATATGTGTCCGCACGTTGCGGTACAGGTTTGGGGAAAAGTGTAGATGGCCGATCACGAGGTCTGGGACTGCGAGCGCCGGTTCTGGTTGGACGGCAGCAATTTCTACAAAGAACATGTCGCGCCAGATGCCGTACTCGTGCTGCCAGTCATCGGCATCGTCGATCGTGCCGCGGGTCTTGCCTGGGCACGCAAGGCGCCGCGCTGGAACCATCTGACGTTCTCGAACCGGATCTTCAGCCTTGCCGCCGAAACCGCAGTCCTCGCTTACGAGGCGTACGCCGAAGCGGCGAAGCCAGCTCAGACGTACTACGCGTGCTGCAGCTCGACGTACGTTCGCAGGCGGGAATCATGGATGCTGGTCGCGCACCAGCACAGCGCGCTCGCGAATATCGAGCAGCAACTCACCGAGCGCAGCGCGCTCGGCGTGTTCTTCAACTCCTGATCAGAGCGTGGGAACGATCAGGAATTTCTCGCCGGTCGCCCGCTTGTTGTACGCCTGCGCGATCTCCAGCTTGGCGACGTCGCGTAGCGAAATCTCCTTCGTGTAGTGACTCGCGAATGTCGTCGTCAGCTCGCTGACGACCCGCTGCCGCAGTCTGTTGACGTCGGCCATGCCGATCTTCTGCAGGAACGGTGTGAGCAGCCAGCCGCTGACGGACCACGAGAACCCGAAAGTGCGCGTCAGCTCGGTCCTGCTCGTGTCCAGCATCCCGTAGATGTAGACCTGCTTGAACGTGTTCGAGCCGTAACGGTTGTACGATGTCATGCGTGCCGCTGCTGCCGCCTCCATGGCAGTGAGGATCTGGCTTGCCATCATGCCGCCGCCGATCGCATCGAACGCCAGCGTCGCCTCCGTCGCGCCCACTGCTTCGATGAGCTCGGACATGAAGCGCGGCGAAGTGGAGTCGAGCACGATCTTCGCGCCGAGCTCCTTGAGGATATTGGCCTGCTCGGCACTGCGCACGACGTTGACGAGGCTCACGCCGTCGCGCTGGCAGATCTTGTTGAGCATCTGGCCGAGGTTGGATGCGGCCGCCGTGTGCACGAGCGCCTTGTGACCCTCGCGCCGCATCACTTCGACCATGCTCAATGCCGTCAGCGGGTTCACGAAACAGGAAGCAGCCTGCTGCGCCGTCGTGCCGCTCGGCAACACAAGTGCCTCGACTGCTTTCGCAACCTTGAACTGCGAATACATCGAGCCGCTCGCGACCGCGACCAGCTTTCCCATGAGCGCCTGCGCCGCGGGCGACGATCCTGCCTTGACCACGGTGCCTGCACCCTCGTTACCAACGGGCATGGACTGATCGAAGCGCGCGCTCAACGCGGGTATCGCACGCTCGAGAATGCTGGCAGTGAGGACCGGGCTGGCAGTCGCACCCGACTGCTTTGCGGTGTTCATGTCGACCGGGCCCAGGAGCAGGGCGATGTCGGACGGATTGATCGGCGTCGCTTCGACGCGGATCACGATCTCGTCGGCGGCGGGCTCGGGCGTCGGCACCGAGACCAGCGAAACCTCCAGGACGCCGGATTTCTTGACGAGGGACCTGATCTGCAGACCGGTTTCGGTGTTCGACGCCATGGTTCTTCTCCTGCCGCGTGGGCAGGAGATTCTGACCTAGCCGCCGCGTGCGGGCCAGCAGCGGCGCAGCCAGCGCCAGGCCCGGAGCTTTACGGCGGCGACGCCGAGGACCCCGGCCCCGGAAGTGGTGCTGGCGGCAATGACAGTCGCGGTGGTCAGACAGAACGGACACATGGCGGACTCCGGCTTCAAGGGGCTCATATCAATGACGGACGACACCGGAACATTTCTACGTGCCTCCGATTGTCGGAACCTGCCGCCCTCGACCGTCCTTGCTGGCAGAAGCGTCTTAGTTGTCCAATTCCTGAACTTTGAGGAGACCGATCATGCCCGCGAATACCGTCAAGCTTCACCGAGTGCTGAAATCCACGCCGGACCGCGTTTATCGCGCGTTCCTCGATCCGGATGCGATGGCCAAATGGCTCCCCCCGCATGGCTTCACCGGCAAGGTGCACAGCATCGAGGCGCGCGTCGGCGGCAGCTACAAGATGTCGTTCAAGAACTTCACGACCGGCGAGAGCCACTCGTTCGGCGGCAAGTTCCTGGAGCTGGTGCCGAACGAGCGTCTGCGCTACACGGACCGGTTCGACGATCCGAACCTGCCGGGCGAGATGCAGACGACCGTGACGATCAAGCAGGTTTCGGTCGGCGTCGAGCTGAATGTCGTGCAGGAAGGCATTCCGGAAGCAATTCCCGCGGAAGCGTGCTACCTGGGCTGGCAGGAGTCGCTCACGCTGCTGACACAGCTGGTCGAGCCGGAGATCAAGCAGCCGTAACCTACGTCGGCCGGACCCTCAGTCGAGCATCTGTGCTCGGCCGTAGGGTCCGGCGACGCGGCCGTTGATCCAATCCCCAAGCAAGCGCAGATAGCCATCGGTAATGCGCGTCATCTTGCGTGAGCCGTCCGCATTGGTGACGAACTCCAGCATGCCGTGATCGGTGTTCGGAAACAGATAGACATCGATCGGCTTGCCTGCCTTTTTCAGTTGCATGAGTGCAGCGCGCGTCGTTTCGATCGGCGCCTCGCGGTCTTCACCTGCGAGCACCCAGAGCACCGGAACCTTTACGCGTCGAAGTGCAGCCACGGAGTCGTAGTCCCAGATCAGCTCGACGTTGTCGAAGCGTGCGCGGCCGAGCCGTCGCAGTTCGTCGTCCGTCAGGCGCAGGATTTCTCCGCTGTATTCGCCGTGGATACGCTGCGACCAGGGTTGTCGTGCGAGCTCGCCGCGGACCTTGGCGAGCTCGTCGTAGCCTTGCGAGAAGCCGCTGAGCACGAGGCGTGAAGTCGCTGCCGACAATCGATTGATCAGCGCGAGGGCCGAGCTGTCGAGGCCGAGGGCCCGCGCCTCCGAAATCATCTGCTCGCGGTCTTCTTCTATCGGCGAGGCGACGAGGCCGAAGCCGATCGCGACGAACTGCGCGTCGGAACGCGAGGCCGCGAGCGGCGCGACCCAGCCGCCCTGGCTGCCGCCGAAATAACCGGCCTTGCTGACGCGACCGCGCGTCATCGTTCTCGCTTGTGCAAACGCGGCGGCAGCATCGGCCGCCAGCAGTTCGAAGTTCTGCGTGTACTCGCCTTCGGAAGCGCCTGTGCCGCGCTTGTCGTAGACGAACACAGTGATGCCTTGAGCGGCCAGCGAGTATGCATACGAAGAGTTCAGCGCCGAAGTTCGCTCCGAACCATGCACGAGCACCACGAGCGGCCGTCCGCCTGCGACGGTGCCGGCGGGCTCGATCAAACGTCCCACGAGCTGTGTTTCGACGCTGTTGAACTGTGTGTCGCTCGTCGTGAGCGGAAGTTGTTTCCAGCGCTCGTCGCCGCCGTCGCTCTTCTTGACCGTCACTGCGTCGGCGGCATCGCACGTGAGCGGCGCGCCTGCATCGACAGTGTTACCGCGACGGCCATCGCGAAACAGATAGCGCTGACCTGCAGCGTTGGGATCTGGCAGCGGCACGACGACGACGTAGTCGCCGCTCGCGGAAGCAAACGCGCCGGGGTTGCACGCCGCGTACGCCGCAGGAGCGCATGCGGTGACATAGATGAGTGCGATTGTTGCCGTGGCTTTCATATGCACCATGATATTGAAAAATACACTCGCGCGGCGAGCGAGCAGCGGCGACCAAACGTGCGCGGCGTCACCCGCACGTGATCGCGGCGTATTAGACGAGCTTTCAACATGCGCCCTTCGTTCGCACGGACGCGCCGCGTCCACAGGGAGTTTCGCGATGAAGCACCGCTCGTCTGTTTGCCTGGCATTCGTTTCGTGTGCACTGCTGTCGCCCCCGACGTGGGCGCAAAGCGAACGAGGCTTCACGTTGCAGGAGGTCATCGTGACCGCGCGGCGCACGGAGGAAAGCCTGCAATCCGCGCCGATCGCGATCACTGCGGTCAGCGGCGCGGAGCTCCAGGAGCGCGGGGCGACGCAGATCGCAGCAGTCGCCGACTTCGCACCCAATGTGAATTTCTCGTTCGGCGGCACCAGCTCGGGCTCGACCGCCGCCGCTGTGATGTTCATTCGCGGGGTCGGGCAGAACGACTTCCTGCCGACGACGGAGCCTGGCGTCGGGCTGTACGTGGACGGTGCGTACTATGGCCGCACCGTCGGCTCGCTGATCGAACTGCTCGACCTGGAACGGGTGGAGGTGCTGCGCGGCCCGCAAGGCACGCTGTTCGGCCGCAACACGATCGGCGGCGCGATCAACGTGACGACGCATGCGCCGGGAGATAGTTTCGGCGCGCAGCTGCGCGGCACGATAGGGACCGACAACCGGCGAGATCTGGTCGCCAAGGTCGACGTGCCGCTATCCGAGTCGTTCCGAGCGGGCGCGGCGTTTCTCACGCGCAATCGCGATGGCTACGTTCACCGGCTGGATGGAGTGGAGCAGGGCGGCGATGACGTGCTCGGCGGTCGTGTCAATTTCCTATGGGAAATCAGTCCATCTCTGCAAGCGCGACTGAGTGTGGACGGTGTGCGCGAGCGCGAAGAGTCTGCTCCGGAAGTGCTGCTGAATGTCGTGGACAACGGTGCCTTCCCGACGCTCTTCAACAACAACACGTTCGGCAACGGCAGCCAGGATCCGGCTTGCAGAGGCGGCGGATCGCTCGACAATCCGGCTTGCTACAACGATCAATTTGCACTCGGGCCGTTCTCGAGCGCATCCAGCGGTGATTCGCAGAGCGACGTCGACACCTGGGGCTCGACGCTCAACCTGAGCTGGGAGTTGAACGACGCGCTGACGCTGAAGTCCATCACTGCCTATCGCGAAGTCGAGGCCGATCTGGCGCGCGATCCCGATGGCTCGGCGTACGACATCTTCTCGACCCACGATGCGTTCGCACAGAACCAGCTCAGCCAGGAGCTGCAGCTGGTTGCGGCGCCCTGGAATGGCCGCGTCAACGTCGTCGGCGGTGCGTACTACTTCACCGAAGACGCCGAGGACTTCGCTTTCGTTACCCTCGTGCCGCCGACCGCGCCGCTGTTCGTCGGCGGCGAGATCGACAACGAGAACTACGCGTTCTTCGGCGAGCTGACCTATCACCTCACCGATCGCTTGCACCTCACCGGCGGCGCGCGCTACACGAACGAGAGCAAATCCTACTTCGGCACGTCATTGCGCGGCTTCGGCGGGCCGCCGAGCGTCAGCGTCCTGACGGGCGACGCTGCGGGCGAGCAGACTCTCGACGACGATCATGTCACCTGGCGCGGCTCCGTCAGCTATGACTTCGCGCCCAAGGTCACGGGCTACGCCACGGCGTCGACGGGCTTCAAGAGCGGCGGCTTCACGATGCGCATCACCGAGCCCAACACGACGCTGCCGCGGTTCGGCCCGGAGTTCATCGACACCTACGAGATCGGCGTGAAGACGCAGATGCCCGACCAGGGGCTGCGCTTGAATGTGGCGGCGTTCTGGAGCGAGTACGACGATATCCAGCTCGACGGCGTCATTCCCGGCGCCTTCGGCACGATGACGTTCAATGGCGGCGATGCGCAGATCAAGGGCTTGGAAGCCGAGCTGGACTGGATTCCCACGGCCAGCCTGCGGGTGTCGACGTCAGTCGGCTATCTCGACTCGAAGTACACGCATATCAACCCGGGCTCGGTGGTGAAGCTCAGCGATGAGCTGATTCGCGCACCGCAGTGGACGGCGTCCGCCGGACTGTCCTATCTCGTGAATCTCGGCGCGCACGGCTCGATCACGCCGCGTCTGGACGCAACGTACAAGAGCGAGACGCACTTCGAGGCAGTGAACACGCCGTTCGCAGTCGACGATGGCTACGTCGCGCTGAATCTGCGTATCCCGTACGTGTCGCCCGACGAACTGTGGCGCGTCGAGCTGGGCATCGAGAACGTGACGGACGAGCGCTACCTGGTCGCGGCGGACACGAACATCGCGATTGGTTACGAGGTTGGTGTCTATGCCCGGCCCCGGAACTGGTCGCTGGCGGTCGAACGGCGGTTCTAGAAAAAGAAGAGACAGATAGAATCTTCTGGTCTTAAGTCGTCTTAAACGGCGGGCGTGGCACGGCATCGCAAGTCTTGCCGCGCACGTTGCGCACAGACCCGTCGCGCACGAGCTGTTCATAGAGGCGAGCGATGCAGTCGTTCCACTCGGTGTGACCGTGACCGTTGACCACGACTTCGGCGCGCTCGGAGAAATTCGGCGCGACGCGCTGCGTGAACCATGGCGGACTCGCCGCGTCGTTGGCACCGGATACGAACAGAGTCGGCACTGCAGACTTGGGCGGCGTGCGGTCGGTCGGCGGCGCTACCTTCGGGAAATATCGGCACGCAGCCTGTTGCTGACGCACGCGAAAATCGCGGAGGAACGTGCCGCTGGTTTCGCGCGCGACGTCTTCCTCGTGGATGAATGCGACGTCGTCGTTGCACGTGATCGCGAAAAACAGGCCGAAGCTGTATTCGGCGGCGGCGCCCTCGACGCCCGACTGGATGCTGGCAACGATCGGGCTCCAGTCCCCCGCGTGCGCGCGATGAATGATCCATGGCAAGTCGTAGGAGCTGTACGGACGATAGGTTTTCGAGCGGAACCATTCGGCGGCGCGGCCTCGCGCGACCGGCGCTTTGCCGGACTCCAGCTGCTGCACGATTTCGTCGAACTCCTTGCGCAGGTCTGGAAACGCGGCGTGGCATGCAGTGTCGGCTGCGCAGGCGTCGAACAGTTGATTGCGCGGGCCCTCCGCGGACTTTGCCATCGTCAGCGGTGTTGCAACGTCGAGCGGCACGACACTACCGAGATAGATCGTCCGCACGTTCTGCGGATACGCGCGCAGGTAGAACTGCGCGGCTCGGGTCCCATACGAACCGCCTGAGAGATTGAGCTGACCGTAGCCGAGCGTGCGGCGCACGTGTTCGAGGTCGCGCGCGAAATGCGTATACGTGTACTGCGTCAGGTCGGCGTGCGATGTCAGTTCCTTTGCGCACTTTTCGAGCGGCGCAACCGGAAACAGGTCGCGCAGGCTCGCGCCGGGGTTCTTCGGATCGAACAGCTGGCAGCGCAGAGGCGACGACTTTCCCGCGCCGCGCTGGTCCATCAGCAGCACGTCACGATCCCGCAGCATCGGGCCCCATTGCCCGACGACGTACTCCGCGGCGCCGATCGCGGACTCGCTCGGCCCGCCCATCAACGGCACCAGCGGATCGTTGTGCGACTCGGGGACTTCGGCCGGGATCACTGCGACGGCGATCGACAGCTTGCGGCCTGCGGGCTTATCCCAGTTCTCCGGTACTTCCACGGTGCCGCACTTCGCGGCTCGCGTGACGCCTGGCAATTTGCAGGGAGCAAGAATGTCAGCCGCATTCGCGACGCCTGTGCATTGAAGTGCGATCGCGAGCAACAGCACCCAGACCTTGCCCATCAGAGCCTCGCAGCGCTTGTCGGGATATATCCCACCATCGCCGAATCGTTGCACAACGCGATCTTCAAATCGACGGGCAGAAGCAGACGATCGCTGCCGCCGGCCGGTCACGGCGTACGGCGGTGGAGAATGCACCCTGCCTCGCCAGCCACAGCAACAGTGCGATCAGGGTGCCGCCGGGGAGCAGGATCTCGATCGCCGCGTAGGGCCCGATACTGCGCAGCAGCGCTAGCCCGCGCTTGAGCCAGAGTGCAGCAGTTACGGCCACGGCGTTCATGATCATCAGCTCCCGATTCGTTGACTTCCTGTCTTAATGACGAACGGGAAACCGGGAATCCGACAGCGAAAAGAGGAAGATTGGACAGGATGAACAGGATGAACGGGATAGGTGGAGGAGAGAGAACCCGGGAACACTGTCTCTGCGGGTCCCGCATCCTGTCCATCCTGTTTATCCTGTCAGTCTCTTCTTCTCACTAAGTCTCGAATCGGTAGCTGACCTTGATCAGCAGCTGCTCGTCGTCCCGCAGGCTGAAGCTGTCGCGCACAGCCTGATCCGAGCCTGGGGCCGTATTTTCCTGTTCGAAGCCGCCGCGGCCGTATACGACGTACACATATGAGAGCGGCGCAAACTCGTATCGATAGCGCAGCTGCACGCCCAGATTGCTGACGCTGAAGTCGCTGACCGGCTCGTCAGTGGGAATCGAGTTGCCCGCCGCATCGACGCGGTAGGCCTGGCGCAGCCGCGCATCCAGGCCGATCGCTTGCAGCTTCAGGCGCAGCTCGTGGCGGCTCGTCATGATCCAGGTGAAGCCGGCGCTCACGTTGGTCTGGTGCCGCTCGAAGCTGCCGAACAGCGTGTCCTGCTGCCACACCAGCCAATCCGGCTTGTGCTCCAGCTCCAGGCCGACGTACAGGTTCAACGCGTCGCTGAGGAAATAGCGCGGCTCGAGCTCGAGGCGGTAGCCGACGAGGTCGTTGCCGGCGAGTCCGTCGCTGTAAGCTTCCGCTTCGACCTTGTAACCCCAGCTGCCGATGCGCGGCCGCTGGTATTCGAAGTGGCTGTTGAAGTTCGGCGGCGTGTTGACGGCGCCGTTGCCGCGCGTGAGCAAGTCGTCGACGCCCGCGCTGTTGATGTTGATCTGCCCGTACTCGTAGCTGCCGTTGCGCAGCCTGCTCTCGCGGCTGATGCGGAACTGGTGGTTGAGCAGTTGTCCGTGATCGTTGTAAACGCTGCTGACGCGCCAGCGCCAGTCCTTCGACGCGTAGCGTGACTCCGCGGGCAGCGCGGTGAAACGTCGATTGAACTGCCAGTGCGCGTAGTTGAGGCTGGCGCGATCGAGGAAACCGGCGTCGTTGATCTGCAGCTCGTTGCCGAAGTGCATGAGGATCCACTGCTGGCGCCAGCCGTGATCCATCTCGTAGTCGGCCCACACAGTTGCGCCCGTATCGTTGCTGGTCTCGCCGGCCTGCTCGATGTTGCTGTCGATCAGTCGCGTCTGCACATTCCAGCGCGCCGTCGGTCGCCAGTTGTGATCGAGGCCGAAAACCGTCGCCTGGCGATCGAAGAACGGACGGTCGACTTTGGTCACCATCAGCCCCAGGTTCTGCGCGCTGAAGTCGCGAACCAGGCGCAACGCCGAGAACGTGCGGCCGACCTCGTGGGCCTCGTCGGCGGCAAACACGCCGTACTTGGTCGCGCCGAGACTGCCGTTGAACTTGACCGCACCGATGATATCGCCCGCGCCTTCACCGTCATCTTCGGGGCCGCCGACGCGACGCGTGTACAGCAGCTGGCTGAAGTCGGACGGCGTGGTGAAGTCGAAGATGCCCTGGTTCTCGGTGAAGAACGGCCGTTTTTCGCTGATGAACACTTCGGTCGCGTCGAAGTTCACGACCAGGTCGTCGCTTTCCACCTGGCCGAAATCCGGATTGAACGTGGCGAGCAGCTGCGTCTGGCCGTTCGGCTTCCAGAACACGTCGAAACCGGCGTCCGGCTCGTCGTCGCTGTGGACGATGTCGTGCAGCACCGAGACGTAGGGCGTCAAGGCGAGCAATGACTGCTTGAACTGCGTGACTTCGATCGGCGCGAAGTCGGAAAGAAAGCGCGGCCGCTCGAAGCTCGCGAACGGCCACGCGGAGCGCTCGCCGGTCACGCCGATGACACGGTCGACATAGACCCCGATCGTGCGCACGTCGCCGGCGGCGTTGCGCATCGGCGCAATGTGCCACGGGATCAGCACTTCGGCTGTCCAGGCTTCGGCGTCGCCGCCGACCTCGTGTTGCCAGTTGCCGTCCCAGTCGCTGTTGAACTGCGTTTCGTTGGTGATGACGGCGTCGAAGATGCCGTTGGTGGAGGTGATCGTGAAGTCGTAGGCGGTGCGATGATCGCCGTCGAAATCGATCATGACGTTGACGCGATCGACCTGCTCGTCGAAATCCCGCTGCACGCGCTGCTGGGTGCGCGGCACGGAAGGCGGCTGGACGGCGCGAAACGCCACGGCCAGGCCTTCGGGCGTAGCGAGAATCCAGACTTCGGTCGGGAGCGACGCCGGCTCGCCGTTCAGCGGCTGGACTTTGCGGAAGTCCGTGACCCGCCGGGCGTCAGTCCATTCCTGCGGATCGATGCGGCCGTCGATCGTGACCGCCGCTGCTTGAGCGACGTATGCAACGAACAGGCACGTTCCCAGCCCCAGCGCTCTCCACTCCACCATCGTTCCATTTCCTGCCGGTTTGGCCTTTCGATGCCAAGCCGGTGCCATTGGTTGCAATGCGACTCGTTAGACTGGCTGCCTGTCGTAACGATCGGAGTTTGCGTCATGACCCGGACCTTCGAAGGACATCCGCTGCGGGCGATCCGCGCGCTGGATTATACGATCATCTTCGCGCGCGACCTGCCGGCGATGCGCAAGTTCTACGCGGACGTGATGCGCTTCGAGCTGTACCACGAGCTGGCCGACAACTGGATCGAGTTCCGCGTCGGCGGCAACATTCTCGCGCTGGCGAAGCCGGGACTAGTCGTTCCGGATCAGCCGCCGCCCGCAGGGACTGCGAGCGTACAACTTGCCTTTCGCGTGCGCCGCGAAGAGGTCGACGCCGCCGAAGCTGCATTGCGGACGGAAGGCGTCGCGATCGTTGCACCGTCGACCGATCAGCGCTGGGGACATCGCACGCTGTTCTTCCGCGACCCGGACGGCAACCTGCTGGAGATCTACGCGGACATTTGACTCACAACTGCGCGTCCAGCCTGAACGTGCGGGCAAGCCAGGCCTGGAACCGACGCCCCATCGACGCATGCGGCTCGTGGTCGAAGCTTTCGGTGCCGTCAGTCCAGTGCAGCTTGCCCGCGTCGAGCGCAACGCGCCACGCGTGCTCGCCCGCGGTCTGTCGGTCGAAAATCCCCTCGAGCTGCAGCGCGAGCGGCTCGCTCTGCGCGAACACGCCTTGCTCGCAGTTCAACCAGGTCGAGCGCGGGTCGAGATTGTAGCTGCCGACGAAGAGTCCGCGGCTGTCCACTGCAAACGCCTTGGTATGCAGGCTCGCGCCCGACGACCCGAAGAGACTGGCGTTGTCCTCCATGCCCGGCAGCGGCTTGAGCTCCCAGATCTGCACGCCGCCTGCGAGCAGATCCTTGCGATGGCGTGAGTAGCCGCCGTGCACGGCCGCGACGTCATTGGCAGCCAGCGAATTCGTCAGGATGCGAACCTCCCGGCCATCCGCGACCAGGCCGCCGAACCGGGTCGTCACTTCCTCGCCGGGCACGAAGTACGGC
>Ga0207675_100000359_pt1 | contig 43729 bp, 40 predicted proteins | sample KBSSwiS42_FD_184305 | JGI IMG/M metagenome (GOLD analysis project Ga0207675, IMG submission 184305) | Switchgrass rhizosphere microbial communities from Kellogg Biological Station, Michigan, USA - KBS Switchgrass S4-2 (SPAdes) (version 2) | ecosystem: Host-associated > Plants > Roots >...
CCGCCCTCCATAATGTGCCTTGCATCATAACCCACGATGTTCTTTATGGGTCCTCGTATGCCGATATGACGTCGTTGGGTATAATCGATTACATGGATAATCCCTTTGAAGGACAATAGTCCTTGGGGGATGGCGCCGGCCTGGCGAAACAACTTTGTTGCTTCCGGGCTTTCAGTTTTCCTTACGGGGTAATAAGTATCGAGCAACCCGGTATAGGTAATTCTTTTTTTGGTCGACATGTGGTGGTGTGGCGAATTCCAATATAAGTCAAAATTTGGACAATAATCGTGGCATTGGTTTATTCTGAAAAATAGCCAAAAAAGGCTATTGACCTGGAAGGAATTAAATCACAATTTTAGTTAGCTTATTCAGTACGTGGCACGTTACATCCATTTTATTCCCCAAAAACTGGTTTATGAAAAACAAATTGCTTCTGACAGTATTTGTCGTATTCCTCACTACAGTTTCCTGCAAAAAAGAAGTTGAGACTTCTGGTTTACCAGACGCCCTCAGCACCGCATTAAAGCCCGCCGCTCAGCCACCAGCCTCAACTTCCATATTGAAGTGGCAAAAAACCTATGGTAGTTCCTCGAATGAATTAGGGTTTTCAATAGCGAAAACGCAGGACGGAGGGTATGTTTTGGCCGGAAGCACTGTCGGGAGCAACAACGGCGACGTCGTCACTTTAAACCATGGGCTTTCTGATGCCTGGATTGTGCGGATTAACGGCAGCGGAAACATAGTATGGCAAAAGACATTTGGCGGGAGCAGCACGGATTATGCTTACAGCATAAGCGCTACTACAGATAACGGCTTTGTCTTTTGCGGAGCAACCAGTAGCAATGACGGTGACATCGAAGGCTCTCACGGTGGCACCGATGCGTGGGTTGTAAAGCTATCATCGGAAGGGAATATAGAATGGCAGAAAGTGCTGGGCAGTGCGGGCGAAGAGCGGGCAATGAGTATCATTCAAACGACAACCGGGGATTACATGATTGCCGCGAGTACTTCGGGAACGGGCGGTGACGTTTCTAGTAACCATGGTAGTTCCGATGCCTGGATTATAAAATTGAATAGTAACGGCAATACAACATGGTCGAAAACTTTTGGAGGGACATTGGGCGATGATGCCAGTTATATCGGTACCACAACCGATGGGTTTATGATTGGCGGAGCAACTAACAGTTCGGATGGCGATCTTGCAGGCTATCCCAATCGTGGCGGTAGTGATGCATGGCTTTTGAAAATAAGTGCTAATGGGGACGTACTCTGGCAAAAAACCTATGGTGGGTCAGGGAACGAAGGAGGAGGCAGTGTCAAACCTGTCGATGGAGGATACGTTTTTTCAACAAGTACAACAAGTAATAATGGGAATGTCTCCGGTAATCATGGCGGTCGGGATACTTGGGTCGTCAGAATTAATGAAATCGGAAGCATAGTATGGCAAAAGTGTTTTGGTGGTTCTGCCAATGATGATTGCGATATAAAAGTAATTCAGCCTTCAGGCGAAATGGTATTGGTCGGACTAACGTTTAGCAAAAACGGGGATATCACCGGCTTTAAAGGAAGCGAGGATTTTTGGACGCTTAGGCTAAATGCGAGTGGCGCCAAATTAAGCAGTAACGTACTGGGTGGAAGATCAGGCGATATGGGCAGTGATGCGGTACTAACTTCCGACGGAATGTACATGGCAATTGGCCGTTCTGACAGCAATGACGGAGATGTAACAGGTAATCATGGCGCCAGTGATATTTGGACTGTAAAGTTCCAATTCTGATACTTAAAATAAACGCGGATTTTCATTTTTAGGTTTTATTTGAATGGCCCAATGTCAATTCATGGTTATTACAATTTTCCCTTTGTGATCCGCTTTTGCAAAATGCCTAAAGGCCTCGCCCAGCTGATCCAACCTATAAGGTCCGTCAATTACCGTCCTGACTTTGCCTTTTTCAAAGAGGTCATTCATAAAAGCCAGGTCCTTGTTCGGTTTAAGTGCCACGATGCGCAGGTGCTTGCTTTGAATCATGCGGATCAATGGCGCCAAAATTAAAACCTGCAGAAGATGGCCTATTGAACCACCGACTGTAACGTAAACTCCATTTCGGTTTAGAGAACGTGTATAGTCAAATGCTGAGCGATTTGTTTTCGCGTCAAGGATAAGGTCATAAGCTTTCCCATTTTTTGTGAAATCTTCTTTTGTATAATCAATGACATGATCAAAACCTATAGACCGCAGCATTTCGAGTTTGGTTGCCTTATCGACACCGGTTACTTCGGCGCCGTATAATTTTGCGATCTGGATTGCAAAGGTGCCGACACCACCTCCCGCACCATTGATTAATACTTTTTGTGCCTGTTTGATTTTTCCTTTGTCAATAAGACCTTGTACGGCGAGCATTGCTGCCTGTGGTATTGCAGCGGCTTCTTCAAAGCTCATCGCCGCAGGTTTTAACGATAAAGATTTTTCGGGAGCGCAAACGTACTCTGCAAACCCTCCCCATTGTCCGCTGAGATCGCCATAGACGTCATCACCCGCTTTGAAGCGTTTCACTTTTTTGCCAACTGTTTCAATCTTCCCCGCGATATCTGATCCGAGAATGTTTCTCCTTGGTTTCCTGAGCCCGTTTAACATTCGATTGATGAAGTCACCATAGAGCAACCCCAAATCCCAGTCATTAATCGACGCTGCATGAACTTTTACAAGAACTTCGTCCTCACCAGGGACCGGTTTTGCCACCTCTTTTAATTGAAGAACATCAGGGGTGCCGTATTTCTCATATACAATTGCTTTCACGTTAAGAAAGTTAATTCTTTTTCACGTCCACCCGGCAAAACTTCCTGGCAAGTACTGTTAGTTCCGGGAACCTGGGAGAAAGATATTCAGGACTAAGAGATCACGCATAGCTACTCAATGAGATTAAAATTACTCCGGTTGCTGCTGCAAAAAACGATGAAGGAAATTTAATGAGTTTCAATTCTAAACTGTAGTGTTGCCAGGCAATCGGGGATCACTGAATGAAAAAATTGTTCCAATAGGATATTGCGTCCTTTATTTATATAGCCTGATCTCATCAATTTGTATTTTTTCTAACCCCTTTACAGTAATATTGACTTCGTTCCTACGGCGAAATGAACACCTGCTATAACAAGAAGCCCGTTGCAGCCTCTCGTGTAGTTTAGTTTGTCAGTTGTTTATTTTGATTCATTACCCTTTATGGTGTCGTCGTTGAAGTTGTACTCTTTCTCCCGGGTCTGCTATTACGTGCTGCGAGCAATTTCGAAAAGCGGTTTTGCAAATAAAGATTCCATGCACCCGAACAGGCATCAAAGCACTCGATTTCCGGGGTTAAGCCCTCATGGGTGAAAACAACCTGGGTCTTCTCGCCCTTTTTGGAAATTTGGAAGATGATTTTTGTGCCATTCCACTCATCCTTTTTTGTAAGAAAGTTGAGCTCACTTTCGGTCACAAGCCAAACCAGTTTTTTATTGGGAACTATCTCCACTAATTTTTGTTTGGAATAGTGAACACCGTCTCCTGCCCGAAAAGTGAATTCATCATTGAGTTTTTCCGTAGCTCCTTCGATTACTTCCGAATATAACCCGGACCACCATTCACGCACATTAGTTATAGTTCGGAAAACTTCTTTCGGAGATCGATCCACCAATAACGAAACCGTAAAATTGTGCCTTTCCATGATAAAGTTTTTAATAATGTTAAGGTTTAAAGTTCTAAAAATATATAAGGCGCTTCGGGAACGGGTTAATGGAATAATAAGCTATGAGCAGGTGCTAATTCCAGTTGTCGATTTTAATGTCATGAGGCGAAGGCCTGCCTTTACCCGTCTCAACAAGTTCCTTTAAACTCATCATGAATATGGCCCACTTCATACTGCAATGTGCAGTAAACTCTACAGCTTCACGCCAGTTTCGGTGGCCGAAAAGGACTATTGTGTAGTCGCCTTCCTGGTGCAGGTCGAATGTTGCATCAGTGCCAATCCATTCTTCGGGACCGGCAAGAAAAGTCCATTTCACCTTTTTGCCAGGGTCAAGTGTCTTTACTTCCATGGTCATGCTCCCGAGCTCCTTTTCCTCCGGAGAAAAAAAACGAACCACTATAGTTTTTCCCATTTGTGATATACCGGAAGTATCCCGGGTCCACCACCCGGCGATGCCTTCAACCGTTGATAAAGCTTCATACACTTTCGAAACAGTAGCTTTAATGCCTACCCGGTGGACTATATCCACCATTTTTTTGTCGCTCATGTCCTTTGTTTTTTAAAGTTTTTGATTATTTAAGGCAAAACTACTGTCCAAATGCTACTGTTTGGGGGTGTAAAATGGACTTTCTGGCGGGTTGATTTGGACATCATGATTTTTTATCTTTGCTTATTAAAATTGATAAAATGAAACATCTTGCCATCCTCGTTCCTGATGGAGAAAACAACCTGAGCAGCATGGTGGGTGCTTATAAAATATTTACGAGAGCTAATGAATATTGGAAAGCAAAGGGCAAAAGAGAATTATTTAAAATTGAATTAGCCGGTATTTCAAAGCAACTAGAATTGTATGGAGGCTTATTTTCAGTAAAACCTCATACACAAATTTCAGCTATAAAGAAAACCGATTTAATTATCATCCCCTCCTTAAATCATAATTATCAAAAAGCAGTTAAGGGAAACCAGGCGATGATAAATTGGATAGAAAAACAATACCGGCAGGGCGCTGAAGTAGCAAGTATATGCACCGGTGCATTTTTACTGGCATCATCAGGTTTGCTGGATGGAAGGGTCTGCTCTACGCATTGGTCCGTGGCCGATAATTTCAGAACGATGTTTCCAAATGTGGATCTGCAGACCGATAAATTGATCACGGACGAAAAGGGCATTTATACAAATGGAGGCGCTTATTCATTCTTAAACCTCCTGATCTACCTGGTTGAGAAATACTATGACAGGCAAACAGCTATCTTCTGCTCTAAAGTATTCCAGATTGAAATGGACCGGCAGAGCCAGTCGCCGTTTACAATATTTATAGGCCAAAAGACGCATGCAGATGAGGTCGTGAAGAAAGCGCAGGCATATATAGAAAGGCACGTCGACGAAAAGATTTCGATTGAACATTTATCTTCTCATTTTGCCGTCGGAAGAAGAAACTTTGACAGAAGGTTTATCAGGGCAACCGGTAATACGCCGGTTGAATATTCACAAAGAGTGAAAATTGAATCGGCTAAAAAAGCATTTGAAACTACACACAAGCCCGTCAATGAAGTAATGTATGAAGTGGGTTATTCGGATGTAAAGGCCTTCCGCGAAGTCTTCAGAAAAATTACCGGTATGTCCCCATTGGCCTACAGAAGTAAGTACAATAAAGAAGCTGAGATCCATCATCGGTGAGTCGGATTACCATAAGGGAACATCAAATTTTCAAATTAGCCCCAAATTTTTAAAACTCAAGTGGAACCACCATTTCCTTTACTACTTTATCCAACCGTTCAAGCGACTGTCGCATTTCTTCCTCTTTATTCTTTTTTTCACTGAGATTGAACAATACCTGTTTAAGAATATTGGGCTGAAAATAGAACTCAAGTGTCAATCTGCTTATATGCTCATTGATTTTCTGGGCAATAAAACAGGTAGTAGTTTTATCTTTTTCATTTGTTTCGCTGAATATTGTTTTTCCTTCAGGATCATAAATGAAGCTGCTTATGTACATCATTTCTGTTTTTCCAGTATTAAGTACGTGCCTGTGCCGGCTACCAATGCCCGGTAAAAAGTGTTCCACTTCATCGATTAGCTTAATTCGGCCATGCCAGAGGTGACGAAATTCAAAGTGTACAACGGTGTAACATAAGGTTTTGATGGTAACTGCATAATCTCTTGAAACAGACAATACCTTAATCTTTTTAGAAAGCTCCAATTCAATGGACGGTTTCGGTATATCGTTTTTTAACGGACCTAACTGGGTATAAGAAAAAGATATTTTACCGCTTTCAGTTTCTTTTGAACTCGTATTCCATTGCATCCACGGTCTGAGTTTGGCAGGATCACTATCCAATGTTTTTGTTACGAGCCAGTATTCATGTTGTGCTATATCATTTTTCAATAACTGGTGTGCAACGATCACATCTCTTCCGATTAGCTTATTGAATTGTTGAACACTTAGGGGGGTAAACTCGCCATAGTGTGTGATCACTTTTAGTGTAAGGTCAACGGCGGAGATGCAGGCCTTGCATTGGCAGATCTTACGATTATCGTAAGAAATGAGGTATTGATGAAAAGCCCTGAACATTTTTTCCACCTGCTTGTACAAAGCATTCAGTTCGGCTGGTTGACCAAATTTGTAAAAAAGAATGGCATCGCCTTCTATTTCTGAGATCTCCAGGTCGGAGTCATTCGCGTTGATCAACACCTCTAATAGCTGTTGAATGATGAACTGACTGTGCTGGATTTCGACCTCGTTCACAAACTTTGAAAACCCACTAATATCAGGGATAAAGAGTAATCCTCTTTTTTCCATTGTTTTTTTCTTAAAGATAGGCACAAACAATATGCCGCGTAATGGCAACGGAGGATTATGAAAATGCTGTTGCTGCGACTTCGTTTGCTTGCCATTCCCGTTTTTTGCCAAAGGAGAAGTCAAATAACTCATTGTCGTCAAACCAGAGTTGACAATTTACCCCTGCCAATGAGGGCATGCAAAAAAATACGTTTTTTATTTCGCCGGCTGATTTGAAACATTGAACATCCACCGAATTCCGAATCTGTCTTTGCAAGTTCCCCAGTAACCCCAGAATTCGTTGTGAGGAGCTACACCGTCTGTCCCGCCTTGTGAAAGTTCTTTATACAACCGGTCCGCTTCTGCTGTGGTATCCGGATTCAAACTGATCGTAACATTGTTTCCTTCAATCAATTTGTGTCCCATGCTTTCAAGCATGTCGGTTGCCATGATTTCTGTGCTGCCAAGAATGGGCAATGCAACATGCATTACTTTCTTTTTGTCTGCCTCAGAAAGGGAAGGCGCATTTGGTTGAGGCGGCAAGTCGCCCATGCGCATGATCGGTGCAGTGAATTCAGATTTGAAAACTTTTTTATACGCGTTAAATGCTTCTTCGGCGTTGCCAGCAAAATTGAGATAGATTGATACGTGTGCCATAATAATTTTTTGTAAGGTATTAATCTTCGATTATAGTTTAAGAGCACCCAGGACGTAAAGTTAACAAAGAAAAAAGTTTACGCTTTGTGCTCCTGTTCCGGAATTGTCTGAAAACCCGCCGCAGTTGATGGGAGTGAAAAGATGTGATTAATATGCAATTCCACAATTCACCACTGTTGTTGTTCAGGCTCGTCATTTTTTGATGCCTTCATATCCCTCGTATTTTTCTGTACAGCAATGGCAGCAAAGAGGCTCAAAACAAAGGACATTGCATAGAATCCCTTTTCGCTTTTGGCGAGCTCAGCGTTCCAAAGTCCAACTGTAAGTAATATTATTGAGAGGATTGTGCTAAACCAGGCAAGACCATAGTAAATATTAGTCACTGGAATTCCCTCCAGTTGATCTCGCACGGCTTTCTGAACCGAGATGGCTGCAAAAAGACCAAACATCAGCACAGTGAAGTAGTATCCCTTTTCATTCAATTCCATTTCAGCATTCCAAAGGCCTATGATAAATGCGGAGATACCGATAATTAAAGCGGTCCATGATGCGCCGATAAAAGCGTTTGAAGGTGGTTGGGGTTGTTTTTGTTCCATTGTATGGTGTTTGTGAGCGCAAATCTATCCTGGGACGCCCGATAAATTTTTGACAATGATCAAAAACAGAAATGAAAATGTTAAAGCCTGCTGCGAATGCGACTCAAGGTCTCCTGGCTAATGCCAAGATAGGAGGCCACATGGCCCAGCGGAACTCTCTCAAGTATATGAGGAGACTGATTAATTAAATTCTCATAGCGTTCAGCTGCCGTCTTAAACTGGCCGGAAACAAATCTTTCTTCCAGGCGGATGTAATATTTTTCATAACCTATTCTTACTACCCTCTCTATTTCCTGAAATTCATTGAAAAGGTCACTGAGTTTTTCTTTCGATATACACCAGACAATGGAACCTTCCAAAAACTGGATGTTCTCCACTGCCGGTTCCTGGGTAATGAAACTATGGAAGGAGGTGACAAAATCATTTTCGAAAGCAAACCAATGTGTGATTTCTTTACCATCCAGGGTATAGTATCCTCTTACGGCTCCCTTTTCGAGAAAAAATAAATGACGACAGATCTTGCCCTCTGTGAGCAGATATTCGTTTTTTGAAAACACCTGTTGCTCAAAACAATTTTCCAAAGCGTTTTGTGCTGCATCACATAAAGGGTGATAAGTTTTGATATGGGAGAGGAGGCTTACCAAGATTTATAATCCCGACGAAAATAGCAATAAAAGAAATGGAGATGAAGGTAGACCAGTTTCCAGGGTGGTAATAACTATCGCGGAGACTCCGGCCAGGAAAAAACAATCTATTTACTTTGCGATCCTATTCTTTCTTCTCAGGTCAAACAGTTTTTTTAGTTCAGGTTTGTCAAAAGCCTTCCTCAAGGCAGGATGATCCGGGTAATCTTCGGGTATTGTAATTCTTGTATAATACACCAGGCGAACCTCGCGATCATTATAAGCCTTTTCAATTTCGCTCGCAGCTTTATCCCACATCTTCAATTCTAAATAGTCTTCCGCTAATCGTGAATGTCTGAAATTTTTCATCTTCTGCAGGTTTGCATGCGCAAGATTATTTTCTCCTTTGGCAATTGCAACAGCCGTCGACAGTTCCAGGTATAATTGATCGCTCTCCGGAATTTTCTTTACTATTTCATCGGCCTTATCAAACTGTTTTGTTGCGAGGTATGACCAGACCAGGGGTGGCCAATTTGCAGCCGGGATAAAGCTTTGCAAATTCATTGATAACCCTATATTGGATATCCTTATTGCATTATCATAATCTTTAGCCATATAATAAGCCATAGCCAGGTTAGCATAATTTACGGCAAGCAGCGGATCCAGTTCTACCGCTTTCGATTCCATTTCGATTGCAAGTTTCTTATCAGATATGATCCAATAGAAGTCGCCCAGGAAATTGTACATCTCTGCATCATTAGGATTAACTTCTTTGGACCTGGTAAAAGCCTGTTCCGCCGCATCCCAGTCCCAATCATAATATGCAGCAACTGTTCCGAGAACAGACAAGGCTTCACCATTATTTGGGTCCAGCGAAAGCGCTTTATTTGCCTCCTGTTTTGCGGAATCCATTAATGATTTTACGTTGTCAACCATCAAATAATTTGGCATGATTGACAGGGTTCTTGAAAGACCCGAATGGGCGGCTGCGAAACCCGTATCAAGTTTTATCGCTTCTTCAAAAAAACGTTTTGCCTGCAGCAGGTGATCCCCACGAAATGATAGTTGGTGCCGGGCCTTCAAATAATTCGAGTACGCATCCTGGTTTGTAGAGGCTGTTGGCTCAGGTTCTTTATTATCCAGTAAGTGAACATTCAAGGCGGTAATAATCGCTTTTGTAATTTTATCCTGTACGCTAAAAATGTCGGTAAATTCGATCTCGTAGCTGTCGGACCAAATATTAAAACCATCATCAGTATTGATCAACTGGGCAGTGATACGTAGCTGATTTCCCGATTTCCGCAGACTGCCCTCCAGGATTGTACTCACCCGCAGCTCATTGCCGATTGTTTCAAGATTTTTGTTGATTCCTTTATAAGAAAATGACGACGTTCTGCCGGCAACTTTAAGGTCGGGAATTTTTGCAAGGGCGGTTATCAATTCTTCAGACAGGCCATCACTAAAATACTCCTGGTCTTTGGCAGGGCTCATGTCGGTAAAGGGTAATACCGCGATCGATTTGTCTTTGGGCCGGGACGCCGATTTATTTGGTATAAGATTTTTGTAATAGAATCCCGCTGCAACAAATACTATGAGTAACAGGGATACCAGGACGACTTTTTTGAAAGTTCTTTTAGGAGCTAATTTGCCTTCCATGCTTTTTCGATGCGGAACTGATAAACCGGGGTTGGTTAATGCAAACACCTGCAGCGGGTGTGTGACATTCTTAAAATTGAAATTCCCGAGGGAAACCGATTTGAAAGTGGAGTTGTTTTTTATTTTATCATAGAATTCAGCAGAAACCAAAATTGTATTGGCCTGCCCCAATGATTGCACTCTTGAGGCTATATTCACGCCGTCACCTAATGCCTTCGTGTCTTCAAAAAAAACCTCACCAATATGCAACCCGATGCGAAGTGGTACAACCGGTGCTTCTTTCAGTTCCTCCTGCAGGGCCAGTGAACAATTGGCCGCATCAGTAGCGCTATGGAAAATGCAGAGACTGCCGTCCCCATAATAGTTTAACACCTGTCCAGCATTTTGTTTTACGAGATTTTCAAGTGCAGCATTATAGTGTTTGATAACCGCCACTGTTTTTTGCTCATCAGCTTCCATCATGGCTGTATACCCGGCAATATCGGTAAACATGATAGCAGCAAGTTGGCGGACTTGAGGCATTCATGAAAGTTATAACTTTTTCAGTTAGCTGTTTGTAAGAGTCCCTGTAAGAGATTTTAGGCGGCATTGGACATTTGTGCTGAAATCAGTTCAATGATCATTCAATGGCAATCCCCGTTTCTGCCATTCCTTCCAGTTGATATATTCATCACCCTTACGGTGCACTTCCATGGTAATGCAGTTGTCAACGGGGCAAACCAGTTCGCAAAGATTGCAGCCTACACATTCTTCTTCAATAACGGTATAAGTGTTATATGGCTTTCCGTATTGCAGGCTGATTGACTGGTGCGAAGTGTCTTCACAGGCAATATAACAAAGACCACAATGGATACATTTATCCTGGTTGATCTTTGCGATATGGTGGTAATTGATATCGAGATCCTCCCAATGTGTGATAGTCGGCACGGATTTGCCAATAAAATCTTCGAGTTTTTTGAATCCCTTTTCATCCATCCAGTTGTTCAGACCTTCAACAAGGTCGTCAATGATCCTGAAACCATGTTTCATCACTGCTGTGCAAACCTGTACATTGGTGGCGCCTAGCAAGATAAATTCAACAGCATCCTTCCAGGTGCTGATACCACCGATACCGGATATCGGAACAGTTCTTGTCAGATCATCCTGCGCAATAGTGGTTAGCATTTTTAATGCAATAGGTTTCACCGCGGGTCCGCAATAACCTCCGAAAACCGATTTCCCTGCGACAAAAGGATTGGGAACAAATGTATCGAGGTCAACACCGGTGACAGACTGAATAGTATTGATCAATGACAGTGCATTGGTGCCGGCCTTCACTACTGATCTCCCCGTCGGCACAACGGAATGTACATTCGGTGTTAATTTAGTGATAACTGGAATGGTCGCCGCTTCCATCACCCATTCCACCACCATGCACGCAATTTCCGGATCCTGGCCCACGGTTGCTCCCATCCCACGCTCCGTCATACCGTGGGGGCATCCAAAATTTAATTCCAGTCCATGCGCACCGGTATCTTCAACTTTTTTGATCAATTCATGCCAGCTTTTCCGATCATTGTCGGCCATCAACGAAACGATCATGGCACGATCGGGGAATATCCTGATACATTCTTCAATTTCTCTGAGATTGATGTCAAGCGGCCGGTCGCTGATGAGCTCAATATTATTAAAGCCCATTACCCGTTGTCCACCATAATCCACCGCAGAATATCGTGATGATACATTTTTAATTTGTGATCCCAGTGTTTTCCAAACCACACCACCCCAGCCGGCTTCCAAAGCGCGAAGTACATTATATTTTTTGTCGGTAGGAGGCGCACTCGCCAGCCAATATGGGTTGGGAGATTTTATGCCGAGGAAATTTGATGATAGGTCAGCCATAAAGAAGGTTTGAGGTTTGAGGTTTAAGGTTTGAGGTTGGATGTTGGATGTGGGAGGTTGGAGGTTGGATGTATCCCCTAATCTATTAATCCTCCTAAATCATGGCTCTGACAAGTATCGAAGAATTGCAAGGGCTCCCTCTTTTCCCGCCTGTACAGCGTCCACCACTTCTTTCCCGCCATTTACTGCATCACCACCGGCGAATACTCCTTTAATGTTTGTCCCATTGTTATTGTCAATTACAATCTTTCCGTCCTGATTGGTGAGGCCATTATCCGATATCAATTTTTCAAATGGAACCTGGCCTGCTGCTTTGATCACCATATCAACTTCCAGGGTGAATGTTTCATTTGTGTCGACCGGGCTCTTTCTTCCACTTGCATCGGGTGCGCCTAGCTGCATTTTACTGCACACCAATTTTTCAACTTTTCCATTTCCTGTTATTTCCTTTGGTGACGCCAGCCAAATAATTTCACAGCCATCCAACTTTGCTAGGTTTAATTCATATTCCGTGCACGGCATCTCGTCCTGAGTTCTTCTGTATAACATTGTCACCTCAGTTGCTCCCAATCTTTTCGCCTGCGTCGCCGCGTCAATGGCTGTCATTCCCATGCCAATTACAGCTACTTTGTCCCCTACTGCCACCGACGTAAACCCATTGTTCCGTATATCATGAATAAATCTGATTGCATCCACCACGCCTTCCAACTGCTCACCAGGGATGTGCAGGTTTCTTGCAATACCAACACCGATGCCCAGGAATACAGCGTCAAAATCTTTTTGCAGCGCGGCCAATGAAAGATTTCTTCCCAGTTCCTGGTTGTAATTTATTTCAATGCCACCAATGGAAGTAATATAGTTTACTTCTTCTTCGCAAAACTGCGGGGTCACTTTATAGGCAGCGATCCCGTACGTCATCAACCCTCCTCCTTTAGCTTCCTTTTCAAATATCGTCACATCAATTCCTTCCCTGGATAATACATGCGCACAACTTAAGCCCGACGGTCCTGCTCCGACTACTGCTACTTTTTTCCCAACAGATGGTTTCCGGTGAAATAGTTGCCAGTTATTTTCCTGCGCTATTGATGTTGAATATTGTTGAAGTCTTGCGATCTGAATGGGTTCCTCTTCTAATAAGTTATAAACACAAGCCCCTTCGCATAATTTCTCTACGGGACAAACTTTGCTGCAACCGGCTCCCATAATATTTGAAACGAAGATGGTATGCGCAGACCCTTTGATGTTATCGGAGGTAATCTGCTTTATGAATTTTGGCACATCAATGTGCGTGGGACAACTCTTGGTACACGGCGCATCATAACAAAATAAACAACGGTTGGCTTCAACCACCGCAGCCGTTTTGTTCTCAAACGGCGGGCGGATGTCGGCGAAATTTTCGTCGTATTGTTCTTTAGTTAGCCTGTTATTTATTATTGCCATTAAAACAATTTGAAAATTTGACCATTTTGAAAACCTCAAGCGATACTGCATTTTCACATCTGCACATTTTCACATCTGCACATTTGCACATTTTGCTCGTCACAGCTCCACCAACTTCCCATACGTCTCCGGCCTCCTGTCTCTAAAGAATTGCCATGTTGCTCTTACTTGCTCAATCATATCGAGATCAAATTCTGCAACGAGTAATTCGTCTTTATCTTCTGACGCTTGTGCAAAAATTTGCCCGCGCGGATCAACGAAATAACTGCTGCCATAAAACTTACCAAGGTTCCATGGCTTTTCAGTACCGACCCGATTAATGCATCCCATAAAATAGCCGTTGGCTGCTGCATGCGCAGGTTGCTCCAGCTTCCACAGGTATTGAGATAATCCGGCAACTGTCGCAGAGGGATTATAAACTATTTCCGCACCGTTTAATCCCAGGCACCTGGCACCATCAGGAAAATGTCGGTCATAACAGATATATACACCCACTTTAGCATATCTCGTTTGAAACACAGGATAGCCAAGATTGCCCGGTTTGAAAAAGAACTTTTCCCAGAATCCGCTTGTATGAGGAATATGGTTCTTTCGGTACTTGCCCAAATACGATCCATCGGCATCAATTACTGCTGCGGTATTATATAATACTCCCGGCTGCTCCTTTTCATATATAGGAACGATCATCACCATATTATATTTTGCCGCATACTCCTGCATGCGGGCAATTATAGGACCCGGAACAGGTTCTGCAGATTCGTACCATGCTTTGTCCTGGCCCGGGCAGAAATAAGGAGTATTAAAAATCTCCTGTAGGCAGAGTATCTGTACGCCCTTTCTCCCGGCTTCTTCTATTAATGGAATATGTTTTTGCACCATTGCATCTTTAATTTCCTCAATGGTGCCTTCACCTTCCGTTTTCGGCAGCGACATTTGTATGAGGCCTGACTTGATAATTCTTGGCATACTATTATTTTTTGTGCAACCGCCAGGGCGCGAGGCGCAAAGAGTCGCAAGGATTTCTTAGCGTGACTTTGCGGCTCTTTAGTCCCTGCCGGCCCGCTTCGCCGAACTTCGCAAAGGCGCAGCAGGCGGTTTTACGGTCAAATTATATTACTTACTTTTTTTCTCTTAATGAATTTACCATACCCTTTCTTCAATAAGCATTTTCCATTATCAATTGCTAATTGCCCCCTCAGCAAAACAGATTTCACCTTTCCTTTCACTTCCCATCCTTCGTACCCCGAATAATCCACGTTCATATGATGGGTTTTTGCCGAGATCGAATGAGTCTCGTTTGGATCGAAAATCACAATGTCCGCGTCGCTTCCGATGGCGATCGTTCCTTTCCGCGGAAACATTCCAAAAATTTTTGCAGGATTCGTGCACGCCACTTCCACATATTTGTTTAAAGTGATTTTTCCTTTATCGACTCCTTCACTGTATAACAATTCCATGCGGTTTTCGATTGCCGGGTGACCATTTGGGATCTTTGAAAAATCATCTTTACCCATAAGCTTTTGTTCCCATTTAAAGGGGCAATGATCCGTGGCCACAACCTGCACCAGCCCCTGGTTGATTCCGGCCCACAAGGTTTCCTGGTCCTTTTGCTGTCGAAGTGGTGGGCTCATCACCCACTTAGCGCCTTCAAAATTCTTCTCGTATAACGACGCATCAAGCAATAAATATTGTATACAGGTTTCCACAAAAACTTTCTGGTTTCTTCTTGTTGCATTGCGAACTGCATTAAGCGCGCCTTCGCAGGTAAGATGAACAATATAGCCCGGGCAGCCAGTATAATGCGCCATATCTGCAAATCGTTCGCTGGCTTCTGCTTCGGTCACCTCTGGTTGTGATAAATAATGGTAGAGAGGGGAAACTTTTCCTTCCGCCCTATGTTTTGCAATTAAGTAATCAATCATATCACCATTCGTGGCGTGCACATTGATAAGACCACCATGCTTTTTCACTTCCTCCATCAATCCTACCATTTGCCTGTCATCAATCATCAGGGCCCCCTTATAAGCCATAAAAGTTTTAAACGACACGATGCCTTCCTTTTCTATTAGGCCCTGTATTTCTTTTTTTGTGTTGTCATTGAAATCGGTCACCGCCATGTGAAAGCTATAATCTCCGAAACAATTGCCGTTGCTCCTTCCTCTCCATTCATCCAGTGCTGCCTGCAGTGAGTTACCCTGCTTTTGTAATATAAAATCAATGACCATCGTCGTTCCACCAAACAATGCTGCGCGTGTACCTGTCTCATAATTATCGCTGCTGAAAGTGCCCATAAAAGGCATATCCAGGTGTACATGCGGATCAATGCCCCCGGGGAAAACCAGTTTGCCGGTTGCGTCTATTTCTTTATCCGCTTTTAATAATAGATTTTTGCCAATTTCATTTATGGTTTCGCCTTCGACAAAAATGTCCGCAACATAATCATCGGCGGCAGTAATTACGCGCCCGTTTTTAATCAACAGCGACATAGGCAGCTTTTTTTGGATTTATAATAGTTTTATAGGAACGCATCATTATTATGTAAGTAATTCCCGACACAAAAAATCCAACAAACCACGCATAGTTATATAAATGGGAAATCCATTGAGGAAAGGTTGTTGGTGAGACCAGTTTGACCTGCAATAAAAACCCCGGAACATTCGGTAAGATACCAAGCAACAGGGCTATGACCGCATACCTGTTAAATCCATTTCCAAAACTGTATTGTCCATCAGGTTTGTACAACTCTCCGGCATGTAATACCTGTTTACGTATAAAATAATAATCAGCAATCATTATCCCGCCCACCGGCCCTAATAAACCCGAATAACCGACGAGCCAATTATAAATATAACCGGTTGGATCCGCAACGAGTTTCCACGGAAAAATGAGCACACCAATAATTCCCGTGATGTAACCACCAATCCTGAAATTGATTTTAGATGGCCACAGGTTGGAAAAATCGTTCGCCGGACTAACGATGTTGGCAGCTATGTTTGTCGCAAGAGTGGAAATAGCTACGGCAATCATTGCAAAAGTTACCACCAGTTTGTTTTCAAACCTCCCTGCCAGTTGCACGGGATCCCAAATGGTGCTGCCGTAGACAATAGCGGTTGCTGAAGTGACCACAACACCAATAAAAGAAAACAAAGTCATTGAAGGAGGTAAACCGATTGCCTGTCCTCTGATCTGTGCTTTTTGTGATTTGGCATAGCGGGTAAAGTCTGGAATGTTTAAAGAAAGCGTGGCCCAAAAACCAACCATTCCCGTCAATGCCGGAAAAAAATAATTCCAGAATGAGGGTCCTTGTAGTTTTGATGGCTGGTCGAGTATTGGACCTAACCCATTTGCAGCACTGATCGCCCAAAACAACAATGCCAGCGCTGCTATCGGAAGAAAAATTGCTTTAAATACCAGGAGTTTCCGGATGCTTTCTACTCCAAGGAATACGATAAACATATTTAATAGCCAGAATAAAAGAAAGCAGATCATTGGCAACGCTTGCGGAAACAGAGAACTATTGTCAATTTCCGGTAATGACGGTTGCCATGCTTTTATGATATTATAAATTGAAGCACCCCCGATCCATGTCTGTATGCCAAACCAGCCGCAGGCGACAATAGCCCTGAGCATTGCCGGAATATTCGCGCCCCTTGTTCCAAAACTTGCTCTTGCAAATACAGGAAAGGGTATTCCATATTTGGTGCCCGCATGACCATTCAGGATCATCGGTATCAGCACAATAGTATTTCCCAGGAAAATGGTGAGTATTGCCTGCCACCAATTCATTCCGCCACCGATCAGTGAACTGGCAAGCATATAAGTGGGAATGCATAAACTCATACTTATCCAGAGTGCGGCATAATTCCAGGTTCCCCACTTCCTTTTGTGTGGTGGAATAGGAGCAAGGTCATCATTGATAAGAGAAGCGCTTTTCTCTTTTGTAATAGGATGGTCCTGCATTTTATTGTTTAATGCGGTTATATTGTTTCATGATTTGAATGACCCTCTCTTTGGGCATGCCATAAGCTTTGTTACCATTGATGCCATCCATGGTTTCTCCGGCAAATAACGCATTAATGATCGCCTCCTCGGTAGCCTGGATCGTTGCAGTAAACAATGCGTTCATACGATCATTGGCCATCGTGGTCACCTGTTTTTCCTCTGTGTTACTAAATGCGTTTTTGTTTGCTGTTGAAAAGGCAATAAATATATCACCGGAACTATTGCCGCCTATCGCACCGGTGCGGGTTAGCCCCAGTGGAATTCTATGCGCAAGTCTTTTCAATTGTTCCGGTAACAGGGGAGCGTCGGTTGCGAGGACAATGATTATCGATCCTGTTTCCTTTTCGGTGTTATTAATTACTGCACCTGTACTTTCATCAATCCTAACCTTTAGTGTGTCTGAAAGATGTTTTCCCACCGGAACTCCCAAAATCGTTAATTGAGACCGGCTTCCATGATTCGCCTGCACGAGAACGCCCACGCTATATCCACCGGCTTCCTTGCTGGTAATTCTTGAGGCTGTTCCAATACCTCCTTTAAAACCATAACAAATCATTCCTGTGCCGCCACCCACACTACCTTCCTGAACCGGGCCCTGTGTAGCATTATCAAGTGCTTTGAAAACATGATCTCTTTTTACATGCTGCCCATTGATATCATTCAATATTCCATCATAAGTTTCGGCAACTACCGGGTATGCAAACCAATAATCTTTAAAAATAGGAGTATAGTATTTATGCTCATCCATCCATTGCCAGGCCGCATCGCGGACTGTTCCGACATTGCCTGTATTAGTGATCAAAATTGGTGTTTCCAGGAAACCAGATTCTGTAATCCAGTGTGTGCCCGTCATATCACCATTACCGTTGAGTGCATAAAAGCTGGCATAAACGGGAATGAATTCTTTGCCATGGGGTAAAATTGCGGTAACACCTGTACGAACAGGCCCTTTACCTTTCTGCAGATTACCTTCGCCATTTATAATGGTCGTATGGCCAACAGCAACGCCGGCGACGTCGGTTATGGCATTGTTGGTGCCGGTAGTGCCGTCAAATGGAATTCCAAAATCTCTTGCTCTTTTTTTTTGAGCCGCAGATGACAAGGTTGTTACTAAAAAGAGAATAAGCGGAAAAACTTTCAACATGCAGTTTAAGTTAGAATTGAAAACTATTTTACATGTTCATCTGCAATTTTAATTGCTTCACTTATGATCGCAAGACCTTCATCAATCTGTTCCTTTGTTACAATTAATGGAGGAGCAACAAAAATATAGCTCCATCTGACAAAAGTGTACATTCCCAGTTCCTTGATTTTTGCCGCCACTTTATTCATCACACCCATTTCATCCGGCTTTGCATTGAATGGTGCCATTGGCTCCCTGGTCTTCCTGTTTTTTACGAGTTCAATACAGCCCAACAAGCCCGTGTTTCGCCAATCACCTATGGAAGGATGTTTTTGTTTTAGTAATTCCAATTGTTCGTCCATGTATTTCCCCATCGATGCTGCATGCTCGACCAGGTTATCATCCTCATATATTTGCAGCATTTCTACTGCGGCAGCGCAGCTTACGGGATGTGAAGAGTAAGTAAGACCCAAAGGCAATACTGCATCATCATATTTAGCTGCGATCTTGTCGGTAACCATCAGGCAGCCTAAAGGAAGATAACCGCTTGTCAATCCCTTGGCCATACAGATCATATCGGGGATGATACCGTGATTTTCAAAGCCAAACATTTTACCTGTTCTTCCAAAGCCACTCATCACTTCGTCGATGATTAATAATATACCATGTTTATTGCAGAGTTCCCTTACAGCCTTCAAATAACCGACGGGATATTTGAAACAACCGGAAGAACCTGATTCACCTTCCAGTAAAATTGCCGCAATGTTATTAGGACTTTCATAGGCAATCACCCTTTCAAGAGCGGCTGTTGATTCCTTTAATAAACTTTCTTCTCCATATTCCCAGCGATATAAATAGGGAAGATCGAAATGGACAAAGTTAGGAGCTTGTTGTGCATCCGCCGGCAAACGTCGTGGATCACCGCTTGCGGAGATAGCGCCGTAGGAAGCGCCATGATAAGACTGGTAGCGCGTCAAAATTTTGTGACGGCCGGTATAAAGCCTCGCCAGCTTGATTGCATTCTCAATTGAGGTAGCGCCACATAATGTAAAGAAAGCTTTGTTTAAATCACCCGGACAAATCCCAGCCAATTTTTTGCCCAGTTCACCCCGAACCTTAGTAACACACGAAGGAGTAACATAAGTAACCTCCTGCATTTGCTTCACCACCGCGCCAGTGACTCTTTGATCTCCGTGACCTATATTCACATTCATCAGGCCGGAAGAAAAGTCGATGTATCGTTTTCCGTCGTAATCGTAGAGATATACACCTTTACCATATTTTACGGGTATCGGGTTTGTTCCTTTTTGCTTACTCCAGGAAAATAAAGTGTAGTCCTGGTTGTTTTGCAGAATTTCATCCCTTTCATCGCCAGATTTGACGATTTCAGGCTCAGCTACACTTGAGATTGTTTTTGTTGTCATACTTTATTTTTTTATTGCTCAGTTGCTTTTATGGTTTTGCCTCCCTGCCCTCCAAAGGAGGGTTCGGCCTCCCTGTGCTCCAAAGGAGGGTTTAACTCATCCAATTCACTCCTGCTTCCGGGTTCCATTTCGTAGTACTTTTCTTCAGCTTTGTCCAGAATTCAATGGAACTCTTGCCCGTGATATCACCTACACCAAACTTACTCTCATTCCATCCCCCAAATGAAAATGGTTCTCTCGGTACCGGTACCCCAACATTTACACCAATCATACCTGCGCTTGCGCGATCAATTATGTATCGTGCCATGCCGCCATTTTGCGTAAACACAGACGCAGCATTTCCGTAAGGATTGGCGTTTTCTATTGCCAGCGCTTCATCAACTGTATTAGTACGCATGATAGAGATGACAGGACCGAATATTTCTTCCTTAGCAACTGACATGTCGGGCCTCACATGATCAATAACGGTTGGTCCGACATAGGTGCCATTTTCCTTTCCTTTGACCGTTGCATTTCTGCCATCAACAAGCACCGTGGCACCCTGGTTTTCTGCTTCAGTGATATAACCTTCGATTCGTTCCTTTGATTCCCTGTTAATCACGGCCCCCAAAGTTTCTCCCGGTACAATTTTTTTTGCTTCTTCACAGATTTTGTCAATGATGTGATCGATGTTACCAACACCAACCATTGCTGATGCTGCCATACAGCGTTGACCGGCGCATCCGCTCATAGACGCAGCAACGTTTTGGGCGGTCATCCCCGGAATAGCGTCAGGTAACACGACAAGATGATTTTTTGCACCTCCAAGTGCAAGGCACCGTTTATAGGTATTCGTCGCTTTTTGATAGACAAGTTTTGCCACCCGGGTAGAACCGACAAATGAAACTGCTTCGATACCGGGATGTTCGCAAATAGCCGTCACAATTTCGCTATCGCCATTAACGATGTTAAGAACACCGTCCGGCAAACCGGCTTCCTTTAATAATAATGCGAGTTTTCCGCAGCTCAGCGGTACTTTTTCAGACGGTTTCATGATCATGCAATTTCCAAGGGCAATTGCATTCGGGATCGTCCAGTTAGGAACCATGCTGGGGAAGTTAAAAGGAACAATGGATGCAACAACTCCTAACGGCACACGCTCTGTACGACATTCTACACCTTTGCTCACCTCCAATATTTCGCCCGTAACAAGTTGGGGCAGGGAAGTGGCAAATTCGGTCAACTCAATGCTCTTTTCAATTTCAGCTACGGCTTCACCATAAGTTTTTCCGTTTTCCTCGTGTACCAGCGTAGCCAGATCTTTTAGATATTTTTCGAGTAAATACTTGTAGCGAAAGAAAACCTGTATCCGCTCTTTGATCGGCATTCTGCTCCAGGCTGGAAACGCTGCTTTTGCCGCTTTTACAGCAGCGTCCAGGTCCTTTGCAGTGGACAGTGGAACTTCGGATAATAGTTCGCCATCTAAAGGCGATATAACAGGAAGACTGCGGTCAGAAATTATGTTGACAAAAGCTCCGTTGATATAATTTTGAACTTTAGGGTATTTCATGTTATTGTAGTTGTCAGTAAAAGAATACACAGCAACTATAAATTTAGATAATTTAAAGCAATCAGGTCCGCAGATAAAACATCCTCAATTAATGACACCCGAAAGAACGGAGCGACTGGCATCGGTTTTAAATAAAAGGCAGGACGATATCACCGTGGTCCTGGAAAATGTTTATGACCCGCATAATATCTCCGCCGTAATGAGAACCTGCGACGCCGTGGGAGTGCAGGAAATTTTCATCTTAAATACAAAAATTCCCCGCCATAAAAAGTGGGGCGCTAAGAGCTCATCCAGTGCGGCGAAATGGTTAACGGTCCACCAGTTTGACGATGCCGGACAATGTTTTTCATCGTTACGAAAGCGTTACTCATCAATTTTAACGACTTACCTGGGAAATGATTCAATAGGTTTGCACCAGCTTGACCTTACCAAAAGTATAGCACTGGTTTTTGGAAATGAACATAGTGGGGTCAGTGATGAAATAAGACAACTGGCCGACGGAAATTTTGTTATACCACAGGCAGGTATTATTCGATCGCTTAATATCAGCGTGGCATGTGCCGTAACTTTGTACGAGGCTTATCGCCAGAAAATACTTGCGGGCCATTATGAGCATAAGAAATTAGATGACGCCAGGTACAACGAGTTATTGAAAGAATGGAGTTTGAACAGGGAAATATAAATCTTTGATACAGTTATGATGAAAGTAAAAGTATTGATTCTGGTACTGGTCCTTTTGTCGATGGAAGGGATTGGCCAGGAAGCGCAAAAGATCAAGGTTACCGATCTTGAAAAAATCATTTCTGAGAGCCGTGGGCCTCTCATTGTTAATTTCTGGGCAACTTTTTGTAAACCCTGCATGGAAGAAATACCATATTTTCAAAAAATGCAGGTAAAGTACGAAAAGGACGGCCTTCAAGTATTATTTGTGAGCCTTGACCTGCAGGATGATTATCCCAAAAAAGTAAATGCGTTTATCAAAAAAAGAAAGATGTCAACTTACTTCCTGGATGAAACCAACGCTGACTATTTCTGTCCCAGGGTGGATGAAAAATGGAGCGGCGTTATCCCTGCTACGCTTTTTATAAACAATGGTAAAAACTACAGAAAATTCCTAGAAGAACAAATCTCAGAAGATGTTTTCGAAAACGAAATTCAGGAGCTTTTGGGACGCACCAATTGATTTTATTTTTTTTTCAAAAAAGAGGCTTTTCTTTTTTATGTCACCCCGGATCTTTCTCTTCGCATGCTTTCACGCAGATCCAAAGATTATTGCAATGCCGTAAAGAAAGATGCCGGGGTCCTGGACAAGGTCACCCCACCATGACAGCTTGAAAGTTTCTTATGATTTGGTACTACAAGTCAGAGTTTAAACCTTAAGCTTCTGTATAGCTTATATTCTTTTTATGGAGCATCCGGTGAATCTTGTCGTGGCGGTCGAAATCGTTTTGCCGGACACCATTTCCTGAATGGCAAGATGAGCATGTTGCCGGGTAACTTTATCCGGACCGTTCGGATTATCGTCAATGGCGCCATGATAAACGAGCTTGCCGTTTTTGTCAAATAAAAACAGTTCCGGAGTTCTTGTGGCACCGAAAGCATCAGCCATAACGGAGTTTTTATCGAGCACATAGTTGAAATTGTAACCTTGCTCCTTTGCATACTCCTTCATATCGTCGTAAGAGTCGCCATCATTCCTTGTGCCTTCGTTCGAATTAAGTACAATTACACCGATCTCATTTTCGATGGCAAATTTCCCGGTTTCCAGGGTCCGTGACTGATATTTCTTAACAACCGGGCAGGTATTACAACTGAACATCACCAGCAAGCCGTTCTTTTTCATCACGTCTTTGAAAGCAATTTCTTTCCCGGATATATCCTTCATTTTTGATTCCGGGCTTGGAATCGGGGAACCCAGGGCCAGGGGATCACTTACATGTGAAACCGCCACCATTACAATTGCGATTGGCAACATAGAAAATAATATCTTATTCATTGTTGTATTAATTTTAAAGGGCATTACAAAATTCATCAAAAATCATGCTGTATGGACACCGTCCGCATGAATTTTGTTCCTTTCATCCACTTCATACTTCAAAGAATTGATACTCACATTAAGCTCAAAACCGATTAATAAAACCAGGGAGTTAAAGTAGATAAGCAGCATCAGGATCAATACTGTGCTGATGGAGCCATAGAGTTCATTGTAACTGGAGAAATTACTCACCCAGTAAGAAAACCCGGCTGTGAATACGATCATCAGGAAGGTGGCAAGAATTGAACCGGGGTTGATGAGCCTCCATCGTTTATGAACGGCAGGTGCATACCGATAAATAAAAGAGATAGATAGAAAGAACAATAGTACAATCAGGATCCACTTGAAATTATCAACGACCCAAATCAGTAATTTGCTGGTTACTCCCAGCCATCTCAGTACTGACCCCTGCATGATCAGGGCGAGAAGGGTAAGAAAAAACAAAATGAAGAGTATGAATGTAAGCCGTAACGCTACAACTCTTTCATGATACCCGGCACGTTTTTTAAAACCGATATAGTTTTTATCAAACGAACGCATGATTCCCATCACCGCGTTGGAAGAAAAAAACATCGCGAGTAAAAAACCGGTTGACAATAGACCGGTCCTCGGTTTGCTGAGAATATCTGAGAGAAATTTAATCAGGCCACCATTATTTTTTTCACCGGGCATTACATCTCTTATCAATGAAAAGAGTTGCTCAATGAATTCATCCGAAATAGGCAAATGCGGAATAAGCGTAAACAGGAAAATTACCACAGGCGGAATAGTCATTGTGAAATTAAATGCAATTGCGGATGCCCTTTCTGTAAACCCTGTCTTGAGCGCTTGTAAAATAAAAAATCGCGTTACATCAAATAACGGTATTCCCTGGAAACCCGGCAGGTAGATTTTTTTACTTTTCCTGATCACGAACTTGACAGGCGCAGATGTTAAAAACCTTCTTTCTAATTGGGTCCACAGGTGCATGCGGCTTATTGGATATTTCGTTTGTTTAGTTCTTGCTGGTATATCCGGGCAAACTTCATATGCTCTGAATAGTTCGTGGTGAAAATATGAGTACCGTCAAAATTACTATTGGCAACGAAATATAAGTAGTCTGTTTTCGGCGAATCGAGCACTGCATCGATCGTTTCAAGGGCAGGCGTGCATATTGGCCCCGGAGGCAATCCCTTATTTGTATAAGTGTTATAGGGAGATTGAACAGTCTTATGCTCATTCAATATTCTTTTTAACCCAAAATTTTTCAAAGCAAACTTCAATGTCGGGTCGGCTTGCAGCGGCATTCCCTTTGAAAGGCGATTCAAATACACGCTTGCTATAAGAGGTTTGTCACCTGATGCATTCGTTTCTTCCTCTATAATGGAGGCAAGCGTAGACACCTGGACAGGCTTAAAGCCGAGGCTGTCTGCCTTTTTTTTACGTTCGGGCGTCCAGAATGTTTTATAGGCAGCATAAAACTGATCAAAAATTCTTCGCGGAGTCGTATTCCATTTAATGGCATAGGTAAACGGCATAGCTGCTACCATCGCGGTTTCATTGTCAAGACCGTAATCTTTTAATGAATCCTGGCTGTTCAAAAAAACGATCATTTGTGCCGAGTCACATTCAAATGAGCTGCCCACCTTAGCTGCCAGGTTTTCCTTTGTCCTGAGTTTGGTGATCACGAGATTGACGGGTGACTGGCGACCATTTTTTAGCATACGGACAAGACCGGTTAAACTCATTCCCCTTTTTATTTCATATCTGCCTGGCTTCACCGCGTTGAATCCCGTAATCCGCGCAGCCCAATCAAACCATAGCTCACCAGAAATAATGTCCTGGTCATTTAGGCTTTTTTTAAGGTCCTTGTAGGTTGCGCCTGTTGACACAAAGAGATATTTTTTTTCAGGCACATGCACCGTCGGACCAAAAAATTTCCAGCCGACAAACAATACGATAAGGGCAATCAGGGTAAGAATAATAAGGACTGTTTTTTTCATAGAAGAATTTTAGCTTCCGGGTATCGACAGATGGTTAAGCCATTCAACACAATAACGGTAAAAAGATAAATACATTTTAGGCCGATGTTTGCGGGACTACCCGGACAATCATGTACTCTTTCAACCCTGGCATCAACTTTTTGGAAACTTATCTTGTCGAAAAACAAATTAAATAAAAAACCCTGTCTCTGCGACAGGGTTCCGAAATATAAAACTCAATTATTTCATTTACCGGAGTCAAGTGGAAGACTGTTCGCGGGCGCCTGCCCGGGCAGCGTCGCGGGTTGCGAAGTAGAAGTCGGAACAGTCGCATCGCCCGCCTTGTTGGAGGCATTAGCCGAGCCTCCTGACATAAAGAACGTTGATAAAAGGCAAAGAACACCAACTATTCCGGCGAATAGCCAAGTTCCTTTTTCCAATACATCCGTGGTTTGCTTTACACCCATAAACTGGTTGCTAAAACCGGCAATATTTCCTGCAAGACCACCGCCTTTTGGGTTTTGAATCAATACGATAAGTCCAAGAATCACAGCGGCAAGAATGACCAGGATCACAAATAAAATAGTCATGTCACAAGTTCTTTAAATGTTCAATTTTGGCTGCAAAATAAGAGCTTTTGTCGGGATTAAGCAAACTTAATTTCTCGTAAGTTTCCTTCGCTTTTACAAGATTTCCCTGCTTCTCCCACACTTCTGCCATGGTCTCGGTTACCACCTCCCGGTCGTCGATGGAATGCTCGGCCATTTGCTCGACGTTTTTCTCCTCAGAAGCAGTAACGTCGGAAGTTATTTCTGTTATTGGAAGCTTCTTCATTACTTTCAGCCATTCAGTGAAGCTCTTTAGTTGCTTACTGAATCGATCCTGCTGTTTTGCTTCTTCTGGCGGCCTAATACCCTGCGAAGCAAAATAGTCGACGGTGTGGTAGGGTTCAAATGTCAGCTCCGCTTTTGAAGGGTCAATGGGCTCGAATGTAGGCTTTGGTATTTCAATTAACAGTTCCGGCTCCGCATGGGGCACTTCACCTGCTTCCGGAACCTGGTTTACCTGGTCAACTACCTCTTCAAAAGTGGTTTGAGGCTCCATTGCCGCCTGTGTCCATGGAGCGGGCTCGACAGTTAAATTTTGATCAACGGTCATTTTGCCCACAGCCTCATGCAGCAATTGATGATACCATAAGGTATCCTGGAAATAAAGTCCGGCTTTCCCAAACTGTTCTTTAAGCAATGATGAGTTTTCTTCCTTGAGTTTTTTTGCGAGCAGAAATTGCGCCGGCCCAAAATAGGGGTATTGGTTTGCCAGTTGCTGCAATTCATCAAGGCTGCATTCATGCAGGGATGGTTTGCCGGCAACAGATTGGATCAGTTCATTGACAGCAATGTTCATAGACACAAGTTAAGGGAATACTTCTTATAACGGGCAATGAATTGTTTACATAAAAAACCGTATTACCAATTGGAAAAAATACGGTTGAAAATATCATCAGTCAGTCCACGTATGATGTCGTCTGCCAGCTCCGACTCTGCCTGTGAAAGCGATTTTGTTGCTGAGTATTCAAAATTTCGGCTCACGTCATACTCCTGTGTCTTGTTGGCTTTTTGATCATTGACGCTGATGTGCACAGTGACCGTTAGCCTGTTTGTGGCAACCTGCTGTTGTGATATCCCTGATGTGCTGGATGTATAGTTGGAAATATAACCTTTAACGTCCCAGTCAGCGTTATCATTATTGGTTTGTGATAATTTTGTCTGGGTTATGATTTTTTGTTTCAACCGGTCTGTAAGCCGTGGACTAAGCAAAGGGTTAACATAAGGCGCCCTGTTTTCAATGAAATTTACCTTAATCGTTCTTATGCTGTCCGGAATGGCTATGTCGCGGAACTTATAAACACTGCAGCTGCTGTTACCCAATGAGAGAGAGAATAACACAATAACTGCAATGCCAAAAACAAAGACATTCCTGGTTTTGTTTTTTCGTTTTGCCACGCTATGATCTTTCCTTTTCAATATTGATTCGTTTGTTGGATGTCTTATGTGGTTTGATCATTCATCAATGTCATATTCTTTCAGTTTCCTGTAGAGCGTTCTTTCACTGATGCCAAGGTCCAATGCTGCGTCTTTTCGTTTACTTCGATGTTTTTTCAATGCCTTTATGATAAGCTCTTTTTCTTTGTCCATGATGTTGAGACTTTCTTCCACTTCTTCGTGTTCTTGTATATCATTGTTTAGCAATACAGGTTGAATGGAGGGCTGGTTTTGCGGCACCAACAATGGCTGTATGCCGTCAGTGGTCTTTAGCTCCTTCAGTTCGTTGATGAGCGGATGATCCTGCGCCATCGCCGGGTTTTGCAGCAGCTCCAGGAACATTCGTTTTAATTCTGTAACATCTTTTTTCATATCAAAGAAGAGCTTGTATAAAATCTCTCTTTCATTTGAAAAATCCTGTCCTGTCCCATGCGCTGACGTCAATGCTGGTAGTCGATTATTCGAATAGGGCTGCAGGAACTTGCCTAATTCGGAAGATGTGATTTGTTTGTTTTGCGAAAGAACTGAAATCTGTTCAGCAATATTCTTCAATTCACGCACATTCCCCGGCCATGGGTAGTTAATTAACAGGTTTTTCGCGTCTTCCTCCAGTTGCACCGATGCGGTCTTATATTTATCCGCAAAGTCTGCGGCAAACTTTCGAAACAACAAATGAATATCTTCCTTGCGGTCTTTTAATGCGGGCACCCGAATGGGAACGGTGCTCAGCCGGTAGTAAAGATCCTCCCTGAATTTCCCCTGCTGTACCAGCTGAAGCAGGTCTTTATTAGTAGCGGCAATAACTCTCACATCGGTCTTTTGTACCTTACTTGAACCTACCCTAATATATTCCCCGGCCTCAAGCACACGTAGCAGGCGCGCCTGGGTGCCAAGCGGCATTTCGCCAATTTCATCCAGGAAGATCGTCCCACCATTTACAGTTTCAAAATATCCTTTGCGTGAATCCATCGCGCCGGTGAAAGACCCTTTTTCATGACCGAATAATTCAGAATCAATTGTTCCTTCGGGTATGGCGCCGCAGTTAACAGCAATAAAAGGATTATGTTTTCGGTTTGACAGAGAGTGAATGATTATCGAAAAGGCCTCTTTACCAACGCCGCTTTCCCCGTGAATCAAAACCGTCAGGTCGGTATTCGCTACCTGGACGGCTACCTGCAACGCGTAGTTGAGCGCAGGTGAATTACCAATAATGCCAAACCGGTTTTTTATCGATTGAATTTCCATAATTTTTACCTATCAATTTGTCGCGTCCACAACAGATGAAATAACAGTAACGATTCTTCCCAACATGGTACCCTGCGTACAGCTATCCACTTGCACCATCACATAGTCACCCGGCTTGCAATGATGAATGCCTTTTGGAAAGACAACTACTTTATTCTGCGAGCTTCTTCCCATCCATTTCGCATCACTTTTTTTGCTGCTACCTTCTATCAGTACTTCAAACACTCCGCCAATATCTCTTTGATTGCTTTCCAGTGAAAGGCGGTTCTGCATTTCAACAATTTCGATGAGTCTTTTTTTCTTTACGTTTTCAGCAACATCATCTGCATACCTGCGCTGGGCAAGTGTGCCAGGCCGCTCACTATAACAAAACATATAAGAATAATCATAGTTCGAATATTCCATTATGCTTAACGTGTCTTTGTGATCTTCATCAGCCTCACTGCAGAAGCCGGCAATAATATCGCTGGTAATTCCGCAGCCGGGGAGAAGTTCCCGTATGCGATCAACCTTTGCCATGTACCATTCCCGCGTATACGTTCGATTCATCATTTGCAGAATCCGCGTGCTTCCGCTTTGCACAGGAAGGTGAATGCATTTGCAGATATTATTATGACGGGCCATGGTATGCAGCACCTCGTCCGTAATATCTTTCGGATGCGACGTGGAAAAACGCACCCGCAACAACGGAGAGATGAGCGCGACTTTCTCTAACAAATTTGCAAAAGTTACCGTGGCTGAGCCAGGAGAACTATAATAGTATGAATCCACATTTTGTCCTAGCAGCGTGACTTCCCTGTAGCCATCTTCAAAAAGTTCACGGCATTCATTGATGATACTTTCCGCGTCGCGACTTCTTTCGCGTCCCCTTGTGAAAGGAACCACGCAAAAAGAACACATGTTGTTACATCCCCTCATGATGCTGACAAAAGCAGAAATACCATTGCTATTAAGCCGAACCGGCGAGATGTCCGCATAAGTTTCGTCGCGACTGAGCAGAACATTGACAGCTTTTTGACCTGTTTCAGCTTCCTCAACAAGACCCGGTAGTGACCGGTAGGCATCAGGTCCCACTACCAGGTCAACTAATTTTTCTTCCTCAAGGAATTTTGCTTTCAGTCTTTCAGCCATGCAGCCAAGCACCCCTACCAATGTTCCCGGCCTGTTTTTTTTGATCTTTTTGAAATCAGTAAGTCTCTTGCGGATGGTCTGCTCCGCTTTTTCGCGGATGGAACAGGTGTTTACAAGGATAAGGTCAGCTTCCGACGCCTCACGGGTGGCACCGAATCCTTCCTTATTTAATATGGAGGCAACGACCTCGCTATCAGCAAAGTTCATGGCACAACCGTAACTTTCGATGTAAAACTTTTTGCGCCAGGGTTTTGAATCGTCTTCAAAAGGAGCAAAAGCTTCTCCCTGACGCTTTTCATCATGTACTTTATCTAACATCAGATCGGGCATCGCCATTGGAATTGTTAATCGGGAGGCAAATATACGCGAAAGCAGGCAGATGTGACAGGATGGCAGAACGATACAGTTAAGCCTTTTGTAAATCTACTGCGGAAAGAATTAACGTTCAGGTTAAGCGGTAACGCCGGGTAATGTTATTCTGGCGGCAATCCAACTGTCCTTTAGAGGCAGGATCCATCTTGATTCCAACTCTTCTTTCGTGTTAACAAGATTATTAAAATAAGAAGTATTCCCAGAGATAAATCCGTTGTCAACGGCATACTGCAATTGGGTCATTGGCAAAAGTTGCACTTTATCTTCTACGACGAAAGCAAGAGTTGTTCTGTCAAACAAATTAACTCCAAATTGCTTTTCAATATCCTTTATCATTCTGACGGAACTATCCGTACTGCAGCCGCTAACCCCGGTTGCTGTTTCATCAGCGATCAATATGATAAATTGTCCGAAAAACAGGTAGGCCGCTCCCTTCACAGGCACGCCATGGCTTTTCCACTGTTCCGCGAAGTCGTTAAGAATTACTTCGATTGCCAGGGCTTCATTTAAAGAAAAGATCCGATTTGCCTGGTAAATCCAAACCCTTGAATCAGCATGCAGATTCTGATCAATAAGACTTTTATAATCCAGTTTCATGGCGCGAAGTTACTTGATAAATTGCAGGCACGCAGGCGAAGACCTTTTTAGAAGTGTGAAAGATATTTAAATATAGCGGGCTACTATCTCAGCAATATCGAGTACCTGGACGTTCTCTTCTTTCTCAGCCAGTTTAACTCCATCAGTCAACATTGTATTGCAAAAGGGACAAGCTGAAGCGATTACTGATGCGTCGGTTTCAATGGCTTCCTGGCTGCGTTCAACATTTACCCTGGTTTCTCCCTTTTCTTCTTCTTTGAACATTTGTGCGCCACCGGCGCCACAACACAAGCCCTTGCTGCGGCAGCGTTTCATCTCAACAAGTTCGGCGTCGAGTGCTTCAAGCACCTTGCGCGGAGCTTCATAAATATTATTGGCCCGTCCGAGGTAACAACTGTCGTGGTAGGTGATCCGTTTGCCTTTAAAGACGCCTCCATCCCGAAGCTTGATTCTGCCTTCATCTATGAGCTGTTGCAAAAATGCAGTATGATGGATCACTTCATAATTACCTCCCAGATCGGCGTATTCATTTTTTATGATATTAAAACAATGCGGGCAGGCAGTAACAATCTTTTTAATTCCGTAGTTATTTAATACCTGGATGTTTTGATAGGCCATCATTTGAAACATAAACTCGTTGCCCGCGCGGCGTACAGGGTCACCCGTGCAGGATTCTTCTTTTCCCAGGATTGCATAGTTGATTCCGACCCTATCAAGTATTGATGCAAACGCTTTCGTGATCTTTTGCGCCCGCTGATCAAAGCTGCCGGCACATCCGACCCAGAATAATATCTCCGGCGACTGGCCGCTTGCAAATAGTTCCGCTACAGTTTTGACAGCCATGAATAATTTTGAGTTTCAACAACTGATGCAAATATACCGTTAAGCATACTAACCTTATTACGCGGCAACATAGATGAGCGCCAGGATGAGTATTAAACAAATTAATCCAAGAGTTATCCAACCCAAAAGTTTGCCGGTGCCGGCCTTTCGGTCGTCAGGATTTTTCCTGATGGCATCCGCACCCATGACAATGGCAATGATTGAAGCTGCCAGTGCCAATAATATAACATACGGTATAAACAAACCGGCGACGACTAATATTAATCCGGAAATCCCAAATATGAGCGAGGTCTTTCCCTTTGAACTGCCCGACTCCTGTTTTTTTATTTTATGTTTCCAAATCCCAAAGGCAATTTTATCACGGAGGCTCATCTTTTTTCCTGACAATTTCTCAACGTCGCGAACTTTCATCGATGCCAACTTTTCATAAAAATCTTGCGGCGGTATTGCATTGACAGAGCCGACCGGAGAAGTCGATGAATATCCGGGCAGGCTGCATAATAACCCAAAGAATAGCAGGAATGATTTCAAGAATAATATTCTCATGGCTACATTTATTACAACGCAATAATGAATAAAAATAATTCAAAAGCAAACAGTTTCAAGTGATTATTTTTGTCATCAGCGATGGGAAGTTCAAAATCCTTGCAGAAAATATTTAATTGGGAACTATGGAACTTTTATGTTTTGTATGCGCCCGTTAGTGTTGTTTGGTTTTGGTATTGCCTGCGCAGCTGGTCGGTGTGGTTTTTCAGCTCTTCCAACCCGACAATTACATTTGGAGGTTTTGAAGGAGAAGGCAAAAAAGAAATGTATGACCAGTTACCCCCACACCTGGTTCCCCGCACTATTTACATCATGCATGACCTCACCTACCAGGAAGTCATACAAAAGGTCAGGGATGCCGGGTTTAACTATCCATTTATTGTAAAGCCTGACATTGGAATGAAAGGCATGTTGTTTCGAAAAATAGAAAGTGAAGAGCAGCTCGTCAGGTATCATGAGCGAATACCTGTTGAATACATTGTACAGGACCTTGTGGAATTGCCCGTTGAAGTGAGCGTTTTTTATTATCGTTACCCCGATCAGCAAAAAGGCACGGTCAGCGGATTTATTCATAAAGAATTACTTCAAGTGAAAGGCAATGGTGAGTCCACGCTAAAAGAATTAATCCAACAGCATCCAAGGGCCAAATTCCGGATGGACGAAATGGAACATCGCCATGGTCACCGGTTTAACAGGGTTATTCCGCAAGATGAAATCTTTTATTTGTCCTATGCCGGCAACCATAACCGGGGTGCGCACTTTACAAATCTTCACAAAGAGATAGACGAGGACCTGCAAAAGGTGTTTGATAAACTTAGCCATTATACCGACAAGTTTTTCTATGGACGTTATGATATAAAGACCACTTCCATTGAGGATCTGAAAAAAGGAAAGAACTTTCTTATCCTGGAATTCAATGGTTGTGGTGCAGAACCCAATCATATTTATGATTGCGGTATGAGTATTTGGAAAGCTTACGGAGTCATCTTGACGCACTGGAAGGCACTATACCGGATCAGCAGGTACAATCACAAGAACGGCGTTCCATACTGGTCGTTTAAAAGAGGATGGAATTATTTGAAACAATCGCGGGAGCACTTCAGGATGTTGGAAAAATATGATTAGGCAGACATTCTCAATTGCCCGGCCAATATCCATATAAGTTCAGATATCCGCTTTAGATCTTCATTCGTATTTTCGTTTTATGCATCCACTGTTTAAGATTTTTTTCACCGGTATGCTTGTTAGTTTTCTCGGTTCCTTGCCGCTGGGAACTTTGAATGTGGCTGCCATGCAGATTTCAGTTTCAGACGGGATAACAGCAGCTGTATTCTTTTCTGTCGGTTCATTAACCGCGGAGATTATTTATGTAAGACTATCATTAGTGGCGATGGACTGGATCAGGAAGCAGGAAAAAATATTTCGTATACTTGAGTGGGTCACGCTCGCAATTGTTCTTGCTTTGGCCGTCACCAGTTTTTATGCTGCCTTGCATCCCAGCGTTGGAAAGAATGTCATCCTCAGCAGCAGGTTGCCAACGATTGTTTTGGGTTTTACAATGAGTGCGCTAAACCCCGTTCAGATACCATTTTGGTTTGGTTGGAGCACTGTCTTATTCACGAAAAAGATTTTGCTTCCGCGCAATGATCACTATAACATTTACATAATTGGTATTGGTATTGGAACTTTTATCGGCAATCTTATCTTTATTTTAGGCGGACAGATCATTGCTGATAAGATTAGCAACAACCAGGACATTCTGAATTGGGTAATTGGCGGAATATTTCTTTGTACCGCATTATTACAGATTTGGAAGATGTGGCGCAAGACAGATGCTGCTCACCAATTGGACCACCCTGAAGAGCTAACGAAAAAGATACACGGCCAGGTTGGAAAATTTGAGGAAGGGTTTGAAAAGATAGCCCATAAGGAGAAGCGTTGAGGGGGTGTAGAGGGTTGATACTGGATGCTGGATACTGGATGCCGGATACTAGTCACTGCGAGTGCGGAGCGCGAAGCAGGATGCTGGATACTGGAAGCTGTGGTGAGTGTGAGTGGTGAGTGATGAGTAATGAGTAATTAGTAATGAGTGATCAATTTACGTTAGTTTCGTTGACAACAAATCGAGTATAAATCCAATTAATCAAATTATGCCAATTAAAGACGCACTTTTAGCTGAACTGAAACATGAAACCCCATTGACAAGGAAAATCCTGGAAAGAGTACCCGGTGATCAAAAGGATTGGAAGCCGCACGAAAAATCGATGTCGATGGGCCGGCTCGCAACACACATCGCCGAAACCCTAAGATGGATATCGTGTGTTCGGAATATTGACGATTTCGACTTTATGAAGGACTATAATTTTCAACCCAACGTGGCTGCTTCAACATCAGAATTATTGCAGGTTTTTGACACATACCTGGACAATGCCATTTCTGATCTTTCGGCTATGAGTGATGATGATTTTTCTAAGATATGGACAGTACGAAGAGGAGCGCAGGTAATGTACGAGCTACCTAAGAAAGTTGCAATCCGGGGTTGGGGATTTAGTCATCAAATTCATCACAGGGGGCAGTTATCCGTTTATTTGAGATTGCTTAATATACCTGTACCGGGGATGTATGGACCAAGCGCGGATGAAATGAAGTAAGATTTGAACACCCGACGCCGTAAACCGGTTACATTTCATGCACCCATTTGTCCCGATCGTCGGGAGAGAATTTCCACGGAGCAAAGTTGTTTTCAACGTTGCTGAACATGGCATTCCATTCCTGCGGGGAATTGCTTTCTTCCATCACCAAATAACGCCGGAGCTGTAAAATAATATCGAGAGGATTAATGCTCACCGGACATTCCTGCACGCATGCATTGCAGGTAGTGCAGGCACGTAGTTCTTCAACCGAAATGTAGTCGTGTAACAAGCTTTTCCCGTCGTCAACAAACGATTTGTTTTTGTTGATGTTTCTCCCGATTTCTTCAGCCCGGTCCCTGGTGTCCATCATAATCTTTCTGGGAGACAACAGCTTCCCTGTGATATTAGCGGGGCATGCGGCGGTGCACCGTCCGCACTCGGTACAACTATAAGCATCCAGCAAATTTCTCCAGCTAAGATCACTGATGTCTTTCGCTCCGAATTTCTTTGGTGCCTCAGCGCCATTTCCGGTTGGTGCGAGCTCGGGCTGCATCGCATACAACACCTCATTTTGAACAGCGGGCATGTTTTCCATCTTACCCATGGGCTGGAGCCTTGCGTAATATGCGTTAGGAAATGCCAGGATAATATGCAGGTGTTTTGAATATGGCAGATAATTAAGAAAAGCAAAGATGCCAACGATATGAAGCCACCAGCAAGTTCTTTCCATAACAATTAACCCGTTGTTTCCAAGTCCATTTAATAGCGGGTGCAGCCATTGGGAAAAAACAAAATTGCCGGTGGTGAATTGCGAATAATGACCGGCGCCTCTTACCTGCAGCAGCGTATCACTGGCATTCAGCATCAGGAACAAGGTCATCAGCACAATTTCTGTGACCAGGATATAATTTGCATCGCTGCGGGGCCATCCGTTAAGGTCCCGGCTGATAAACCGTCTTAACCGGATGATATTTCTACGGATAAGAAATATAGCGCAAGCAATAATCACCAGCACCGCCAACACTTCAAAAGCATGTATCAGGAAATTGTAAAATCCGCCAAGCAGTGGCGCAAACAACCGGTGTGTTCCAAAGATGCCATCTAATATAATTTCCAGGACTTCCGCATTAATGATGATAAAACCAGCATAAACAAAGAAATGCAGGAGCGCCACAAGCGGATTGCGAAACATCTTCTTCTGGCCAAAAGCCAAAAGCAGGACATTTCTCCATCTAAGGTTTGCGTTGTCTTTAAAGCTTTCTTCTCTGCCAAGATTGATGTTTCGCCGGATCTCTTTTATCTTCCGGACAAAAAACCAGATAGCACCAACACTTATGACAAAGAATAAAATTTGTTGAACAATTTGCATGGCGTTCAATTACAAATGCTAATTTACGTTTTGTAGCTGAAGAGTTAAATTGTTTAAGCCCGATGTTTTTATGACAGTCTCAAAAAATTATATCCTGGATCAGTCCCTGGCTGAAAAAAAGTTGCGACGCATGGCACTGGAGATAATAGAAAATAATGCGGGGGAAAAGGAGATCATCCTTGCCGGCATAAAAGACAGGGGCAGTGTAGTGGCTGAGTGTATCAGCAAACATCTGTCTGAAATTGGTTCGCTTCGTGCCAATGTCATCAGCATCTCATTCGACAAACGGTCGCCAAAGGATATTAAGGTCAGTAAAACCATCGATTTTGACGATAAGGTGATCATTGTGATTGATGACGTTGCCAATAGCGGTAAAGCGTTATTGTATGCATTGAAACCCTTTCTTGAATTCCAGCCTAAAAAAATACAAACCCTCGTCCTGGTTGCACGGAGCCATAACTCTTTTCCTGTTCATCCCGATTATGTCGGGCTTTCAATTGCCACGACCTTACAGGAACATATATATGTAGAAGTGGGTGACGATAAAATTTTAGGCGCTTACCTGGAATAGCACTTGCCGTTTATCCCAAATTCATTCGATGGCTGGCTGTTTTTTCAGAATTTGAAAGATCAAATAAGCACTATGGCAGCCCAGCTTATCATTTTTTTAATGCTCTTTGGCGGATTGCAGGGAATATTGTTGTTCTTATTTCTTATCAGAAAGAAGCTGTATCACAGCGGATACATTTTCCTGTTATTATACTTCGCCGTGATGTTGCTTCAGATTACTCTGAAAATAATGAGTAAGACGTGGCTGATGAATAACTGGGGTTTTCTTTATGGACTTTCCTATTTTCTTCCATTACTATACGGGCCATTGATTTTTTTATTTGCCAGCCAGGTTTTATCGGCACATAAGCTGCGATCGCAGGTATGGCTCCATTTCCTGCCATTTTCAATGGGTTTTCTTTATTTAGTGTTGGAAAGGCAATTTGATTTTTTCCATCCTGTGATTAATGGTTTATTCAGACGAGAATCCGGGATGCTGCTCCAACTGGCCAGTATTACGATTTATCATGGCCTGGCTATGCAAGACTGGACCAGGTACAAAACATCATTGAAAAATTATTTCTCCGAAACTCACCGGTTGCAGCTGAACTGGATCAGGCAACTGCTGATAAGTTCTTTTGTTGTGTGCGCCATAATCGCGGTCGCACTCTATCTTATTTATGTGCATCATCCGAAGAGTTTGCCTTATCGCTATTGGTTTGCGGTAATAACCGTTTTTATTTACTGGGTAAGCTATACCGCTTTGGTAAAGCCTTCAGTATTTTCCATCATTAAAGGATATGCAAAAGACGAAAAGACTGTCGCACCCGGGATGCCGAGGCTTGTAATACACCGGTCAACCCGGAAATATTCGAATTCAGGATTAAGTAATGACGACATTCTTTCGATCCAGGGTGCCCTGAAGAAAGTGACCACAGAAACTAAGCCCTACCTCAATCCTGAACTCACCATTAATGATCTTGCCGCGATGATACCATGCAACCGGCATCATCTTTCCCAGGTATTGAATGAGTCACTGAAAAATTCATTTTACGATTACGTAAATTATTACCGGGTAGAAGAGGCAAAACAGTTATTGATGAATGCTTCGAAAGAGAATTATAAGATATCATCCATTGCATATGACGCAGGGTTTAATTCGCTCTCAACCTTCAACGAGATATTCAGAAAACATACCGGCACGACACCCTCACGGTTCAGAAAAGACCTGCTTGAAGTATCCAAACAACGGCACGGGTGAAAGGAAATAATGCATGAGCAGCCCTGGGTAATACTTTAGATAGCTTTAACAAATTGGATTTAAAATGTGTCCCGAACTTATCGGTTCGGTAGGTTATGGCCAGTGACTGGTATTAATTTTAAATTCATAATTTATTTTTTATGCTGCGAAACTTTATCCTCGTTGCGCTTCGCAATTTCCGTCGCCAAAAATTATTTTCAGTCCTTAACATGTTTGGTCTTGCGCTGGGACTTGCCAGTGCTATTCTTATTTTCCTGTACGTGAGTGATGAGCTTCGATATGATGTCATTCATCCACACTACAGTGCTACCTATCGTATTGGCGCTACATGGTCCAACAGTGACGGGCGTTCTTTTGACAATACCGAGTCTCCCGGATTTTGGATAAAATACTTACGTGATAACCGTACTGAAGTAGAGCAAGCGGTGCGTATTGCATACATCGGTTATCCAACGTCGCTGAATTATAAGGCAAAAGAGAAGATTATTTTGACCGAGCAGATAAAATGGGCTGAGCCGGGATTTGATAAAGTGCTCAAGTTTGATTTATTACAGGGGAACAGGGAAAAAATGTTTGAACATAACAATAGCATGTTAATAAGCGAAACAGGAGCGAGAACAATATTTGGGCGTGAAAACCCCATTGGAAAAACTATTTCTGTAAAGCATTTCTGGGCTACACAGGATCGCGAAATAGACGTAATGGTGACCGGAATTTATAAAGATTATCCCTCTAATTCGCATTTTAAACCTTTGTACCTGATGAATGTAAATGCATTCAAGTCGATATACCCGGACTTTAACGAATTTATGGAAGGCACGAGGTTTGGCCATAACACGGGATTTTTTGAGAACTATATTGTAATGAAGAGTGGCGCTGACACTCGGCCCGTAGTGGCGGCTTTGCAGACACTTGCGACTCAAATGCTGCAATCGGATTCCGGTGCTGTTGCAGCCGGTTGGAAGTTCACACCTTTTCTGACCAGGATGGCGGATATGCATTTTGATCAGAAGAATTTGTGGGAATACGGTACAAGAGGCGATAAAAAATACCTGGCGATTTTCAGTGCTATTGCGTTACTAATTATATTTATTGCCTGTATTAACTACATGAATCTCGCTACAGCCCGTTCCGCAAAGAGGGCAAAAGAGGTAGGGCTTCGCAAGTCACTTGGCAGCAGCAGGCGGGCAATCGCTAAACAATTTTTTCTTGAATCCTTGTTGACAACAATTGGATCTTTAGTATTAGCTATTCTGCTCGTAATTATTTTTCTCCGGCCATTCAATCACCTGGCTGATAAATCTTTTTCAATCGGTTCGCTTTTCGATCCTTACATGCTTGCAATCGTTTCGGGGATTGTACTGTTCATGGCATTTCTTTCAGGAAGCTATCCCGCCTTTTACCTATCGAAGTTTAAACCGGTTGAAGTACTGAAGGGACAGCTTGTGAGGGGAAGAGGCGCGGAGCTTTTTCGTAAAAGCCTCGTTACGGTCCAGTATTTTGTTTCCCTGGTATTAGTCATTTGTACGTTCATTGCCATCAGGCAAATGAATCATATGCAAAAATCCAAGTTGAACGAGGCGGGCAGCCAACTGTTATCGATCCGCTATGGAGGTATTGCTCCACAGGAAAAGTTTACGATTTTCAAGCAAGCCGTGCTACAGGATAAAGATATAGAGCATGTGACGATGGCCAATCATCTTCCGCGCCTCAATTATTTTGGCTGGATCGGGGCAAGGGTGAAATTCCCCGAATTTAGTGAGGCCGAATTGGAATGGAACCAATTAAACGTCGATTTTGACTTTCCAAAAACCTACCAGCTTGAGATCATTGCCGGCCGGGATTTTCAACAGGGAAATACTGCAGATTCAAGTTCGATGATCCTGAATGAAGCTGCGCTCAAAGCATTAAACCAACCGATCGACAAGGTTATAGGCAGCACTGTAAGAAATGTCTTTGATTCAACAAGGATATTTAAAGTGATCGGGATCGTTAAGGACTTCCCTTTCCGTTCGATGCACCAGGCGATTGAACCATTGATATTAAACCCTAATCTCCATTTTATTGACAGGATAGCCTACATTAAAATTCCGCCCGGTAAGTTCAGCGAGAAAATGCAGTTTATTGAAAAGAAATGGAGAGAGGTGTTTCCAAATATTGGATTCGACCATTGGTTTTTGAATGACGAGTTTAACCGCATGTATATTGTAGAGCGAAGAGTATCGTCGCTCGGGAAAGTTTTTGCATTGCTGGCCATATTGATTACAGTCTTAGGAGTTTTTGGTTTGGCAACCTACACCGCGGAGCAGAAAACAAAGGAGGTGGGAATAAGAAAGGTATTGGGGGCGGATGTAAAACAGATTGCCAGCATGTTCCTGTCACTGTTTGTGAAAATTTTTATTGTAGCTTCTGTTATTGCGATACCTGCCGCATATTTTGCATCTTATAAATGGCTGCAGGATTTTGCTTATAAAACCAGCATTAGCCCGTTTGTTTTTGTTGCGAGCCTTTTGGGTTTGCTGATGATAACGTTAATAACCGTGGCTTATGAAGTCTGGAAATCGGCGGTTGCAAATCCTGTTGTTTCATTGAGAACCGAATAGCTTCATCTCACTGAATAATTTAAAGTGGAAAATACCATTGTTGACACGCAGCGCGTTTCAATAGAACATTTACTGGAATTTCGTTGTCAATTCCTGCTCATTTGATGAAACGTGAAAATGCGCAAATGGAATTCGTGCATTTTCATGAATAGTACCGCTCATATAAATATTTGAGTGTGAAATCCGATTTTCTCCAACTTGAAAATTAAATGGCTATTCCAGGGATTTGCTTTTTAACAGGTTTCGATTGTGCACCTGTCTTTATGGCCAATCAATTTCAAAAAACTAATTGCAACATGAAACGGTTATTATTTTTTGCTGCTATCTTATTTCTTTTTCATGGCATTTGTATTTCTCAAATAATGCCATTGACTCTCGAACCGGATGGGGGCAACAAAAAAGCAAGTATTTCGGAGCAAATCGGGATTGTAAAAATTTCGATTGCATATAGTCGCCCCGGTGTAAAGGGACGCGAAGGAAAAATATGGAATACACCGGTGGCTCATTATGGATTTGCGGACCAGGGTCACGGGACAAGCTATGCAGCACCGTGGAGAGCTGGAGCCAATGAAAATACGACTATGTCATTTTCTCATCCTGTGAAAATTGAAGGCAACGACTTGCCCGCGGGCGTCTATGGTTTTTTTATCGCGCTTGGCGGAACAGAAAGCACTCTTATATTTTCAAAAGTGAATAATTCATGGGGAAGTTTTTATTATGATTCTACCCAGGATGCCCTACGCGTAAATGTGAAAAACGAAGTATTGGATGAAAGTGTTGAATGGTTAAAATATGAATTCATTGACGAAACTCCGAATTCAGCAGTGATTGCCATGTCATGGGAGAAAAGAAAGATACCCTTCAAAGTGGAAGCCGATGTTCAAAAGCTACAGATCGCTTCTTTTAAGAGTGAGCTCCGGACGACCCGGCCATTTTATGATTTCATCTCAGCGGCTAATTATTGCATTGCCAACAATATTGAATTGGAGCAGGCACTGGCATGGATGGACAGGGCGATTTACTTTCGCATTATGGGAGTCAAAAATTTCCAGACACTCAGTACCAAGTCCGCAGTGTTGATGAAGTTAAACCGCGTGGACGAGGCTAAAAAGATCATGGTGGAGGCAATCCCAATGGGAACAGTAAATGAAGTTCATTTTTATGGTAGAAACCTGCTCGGTGCAAAGGAAACTAAGGAAGCCTTCAAGGTATTTAAGATGAATTATGATAAATTTCCGAACGTGTACACCACGAACATTGGGATGGGACGGGCACATTCTGCACTTGGAGAATATAAAAAGGCCCTCATGTTCATTAAGGCAGCGCTACCCCAGGCTCCGGATGACGGCAGCAAAACCAGGACCGGGGCGATGATTAAAAAGCTGGAAGAAGGAAAAGACATCAATGAATGATTTTTTGCTCTCCTGATCAACAATTAATTCTGAAAATTTTTCCAGAAACTTCGGATCTGCTGCCGGATTTATCGGTTCGGTAGGAATAAACCATTCATGCCTTTATTTTAGTATAAATGGCATTGCTATGCGTTGGTTTCTCATTGTCATATTTATCTATCTGGTGATCAATGCGGTTCAATCGCGGCCCGGACCAAGGCACCTGGAAGATGTAGCGTATGATACAAAAAGACAGCGATTAATATTATTCGGCGGCATAGAGCTTCAAAAGGAACATTGGATCGAGCCGTCGTCGGTACACGAATGGGATGGACGTAAGTGGACCGTGTCGCAAGCAGCCGGACCTACAGGGAGACGGGCCTGTGCCCTGGTTTATAATGAAAGCACACAAGAAACATTTTTGTTTGGAGGAGTATCAACTGGTAAAATTCAGCCAGACTCTGTTTTATTGGATGCCTGGAAGTGGAACGGAAAAAGCTGGAAAATTATAAAGACCACTTGTCCCGTTAAAGAACCAGCAGCAATCTATGATCCGGTTAATAAAAGAATATTAGTATATGGTGATGCGAATAACAAAACTGCCGGTGATAATAAATTACCGGCAATATTTGAATTATGGGCGTTTAAAGACGATCGTTGGGAAAAACTAGCTGCTGATGGCCCGAACACTACGGGTTCAAGAAAAATTTGCTATGACGTGGCGAGGAAAAAGTTGGTGGTGCCCGTGTTCCACGATAACAAATTATTTGTTTGGGAATGGTCTGATGGTACATGGACAAAGACTGACATTGACAAAGATTGTCCCGGTTATCGAAGCAGGTTTGCGTTAGCTTATCACCCTGTTGAAAGGGCGACCTATCTGTTTGGGGGTTTGTCGGCGCAAAGAAAAGAGTTGAGTGACTTATGGAAATGGGATGGGAGGCAATGGTCAAAGATTGCCTTCACCGGTGGACCGTCTGCCAGAAATTCTGCGCATTTTGTTTTTGGAAACAGTGAACTATTGCTTTACGGCGGTACCGCACCTAAATCGCCGCCGGAAAAAGGATCTTACCTAAGCAATGAATTATGGGGATGGAAAAAAGGTGGATGGGAGAAATATAATAATAACGATCTAGCCAGGACGGGCAACCCTCTCGTTCAAGGCAAATACCTGGTCGGCTTTAAGACGATCAGACTGCGAACATCCGCCAATAAGCCAATGTTGATCAGCCTTTGGTATCCGGCGGAATCAAAAACTGACTTGATCGCCAGGTCGGATGTGATAAAGTCAGGAAAAATCAAAATTTCAGACACCGATTCATCCATGGTGGCAGACTTTAAAGGGCCCATGAAAAGGATATTTAATATAGACATTAATGATTCACTATACGACCAGGCAATAAAGTCGAAAACTAAATCCTTCGATGGACCGAAAATCAGAAATGGGAAGTTTCCGCTAGTAATCGCCACCGCAACGCCGGCGGGTTATTTTGACAGTTTCGAATTTTTTGCAAGCCACGGTTTTGTCGTGGCAGGTGTTACATCAATCTATGAAGAATCGCCGCCGGGACCGGCGCATTATAAACAATTCACCGACCTTCTCGATGAGCTCCTGCAATACATGGTTAAACAGAAATATGTTTTAGCAACCAATATATCGGCGTTTGGACATGGTGGCGGTATTCAGTTTGCCATGTACCTCGCG
>Ga0207675_100000361_pt1 | contig 43555 bp, 40 predicted proteins | sample KBSSwiS42_FD_184305 | JGI IMG/M metagenome (GOLD analysis project Ga0207675, IMG submission 184305) | Switchgrass rhizosphere microbial communities from Kellogg Biological Station, Michigan, USA - KBS Switchgrass S4-2 (SPAdes) (version 2) | ecosystem: Host-associated > Plants > Roots >...
GGCTGACGGTGGGGTCGGTCAAGGTCAGCTCGTTCGCCGGAGAGGTGCCCACGCCGACGCGTTCGCCATAGTGCTCGACGACGCGGTCACGATCCGGACCTTCGGCGATCCGCACGCGCAACCGCCGCACGGTCGGTTGTACACGTTCGAGGTGGAGCTCGGTCGGCTCGCCCATGCAAAGCTCCTTTAATTGGACGGGGGGCACCGGGGCCATAAGCGAGAATCGGGCCAACACCTTCCGGTTAGCGGAAGGCGACGCCCTGGCGAACCTGTCTTGAGCGATGCGCCCGGACCGCCAGCGCAACGCACGCGAAAGCAACCGCGACGCCCAACCCCCAGAACACAAGCTCACGGGACATGGAAATCGAAACCCGATCGGCGCGCGCGTGCCCGTGCGTTCCGGTCGCGTCGCGCCAGCCGTGCAGCGCGGCCGCGACGGCGCGCGGGGTCGCCTGATGGCCGTCGACGGCCACGTGCGTCAGCGTGGCGCTTCCCGTTTCGTAGGCGGCGGCGTGGACCTGCCAGTTCCGGGTCCACACGAGGACCAGCAGACCGGCGCCGAAGGCGGACGCAGCTGCCCGCGGGATCTCGACGCCTGACGGATCGACGCCATTTCCCAGCGCGGTCGCCAGCTGTCGCTGCGTCTCTTCCGCCGACGCGGGATCCAGCTTGATGGTCACCGCGTGATCGCCCTCGAGAACGGGCGTCAATGTACGCGGGCGATGGCCCAGCTTGTGGGCTGTCAGCACGTGCTCGCCGCGCAGCACGTGCACGCGGCAAGGCGCCGTGGGGCAGCGTTCGACGCCGTTGACGTGGATGGCCGCGCCGTCGGGCTCGCTGCGGACGTCGACGGCGATCCATCCACGCCGGTGAGCCGCCTGCCTTTCCTCGTCGGCGATGCGCTGGAACGCCGGCGTGGTGCCGCGCAGAAGGCCGGGCTCGACCAGCTCGCGCACCGACAGCCGGCGCAGCAGATCGCGCGCCCGCTCCTCATCGCCGGCGCCCAGCGCGCAGGCGGCCGCCAGCGTTCCCGCTTGCGCGGCCTCCGCCCGGTACCCGCGCTGCAAGAGCTCGTCCGGGTCCAGCGCGCGCTCGACCCGCGTCAGGCAGCGCAGAAAATCGGCCTCGCGATAGCTTCGGGCCAGCGTCTCCAACTGGTCGCGGGCGGTCTCCGCCGATACCGCGCGCGGCGCCAACGTCTCCAGGCGCCACTGCCGCGGAACCTCGTGCGCGGCGGCGGCCAGCGCGCCCTCCGGTTCGATTCCGCCGATCACGACCACGGCCGAAGGATCGTCCGCGGGCTCGCCGCGCGAGGGAAACGCGACCACGGCGACGAACGCCAGTAACCGCGCGGCCCGCCGACCGGCTCGTTGACGAATTCCTGTGGGCGACGGCCAATCGGACATGAGATCCCAATGTACGGTCGTCTAGACGGCAGGCAGGCAGGCGAGCTTTTCTCTAACCCGCCGAAATGACGACGATCATCGTGACTTCGTTTGTGCCCAGGAAGCGGCTCTACCGTCATCTGATACGATGACGCAAGGAGGTCGCATGCCCGATCCCGCGAGCACGTCCGATCCCGCGACACAGATCCGGATCATCCAGGCCGCACATGGTGGGGCGAGCCAACAAGACGTCGGTTCGTTTCAAAGCCTGACCCCGCGCTTGCAGCAGCTGGGCGCGGCGCTGCGCGAGTCGTACCAGAGCTCGGTCGCGGGCCCGGTCAGCGCGGTCGTCGCCAAGCTGAAACGCGGCGGCGCGCTGGAGAAGGAGGACGTCGCCTTGATCGAAAGTTTCGTGGTCGGCGACGCGGCGGCGTACACGCGGGTCGAGAATGATTTCCAGAACTGGATTGCGGAGCTGGCGCGGTTGGTCAAAAGCCTGGGCGACAGGAGCGATCGGTTGCAGGGGGCGGCGATCCTGGACGCGATGGGCGAGGTGGAGGACGCGCGGCGCGTGCTCGGCGACATCTGTAATTACCTCGAGCAGCAGGAGCGCGTTGCCCGTTACAAGCGAACGATGTCGAAGCCGCTGAACCCCGAGGGCGCCGCGATGCTGGTCGAGATCCTCGAGCGGCAGCTCGCGTCGGCTGAAGACTGAACCGCGACCTGGCGCGGAACCGGTACCGGTGGTAAGCAAGAACCGTCCAAGGAGGCTGATCATGAAGAAGCTCGTGCTCGCGGCAGTGCTCTCGGCGTTCTCGTTCTCGGCTGCCGCCACCTATGCGTGCGACGGCATGAAGGGCCACGAAAAGTCGGAGAAGTCCGACACGCAGGCCAAGAAGGACGGCAAGAAGGATTCGACCAAGAGCGACCAGAAGAGCTAGCCGCTCTTCTGACAACCAGTAGTGGCGCGCACGTTGAACAAAGCTGCGTTGCTGCTGCTGGTGGTGGGCCTGGCGGTGACGCCGGCCTGCCGGACGCCGGGTACGGCGCCTGCTGGGCAGACGCCCGTGGTCCGGGCGCGTCCCCTCGAACCGCCGCAGGCGCTGGCGGCGCTGGCGACCGAATATTGGGACGCGCGCCTGCGGGCGCACCCGCTGGAAGCCACGGACATCGGCGACCGGCGATTCGAAGACCGGCTGGGCGACAACACGCCGGCGGGGCGTGATCGCGAGATAGCGGCGCTGGCCGCGCTGCGGGTCCGCGTCGACGCGGTGCCGGCCGCGGCGCTGGCGCCCGGCGATCGCGTGACGCGATCGCTGCTGCTCGGCGAGATCGACTCCGATCTCGCGATGGGAAGCTGCTTGCTGGACGACTGGGCGGTCGATGCGCGGGACGGAACGCAGGTGAGGTTTCTGCGCTTGCCCGAGCTGCATCCGGTCCGCTCGGTCGCCGACGGGTGGAAGCTGGTGGCGCGCTGGGAAAAGATGGGCGCGTACATCGATCAGGAGACCGCGAACCTCCGGCGCGGCCTGGCTGCCGGGAAGGTCGCGACGGCTGACGAGATACGCCGCGTCCTCGGCCAGCTGGACGATCTGCTGGCGAAGCCCGACGCCAAGTGGCCCCTGCGAGCGCCCGCCGCGGCGGCCCACGCCGACTGGCCGGCGCCCGAGAAGCTGGCGTTCACGCGCGCGATCGATGCCGCGATCGCCGGGGCGATTCGTCCCGCCTTCGAGCGGTACCGGGCCGCGCTGCGGGCCGATATCCTGCCACGCGCGCGCGACGAGGCACACGCCGGCATCTCGAACGTTCCGGGCGGTGACGCTTGCTACGCGAAGCTGGTCAAGGTTCACACCTCGCTGGAGATTCCCGCCGCCGAGATCCATCGCATCGGCCTGGAAGAGCTGGCGCGAATCCACGCCGAGATGGCGCGCATCGGGAAGGAGGCGTTCGGGGCCGCCACGCTGCCCGATCTGCGGCGCAAGCTGCGTGGCGATTCGTCGGCATTTTTCCGCACGCGAGGCGACGTCGAGGCCGCGGCGCGCAAGGCGCTGGATCGCGCGCAGGCCGCGGAGCCGCGCTTCCTCGGGCGGCTCCCGCGCACGCCCTGCGTCGTCAAGCGGATCGAGGAATTCGAGGAGAAGGACGCGCCGATCGCGTACTACCGTTCGGCGGCCGTGGACGGCTCGCGCCCGGCCGCGTACTACGTCAACACCTACAAACCCGAGACCCGTGCGCGCTATGAGGTCGAGGCGCTCGCGTTCCACGAATCGGTTCCGGGGCACCACATCCAGATCGCGATCGCGCAGGAGCTGACGGGGCTGCCCGAATTCCGGAAGCACATCGGCGTCACCGCGTTCATGGAAGGATGGGGGCTGTACGCGGAAGGCCTGGCCGACGAGCTGGGCCTATACAAGGGTGCGCGCGAGCGCCTCGGGCGGTTGAACTTCGACGCCTGGCGCGCCACCCGGCTTGTCGTCGATACCGGCATGCACGCGATGGGCTGGAGCCGATCGAAGGCGATCACGTTCTTCGAAGAAAACGCGATCCTCGCCAAGGACAACATCGTCAACGAGGTCGATCGTTACATCGCGTGGCCCGGCCAGGCTCTGGCCTACAAGATCGGCGAACGCGAGATCCGGCGCTTGCGCGCCGACGCGGAGAAGAAGCTGGGGTCGAAGTTCGACGTCAAGGCGTTCCACGACATGGTGCTGAGCGGAGGCGCGGTGAGCCTGCCGGTGCTGCGCGAGCAGGTCGACGGCTGGATCGCGGACGCCACGAACGGGACGAGCGCGCCGAACACGGCGACCACCGCGACCGCCGCACCCGTCGCGCCGCGCTGAACTTGGCGTATCATCGCCGGGAGACGAGGCGGCGATGCGATCGTGGTTCGTCAACATCTTGCAGTTCTGGTTCGGCGACGTGGATGCGCTGGGGCGGTCGGACGTCCTGCATTCGCGCCGGTGGTTCATGAAGGACGACGCGTTCGATCGTGAGATCGCCGACCTCTTCGGCCAGACATACGCCGACGTGCGCGCGGGCCAGCGCGAGAGCTGGCTGGACGATCCGCGCGGACGCGTCGCCTACGTGATCGTGCTGGACCAGTTTCCGCGCAACATGTTTCGCGGTACGGCGCGTATGTTCGAGGGCGACCGGCAGGCACTGGCGGCGGCCGTCGAGGGCGTTGCACGCCACGACGACCAAGAGCTGACCGTCAACGAACGATCGTTCCTCTACATGCCGTTCATGCACAGCGAGGAGATCGACATGCAGGAGCGATCGGTTGCGCTGTTCACGGAGCTGGCGACGAACGCGCCGTCCGAGCTGCGCGGCAGCCTGGTCGCAGCGGTCCAGTACGCCGAGAAGCATCGCGAGATCATCGCGCGCTACGGCCGCTTCCCGCACCGCAATACCATGCTCGGGCGCGACAGCACGCCGGAAGAACAGGCGTTCATCGCGCAGCCAGGCAGTGGGTTCTGACAACGCGATGACGGGGCAGCGCCCGCTGGGGGCGGTTCATGCCGCGGCGCTGGTCGTCGCGAGCATGGTCGGGACGGGCGTCTTCACGACGACGGGTGTGTTGCTGACATCCCTGCCGTCGCCGGCGGTGGTTCTGGTCGCGTGGGCGCTCTCGGGTTTGCTCGCCCTGTGCGGCGCCGCCGTCTACGCCGAGCTGAGCGCCATGATGCCGCGCGCGGGCGGCGAATACGTCTACGTGTCGCGCGCGTTCGGTCCGGCGGCGGGATTCATGTCGGGTTGGGTCGCGCTGATCGTCGGGTTCGCGGCGCCGACCGCCGGCGGGGCCCTGGGGTTCGCCAGTTACGTGCACGCGCTGGTGCCGGCGTTGCCCACGCTGGGCGTGGAGATCGCGTTGATCGTGGTGCTCACCGCCGTTCATATGTTCGACGTTCGGTTCGGCGCGCGACTCCAGACTGGGCTGGCCGGGCTGGTCGTCGCTGTCATCGTCGTCTTCGTCGTCGCGGCGCTGGTGACCGGGGGGATGGCGTTCACCAACCTCGCCGCCGCGGCGCCGCAGGCCGGGGCTCCCCGCGACATCGGTGCGGTGGCGACGGCAGGCGCCTTCGCCGTAGGCCTGGTGCAGATTTCGTACGCGTATTCGGGCTGGAACGGCGCCGCGTACGTGGCCGGCGAGGTGCGCGATCCCGCGCGCGCTCTGCCACGCGCTCTCGTGATCGGGACGGGCCTGGTCACGCTGCTGTATCTGTTGCTCAACGTCGTCTTCCTGTGCGCGGTGCCGCCGGCCGCGCTGGCCGGGCAGGTCAACGTCGCGCACATCGCCGCGGGCGCCCTGTTCGGCGCGGGCGGCGCCCAGGTCGTGTCGTCGCTGGTCGCGTTGACGGCGGCGGGATTCGTCAGCGCCATGTTGATGTCGGGCCCGCGCGTCGCCGTCGCGATGGCCCAGGACGGCGTGTTTTTCCGGGCGCTCGGTCGCGGCAACGCACGCGGCGCCCCGACGCTGGCGGTCGGGCTGCAGGGCGCCCTGGCGATCGTCGCCGTCATGACGGCGAAGTTCGATCAACTGCTGGTCTACGTCGGGTTCACGCTGACCCTGAACGCGGCGGCCGCCGTGCTGGCGGCGTTCGTGCTTCGCCGGCGAGATCCCGGCGAGCGTCCGCATCACGCGCTCGGCTGGCCGTACTCGGGCGCGCTGTTCCTGGCCATGGCCGCGTTCATGATCGTTCTCGCGGTGCGCGAGCGCCCCTGGGAGAGCGCCGCTGCGCTGGCGACGCTCGTCGCGGGCGGCGTCGCATATGCGGCCTGGCATCGTCGCCAGCGTCGGCCATGATGTCGTCCCCCCGATGACAGACCGACAGGATCGGCCCGCGCCTCTCGCGGCCGTGCTGACCGTGACGTTCGCAGGCTCGCTCAGCGGGGGCGTGTTCTGGCAGGCGATCTTCTTCCTGACCGCCGGTCATTATCGGTTTTCGCCGGAGCGCAATCTGGTTCTGGCGGCGGTGATGGGAGCCGTCTACGCGATCGCGGCAGCGGGGGCGGGCATCCTGGTGCGGCGGTTCTCGGCGTCTTCGTCGCGCGCGGTCTTGATGGCAGCGCTGTCCGCCTGGACCATCGCCGCGGTCCTGCCGCTTACGGCGCGACACTCCGAGACGGTGTTGTGGCCGGCAGCATTGCTCGGCGCGGCCGCATCGGCGGTGACGTGGCCGATCGTCGAGAGCTACCTGAGCGCTGGGCGCCACGGCGCCGAGATGCGCGCTGCCATCGGCCAGTTCAACGTCACGTGGACGCCCGCGACGGCGCTGGCATTGTTGCTGATGCCGATCGTCAGCCAGGCGGGCGCGCTCGCGCCTCTGGTCCTCTCGGCCGCGGGCAGCGCGGCGGCGTTTGCCGCGACGTTCGCGCTTCCCGCGCACCCCGGCGTGCACGAACCCGAAGCTGCGCAGGCGGCGGTCGGCCCCGAATACGGCTTCCTGATGCGGGCAGCGTCGTGGTTGTTGCCGACGGCGTACGTCTTGTGCGCCGTGATGTCGCCACTGTTGCCGCATCGCCTGGCGTCGGTCAGCGGCGGTAGTTCCGGCGGCGGCGTCGCCGGCCTGTGGATGGTCGCGCGGTTCGCGACGTTACTGATGATGTGGCGCACGGGCTTCTGGCACGGGCGCTGGGGAACGCTGGCGGCGGGCGGTGGGGCGCTCGCCCTCGGGCTGGCGGTGATCCTGCTCGCCCCCTCCCTCGTCGGCTTGGCGGCGGGCCTCGTGATCTTCGGCGTCGGCATGGGCCTGACCTACTACGCGGCGATTTACTACTCCCTCGCGGTGGGCCACGCGGCCGTCGACGCGGGCGGCACATTCGAGGCGCTGATCGGCTTTGGCTACTTCGCCGGACCGCTGCTCGGACTGTCGGCGCAGGCGGTTGCGACCCCGGCCCACGCAACATCGGTGACTGTCGCGCTAGCCTGGTTGGTCGCCGCCGCCGGTTCGGCGGGTGCGCTGCGCCCTTACTTCGCCGCCCGCCGGGCCAGGGCGGCGCGCAGCAGCGCCCCGATCTCACGAATGCCGAGGTGACTGGACCCGATGGTCAGCGGCGCAAGCGTGCGCTGCAGATAGTCGACGCGTTCATCGTCGTCGAGGTCCGCGAACAGCACTGCGGGTAGCGCGATGCTCGCGGCGCGCAGCTGTCGTAGGATGAAGATGCCCTGCATTTCGGCCAACCGCCGCCGCCGATCGGCGTCGAGCTCCGCCGACACCGGACCGCGCTCGTCGACGAGGCGTCCCGGCGGCGTCCGGCGAAAGTCGAGGTCCAGGAGCAGACCGTCAGCGCCCGCAGCAAGCGAGCGCGCGCTTTCGAAGTCAGGGGCGGCGATGAACGTGAACTCGTCACCGAGGAACCGGCTGAATCGGTCGAGGTATTCGCTGCCATCTTCGCAGACGACGAAACGGGGCAGGGCGGTCATAGCGGGAAGCACGCTCCCACGACCTTTGTGAACGGCACGGCTTCGGGGCGAACGACGAGGTGCCCGCGCCACTCGCGCACCAGGTCGCGGACGATTGCCAGGCCGCGTCCGCTCTCACGCGCCTCGATGGTCTCCAGTGATAGCGGCGTAGTCGCGGAGTCGCCCATCTCAAGGCTGACCTCCTGGCGCCCGGTGACGTCACGCGCGCGGTCAATGCGAACGATGACGCGCCCATCCTCCTGCCCCGCGACGGCCGCCTGCGCATTGCGCAGCAGGTTCGCGAAGATGGCCGCGAGCGCGTCGTGCTCGACCGGGAATTCCACGTCCAGGTCCGCGAGCGACAGCGCCGGTGCGCTCCACCCGCCGCCGGCCTGGCGGGCCGACGCTTCGACGGACGCGATCCACGCCGATAGCGTCGAGGCATCGAGGCGGGTACGTGGTCCCAGCTGCAACAGCGCTGCCAGCGCGTCGCCATGCGGCCCGCGGAGGCGCTCGTCGATCGCGGCCAGCTCGGCGTCGCCGCCGCCTGCCACCAGAACCTGCTCGGCGCGCGCGAGGTCCGCATGCAGCGCGCCGAATACGGGCTCGCGCGCCAGCGCGCGCAGGGTGACGCCGTGTCCGGTCGCCGCCTGTGTTAACCGATCGTAGATCGCCGCTAGCATCGCGGACGTCGGCTTCGGCTCGGTCATCGTCCGGATGATCTCCTCGCGCGGCGCATCTGGGTCGGCGAGCAGACCGAGCAAGCCCGCTCGGTGCTTGAGCACGTCGTGGCGCAGCTCGTTCACGGCGCGCGCGACGTCCGGGAAAAGCGCAGGTCTCCGCCGAAGCGCCTTCGCGACGGTGCGACCCTTCCAACGCCGGCGCACGAACAGCCAGGCGACAAGGAGCAACACTGCGCCGCCGGCGACACCTACCCAGGTGCGCCGGAGCGCACGGGCAATCTCGTCCGCGCGCATCTTGTCCGAGAGGCGCCTCTGGGTGGCGCGCGCCGCTTCCACCCACTGGTCGCCATCGGTCGTGGTGCCCACGGCGAGTGACAGCGCCTGCTCGGTGCGTGCGAGCGCCGTCGTGCGATCGCCGTCGGCCTCCGCGATACGCGCCAGCGCCCATTCGGCCGCGCCGATATGAGCGCCCGCTGCCGCGCCCAGGATGCGGCGATCGGCCTTGCGCAGCTCCGCATCGGGCAGCCGCGCGTCGAGATTGGCCGCACGCGCGAGGGCCGCCGCGCCGTGCTTTCCTCCGGCCGTCGCGGCCAGCTCGTAGCAGACCCGCGCTACCGACAGACGGTCGGCATACTCGTTGACCAGCCCGAGAGCGATCAGGCGGTCAGCCGGAACGTCGCGCGCGCAGGGCCCTCCCAGAGCACGCAGCGCCCATTCAGGCTTGTCTTCGAGCAGGCGGATGCGGGCCAGTAACTCGGGGGAGGGTTGCGAATCTCCGCGCGGGCTGGCGCGGTCCTCGATCTCGGCGCGTAGCGCCCGTGCCTCGGCGAGGTGATCGGGATTTGGCTCGCGTGCGACGTACGCCGTGAGGTCGGCGATCGCGCCGGCGCGATCGCCCGTCGCCGAGCGTGCGATCGCGCGCGCAAAGCGCGCCTCCTGCACGTCCATCGCGACCGCCTTGTCGATCAGCGGCCGGACCAGCGCCTCCACGTCGTCCGCGCTTCCGCCCCGCTTCCCCGTCTGACCGAGCTTGCGCACGCCTGACGCCAGCGCCCACAGGCCCGGCCCGTCGTCCTTCAGCGCCTCCAGTGTCGCGGGCGGTAGCTTGCCCGTCAGCGCGAACGAGCTGACCGCGGCGGCAACGAACCCCGGCGAATCGGCGAGCGCCTGATCGAGCAGCTCCCGCCCCAGGCCGACCGGATCGCCGACGCGGATCCATTCCTCCGCCTGCTGGTAAAGGCCGCGCGCGATATCGGACGGCACCGTCGCGCGACCGGGACGGGTTTCGGTGCTGCCGGTGGCGCGCCGGCGCGCGAGCTTGTCGCGCAGGTCGCGCAGGTCTGTCCAGCCCGGTTCGAGCGTCAGCGCGTTCAGCAGCGCGTCGTCAGCGCGTTCTGCCTCCAGTGCCCCTCCGTGCTGCGCGAGGATCTTGCCCAGCATCCGCCAGGCCAGCGCGTTCGAGGGCGCGAGATTGACCGCGACCTCCAGATCACGCGCGGCCTCATCGACGCGGCCGGCGGCCTCCAATGCGCGCGCGCGCAGCACCAGCGCTCGCGGCCAGGTCGGGTAGCGCTGGACCAACCCCTCGGCGATGGCGATCACTCCGTCTCCGTGGCCCGTATCCAGGGCGCGCATCGCTTCGGCGGCCTGCGCGACGTCGGCGCGCGCGACGTCGGGCCGCGGCCAGTCTTCCAGCGCGTGCGCCCGATCGTCGAGCGCCAGCGACTCGATCAGGTCGAGCACGCGCTTGCGCTGCGCGCGCGACAACGGCGGGTCGGCGTCGGCAGCCAGCAGCGGTTTCAGGCGTGAGCGCGCCGCCGCGGTCCGCCCCACGGCGCGTTCGAAGTTCGCGAGCCCGAGGACCAGGTTGAACCGCCGCTCGCGATCGTCCTTGAGTGCGTCCAACCCCTTCTCTAGAAAGGAGACGATGGTGTCGCGACGTCCCCAGCGCGTCGGATCGTCGGCGTAGATCTCCGCCAGATTCACCCAGGCATAGACGCGATGTGGATCCTTCTCGATCGCGCCGCGCAGCAGCGTCTCGGCTTCGCTGCGCCGGCCCAGGCGACCCAGCGCAAACCCGAGATCCGTCGCGTAACCGGCGTTGCCGGGGTCATGCTCGACCGCCGCAGTGAACAGCGCCGCCGCTTCTTCCAGACGGCCGTCGCGCAGCTGCGCCATCGCCTGTTCGTGCTCCGAGCGCGCGGTCGCTCGCAACGCGAACACCGCTGGCCCAGCACCGGCGTGGGCCGGGGCGCCGCCGTCGGCGGTGGAAGTGCCCGCGTCCGGTACGGCGGCGTCCGGCGTCGCCAGGAGGATTGCCGCCAGCAGAGGGACCGTCATCGCGGGCATCAAGCGGTTTTTCGCATGTCGCGCAGCCGCATCCCCAGCTGGTTCAGGCGCAGGTGGACCTGCCGCGCAGAGCCGCGTGGTCCGAGCAGCTCCTGCGCCATGCGTGACAGATCGCCGCCGCACGCGTCGAACAGCGCGCGGAGGTATTGGCGCTCGACGTCGGCTGAGACGCGGGCGAAGCTCGCTTCGGCTTGCAGCTCGACTTCGATGCGGCGCGCGCCCGCGTTTCCTTTCACCGCGGGCTTCGCTCGCTTGGTCACGACGGCGCCTAGCAGGCGGGTGACCAGCGGGTCGGGTACTTCGAGGACAGCGGGAGCTCGCGCTGCCTCCGTCGCGCGCACGGCGAAGTCCAGATGCCGCGTCAGACAGAACACCAGCGCGTTGGCCGCCAGCAACTTCAGCTCGCGATGGTTGCCGGGCCAGTCGTGGTCGACCAGGCGGTCGAGCGCTTCGCGGCTGATGAAGACCGAGAACGCATCGCGCCGGGCGGCCTGCGCACGCGGTCGGCTGAATACGATCACATTCTGGTTCTCGTCGAAGTCTTCCGGGGTGGGGAACTGGGCCAGGTACGAGCGCACCAAGGGCCGCAGCGGCTCGGAGCGCAACGCTTCGAGGAACGCGAAGCGGACGAGATCCGGAAGGTCCTCGCGGCGCTCGCGCAGCGCCGGCACGCGCAAGCGGGTCGCCGGGTTCAGGCGCATGTACAGGTCGGGACGAAACCGCCCCGCATGTACCAGCGCCTCGACATCTTCGTTGGTCGCGGCGACGAGCTTGGGCGTCGCGGGCCGCGCGCGCGTATCGCCCAAACGCGTGACGACGCCCCGTTCCAGCACCAGCAACAGCTGGCGCTGCAGCTCGAGATCCAGGTTTGCGATCTCGTCGAGGAACAGCGTTCCGCCATGCGCTTGCTCAAACACGCCGGCGTGATCTTCGACCGCTCCCGTGTAGGCACCGCGTCGCGCCCCGAATAGGTGCGACGCCAGCAGCGCCGGCGGAACGGTCGACAGATCGGTGACGACCAGCGGACCCTTCGTCCCCGAGCGGGGGTGAATGACCTGCTCGGCGAGAAAGCTCTTGCCGGTTCCCGTCTCGCCCTCGATCAACAGCGGAAGCGGCGACCGAGCCAGCGTATCAAGCTGGCGTCGCAGCTCGGCCATCGCCGGCGCCTGTCCCCAGAAGATTCCGCCTTCCTGGCCGGTATGGTGGACAGCGAGCGCTCGCGAGATCTCGGCGGCCAGACTGCGGCTGTCGACCACGTCGTTCTGGCAGAGGTAGACGAGAGGATCGGCAGGCCGCTCGGCGCCCAGGTCCGACCCCGTGGTCGTCAGCATCACGACCGGAAGCTTCGGATAGTTCGCGCGCAGCTTCTCCAGGATCAGCAGACCCTGCCGGCGCCGCAGACCATCCAGGGCACTCTTTCGAGCCTTCGGTTCCTCGGGCAGCGCGGACTTGTCTTCCGGCAGCAGCTTCTCCTCGGGCAAAGCGAAGTGGAGGTCGAGCACGACCAGATCGGGAAGCGTGTCGAGCCGACTCAGCGCCTGCGCCGCCTCCCCATAGTCGTGGGCGCAGCGCAGCGGACAGCCGCGCTCGCGCTCTTCGCAGACCTGACACGGAATGTTTCGATCGCAGCGGGTGACCGTGTCGAACTCCGGAAGCTGCCGCTGGACCATGTCGACCGTCTGGTCACGGTCGTCGATGACGAGTAGGCGGGGCATTACGACTTTCCTTCCAAGGATCGGGCCAGCGCCGTAAACGCGTCTTCCAGGGCGATGACGCCTTGCACATCGCCCGCGTTGGCCGCCGCGGCGGCGGTCGCAACGGCGACCTCGAACGCCGCGAGGTCGGCACCGACCGGCGCATCGGCGGCCAGCGCGGTCCACAGTGCTGCCGCGGAAATAGGCCGTCCTTCCTCATCGATCAGGTCAGGCACGAGCTCGCCGGGCTTGGGAGCGCCGCCCATGTCGCGGCGATCCCGCGCCGGCCAGACGATGCGTTTGACCAGGTCGTGGCGGACGCGGGCGAGCCATGCGTTGGGCTGCATCGGGTGGTATTGATTCTACATAAATCGGTATTTAAAAGGTAGAACGATGATTTCTGGCTGATTTTCTGGGCCGATCCGGTGTTCGTGGGGCGCGGCACAGCCGCTGCAAAGCGGGGAGGTTATGACCCCCACGACCACATCGATCAGTTCCGAATTCGCCGCGCCGGTGGCGGCGCCGTCCACCCGCCTCGTCTCCCTGGCCGTCGGCCGCCGCATCGTGAACGACGACGTCATCGGACGTCCGCAAGCGGGCGACCCTTTCCTCGCGGGCGAGACCGCCTACGCGCACACCAAGATCGCGTGCTTTCGGGACGGGTTTCTCGAGCACGTGTGGAAGCGCGACGGCATCGAGGTGCTGCGCGAGGTGATGCCGATCGGCGAGGGACGCTGCTGGCGCACCTGGTCGTATCACCGACTCGAGTCCGGCGACTACACGGTCGAAGTCTTCGCACCCGATGGCCAGCGCCTCGCATCGCGATCGTTCACCGCCTTCTAACCCCCGCACCCAGGAGATTGACATGGATACCTTCAAGCAACGCTTCAAACAGGTCGTGACGAGGATTTACGTGTTCATCCGCGCCGCGGTGGCCGCCGTCGTGCTCGGCATGATCGAGACGTTCGGTAGTCCGCGCGGGCGCCGCTTGCTGGCGGTAGGCGCGATGATCGGATCGGGCCTGCTGCTGGTGCTGCGGCCTCCGGTTCGCATGGTCGCCCCCGGCGAAGTGGGCGTGCGCATTAACCGGCTGACGGGCGGCATCTCGGTGCTCAGCGAGGGGCCGGCGATGGTCGTGCCGCTGTTGCAGGAGCTGCGGCGGTACCCGTTGCGAGATCAGGTCTACAAACCCGTAGCCAGCGCCAGCGCGGAGGGGGCAGCGCCATTCCAGACCGTTGAAGGGCTTTCGATCGGGGTGTCGGTCGCCGTGCGCTACGCCCTGGACCGCGATCGGGTCGGAGACATCGCCAAGCGGCTCCCGGCGGACGTGGGGCAAGAGTTGATCGAGCCGGTCATCGACGGCGTTCTGCATCGGTCGCTGGCCAAGCACACCGTGCGGGAGATCTTCACGGACAAGCGCGTCGAGATTCAGCAGGACATCGAGCAGGAGCTGCGGACGCTGCTGGCGAAGGACGGCATCGTTCTGCGCTCGCTGTTCATCGGCCACGTCGATCTACCGGCGCAGTATCGGACCGGGCTGGAGGGTCTGCTCGCCGAGGAGCTGGCGACGGAGAAGATGGCGTTCACGCTGAAGCTCAAGGAAAAGCAGGTCAAGGAGAAGTCGCTGGAAGCGGACGCCGCCAAGATCCAGCGTGAGAAGGCAGCCGAGGCCGCCGCGTCGGAGGAGATCATCGCCGCGAAGGCGCGTGAGGAGGCGATGAAGCACGTGCTGCCGTTGAAGGAGAAGGAGATCGAGCAGCGACGGCTGGAGGCGGAGGCGCGCAAGGTTCAGAAGATGAAGGACGCCGAGGGCGACGCCGAGGCGCGCAAGATCGAGTCGACCGCGGAGGCGGATTCGCGGCGGAAGCTGTCGGACGCCGACGCCTACCGCATCGAGGTCACAGGCAAGGCGCAGAGCGCGCAGCTGGCCCGCGATTCGGCGTTGATCGCAAAGAACCCTCTGCTCATCCAGAAGACGCTGGCCGACAAGCTGAGCGACAAGATCCAGGTGATCGTCGCGCCGCCGGCGGCGGGCGGCTTCTTCGCGGGCGGCCTGATCGGTACGCAAGCGCGCGGCCAGGTGACGGCGGCCGTCGAAACCGCGACCACGGCGCCGGCCAATGACAACGGCGGGGAATAACGTGACCACTGCCGCCATCGTGCTGGTCGCGCTGGTCGCCGACGATCCCGCCGTCCTCCGCAACGCGCCTCGGGACGACGCGCCCGCGCAGGCCACGCTGTGGCGGGGCGACTGGCTGGAGGTGCGAGGCGAGACGGCGGGGTTCCTTCGGGTATACGACCATCGCCACGAGCGTCCCGGTTACATCCGCCCGACCATCGTGCGCGTGCATCGGCTCGAGCCAGCGAGCACGCAGGAATTGACCGCCGTCGTCCGGTTTTTGCGCGACGCGAACGGCGGCGAGTCGCTGGGAATCGGATACGCTGCGCTCGCCTTGCGCGCCGCTCCCGCCGGGACGGACACCAGCGAGATGCTCGCCGCCATCGGGACGATGGCAGACAGGCTGGCGCGGCGGGCGTCGGCGACACGCGCCGATGCCCGTAACACGATGCTCACCGCACATATCGAAGTAGCGGAGAGCTACGGCGTGAAGTTCAAGTCGATCGAGATCACCGCGACTGGGAACGCGATTGCCAGCGGCCCCCAGCGGACACGCCTCTGCTACGACGGTGAGGCCTGGGAGCGCGTTCTGGCCACGCGCACCGCAGCGCCGCTCGAACGGACGCGCGCCGCCCTGTTCCTCGCCGCGCGGTCGTGCCAGGACCGAACTACACTGGCGCTGGAGCCGCCGGAAGCGCGGGCGTGGAACGATCGGCGCATCCAGGCGCTGCAGTCGATCGAATACCCGGCCGAGAACGCATTGCCACCAGCGCTGCTCGGCCGCGTGCGTCTCCGGCGCGCCGAGGCGCTCGCCTGGCGCGCATTCGACGAGGCGCGCCGCGGAAATTTCGATCCAGCCGCCCGCGCGGAGGGCGCTGCGGTTCGCGAGCTCGCGCTCACCGACCGCGGCGTTCTCGCGCCCGAGGACGTCGATCTTTACGAGGACGTCGCCATCCGCGTGGCGGCCTCGCGCTGGGCGACCGAGCCCGAGCAGAAGCAGGCCGCCAAGCGCACCGTCGAGGTCGTGTTCGCACCCCGCGACGAGGGGGAGACCTGCGTGCGGGTCGTTCAGACGGTCGCCGGCAAGACGCGGGCCGTCGGCGAGCGTTGCACCTACGGTCTGGTCTGGAAGAACGCTCTTCGCTGGGCGCCGTCGGGGACCGTCGCAACGATCGCCGTGCAGCCGCTGGCGGCGTGGACCGAGGTCTGGGTCCTGCGGCGCGATGACGATGCGAGCTGGACGATCGAGACGTTGACTCCGGCGACCGCCGATCCGGATACCGCGGTCGGCTATGTGGAGGCGGCCGGGTTCTCACCCGACGGCGCACGCTTACTGCTGGTGCGCGAGGCGCGCGCCGGCGCACAGGTGACGCGCCGTTTTCAGGTCGTCGAGACGACCACGCTAATCGTGGAAAAGTGGGCCGCCCACGCAGACAAGCTGGGTGCTTTCAAACGTTGGGGCTCGCCGTCGTGGCGCGCAGGAACGCTGGCGCTTCGATGAAGGCCGCGACGCTGCGATGGGCACTGGTGCTCGCGATCGTAGTCGCCGTCGGCATCCACTTCGTTCTCGATTGAAAACAAAAGGAGATCACGCCAATGACCGCTGCAGTCGCACTCGCTGCCATCATCGCCGTCTCGTCGACGGTTCCCGAACGCGATCCGGACGTCGTCCGCAAATCGTTCGTGATCATCAAATCGACGTCGAACTACGACGAAGCGCGCGCGCTGGCCGTCGCCGCGGCTGAACGGCTGGCAATCCGGCTGGATCTGCGAGACCTGGCGCCCGACGCCGCCTTTGGTCTGACATTCTCCCGAGAATCCTGCGAGAACGAATTCGGTGAATACCCCTGCTACGTTCCGCGCGGGCGCTGGGATGACGGCGTCTATATCAGCGTCGAGCACTCCAGCTCGTATGAGGGATTCGAGGAAGGCCTTTATGTCGTCATCCTCGCCAGCGGATCGCCCCACGATCGGTCGGTCGCCGCGGCCGTGCGTCGCGCGCGGAGCCAGTACCCTGACGTGTCCGTCAGGACGGCCCCCGTGTATTTGGGTTGCATCCACTAGCGTCACCGCGCGAAGGCGGCGCGGCGCGCGACGTCCGCGATGACCGGCCGGTGATCGGAACCGGCGCCGTCACCGACGCGAGCGCCGAGCACGCCCAGGTCGTGTGACACGAACACATGGTCGAGTCGGATGGGCGGAAATTGAAACATGCCGTTCGGCCAGGTGAACCCGAAACCGTGGCCGCCGGCCTCCCAGGCGTCGTCGGACATGTCGCGCATTCGCGCGGCGAAATCGGAATCGGGCGTCGAGTTGAAGTCACCGGCGACGATGAAGCTGCGCGCGCCGAAGCGGCGGACGATGTCGAGCAGCGCTTCGGCACCCTTGTGGTAGTAGGCCGTGTAATCCAGTGTCCGCGGCGGAAGAAGGTGAATGCACACCAGTTCGACGTCGCGATCGTCCAGGCGCAGCACGCCGCGTAGCTGGGGCAATTCGGCGCTCCAGAACACCTCCAGATCACGCACGGGGATCCGCGACGCGATCGCGGCGCCGAACGCATCCTCGCCGTTGATCCGTCGGTTGAACGGATACCGTCGCCAGAATCCGAGACGTTCGAGTTGCTCGTCCCAGTCGCCGGATAGTTCCTGCAGGAAGTAGATGTCGGCGTCGAATCGCGCGAGCTCGTCGGCCAGCGCTTCGGGCGTCTCGTTGACGACTAGCAGGTTCGCGCTGGCGACGCGCAAAGTTCGTCCCGTCGTCGCCGGCGGCGTGCGCGGCAGCAACGGAAGCAGGACCCAGTTGAAATGAAACACCGCCAGCGCCGACGCCACCGCGAACAGGCGCCAGCGGCGCGCGAACGCCGCGCACGGCGCGATCAACCAAGCCGGCAGGTAAAGGTACGGCGTCGCGATGTTGCACAGAAGGAACAGCCACAGGCCGTCGTGCCAGACGAGGCGCATGACCACGACGGTCGCGAGCACGACCGTGATGGCCCACGCCAGCCACCACGACGAGCGACGGATCGACGCGGGCAGTGCTCGTCTCACCCGATTCGATTGTACGCTGCCGAAACCGCAGCGCGCTGGCGCAGCCGACGCCAATTTGGCAGACCTCACGCGTCCGGTCATGGCGGGAACCGCGCCGATTGCGGATTTACCGGTGGTCCCGAGCTTGCTTGTTACCAGCGCATGGGGAGGATGCTCGCCGTGCTGCTGCTGCTGGTCGCCGCGACCGTGGGTCCGGCAGCGGCGGCGCGGGCGGGCGCGCGGGCGCCGGCGGCGACCGCGGGCGATTCATGCCGCCGTTTGCCGGAAGGCAAGCGCCTCAGGCTGAATTTGAAACCCAACACCGAGCTGGTCGACCTGATCTCGTGGATCTCGGCCATCACGTGCAAGCACTTCATCATTCCCGGTACGATCCCGTCGCAGGGCAAGACGGTCACCATCATTGCCCCGCAGCCGATCACCGCGGCCGAGGCCTATGACCTTTTTCTCGATGCTCTCGATTCGGTCGGCTTCACCGTCTATTCGTCGGGGCGCGTGCTGCGCGTGATCGAGACGTCCAAGATCAGATCGGTTCCGATTCCCTTCGAGATCGACCGGAAGGCCCCGGCCGATCAGTGACGGGCTTTGTTGGCGGGATCGCCTCCGGCGCCGCGCGACAACAGCAACGATAAGAGGGCGCTGCCGCCGAACAGCAGCACCATGGTCCAGAACAGGCGGTCGGTCGGGTGCGCGGCGTAGCGGGCGAAGCCCCGGCCGAAGGCGGGGGCGGCGAGTACGGTCAGCAAGATCTGGCGCCGCGGGTTGTATCTGACGGCACCGAAGCGTTCGATGACGAATTCCAGCGTGACGGGCAGCGGTAGCAGGAAAAGGAAGGTACGGTCCCACGTCGCAGGCCAGTGCGCGCCGAGCAGCGACGCGATCGCGACCACCAGCGCCAGCGGATAGAGCACGGCGCAGCGGCGGCACACGTAGTGACGCCCCACGCGGATGCAGCGGTCGTACTGCTCAGGCGGGTGATGAGAGAGAAACAGCGCGCTCAATGTCGCGCCTACTCGGCGCCGCCGCCCGGCAGCGTATACCGGCGTTTGAAGGCCTGTCCGGGCTTGACCACGATCGAATCGCTTTCCGCGATCTGCAGATCCGGTCGCTTGAAGTCGATGCGGTGGGCGCCGCAGTCAACGGGGACGTCCACGAACGGTGTGTGCTTGCCGGTGTTCTTGCCGTCGAGCCAGACCTCGGACCAGGGGACGGAGTTCACGCTGACCGTGCAAGACTGAAGATTGGTGGCATCCGCCGCGAGGGCCAGGGCAGGGGTCGCGGTCGGTCGCGGGAGACGGCTGGGGCGCCGCGCCGCCGTCGGCGCTTCGATGGCGGCCAAGACCGGGGACGGGCAGGTGGGGAGCGGAACGATCCAGGGCGGGACCGCCGCGGCCGATGCGGTAGCGCGCGCCGGGCCGCGCCGCGCGCGACCGCCGCCGCCTGACCCCAGCGCCCATGCCAGCGCGACGAACACCGACAGAACAGCGACGCCACCTGACATCGGTAGCGCGAGATCGCGCGGACGCTTCACGCGCCAGGTCTCCCGGGCCTGACGCCAGCGCGGGGACGTCAGCATCGCTGTCGCCGTCGCCAGCAGCCGATCCTGTAGGCGCCTCGTCGGCGTGCGACGCCGAGGCGCGATGGTGCGGGCGCGTGCGTCGACGGCGTCCAGCAACTCGGCCGCATCCTTCCAGCGCTGTCCAGGCGACAGCGCGAGCGCCTTCGCGACGACCGCTTCCAGCGCGCCGGCGTCCACGCCCTTGCGGCGTGGTGTCGGGCGATCGGCGGACATCACCTGCTCGAACAACTGCTCGTCGGCGGCCGCGGCGAATGGCGGTTCGTCGGTGAGCAACTCCGTGAGCAGCAGTCCCAGCGCGTGCACGTCGGTCCACGGCCCCGTGCGCGAATAGCTGATCTGCTCCGGAGCGGCGTAATCCGGCGAGAACCCGGTGGCGCCGCTGCTGCGCCCGACCCGCGTGTCGCCGATGGGATCGCCCTCCATGATCTTGGCGATGCCGAAGTCGAGCATCCGCAACATCGGGCCGGCGTCGGTCTCGACGATCATGATGTTCGCCGGTTTGATGTCGCGATGGACGATGCCACGCCGGTGGGCGTAAGCGACCGCCTCGATGACCGGCCTCACCAGCGCCACGGCTTCCGCGACCGTTCGCCCCCCCGCGCCGCGCCGCCGATCCAGATCGTGTTCCAGCGTCTCGCCTTCCAGCCACTCCAGCGCCATCCACGGCGCGGATGCGCCCGCGGGCATGCGCGAAACGCCGTAGTCGTGTACGTCGACGATGTACGGGTGCTGCAGCTTCGCGATCGTCCGCGCCTCGGTGGCGAACCGCTGCTCGAAGCGCGCGTGCGCCGCGTCGCTCAGGCCCGGCGGTGTCTTGAGGACCTTGAGCGCGACGGGGCGATCCAGCGCGATCTGGAAGGCGCGATAGACGACCGCGAACCCACCCTCGGCGACCTGGCGTTCGACCCGATAGCGACCGGCGAGGATCGTACCCGCGAGCTCGAAGCGGTCGGCGGGAACGTCCATGACCCCATCTTACTTACAGCACGAAGTTCACGAGCAGCTTTTCTTCGCCGCGCAGCAACTCCTCCGGGAACCGCCAGCGCTTCAGGCGGTTGGCGTAGCAGCGCTTGACGTCCGTGGGCGATCCGTCCGCGCCCAGGATCTGCACGAAGTCGACCGCTCCGTCCGATCCGATTTCGAACGCGGCGCCCAGCTTCAGCGGCGGCCCGCGGTCTGGCTCGGCGACGCAGTCGCGCAGCTCGGGCGCTTTCTTTTCGGCGAACGCGCGCAGCGCCTGCGTGCGCGCGCCGTCGTCCAATTGCGGTTTGTCGGGCAGGGGCGACAGGGCGGCCTTCGGCGGCGTGGGTTTTGCGCGCTTGCTCGCGGCCAGCGGGCGCACGTGTGCGACGCCGGGCCCCGACGGCGGCGGCACACAGGCGACGGCCGGCGGGCACACCGCCGCGGGAGGCGGGGGCGGCGCGACGGCGACGCCACGGCGCGCGTACATGATGCCGGCGCCCGCTCCCGCCGCGAACAGCAGCAGACCAAACGTCACCTCGGCCGCCACGCGCCGCTTGGTTCCGCGCGGCGTCGCGCCGGCGCGGCGCAGCCAGGGGGGCAGATCGGAGGACGATGGCATCTCGCTGTTTACGGCTCAGTGGCCGCCGAGCACGCCGGCAACGCTGGTGCCCAGCTTCATGATTGCGGCGTCTGGCTTGTCGCCAATCAGCTCGCAGAAGTCGCCCATGCTGCCCGTGCCTTTGTTCTTGGCGTTCAAGGTGGACGCCAGGGGCCCGTAGTAGAGGTTCGGCGACGGGGCCATCACATCGAAAAGCGTCATCGGGAAGCCGGGGACCTCGCCGCAGCGGGTGCGGAACGAACCCAGATCTTCGTTCTCCGAGGTCGCGATCGCGACGTGCAGCAACCGGCTCGCCTTCATGCCCGGGCCAGCGAAGTTCAGCCAGGTGGCGTTCCCCGAAGAGTCGGTCTCGAGGAAGATGTCGGTCGGCTTGCGTCCGTCGACCAGGCAGGCCGCGCTGTCCATCGCGCACCGTCGCGGCAGCGGTTGCAAGTACACGACGATGAAGAGGTCGCGCGGCTTGTCGAACAGCGCGCTCCGTTCGATCCCACCTTGCGTCACAGGCAGCGGCTCGGTGCCGAGCCCGCGCCCGAACTGGATCAGGTTCTTCGCCTCCGAGGTCTCGCCGTCGCCGTCGAAGTGTCCCGACGCCGCGAGCAGCTTCAGCGCGTACGGCAGGTCGTCGTCGGCGATGTCGCCCAGCGCGTTCCCGATATACGGCAGCAGGTGGTCGTAGTCCTCGATCTGCGTGCTGGACGCCAGCGCGGCCTGCACGAGCAACTGGAGGGTCGGGTTGCCCGTGGAGCCCGCCCGACGTCCGAGCAACAAGCGCGGTCCGAATTGGTCGCCGTACGTCGCGATCAGGCCCATGTTCTCGAGGTGCAGCCCGACGGTTTCAAGGTAGGCGGTGAGGCCGACCATGACCTTGGCGTAGCGCTCGGCCAGATTGGCCGACGACCGTTCCAGGTTGGCGACGACGAGCACGCTGGCTTCCAGCGGCTTCGGCGGCGGCAATGCGTCGGGCCGGATCGGAATCCCGAGGATCATCGTCATGCCCGCGTCGGGATTGCCCGGCGCGACGATCGTACACGCGGACGCGCAGGCGACCGCAACGAGACCAAAAGCGAAGCCAGTCTTCATAGTGCTACCACCTTTCCTTTATCCGAACCGCTCGCGATCGCCAGGGTCGGCGACGCGAGCCCGCGATCACGCAGTGCCTTGCGGAGCGACGCGAACATCATCCGGCGCGCGTCGACCATCTGCTGGGGCGTCGGCGCGACGTCGAGCGACAGGTCCTCCTGGATCGCTGCCGCCACGGTGCGCGGCAACGCCGCGAGCATGCGCGAGCCGACGATCTCCGGGACGTCGCGCAGGAAGCGCGCCAGGACATCGGTCGGAACTGCCATGGCCGCCGCCGTGAGGACTTCGTCCGACACGCGTTCGAACGACTGGTCGCTGATCAGCGCCGCTTGCACGGCGCGCGCTTTGGCGGGGTCGCCGCGGCGCATGGCTTCCAGCATCTCGGCCTGCTCCGCGGGCGGCCGTTCTTCGATCAGCTCGACGGCGAGATCGATGTCGCCCGTCTCGCCCGCGTCCAGGTGGGCCTGCTCGGCGGCGCGTGCCCGCATCGTCGAGGCCACGTCCAGCAGGTGTTCCTTCGACAGCGTCGGCGCCGCCAGTGCGGCAGCCAGCGCCGCGCGCTCGCTCGGCGACCGCTCGCCGAGGAAGGTCGCGCGGACGTGCGCGGGCGCGTAACGAAGCGCCGCCGCCTGCACGGTCGCCGGCTCGGCCTCCAGGACGGCGGACAGGCGCTGGGGCGACAACCCGAGCAGGAACGCGAATTCCTGCTCGACGGGATCCTCGGCGCCGACCATCCGGTGCTTGAGAATGCGGCGGTGAAGCTGGGCGACGATGTCCTTGGTGTCGGTGCGCGGGCGCCCCTCGACCAGCAGGGCCGCCGCCTCGCGCAGCGGAATGGCGCATGTCGGATCGCCACGCAGGTCCTCGACCACCGTCGGCCCGACCAGCTCGACGGCGACCGCGACCTTGTCGACCTGATTTTCGCGAAGCAGCTCGCTCATCACGCGCCGGGCCAGCACGCGATCCTCGCGCAACGCGCGCCGCACCTCGGGCAGGTGATCGGCGGCGGCCGCTGCTGCCGCCGTCGGCGCCGTCTTGCCTGACGCATTGGCTCCGTCCGCGCGCGCGGGTTGCGCCTCGTCTGCCTTGGGGCGGCGCCGCAGGGCGAACACCAACGCCACCACGATCGCCGCGATGAGGATGCCCGCGAGAGCGCCCATGATGATCGGTAGCCACGTCAGGAATCCGCGCAGGCCGGTGACATCAGGCGCCGGCGCCGGGACCGCCGGCGGGGCTGCGGGCTGGGCGGGGGCGGGCGCCGGCTGCTGCATCTGCGGCATCGGCGGGTAGCGGAAGGCGAGCTCGGGCGGTGTGGTCGGCTGCGGACGCGGCGTCGGGAACGCGATCACCGTCTCGTGCAAGTCGACAGGAACGGCCAGTCCTTCCAGGCGGTTCTTGATGAGGTTCTTGAGGTCCTTGCGGAACGGCGGTGGCAGCTTGGCGTCGAACACCAGCGAGACCTCCGCCTTCTCGGCCACGAACTCGGCCCCGGGCGCGGTCTCCTCGAAGCCGGGCGACGCGCCGGCTGGAAGCGCCGTCGGCTTCGTGACCCGCACGTCGACGTATTTCAGCTCGGCCTGCCCGGGCGCCATTTGCTCGAGCAGCGGTGCGATCCGCCGTTCGATGGACTCGCGCACCTGTGCTTCGAGGAGAATCGGGTCCATCCCATACGGGGCCCGCCGGTCCGCGCGCGCGGCGGTGGTCGCGAGCATGATTGCGGTCAGCACCAGCGCCGCCGCGGGGAGGACCAGTCGTCTGCTGCGAGCCATCGCACTTCCCTCCATCTCAGGACTCAAGTTTACGCGTTCATTAGTAGACACGAATCACCACCCTCCGGTTTTCGGAACGGGCGCGGGCGTGGGCCGCCGCGCTGTCTCCCTGCAAAGCCGCCGCGGGCCGTGTGTCGGCATACCCTTGCGCCGACAGGCGCTGTGGGCTGATGCCGCCGGCCGTGAAGAATTTCAATACGTTGATGGCGCGCCCGGACGAGAGGTCCCAGTTGCTGTCGAAACGGGCCGTGTGAATCGGGACGTCGTCGGTGTGACCCTCGATCGCGATCTGATAGCGCTGGTCGATGGTCGGCAGCAGCTTGACGACGCGTTCGATGGTCGCCCGGCCTTCGGGCGTGATGTCCGCCTGGCCGCTCTCGAACAGCAGCGCGTTCTTCAGCTCCATGCGCAAACCGGCGTCGTCGACGACGGTCTTCACCTGGCCGACCAGCCCTTGCTGCTCGATCATCTGGTCGATCTTCTCTTTCAGCGCATCCAGTGACGGGGGTGGGGCGGTACGGGACAGCGCCGCGGACACCAGCTCGAACCGGTGCAGGCTGACCTTCGACATCGCCAGCGCGAGGATCAGGAAGGCCAGCAACAGGCTGATCACGTCGACGTAGGGCAGCAGCCACGAGGTGTCGTCCTCGTCGGCGTACGCGAGCAGATCGACGGGCTCGCGCCCCGGCTTGCGTGCGCGTCGATCGCGGAATGGCGCGGCCGGCTGTGAATCCGCGACGCTCACGCAGCCTCCACCGACGGCGTGCCGCCGCCCTCACCGGTTCCGGACAGCAGGCGCAGGTCGTAAAGCGATCGGCCCTCCGCGATGCTGGTGAGGCCGCGCTCCAGCAGGCGCGCCGACACCGACAGGTTCCGCCCGTAGTTCTCGATGCGCTTCGCGAACGGCGCCCAGATGCCGTACGCCAGGATCAGGCCGTAGAACGTCGCGAGCTGCGCGACGGCCATCGCCGGCCCCAGCTGCTCGAAGTTCTTCAGGTTCATCAGCATGTTCACGAGGCCGACGATGGTTCCCATCAGGCCGACGGCGGGCGTCGTGCGCGCGAGGAACCGGAACACCTCCTCCGCGGACTTCACCTGCGCCAGCCGCGCGTACGACAGGGTGACGACCGTTTCGCGCGCGTCGGTGCCGCCGCCCGGCTGCAGCAGCAGCGGTCCGATCTCGCGCAGCAGCGGGTCGCCGGCCTCCGCCAGCACCTTCGACGCCTCGACGTTGCGGCCCTGTTTCAGCTCGCGGCCGAAGCGATAAAGGTCGGCGATCATGCGCGCCTCCGCGCGCCGCGCGTTGTGGAGCAACGCCTGGGTGAGGGTGACGATGCCACGCCAGATCTCGCTGATGTTGTGCCCGACGAGCAGGATCGACGGCGGCGCGCCCAGCAGCAGGATCAGCGCGGCTGGATGGAAGAAGCCCGTGAAACCGGTCGGCATGTGGCTGCGGGTCGCGACCAGCGTCGCGACCAGACCGGCGAGCCCCAGGATGATGTGCATCGGTTCTGCCTCTTACTTTCCGAGGCGCTGCAGCGCCTCAAGCACGGCGAGGTTGTAGGGGTTGATGCGCAACGTCTGCTGCCAGGCTTCACGTGCGAGGTTCTTGTTTCCCAGGCGCTCGTAGAGCGAGCCCTTCATCGACAGGATGTGCTCGTCGTCCGGGTACTGGTGGTCGAGCTCGGTGAGCTCGACCAACGCCAGCTCGTACTGCTTCGATCGATACAGATCCTTCACGCGCGCGAGCGTCAGCAGATAGCTCGCCTTCGCGGCCGGCGCCTTGTCGTCGCCGGGCTTGCGCGCGGGGCGCTTCTCCGCCGTCGGCTTCGCGTCGCCCTCGTCGCGCGCGCCCGCCCACTTGGCGCGGGTCGTCGGCTTCTGCGCGGCGGCGCCGTCGTCCTTCGTCGGCTCCGGCTCGCCACTCTCGGCGCGTGCGGCCGCCTCGCGTTCCTGCAGGATCTCGCGGTCGGCGGCGGTCATCGTCGCCATGTCGACCGCCAGACGCGTCGACGGTTTGCCGGTCAGCGGCACCTTGACCTCGTACGCGGTCGCGATCTCGGGCAGCTGGATCTCCCAGTCGCGCTGGCCGTCCGTCATGCGCACGACGTAGCGGGTGCGCATCGGTTCGCCGCCCGTCGTGTAGCCGGCTCCGCGCATCAGCTCGGGCGGCACGCGTACGTCGGCCGGGATGGGCCGCGTCAGCGTGCACGCGGCGGGTAGGGCCGATGCGGCCAACAATCCGATTGCGAGTGTTCTGGTCGTCGAAATTTGCATCGTTTTCACCAATTCATCGCGGCGCGCAGCCGAAAGCCGACGCCACCCAGGTCCTGTCCCGAAAACTTCGTGTGGAAGACGTACATGAGCCCGCCCTGCAGCGAGAGGCGCCACTTGAGGTGCGTATCGAGGCCGCTCTCCAGGTAGAAGGTGTTGCCCTCGTTGCCCGAGAACATTCCGCCGCCCTCGCCGTAGATCCAGACCTCGGGGCGGTTCAGATTCGGCGGCGACAGATCGTACGAGTAGTACGCGCCCAGCAAGATCGAGTTCAGCGCCTGCGGCATCTTGTCCGTGCTGGGGGGGCCGGTCGTGAAGATCCCGGCTGTCATCCCGAACAGGCTGGACTGGTTCTCACCGAACTTCTCGTGAAACCTCAGTGACGCCTGCGCGCCCGCGATGTCGCCGGTGGCGCCCGCGTACCCGATCTGCGCCACGCCCAGCGACAGCGCGTAGCCGTAGTTCGGGCGGGCGTTGATCTTCGATTCCAGCTCGGCGGCGCGCTCGGCGCGCGTGGGGATGCGGTTTCCCGTGCGCAGCAACGCCGCCATCGTCGCGTCGGAGCGATATGCGTCGCTCCAGACCACGCCGCCGTCGGACGCGCGGTAGATGACCGCCGACATCCACACCACGTTGGAGGAAGGGCTGTAGGTGAAGTCGACCTCCATGAACGTCTTGACGCCGCTCTTGGCGCCGATGCGGCGCAGGTCGTCCGTGTTCACCGCGCCCAGCGTCAGGATCCAGTTGCCGTCCTCGACGCGCGAGCGCATCGCCGTGCACTCGGTGCAGACATTCATCTTGACGTTGGTCGCGTTGGTGAGGCGCGCGATCAGGCGCGTCTCCAGCGTGCGGGCGAACTCGGGCCGCAAGTTCGACGACAGCCTGATCAGCTTGATCGCCATCGGCGAGACCATGTTGGGATCCTCGCGTGCCAGCTGGCGGGCGATCTCGTCCATGATGTCGTCGACCAGCTCGAAGAAATCGATGCTGCCTTGCGACCGCTGGACCAGCTGCTCGATCTGACCGGGGGATGCCACGCGCTGGCGCGTGGCCGGCGTCTCGACCTGCACCTTGCCCGCCGCGCTGGTGCTGGATGCGGCCTCCACGACCGTGGGGCGCTTGGTGCCAGCGGCGGGATCCGTCGGCTGGCGGAACCGATACTTGGGCGCTTCCTGATCATTGCGCTGCTGGACTTGCTGGCCGCCGTAGGTGGTGCTCGAGCTATTCTGCTGCGCCGGCCCGGGCACGTATGGATAGCCGGGGTTGTTCTGCGGCGGCGCCGCGGGCCGCGCCGCAGCGGGCGCCTGCGCGCGCGCCACGCCCGGGACCGCGATCGCGATCAGCAGCGCGAGCCGGACGGGGCGCTTCAGGTCAGAACGCAAAGCCCACCTGGAAACGGACCCCGTGGCGGTCCTGATGAAGGCTGTCCTCCCAGACGAGGCGTAGGTCCTCGCTGGGTGTCTTCTGCATGTCGTTCAAGTTGGCTCCCGTGTAAAAAACGTATTCGAAGATGTATTCGACGCTCAGTCGCACGTAGCTGACGGCGAGCTGAAGACCTCCGGACGCGCTCACGCTGTGCGCGCGCCCGTTCCCCTGCAGGAAGCTGGTCGCGCCGGTCATCGGATCCATGTGATTGATCGCCAGCGACGCTGACGTGGTCGAGAACGCGGTCCCGACGAACGGCGCGAAATCCCTGTCACCCAGGAACCAGCGCACGCCGAGGTTGTACGTCGTGCGCGTGCAGTCGCCGCCGGTGCTGGAAAACGCGCTGGACGCGCAGCTCATCTGGCGCTGGCCCACCCGGGTCGCCAGCTCCAGCTGGCGCAGCACCGTCCACGAGAACACCGCGCCGTAGTTGGCGATGCCCTGGCCTGCGAACAGCTCGATCGCCATCGGATTGATCACGCGCGCCGGCTGCGTGCCGGCCACCCATTTCTGTAGCCACTGTTCCCGCGTGTCTTCCTCGGCTTTGACGGCTAGCCGTCGTTCCTCCGCCATCCGTTTCTCGAACACCGCCAGGCGGCAAGCCCGGCGTGCTTTCTGCGCCGTGAGGGTCGTGTCCCGCGGGTCGAACGCGCGCGCCCGATCGCACGGATCCTCGGGGACCTCCTCGACGAAGGTGTACGCGCGGGCCTCGCGCGGCAGCGCCAGGAAGGTGCCCGCGAGCGCGACCGCCACGCAGACACCGGCCACCGTTGTATGGCGCGCGATCACGATCGGCTCCCTGTCCAGGCCACGCCCATGCGCCCGGGCCATCGTTCCAGCGACGCGGTGCTGGCGTCGTTTCCGCGCCGGGGCACGAACACCAGGGGCCCCAGCTCGTCGAGCGCCGACGAAAGGTCGATCTGCGGCGGGGGCACGTCGTACTTGCGTCCGATCAACACGTCGCCCAGCAGGATGGGCCGCCGGTCGGCGCCGACCGTCTCGGCGTAGGCGCGCGCGCCCGTCTTCAGATGGGCGCTGGCCGCGCGGTACAGGGTGGTCAGCTCCTCGTCGACGGGACCTCGGCCCCCGTCGACCAGATGGCGCTTCAACGTGTCGACCAGCGTCGCCAGGTTCGGCTGATCGTCGTTCTCGACCAGCCCGGGCAACGCGTCGCGCGCCACGACCAGCAAGGCGCGCTGCCAGTTCACCGAACGTGACGCTCGGCGTTTTTCCCGGACCTTGTCGCTCTCGGCCGACGCGATCATCGATCCGTCGCGGGCTTTCAGCTCGACCTTCGGCTTGTCGGCCTTCTCGGTCTTGTCGGTCTTGTCGCTTTTTTCCTTCTTCTTCGTCGCGACGGGCTTGTCGTCGCCGGGTTCGCTGCGATCTTCCTGCCCTGCGAGCAAGCGGAACGTGCGCGCGAACTCGGCGCGGTCACCGGCGCGCGCGGCGGCGACGGACGCGCGCGCCAGATTCTGCAGCTGGCGGTTTGGATCGTTGTCGTTCTCGTACAGCCACAGGAACGTCGCCATCGCAGACCGGAACGCGCCGGCTTCCAGCGCGGCCTGCGCGAAGGCATCGGCGCGGCCCAGCCGCTCGCGCGGCGGCCCCAGCGATTCGAGCACCTCCATCGTTTCGTCCGAAACCGGAGACGCGAGCAGCGTCCGCAGCGCGATGTCCATGACCGCCGTCGACGTCGGATCCTCGTCGACGTCCGTGTGGGCGCGTCGGGCCAGCACCTCGCGCGCCTCCGCGAGCAGCGGCCCGCGGCGGCCGGCGCGCGCGTGCGCCTCCATCTGCTTGAACGCGATGTAGCGGCCGACCGCATCGTCGCCGTGGGGCGGCGGGCCCAGGACGCCGACCGCGTCGTCGGCGCGCCCGGTCGCAAACAGGCGCTGCGCCAGCAGCAACGACAGCGCCCGCCGCGCCGGGGCGCTGGTCTTGAGGCTGAGCGCGGCCCGCCCCCGCACCAGCAGCGTGTCCGGCTTGGCGGCCGGGTCGGCGACGGCGGCGAGCGCGCTGGCGAGCACGACGCGATCCCGCTCGTCGGGCGCCAGCTGGGCAGCGGTCATCTGTTCGAGGTGCGAGAGCGGGGCGGCGGCGGCGGTCGCGTCGCCGCGTTCGATGTTCAGCACCGCCGCCTGGACGAGCAGCAGCGGCTTCGCCGGATGCCCGGCCGGCAACTGGCGGGCGGCCGACGACACCAGCGCGACCTCGGGCGGCACCGGCGGGCGCGCCGGTGCTGCCAGCGCGTCGGGCGTGTCACCGTGAGGCGGCTCGGCGGCGGGGCAGCGGCTCACCACGGCCGGCGTCGGGAACTCGTCGGTCCACAGCTCGTTCTCGACCGGCCACACCATCTGCCGATCGCCGAGCCCCAGCGTCAGGTGACCGCCCCCGGCGGGGGCGGGCGCGGGGGGCCGGCCCTCGCGGGCCAGACGCACACGTTCGATCTGGGCGAGCCGGCGCAGGCCGTCCCACGGATCGGTGAGGGGCTGGTCGCCGGGACCGGTGCGCGGGATCCGCGGCAGCGGTTCGCAACGCAACAGCGCCAGCAACTCCGCCCAGAAATCGAGCGCGCTGTCGGGGACGCCGCGCTCGCGATCGGCGAGGCGGGTCAACGTTGCGTGCGCCGCCGTCAGATCGCCGCGCCAGACGGCGTCGCCGGTCGCGACGAGCAGCTCGTCGCGCGTCTCCGCGACCTGCGCGCCCGCGCCCACCGTCAGACGGCCCCGGCCGTGACTGCACGCGACCGCGACGCCGGCGAGCGCAACAGCGATCGGAACCGCGCGCTTCACAGCGTCCCCCCAACCGCGAGCGACGGCAGCGTGCCCCACACGCCGACGGCGGTCCCGGACCGCGTCTCGCGCTCGTAGACGATCGCGGTGTCGATGCGCACGAACATCTTCGGCGTCAGGAACACCAGCAGGCCCAGGCCGAAGTCGCCTGAAGGGCCGACGTCGCCGTCGTGCGCGTGCATCCCGGCGTGAACGAACGCCTGCGGTTCGAAATGGATCGCGCCGCCCAGCCCGCCGACCATCAGCTTGCCGTAGCCGATCGAGTAGCGCCCGCCCGCGAGGATCAGCCAGCTGGGCGCGTGGCTGTCGGGGAGCAGGCCCAGCATGCTCTTGACCCGTTCTGCCTCGGCGTTGAGGTAGCTCCAGTAGTGCGAGACGTTCAGCTCGACGCCCAGCGACTCGAACGGGTAGTACGTCGCGCCCACCCGCACGCCGGGGCTGTTGTAGAAGTCGCCGCGCGACAGGTACTCGGCGGCGCCGTAAAGCAGCGTGTTCTTCGCCTTCACCGCGAAGCGCGACTGCACGCGCACGTCCGTGGTCGGGCGGGGCGCCGCTTCGCCCAGGGGACCGGCGCGCAGCGCAGGCGTCGACGAGGACGGACCGGTCGCGCGCCCAGGGGCGCGGCTCGGCGTCGCGGCCGGGCGCGTAGCCGGCGCTGCCGCCGGAGCACCTGCGGCGCCTGGTTTGCTCGCGGCGGCGGGCACCGGCGCGGGATCGCCAACCAGCGAGACCGTCGGTACCGCGTCGGCCGGCGCCGACGCAGCCGGCGCGGCCGGGGAAGGCGGGCGGGCGGGTCCGGCGGCGATCGCGGCGCCGGCGACAAAGGTCGCTGCCAGCGCCGCCGAGATCCGGATGGAGAGCGTGGCGCGCATCAGAAATCGCTCCTCGCGCACAACGTGCTTTCCATCCACGAGTCCTCGCCGTCGTCGGTCGTCGCCAGGAACGGGTGGTTCTGGCAGTAGCGGCTGCAGATCTGGTACTTCACCGTCACGCTCGCCTCGACGTACTTACCGACTTCGACGACGGTCTGGGTATCCAGCGACACGAGGTAAGAGGGTGGGTCGTCCGACGTGATTTTCCAGCTCGAGTCGATGATCTCGTGCGGGAAGGGCAGCTCCGCCCACCGCCGGATCGGGGCGCTGGCGACGCAGACCTTGATGAAGTCGCCGTCGGACGCGGTCACCTCGTCGGGCGACAGGAGGGGGACTGGCTTGTTGTCGTCGTGCTCCTGCGAGGTGTACGGCAGGCTGCGGAGGCTGTAGTCCGCGAGCTTCAGCTCGAAGTTCTTGTCGGGTGTCTGCCAGGGCCAGTAAGCCCACCAGCCCACGTCGGACGACGAGGCCGCGGCGACGAGCGGGCTGAACAACCACGAGAACGTCTTCACCTGGTAGCCATCCGGCGCCGCGCTGAGCCCGCTCTGCAGCGCGCGAATCGACGTCTGGAGCGCGCTGGGTATCGGCGCGTCCAGATTGTTGAAATACATCATGTGGTACTGCTGGTGCGGCCCGGGCAGCGTGGTGATCAGCTGCTTGAACGCCTGGGACATGTCCGTCGAAGCGATGGTGCGCGTGTTGGTCTGCGCACAGGGCGACTCGGGCCCCGACAGGTTGATCGTCGGCAGCTTGTGGACCGGGACGCCGCCGCCCATCATGTATTTCTGCGTCAGCGCCTCGAGCTTCTGGATCGTCTCGGCGCACCGATCGGCGACCGGGATCTCGAGGTCCAGGATGAGCTGGTAGATGACGGGCGATCTCTCGACAGGCGGCACGTACGTCTTGGTCGCCGTCGTCACCTCGGGCAGCGTCGCGACGCGGATCTGGAACAGCGTCGAATCGCCGCCATCCCCGGGGATCGGGCGCGTGCCCACGCAGTAGGTGCCGTCTGCGCTGAGCGGCTGCGGTGAACCGAACGTGCCGGTCTTGTCGTCCAGCGGTGAAAAGCTGGCATCGTCGGGCGGCGTGTCTGACACGCACAGCCCGTACGCCACCCACATGGCCTGCTCGAACGAACGTGGGAAGAGATAGGGCTCGGCGCGGCCGATCGGGTCGGTGATGTTGAGTGTGACGCTGGCGTTCCCGGGATGGAAAAACGAGTCGATCGAGAGGTCGTGGTCCTGGTCCAGCGTCGTTGTCGTGGCAGCGCCCCCGGGCAGGACGCCGTAAAGGTCATGAACAGCGATGACCGGGCGTGCCCCGGGCGGGACCTCGTAATGACCGCGCACGATGTACTGCGCGCACGAACCGCCGCCAAATGTGCAGTCCTTGACGCCGCCGGTGAAGGCGGACTGCGTGAAGTCGATCGGGCCGTAGCTGCCGTCGGAGCCGAGCAGCTCGAACCGCGTCTGCGCCACGGGCGCGGATGCATCTACGCGCCAACGCACTACGGTAAGGTGTTCCTGAGGGCTGTAAACCAGCTCGACTTCCTGCGGTGTGAACGGCGACGGAATGAAGTGGACATCCCCGCAGCCGCTCGCGGCCATCAGCACCAGGGCCACCGTCCAGCTCCCCAGGACAAGCCGATGGCCGGGTCCTTGCTGCGATCGCGGGGATTGTGGAAAACTTTGCACGGGGTGGTCGGCAATCGGAGGGCCGGAAGGCGCAAAAACCCAAGCAAGAACCATGCTTGTGGGAACGTGTAATTCAGTGGTTACGGACAGGCGTCCCCTCGCGATTGTCCCTCAAATTTGGGAAACTATGATCAGAATGTCGCGGACGGATTGTCGTGCGTTTCAGACAATCTGCGGGATCGTGCTGTTTCTGGCGGGATGCTGCAGGGGAAGCACGACCCATAAGTGCGATTTCACCCCGCCTGACGTACCAGGAATCGACGCCGCCAACGACGGTCCGCTGCCCTGCGGGCAGGACATCTGCGAAGGGGGGGAGGTCTGCTGCCTCAAGAAGGCGCCCCCGCTGGCCATCTGCATCCCGCCCACCGAGTTCGTGAAGCAGGGCTGCGAGAAGATGGACCTGCCATGTTTCAAGTCCAGCGAGTGTCCGGCAGGGCTGAGGTGCTGCCTGATGTTCACCGGCACCGGCGACAACATCGGCGGCACGGTCACCTGCCGGCAGGGGCTGCTCTGTCCGGGCGACGGCGTCATGACGCTGATCGCGTGCGGGTCCAGCGACGAGTGCCCGACGACGCGGCCGACTTGCACGTTCCTGACGTCGACCGCCAAGGGCGACTTCAACGTCTGCGAGTGAAGCGCGGGGTCGGGCGCCAGCTCATTCTGTCGCGCGAGGGTGGCGTGCTCCGCGCTGCGCCCGCGTTCGCCTTCGCCTTCGCCTTCATCACGCTGCTGCCGTTGCCCGCGGCGGCGTCGCCCGCGCCGCGCGCCGCGCGCGTCGAACCGCTGCCGTACCTCGAGATCGTCACCGGCGGTGCGGCCGCCGACGCCGAGCTGCCGCTGGTCATCGCGCTGCACGGCCGGGGCGACACGGCCGAGAACTTCGCGCCGCTGTTCCGGGAGCTGCCTGCGCGCGCGCGCGTCGCCATCCTGCGCCCGCCTCACCCGTGGGGCGACGGTCAGGCCTGGTTCGTCGGCGCGTGGGCCCACCCGGAAACGCGCCCCAAGATCGCGGCCGAGCTGCGCGCGCACGCGGATCGCGTGGTCGCGACCGCGGAGGCGATCCGCGCGGCCCGCCCGACGCGCGGGCGCCCGGTGGTGATGGGGTTCTCGCAGGGCGGAATGCTGACGTGGGCGCTCGCGGTCGGGCACCCGCGCGCAATTTCTGCAGCCTTCCCCGTCGCGGGTTTTCTGTTTCCCGAGGTCCTCGAGAAGACCCGCCTCGACGTCGCGGCGATGCCGCCGATCGCCGCGTTTCACGGCGACGCCGATCCGGTCGTCTCCGTCGCCGACGACCGCAACGGCGTGCGGCTGCTGGAGAAGCGCGGCGTTCGCGCCGACCTGCGCGTCTATCCGGGTCTCGGGCACGAGCTGGCGCCTGTGCTTCGCAACGACCTGTTCGCCGCGCTGTCGCGGGCGCTCCCGCGCTAGCCGCCCCCGCGCGAAGCGCGGGATCGCGGCTACCCACAAAAAATGTCTAGCCTCAACCGGAGGTTCGTCGACGCGCGCGCGACAAACGGCGTCGCGGTTGATAAAAGAAAACGCGACATCGGCGTCATGGGTTCAAAGTTTCGATGACCACCGAAGGACCTTCTCAGGCGCCGGACGCGCCGGATCCCGTCGCTGGTACGGTGAATGCAAAGCCGCGCGCGGTGACCACGCGCCTCTATGAACGCGTCCGACGCGTTTACATGTCGGCGGATCTTCGCAGCCTGTCCGCCGGACGCATCGTGCTGGCGCTGGTGCTGCTCGGCGATCTGTTCGGTCGCTGGATGGAGATGGGGATCTGGTACACGAACGACGGCATCATTCCGAACCACACGCTGCTGTGGCGTCCGTCGTGGGACCACGTGTTCTCGCTGTTCTACCTGGCGTCGTACCCGTACGAGGCGGCGATCGGTTTCGTCATCTGCCTGATCGCGTACCTTGCGCTGCTGGTCGGCTTTCGCACCAAGCTGGCGCAGATCGCGGCAACGATCTGCATGATCAGCCTGCATGGCCGGACGTTGCTGTTCGACAACGGCGGCGACGTCGTGCTGGGACTGCTGACGATCTGGACGACGTTCCTGCCGACCGGCCGTTTCTTTTCCGTCGACGCGGTGCTGGCGCGCCGCCGCGTGGCGACGGAGACACCGCCGCCGGATCTGGCGCCGGTCGTCCTGCCCGCGGCGAAACCGGCGACGAAGACCTTCGTGTCGCTGGGCGTGCTGGCGGTGCTCGCGCAGCTGGCGATCATCTACTTCTTCAACGCCGTTCACAAAGGCGGACACAACTGGCGCAACGGCAGCGCGGTTCACTACGCGATCCACCTGGACCGCCTGGCGACCTGGTTCGGGGTCTGGCTGCGCGAGCACATGTCGCCGACGCTGGCGAAGGCCCTCACGTACGGCTCGCTGGCGACCGAGGGGATGCTGCCGGTACTTCTGCTGTCGCCGTTCGGCGTGCGCTTTTGCCGCCGCGCCGCGATCGTCCTGGTGATCGGCCTGCACGTCGGCTTCGCCATGTGCCTGAACCTGGGCAGCTTCGTGCCGGCGATGATCGCGTACACGCCTTTCCTGATCCCGGGCGAGGACTGGGACGCGATGGAACGATGGTGGGTACGCAGCGTGAAGCGGGTCGATCTCGCGGCGCGCGTGCGGGCGCGATTGTCGTCGTGGATCCTGCGGCTGGCGGCGTTGCTGACGCCGGGCCGATGGGTGCGCGTGGCGGAGCCGGGTCCCATCGCCGCGGCGATCCGCAGGCGGGTCCCGGCGGCGCGCGAGGTGACCGTCGTGATGTTGATGGGCATCGCCGGTAGCCAGGTGCTCGACGAGAACTGGGGCGCCCACAAGGTCATCGACCACCACAATCCAAGGCCGGTCGCCGCGGCGGTCAGCTACCTGGGCTTCTTCCAGGGCTGGTCGATGTTCGCGCCCGAGGCGCCGATGACCGACTTCAACCTGATGGTCGACGCGGTGACGATCGACGGCCGCCACGTCGACCCCTACAACGAGATCGCGAACCCGCGCCATCCTCATCCGGGGTTCACGATCCCGATCCGGCTGGGCCCGAGCCACATCTTCTACGGCTACGGCAACCACATTCCGGGCCGGGGCGCCTACCACCAGGCGCTGCAGGAATGGGTGCTGCGCTATCCGGAGCGCACCGGACGGCCGAACGACAAGATCGTCTCGTTCGTCCTCTACAAGGTCGAGGACGACAGCCCGCCGCTGGGTGAGCAGAAGCCGCGCAACCTGCGCTGGAACGTGATCATCAAGTATCCGCAGTAGCGGCGCGGTCGCGACGCTCCTCAGATCCAGAAGCGGATGACGGCCAGCGTGGCGCCGAGGCCGACGCTCTGATTGCGCCCCCAGCCGGTCAGCGGCAGGTCGGAGAACAGCGTCGTCTGCAGCCGCCACGCGCTCCAGAACGGCACGGCCAGCGCGGCGCCCGCGGTCACCAGGGCGACCGCGCTGTTCGCGATCACGCCGTTCGCGTCGCGCGCGTCGCCTTGCCGCGACGCCATCGCGAACGCACCGAGCGTGGTCTCGTGCCCGAAGGTGTAGCCGCCCGACAGCAACGTCGATACGCGCGGCGCGAACGACTGCTCGACGCCCATGGACGAGCGCGCGCTGCGCTTCGACGCCCAGCCGGAGAGCGACACGAACCCTCGCCCGACGATCTCCTCGATCGCGAGGCCGACGTTCCCTTCGTACGAACCCGTTCCCGTTCCGGACGTCGCCAGCGGGTCGTCCGCCTCGTCGAGCGGTTGCCCGGTGGGGAACGAGACGCCGGCCAGGACCGCCAGGCCGGGCCAGTAGCCGCGCGTGCCCGCGTCGACGGCGTCGTAGCGAAGGCTGGCGGCGACGTCGCCCAGCCCGCCGCCGAAGCCCGACATGCCGGCCTGCGCGCGCGCGGTCTGAACGAACGGCGCCGACAGGGCGACCTGAAACCGCGACCCGAGGCGAACGGCGCCGAAGAGATCTTCCTCGAAGCCCACCTCGCGACGGCCGTCGGCGGTGGCGTAGCTGCCGCTCTCGCCGACGGCACCCATCACCCAGCGCGCCCGCATCTGGACACCGATCGCGCGGTCCTCGAACGTGCGCAGGCGGGCCGGCGTGACCAGCCCGGTGCCGACGCAGCACGCCTGCGCGGCCGCGGGGCGCGGGCGCGCGGCCAGGCCCGCCGCGAGCGCGACCGCGGCGATCGCGACCGCCGCGGCGCGGTCACGGAATCTCGAACGCCGCCTTCGCCGTGTCATCGACGGTTCCGCTGATCGTCACGCGCAGCTCCCACGATCCGGGCATGAACAGGTAGAGCGGGTTCGCCACGAAGGTGCCGGGCGTTGTCTCGCTGACCGTGGGATCGACGGACGTTCCGTGCCCGTGGGCGGGCATCCACGGAACGACGCCGACGGACAGCCCCGTCAACGCGGCGCCGTTCGCGTCCTTGAACGTCAGCTGGGACGCGTCGGTCCCGATCGACGGCGGGCTGGGCGAGAAACGAACCTCGATCGTCAGGTTGCCGGAATCGGTGGTGATCGTCTGATCCGGATCAGCGCCGAACGACGGGTGCGAGGACGGGGCGGGATCGGTGCCGCAGGCGCCGCCGGCGACCAGGATGGTGGTCGCGACACACAGCCAGATCACCCGCGCGCGCATGGGCCAAACTCTGGGACGGACGTCCCACGAACGGAATGCGTAAAAACTTCGCAAGGGATATCCCCGAGCACGATCGAGTTGCCTGAGCGGTTCGCACCCGTTCGTGACTAGCTTTTCCGACGAGCCTGGGGTGGTGCGGGGAGGGTGGAGATGGGGAAGGCGTTCGGTCTCGTCTTGTTTCTGGGGACGGTTCTTCTCGCGCCGGCGTGCGGAGAGGTGACCGCGAGCGACGCGCAGCAGACGCAGGCGTGCGCGAGGAAGGCGGGCGGGCGGGGGCACGGCGCCGCCGGCACCGGCGGCGACTGCGCGACGGCCACAGGCGGCGGCGCCACTGGTGAAGCGGGCCGCGGCGGCGGCGGGATGACCGGCGAGAGCGGCGCCGCGGGCGCGACGGGCGCCGTCGCGACGGACGTCGTCGAATTTCCCTGCACGGTCTGTCGGAAGGCGGAGAACTGCTGCAAGGCGGAGGGCTTCACCGATTGCGGTTACACCGCGGCGTGCGCGTCAGCGATGAACGCCTCGCAGGTGGAGTTCTACGTCGCGCTTTGCCGCGCGATGTTGCGCGCATCCGTCGCTAAGAAAACTCCCGACGCGTGCGGCATGTGATCGGCACCGGCGTTCAGGATGGCTCCCCGGTTGGTGTGGCTGCGTCAATCGCTACCCTACAAGCAGAGGTTGGAAGGAGGGCGAGGTGGAGCAGCGCAGGAAGTGGACGAGCTTTGGTTGGGAGAGGCCGCTGTTGCTGGTCGGCGCGCTTGCGGTCGGCGTGTTCATCGCGGTGAACTCGTGTGACAGCAGCAAGACCAGCGGGATCGGTGGTGGCGCGGGCGGCGCGGGGAACATCGGGACGGCGTTCGCGGCCGACAGCACGATCCTCGCGGCGGCGCAGGCCGCCGACAGCGGGCGAAAGACGTTCCGCTACGACACCTTTGGCGACGAGGCGTTCTGGGGCGGCAAGCTGCGGTTGCACGAGGCGATCGCGGGCAGCGCGAATGGCGGCGTCGGTCCCGGCGTCAGCCCCGAGACAGCGCTGGCCGTCGGATTGAAGGTCGACGCCGAGGCGGTCCCGGCGGACGTCGCCGCCGGAATCAAGAACGGCACCGTCGATCTCAAGGATCCCAAGACGACGCTCGCGTTGCTGAAGCTGAACGCCGTCGTCGGCGTGACCGGCTTCTTCACCAGCACGGGCGGGCTGCAATCGATGGGCATCCAGTGCGCGCTCTGCCACTCGACGGTCGACGATTCGTTCGCGCCCGGCATCGGCAAGCGGCTGGACGGCTGGCCGAACCGCGATCTCAACGTCGGCGCGATCATCTCGCTGGCGCCCGACCTGTCGCCGTTCACCACGGCGCTGCAGGTCGATGAGGCGACGGTCAGGAAGGTGCTGGGCGCGTGGGGCCCGGGCCGTTTCGACGCCGAGCTGATGATGGACGGGCAGGGCTTCCGTCCCGACGGCAAGACCGCGGCGACGCTGCTGCCGGCCGCCTTCGGCCTGGCGGGCGTCGGCCTGCACACGTACACGGGCTGGGGCTCGGTCACGCACTGGAACGCGTTCGTCGCGAACCTGGAGATGATGGGGGTCGGGAGGTTCTTCGATCCGCGTCTGAACAACGCGACGAAGTTCCCGGTCGCGACGCGCAACAAGTTTTTCAACGTCGAGAGAGAGGTCGCGGACGATCGGATCACGTCCAAGCTCGGCGATCTGCACCTTTATCAGCTGGCGCTGAAGGCGCCGCCCGCGCCGGCGGGAACCTTCGACGCGGCGGCGGCCGAGCGCGGCAAGGCGCTGTTCAACGACAAGGCGGAGTGCTACGAGTGCCACACGCCGCCGACGTTCAGCGAGCCGGGCTGGCCGATGCACACCGCGGCCGAGATCGGCATCGACGACTTCCAGGCCAAGCGCTCGCCCGACGAGCGCTACCGCACGACGCCGCTGGGCGGCCTGCACACGCGCGCGAAGGGCGGCTTCTATCACGACGGCCGTTTCGCGGACCTGGCCGCCGTCGTCGAGCACTACGACGCGTTCTTCAAGCTGGGGCTATCGGGCGACGAGAAGGCCGACCTGGTCTGGTACCTGAAGTCGCTGTAGCCATTCAGCCTTTGAAATAGTCGTACGCTTCGGCGCGCGCCTCGACCTTCTGTTCGAGCGCGCGCCGTTCGTCATCCTGCATCGGCACGAAGCTCTCGTTGACCGCGAAGTTGGCGCGCACCTCGGCGACGCTGGAGCAGCCGACGATCACCGTGTCCGCGTGCGCGGCGCCGTAGCGAATGAGATCGGTCGCCGGCGCTTCGCGCAGCAGGCGTCCGGCCGCGAGCACCTTCATCCCGACCACGCCCATGCGCTGGCGGCGGGCCTCGGCGACGACGGTGGGTACGAACGGCCGGTGGCGCGCATCGGCGGGGTTGATCGACACCAGCAGGTTGTCGAAGGGGAAGCGGCGCATCGCTTCCAGCAGCACGTCCGGATCGTGGTGGCCGGTCAGGCCGATGAAGCGGACGCGGCCGTCGCGCTTTGCTTCCGCGGCGGCCTCCAGCGCGCCGCCCTTGCCGCACAGGACGTCGATCTCGTCGAGATCGCGCAGGTCGTGCATCTGCCACAGGTCCAGCCGGTCGGTGCCGAGGCGGCGCAGCGAATCGTCGAGCAGGCGCAGCGCCCGATCGCGTGTGCGCTCGTGCGTCTTCGACGCCAGGAACACGCTGTCGCGCGCCGCCGGGCCCGCGGCGCGGAACGCCTCGCCGTAGTAGTCCTGGCTCTGCTGGTAGGCGGGCGCCGTGTCGCAGTAGCGCACGCCGAGGCTCAGCGCCTCCAGGATCATCGGCACGGCCTCCTTCGCCCGGCCGGTCGTACGCAGGATGCCCTCGCCGCCCAGCGACACGGGCCGCACGTACGCGCCCGTGCGTCCGAGGGGCCGCATACCTCCCCGCGGTGATTTGACGACGACGCCGCCGCGCTCGCGCAGGATCTCGAGCACGCACGACTCGGTCTTGCCGTCCATCATCGTGTTGACCTCGAGCTCCAACCCGTATTGCTCGACGGAATCGAGGCCGTACGAAGATCCCATGCGCGCCTCGACCTCGCGGCGGATCTCCGCCTCGCCGGGCGGCTTGTGCTCGAAGCGCACACGGTTGACGATCAACCCCATTCGTCGGGCCTCGCGCGCATTCTCTCCTAGAATGAGCACGATGATCAGGCGCGCGGGCGTGTTTTCGCTGCTTCTGGTGTTGCTGCCCGCCCCGGCGCTCGCGGGCGGCACGATCGAAGGGACGATTCGCCTCGCCGGCCCCGCGCCGTCAATCGCGGCGCGGCCGATCGCGAAGGACGCGAGCGTGTGCGGCAGCGCGGCGCCCGCCGAATCCGTGGTGGTGGGCAAGGCGGGCGCGCTGGCCAACGTCGTCGTGTCGGTCAGCGACGCGCGCTTCGCGGGGACGCCGCCGCCGGTCGCGGGCGCGTCGCTGGATCAACGCGCGTGCCGGTACCTGCCGCACGTGCAGGCGCTGACGGTCGGGACGCCGCTGGCAGTCATGAACAACGACGCGATCCTGCACAACGTCCACGGCAACGCGGTGAAGACCGAAGGTCCGGCGCTGACGGTGTTCAACGTCGCCTTGCCGATCAAGGGACAGAAGCTGCCGGTCCCGATGACGACGCCGGGTCTCGTCAAGTTGCAGTGCGACGCCGGGCATACCTGGATGAGCGCGTGGATCTACGTCTTCGATCACCCGTACTTCGCGGTCACGGACGCGATCGGCGCGTTCGTCATCAAGGACGTGCCCGCGGGCGAGCACGTGCTCGAGCTGTGGCACGAGCCCGCGGATGGCCAGGGCGCGGGCACACGAACCACAGCGAAGGTCAAAGTCATTGATGGAAAACGCGCGCGGCTGGACCTAACGGTCCGCCTTTGACCGCGCGGTTGCGACGTTGCGCGCGCGGCAAGCCGACGCGGCCCTTGGCGATTTCGTGATCGGCCCGTTCGCCGCCCGGCATTGAATCGCACCCCGCGGTGCGGGTTTGCAGGAGGCCTATCGGCATGCGTCATCCCGACTTCCATCCTCGTTTTACGTGGGCGGGTTTGCTGGCAGGCGCGCTGGTGTGCGCGTGCGCGACGTCCGCGACCGACGGGAGCGGGACCGCGGGCAACAACGGCGGCGCCGGCACGACGGGCGTCGCGGGCAACAGCGCGACGGGGACGGCGGGCACGGTCGGACCGGCCGGCAGCGCCGGCACGACGGGCGTCGCGGGCAACAGCGCGACGGGGACGGCGGGCACCGTCGGCAGCGCGGGGACGACAGGAACCGCCGGCAACGGTGGAACGACCGGCGGCGCGGGCACGATGGGCGCCGGCGGCACGACGGGTCAGGCCGGGCGCGGCGGAACGACCGGGACCGCGGGCCGCGGCGGAACGACGGGCGCCGGCGGACGCGGCGGGACGACGGCGACGGCGGGCACGACGGGAACCGCCGGTACGACGGGCGCCGCGGGAACGACCGGCGCGGGCGGCTGCAACAATCCACCGGCAGCGGGTCCGCTGGTCGGCTGGGCGTCGCTCAACGGCAGCACGACCGGCGGCGGCAGCGCGACGCCGCAGATCGTGACCACGCTGCAGCAGTTCACGACCGCCGTCATGGGCAACACCGCGGCGGTTATCTACGTGAACGGCAAGCTGGCGGCGGGGCGCGTCGGCATTGGCGCGAACAAGACCATCGTCGGCGTCTGCGGCGCCGAGATCCACGGCCACCTCAGCGTCAACTCGAACAACGTCATCATCCGCAACATCAAGATCGTCGGTTACGGCGTGGGCGACTGCTCGCTGGACCCCAGCTACGACCCGAACGTCGGCTGCTCGTCGGGCGATGACGCGGTGACGGTCTCGGGCGCGCAGCACGTCTGGTTCGATCACTGCGACATCTCCGACGGGACGGACGGCAATCTCGACATCAACAACGGCGCTGACTACGTGACGGTGTCCTGGACGAAGTTCCACTACACGCCGCGCACCGACCCGACCGGCAACGACAACACCGGCGCGGAAGGTCACCGCTTCTCGAACCTGATCGGCAGCAGCGACACCGTTCCCGCCGACGTGGGCCACCTGAACATCACGTGGGATCACGACTGGTGGGCGGAGAACGTCAACCAGCGCATGCCGCGCAGCCGGCGCGGAAAGATCCACATCCTCAACAGCCTGTTCACGGCGACCGGGAACAGTTACTGCTCGAACGCGGGACAGGACGCGCAGTTGCTGGTCGAGGGGACCGTCTACAACGGCGTGAAGGCGCCGTTCCAGGTCACCATGAACGGCATCATCAGCGCGCCGTCGGGGAGCAACCTGTTCACGGGCACCTCTGGCACCACGACTGGGAGCGGCGCCAGCTTCGGGCCGACGTATCAGTACACCGTCGAGCCCGCGTCGGGCGTCCAGGCGGCCGTGACGGCCGGCGCGGGACCGAAGTGAAATGAAGATCCGCGCGGCGATTCTGGCGCTGGCGTCGCTCGCGATGTCCGCGTGCGCGACGTCCGACGACACGGGCGGCACGGGCAAGGGCGGCAACGGCGGCAACGGGGGCTCGTCCGCGGGTGGCACGACGGGCGCGGCGGGAACGACCGGCGCAGCTGGCAACGGCAGCGCGGGCACGACCGGCGTCGCCGGCGTCAGCGGCGCGGCGGGCACGACGGGATCGGCCGGCACCGTGGGTTCGGCGGGCACGACCGGCAGCGCGGGCACGGGCGCCGGCGGGACGACGGGCGCGGCCGGACGCGGTGGCACGACGGGCGCCGCGGGGCAGGGCGGAACGACGGGCGCGGCGGGCCGCGGCGGGACGACGGGCGCGGCGGGCAGCGCCGGCACGACGGGCGCCGCCGGGCGCGGCGGGACGACGGGCGCCGCCGGCCAGGGCGGAACCACCGGCGCCGCTGGGCGAGGCGGCACGACGGGAACGGCGGGAACGACCGGGCAGGGCGGAACCGCCGGTCAGACGAATCTCCCGCCCGGCGTCACGGCGCTGTTCCCCCCGCCGAACGGGCAGAACCTGTGCCCCGATCCGCCCCTGAAGATCACGTTCTCGGGCACGCCGACGCTGGGATCGTCGGGCCGCTTCCGCGTCTTCACCAGCGGCGGCACCGCGGTCGCCACCGTCGACATGGCGGCCGCGACCGTCACTGAAACGATCGGC
>Ga0207675_100000366_pt1 | contig 43270 bp, 40 predicted proteins | sample KBSSwiS42_FD_184305 | JGI IMG/M metagenome (GOLD analysis project Ga0207675, IMG submission 184305) | Switchgrass rhizosphere microbial communities from Kellogg Biological Station, Michigan, USA - KBS Switchgrass S4-2 (SPAdes) (version 2) | ecosystem: Host-associated > Plants > Roots >...
CTATTCCTACTCGGTCGTGCGCGGCTGCGACCGTATCGTTCCGGTCGACATCTACGTGCCCGGCTGCCCACCGACCGCCGAGGCGCTGCTCTACGGCGTCATGTTGCTGCAGAAAAAGATCCGCCGCACCGGCACGATCGAGCGCTGATGGTTTCACGCCATGGATGAAACGCTCGACAAACTCGGCGAGACCATCGCCGGCGCGCTGCCGGGCTCGATCACGAGCCACTCGGTGGCGAACGGCGAATTGACGATTCATGCGGTCGCGCGCGACATCGTGAAGCTCGCAACCTTCCTGCGCGACGACGAGCGCTGCCAATTCCTGAGCTTGCTCGACGTCACGGCGATCGACTGGCCCGGGCGCGAGCGGCGCTTCGACATCGTCTACCATCTGCTCTCGCCCAAGCTGAACCTGCGCATCCGGGTGAAGCTCGAGGTCGACGAGAAGACGCCTGTCGCTTCCATCATCGGCGTCTTTCCCGGCGCCAACTGGTTCGAGCGCGAGACCTACGATCTCTACGGTGTCGTCTTCACCGGCCATCCGGACATGCGCCGGCTGCTCACCGACTACGGCTTCGAGGGCCATCCGCTGCGCAAGGATTTTCCGCTCACCGGGTTCGTGGAGGTCCGCTACGACGACGAGCAGAAGCGCGTCGTGTACGAGAAGGTGAGCCTCACCCAGGAATTCCGCAATTTCGATTTCCTCTCGCCGTGGGAAGGTCCGGGCTACAGCCTGCCGGGGGACGAGAAGGCCACGAGCGGGAAGGGGACTTGAGATGAGGCCGACGCTCGCGGAGCGGGGGTGCCGGAAATCTCGAACAGCGAGTAGCCGTCTGCTTGCGGTTCGCCGCTCGGCATTCGCGACGGCTCGCTGCGCGCCGCTCGCAGCTGGAGCGAGTTGAGTCATGGCCGAAACGGAGCTGCGTAATTTCACCATCAATTTTGGACCGCAGCACCCGGCCGCGCACGGCGTTCTGCGCCTGGTGCTGGAGCTCGATGGCGAGGTGGTCGAGCGCGTCGATCCGCACATCGGACTGTTGCATCGCGGCACCGAGAAGCTGATCGAAGCCAAGACCTATCTGCAGGCAATCCCCTATTTCGACCGGCTCGACTATGTCGCGCCGATGAATCAGGAACATGCCTTCTGTCTCGCGGCCGAAAAGCTGCTGCGGCTCGAGGTGCCCAAGCGCGCGCAACTGATCCGCGTGCTTTATTGCGAGATCGGGCGGCTGTTGTCGCATCTTCTCAACGTGACCACGCAGGCCATGGACGTCGGCGCCCTCACGCCGCCGCTCTGGGGGTTCGAGGAACGCGAAAAGCTCATGACGTTCTATGAGCGGGCGTCCGGCAGCCGCATGCACGCCGCGTATTTCCGTGTCGGGGGCGTGCACCAGGACCTGCCGCCAAAGCTCGTCGACGACATCTGGGCGTTCTGCGATCCGTTCCTTAAGGTCTGCGATGATCTCGAAGACCTGCTGACCGGCAATCGTATCTTCAAGCAGCGCAACGTCGACATCGGCGTGGTCACGCTCGCCGACGCGTGGGCGTGGGGCTTTTCCGGCGTCATGGTGCGCGGATCGGGCGCCGCGTGGGATCTGCGCAAGGCGCAGCCCTACGAGTGTTACGCCGAGCTCGATTTCGACATTCCGATCGGCAAGAACGGCGACAATTACGATCGCTACTGCATCCGAATGGAGGAGATGCGCCAGTCCATCGTCATCATGAAGCAGTGCCTGGAGAAGCTGCGCTCGGAGGAAGGAAGGGGGCCGGTGACCGTCGACGACCACAAGATCGTCCCTCCCAAGCGCGCCGAGATGAAGCGCTCCATGGAAGCGCTCATTCAACATTTCAAGCTCTATACCGAAGGGTTCCACGTTCCGGCCGGCGAGGTCTACGCCGCGGTCGAGGCGCCCAAGGGCGAGTTCGGCGTCTATCTGGTCGCCGACGGCACCAACAAACCCTACAAGTGTCATATCCGGGCGCCCGGTTTCGCGCATCTCCAGGCGATGGATTTTCTCTGCAAGGGATACATGCTCGCCGACGTGTCGGCGATCCTCGGCTCGCTCGACATCGTGTTCGGGGAGGTGGATCGGTGAGATTGCTCGGTATGTCCGGTACCGCGGCTGCGGCCGCAATCGCCACCGCGGCCGGCGCTGCCGAGCAATCTTGCGATCGATACGCCGCACTTCAACGGCTGCCAGATCGCTTCCAGGAGATCGCGAGCGGTGACGTCGGCAAAGTGGAGTTTTTCGTTCTGACGGACGGGAGCTGTACCTGTGACAATACACCGGCGATCGATCGTACCCGGGGCAAGCCTGGGGCCCGGAACGTAAACTGGTCGTGCCATGTCGCGACTCCTGATGAGCGGAGGAGCGATTAAGTTATGGCCGTACGCCGCCTCGCCGAGCCCGCGCTGCAGCCCAAGAGCTTCGCCTTCACGGCCGAGAACCTCGATTGGGCCAAGGGCCAGATCGCCAGGTATCCGGAAGGCCGGCAGGCGTCGGCGATCATTCCGATCCTGTGGCGCGCGCAGGAGCAGGCCGGCGGCTGGCTGCCGCAGAAGGCGATCGAGCATGTCGCGGCCCTTCTCGGCATGCCGAAGATCCGCGCGCTCGAGGTCGCGACCTTCTACACCATGTTCAATCTGGAGCCGGTCGGACAATTCCATGTCCAGCTCTGCGGCACCACGCCCTGCGTGCTGCGCGGCGCCGACAAGCTGATCAAGCTCTGCCACGACAAGATCGGCGAGCAGTTTCACGTCACCGCGGACGGCAAGCTGTCGTGGGTCGAGGTCGAGTGTCTCGGCGCCTGCGTGAACGCGCCGGTCGCGCAGATCAATTTCGATTACTACGAGGATCTTACCCCCCAGAGCTTCACCACCTTGCTCGCCGATCTCGCGGGCGGCAACCAGGTCAAGCCCGGCCCGCAGGTCGATCGTCAGCTCTCCGCGCCCCTGGGCGGTCCGACCACGCTCACCGATCCCAATCTCTATGCGCGCCGCAGGCCGGGGCAGGGGCTGCAACCGGCGCTGCTCGACGCCGACGCCAAGACGCCGGGGACGGCCGCAAACCTGCGCGAAGCGCCGGTGCCGAAGCCTCCGGCCGCCGATTCATCCGCAAGCGGAAAGTCGTGATGCTCCAGGACAAGGACCGCATTTTCACCAATCTCTATGGTCTCCACGACTGGGGCCTTGAAGGCGCGCGCGCGCGCGGCGCCTGGGACGGCACCAAGGCGATGCTGGGGAAAGGCCGCGACTGGATCATCAACGAGGTGAAGGCCTCGGGGCTGCGCGGCCGCGGCGGAGCCGGCTTCCCGACCGGGCTCAAATGGTCGTTCATGCCCAAGCAGTCGGACGGCCGTCCGCACTATCTCGTGGTCAACGCCGACGAGTCCGAACCCGGCACCTGCAAGGATCGCGAGATCATGCGGCACGACCCGCATCTCCTGATCGAGGGCTGCCTGATCGCCGCGTTCTCCATGAATGCGAACCACTGCTACATCTATATCCGCGGCGAGTTCATCCGTGAGCGCGAACGTCTGCAGGCCGCGGTGGACCAGGCCTATGAGGCTCGTCTCATCGGCAAGGACAACATTCACGGTTTTCCGTTCGACCTCGTGGTCCATCACGGCGCCGGCGCCTATATCTGCGGCGAGGAGACCGCGCTGCTCGAAAGCCTCGAAGGCAAAAAGGGCCAGCCGCGTCTGAAGCCGCCGTTCCCGGCCAATGTCGGCCTCTACGGCTGTCCGAGCACCGTCAACAACGTCGAGTCGATCGCGGTCGTGCCGGACATCCTGCGGCGCGGCGCGGCCTGGTTCGCCGGCATCGGACGGCCCAACAATACCGGCACCAAGCTGTTCTGCATCTCCGGCCACGTGCAGAAGCCTTGCACCGTCGAGGAAGCAATGGGGATCCCGTTGCGCGAACTGGTCGATACCCATGCCGGCGGCGTTCTCGGCGGCTGGGACAACCTGCTCGCCGTCATTCCCGGCGGGTCCTCGATGCCGCTGATCCCGGCCAACGAATGCGATCATCTGCTAATGGATTTCGACGGCTGTCGCGAGCACAAATCCGCGCTCGGCACCGCGGCCGTGATCGTCATGGACAGGTCGACCGACATCGTCCGTGCCATGGCCCGCATCTCGTATTTCTACAAGCACGAAAGCTGCGGCCAGTGCACGCCTTGCCGGGAAGGCATGGGCTGGATGTGGCGGGTGCTCACCCGCATGGCGGAAGGCCGCGCGCACAAGCGCGAAATCGACATGCTGATGGAAGTCACCACGCAGATCGAAGGCCACACCATCTGCGCCTTCGGCGACGGCGCCGCCTGGCCGGTGCAAGGCCTCCTGCGCCACTTCCGGCCCGAGATCGAGCGGCGTATCGACGAGTATGCGGCGAACCCGCACCCGGATCCGGTGCGGATTGCGGCGGAGTGATGCGATGAATATCCATCAGCAGAAGCACCGGCTTCAGGTCACCGACAGCGACCTTTCGGGCTCGGTCTACGACGATGTGAATCTGTCCGGCAGCAGCTACGAGAACGTCAACATGTCCGGCGGCACGTATCACAACGTCAACCTGTCCGGCTGCACGTTCAATGACCTCAACATGTCAGGCTGGCGCGTGCACCACGTGGATCTCTCGGGCTTGAAGATCGACAGGGCGAACCTCGCTGGAGCGTCGATCGTCAACAGCCGGCTCGACGGCATGACCATCGACGGAATCGAGGTGACCGAGCTCATGGCCGCGTGGAAGGCGAAGAACGCGGCATGACATGGCAGAACAGGAACGAGCAATGATGCTCTCCGATCGGCTTTGGCGCACGCTGGCGTGCTTGGTGCGGCTCGATATGGCTGCAGGCATCGTCCTCGCCGTCGGGTTGCTTCTATGGCTGCAGTGGAAATGACATGACCAAGCTTATCGTCGACGGCAAGGAAATCGACGTCCCGCCGGCCTACACGCTGCTGCAGGCGTGTGAGGCCGCGGGGGTGGAAATCCCGCGCTTCTGCTTCCACGAGCGGCTCTCGATCGCGGGCAATTGCCGCATGTGCCTGGTCGAGCTCAAGGGCTCGCCCAAGCCCGTGGCGTCATGCGCCTGGGGGGTGCGCGACTGCCGGCCCGGTCCCAATGGCGAGCCTCCCGAGGTGAACACCAAGACGCCGATGGTGCGCAAGGCGCGCGAAGGCGTCATGGAGTTCCTGCTGATCAATCACCCGCTCGATTGCCCGATCTGCGACCAGGGCGGGGAATGCGACCTGCAGGACCAGGCGATGGCCTACGGCGTGGACTCCAGCCGCTTCGCGGAGAACAAGCGCGCGGTTGAGGACAAGTACGTCGGGCTGCTGGTCAAGACCATCATGAATCGCTGCATTCATTGCACGCGGTGCGTTCGATTCATGACCGAGGTCGCCGGCGTACCGGAGCTCGGCGCCATCGGACGCGGCGAGGACACGGAGATCACGACCTACCTCGAGCAGGCGATGACGTCCGAACTGCAGGGCAACGTGGTCGATCTTTGTCCGGTCGGCGCCCTGACCTCCAAGCCCTACTCCTTCGCCGCGCGGCCGTGGGAACTGGACAAGACCGAGTCGATCGACGTCATGGACGCCGTCGGTTCGGCCATTCGCATCGATACGCGGGGACGCGAGGTCATGCGCATCCTTCCGCGCGTGAACGACGACGTGAACGAGGAGTGGATTTCCGACAAGACCCGCCACGTCGTCGACGGCCTGCGCACCCAGCGTCTCGACCAGCCCTACGTTCGCGAGGACGGGCGGCTCTATCCGGCTTCGTGGCGGGATGCATTCGACGCCATCGCCGCAAAGGTCAATGGCGCCGACCCGAGGCGGATCGGCGCCATCGTCGGCGACCTCGCGGCGGTCGAGGAGATATTCGCGCTCAAGGATCTGATGACTCGGCTCGGGGTCGCCAATACTGACTGTCGGCAGGATGGCGCCGCGCTCGATCCCAAATGGGGGAGGGCGAGCTACCTCTTCAACGCGACCATTGCCGGCATCGAGAAGGCCGACGCATTGCTGATCGTCGGATCAAACCCGCGGCGCGAGGCCGCCGTACTCAATGGGCGTATCCGCAAGCGCTGGCGAGCCGGCGCGATTCCAATCGGCATGATCGGCGAGCGGGCCGATCTCACCTATCCCTACGAATACCTCGGCGCCGGGCCGCAGACGCTGGCGGATGTCGCGAGCGGGACGCACGAGTTCGGCAAGGTGCTGAAGCAAGCCCAGCATCCGCTGGTGATCGTCGGCATGGGCGCGCTGGCCCGACCGGACGGCGCTGCCGTCGCCTCGCTCGCCGCACGCGCCGCGCAGGGCGCGGGCACGGCCGGCTGGAACGGCTATTCGGTCTTGCACACGGCGGCGTCACGCGTCGGTGCGCTCGAGGTCGGCTTCGTGCCCGCTACCGGCGGGCGCACGGCGCAGGAGATGGCGGCGGCCGGCGCGCTCGACGTGGTGTTCCTGCTGGGGGCGGATGAGATGGAAATCGCGCCCGGCGCCTTCGTGGTGTATGTCGGGGCGCACGGCGATCGCGGCGCGCACCGCGCCGATGTCATCCTTCCGGGCGCGGCCTATCCGGAAAAGTCCGGCATCTACGTCAACACCGAAGGCCGCGTCCAGATGGCCGGCCGTGCGTCGTTCCCGCCGGGCGAGGCGCGCGAAGACTGGGCGATCCTGCGCGCGCTTTCGGATGTGCTGGGGCGAAAGCTTCCCTACGACTCGCTTCCTCAGTTGCGCCAGGCGCTGTTCAAGGCGCACCCTCATCTGCAGCGCGCCGATCAGATTGCGCCGGGCGATGCCGCGGATGTCACTGCGCTCGCGGCGCGCGGCGGCAGCCCGGACAAGGCCGTGTTCGGCGCGGCCGTCGACGATTTCTATCTCACCAATCCGATCGCGCGGGCGTCCGTCATCATGGCGGAATGCTCAGTGCTCGCCGAGGGCCACACCGCCCTCACCGCGGCGGAGTAGCGGAGATGGCCGAATTGTGGACGGACTATATCTGGCCGCTGCTCATCATCGTCGCGGAGAGCGTGCTCTTGCTCGTCCTGCTCCTGATCGTCACCGCTTATGTGCTCTACGCCGACCGCAAGATCTGGGCGGCGGTGCAGATCAGGCGCGGCCCCAACGTGGTCGGTCCCTGGGGCCTGCTGCAATCGTTCGCCGATCTGCTCAAATTCATCGTCAAGGAACCGATCATACCCGCCGGCGCCAACAAGGGCGTATTCCTGCTGGCTCCCCTCGTCACCGCCGTACTCGCGCTCTCCGCCTGGGCAGTGATCCCGGTGAACGCCGAATGGGTGATCGCCGACCTCAATATCGGCGTTCTCTACATTTTCGCGATCTCCTCCCTGATGGTCTACGGCGTGATCATGGCGGGGTGGTCGTCAAACTCGAAGTATCCCTTCCTCTCGTCGCTGCGCTCGGCGGCGCAGATGGTTTCCTACGAGGTCTCCATCGGCTTCGTCATCATCACCGTCCTGCTATGTGCGGGATCGCTCAATCTGTCCGCGATCGTCGACGCGCAGGACGGCAACTGGGGAATGTTGAATTGGTATTGGCTGCCGCTGTTCCCGATGTTCGTGATCTTCTTCATCTCGGCACTCGCGGAAACCAACCGGCCGCCCTTCGACCTGGTGGAGGCGGAATCCGAGCTGGTCGCGGGCTACGCGGTGGAATATTCGGCGACGCCGTTCCTGCTGTTCTTCCTCGGCGAATACATCGCCATTCTCACGATGTGCGCGATGGCGACCATCCTGTTTCTCGGCGGCTGGCTGCCGCCGTTCCCGGTCGCGCCATTCATCTGGGTCCCGGGATTGATCTGGTTCGCGCTCAAGTGCCTGTTCATGTTCTTCATGTTCGCCATGGTGAAGGCCATCGTTCCGCGCTACCGCTACGACCAGCTCATGCGGCTGGGTTGGAAGGTGTTCCTGCCGCTTTCGCTCGCCATGGTCGCGATCGTCGCGGGCGTCTTGCAATATTGGGCACTGGTGCAGAGATGACGGGAGGGCGGCATGATCGATTTGTCGCTTGCCGGCCTCCTGGGAGCGGTCCTGGGCACTGTGGCGGCCGCGGTGGCCTACGGGCCCCTCATGGCATTCGCCGAGCGCAGCTTCTGGCCGCGCGATCCCTCCGCGAGCGCGGAGGAGCGCAACGCACTGGAACGGGAAATTCCCTTGCTGCGCCGGGCGGTGCTCGCGGTCGACATCATTGTCCTGGCCGGCCTCGGCTACTGGCTCGGCCAGATGATCGGGGGCTGATCGAGATGCGGCGGCAGCATGTGCTGCCCGAAAGGATTGCGCCATGAGGCTGGACCGGGCCGCCCGCTCGCTTTTTCTGGAGGAGTTCGTATCCGGCTTCCTGCTCGCCATGCGTTACTTCTTCAAGCCGAAGCCCACGCTCAACTATCCGTTCGAGAAGGGGCCGATTTCGCCGCGCTTTCGCGGCGAGCACGCATTGCGCCGCTATCCCAACGGCGAGGAACGCTGCATCGCCTGTAAACTCTGCGAGGCGATCTGCCCGGCGCAAGCCATCACGATCGAGGCCGGACCGCGCCGCAACGACGGCACCCGCCGCACCACGCGCTACGACATCGATATGGTCAAATGCATCTACTGCGGCCTTTGCCAGGAGGCCTGCCCGGTGGACGCCATCGTCGAAGGCCCGAACTTCGAGTTCGCCACCGAGACGCGCGAGGAGCTCTACTTCGACAAGGAGCGCCTGCTTGCGAACGGCGACCGCTGGGAGCGCGAGATCGCCAAGAACATCGCGCTCGATGCGCCGTATCGGTGACGGACATGAGACACGACAACAGCCAATCGCTTCACGCTGAAGACCGCCCGCCGCTCTCGGGCGGCTTCGACCTGCATTGCGCGTCGTGCGGGGTGGCGGGCCTGTTCGCGGGGACATCCGCATGATCCTCCCCGCGGTCTTCTTCTACCTTTTCGCCGGCGTATGCATTGCCGCGGCGTTCATGGTGATCGCCTCGAAGAACCCCGTGCATTCGGTGCTGTTCCTGATTCTCGCGTTCGTCAACGCCGCCGGGTTGTTCATCCTCATGGGCGCCGAGTTCCTGGCGATGATCCTGGTCATCGTCTATGTCGGCGCGGTCCTGGTGCTGTTCCTGTTCGTGGTGATGATGCTCGACGTCGATTTCGCCGAATTGCGCCAGGGCTTTCTGCAATACCTGCCGATCGGTGCGTTTCTCGGCATCATGGTGCTCACGGAGCTGGTGCTGGTGGTGGGCACCTGGGTCATCGGCCCGGACGTGGAACATGCGATCACGTCGCCGATCCCGCCGATCGCCAGAATGCTCAATGCCGAGGCGCTCGGGCGTGTGTTGTACACGCAGTACGTCTATTTCTTCCAGGCCGCGGGCGTCGTGCTGCTGGTCGCGATGATCGGCGCAATCGTGTTGACGCTGCGCCACAAGCCTAACGTCAGGCGGCAGAACATTGCCGAACAGGTCGCGCGCACCAAGGCGACGGCGATCGACATCGTCAAGGTGCGGCCCGGCCAGGGCCTGTAGGAAGCTCGCAGGGGAACGATATGACCATCGGCCTCGGCCATTACCTCACGGTGGCTGCCATCCTGTTCACGATCGGTATCTTCGGGATCTTCATCAACCGGAAGAACGTCATCATCATTCTGATGTCGATCGAGCTGATCCTGCTGGCGGTCAACATCAATCTCGTCGCTTTCTCGACCTTTCTCGGTGACCTGGTGGGCCAGGTGTTCGCGCTGCTGGTGCTGACCGTGGCGGCCGCCGAGGCCGCCATCGGCCTCGCTATTCTGGTCGCCTACTACCGCAATCGCGGCTCGATCGCGGTCGAGGACATCAACCTGATGAAGGGCTGAGAGAGGCATGTATCACGCGATCGTCTTCCTGCCGCTGCTCGGCGCGATCATCGCGACGCTCATTACGCTCGCCGGGGCGCGTGCACGCTTTCCCGGCGGAGCGCCGGACGTCGCCGGCGCCGAGGGCCACGGGCATGCGCCGGTGGACGAGAGCCATGCGCGCGCCGCTCCGGCGCCGCACGGGCCGCATGCGGTTCTCGATGCATCCCACGGCGAGCCGGAAGCGCCGCAGCCGCCGGCCGCGGGCTCGCGCGCCGCCGAGCTAGTGACCACGGTGTTTCTGTTCGCCTCGATGGTGCTGTCGTGGTTTGCGTTCGTCGACGTCGGTTTCGGCCATCACGACAGCCACGGGGCGATCTTTTCCTGGATGACGTCGGGCGATCTCAAGGTCGATTGGGCGCTGCGCATCGACACGCTCACCGTCGTCATGCTGGTGGTCGTCACCACCATTTCCTCCTTCGTCCACCTGTATTCCATCGGCTACATGGCGGACGACCCGTTCCGGCCGCGCTTCTTCGCGTATCTGTCATTGTTCACCTTCGCCATGCTGATGCTGGTGACGGCGGACAATCTCGTGCAACTGTTCTTCGGCTGGGAAGGCGTCGGCCTGATGAGCTATCTGCTCATCGGCTTCTGGTACCAGAAGCCGGAGGCGAATGCCGCCGCCATCAAGGCCTTCGTCGTCAATCGCATCGGCGATTTCGGCTTTTCGCTCGGCATTTTCGCAGTGTTCCTGATGACGGGCGCGGTCGACTTCGACACCGTTTTCGCACAGGCACCCGCGCTCACCGGCAAGACCATTCACTTCCTGTCCTGGGACGTGGACGCGCTCACGCTGATCTGTCTGCTCCTGTTCATGGGGGCGATGGGAAAATCAGCGCAGTTCCTGCTGCACACCTGGCTTCCCGACGCCATGGAAGGGCCGACTCCGGTCTCGGCGCTGATTCACGCCGCCACCATGGTGACGGCGGGCGTGTTCATGGTGGCGCGGCTCTCGCCGCTGTTCGAGCTGGCGCCGAACGCGCAGACCTTCGTCACTTTCATCGGCGCGACCACCGCGTTCTTCGCCGCCACCATTGGCCTCGTGCAGAACGACATCAAGCGCATCATCGCCTACTCGACCTGCTCTCAGCTCGGCTACATGTTCGTCGCCATGGGCACCGGCGCGTATTCGGTCGGGATGTTCCACCTGTTCACGCATGCCTTCTTCAAGGCATTGCTGTTCCTCGGTTCGGGCTCGGTGATCCTGGCGATGCACCACGAGCAGGACATCCGGCACATGGGCGGCCTGAAGGACAAGATCCCGTTCACCTATTGGACGATGGTGATCGGCACCCTCGCGCTCACCGGTTTCCCGCTCACCGCCGGCTACTTCTCCAAGGATGCCATCATCGAAGCCGCCTATGTGAGCACCAACCCGATGGCGCTCTATGCCTTCGGGATGACCGTCATCGCGGCCGCGCTCACCGCGTTCTATTCCTGGCGATTGATCTTCCTGACGTTCCACGGCAGCCCGCACGACCGTCATCACTATGAGGAGGCGCGCGAGAGCCCGATGGTGATGCTGATACCGCTCGGCTTCCTCGCGGTTGGCGCGATCTTCGCGGGCTATCCGTTCAAGGAGCTGTTCGTCGGCCACGGAGTCGCGGAGTTCTTCCGCGATTCGCTCAAATTCGGGCCGAACAATCACATCCTCGAAGACATGCACCACATTCCGTACCTGGCGAGCATCGCCCCGACGGTGATGATGGCGATCGGCTTCGTCATCGCATGGGAATTCTACATCCGTCGACCGGAACTGCCGGTGGAGCTCGCGCGCCAGCAGGAGCCGCTCTACAAGTTCCTGCTCAACAAGTGGTACTTCGACGAGCTGTACGACTTTCTGGTGGTTCGCCCCACGCTCTGGCTGGGCCGGATGCTGTGGAAATACGGTGACGGCTGGATGATCGACGGTCTGGGACCGGACGGCGTCTCAGCGCGTGTCCTCGACGTGACGCGCGGGGTGGTGCGGCTGCAGACCGGCTATCTCTATCATTATGCCTTTGCCATGCTGATCGGCGTCGCCGCCCTCATCACTTGGTTCATGTTCGGCGGACGGGTGGGCTGACCATGAGCTGGCCCATCCTCTCCGTCACCACCTTCCTGCCGCTCGTCGGCGCGCTGTTCATCATGATGCTGCGCAGTGACGGTGAAGCGGAAAAGCGCAACGCGCGCTGGGTTGCGCTCTGGACGACGCTGATCACGTTCGCGATCTCGCTGATCATGATCTACCGGTTCGACCCGAGCTCGCCGGAGTTTCAGTTCGTGGAGAGGCGGCCGTGGCTCGCCGGCAACATCACCTACTACATGGGTGTCGACGGAATCTCACTGCCGTTCGTCGTGCTCACGACCGCGCTGATGCCCGTCTGCATCATCGCGAGCTGGTTGCCGATCCAGCAGCGCGTCAAGGAATACATGATCGCGTTCCTGGTGCTCGAGACCCTCATGATCGGCACCTTCTCGGCGCTCGATCTCGTGGTGTTCTACCTGTTCTTCGAGGGCGGCCTCATTCCGATGTTCCTGATCATCGGGATCTGGGGCGGCCCGCGCCGCGTCTATGCCAGCTTCAAGTTCTTTCTCTACACGCTGCTCGGCTCGGTGCTGATGCTGCTCGCCATCATGGCGATGTACTGGGATGCCGGCACGACCGAAATTCCCGCGCTTCTGCGCCACGGTTTTCCGCGGGGCCTGCAGACCTGGGCATGGCTGGCGTTCTTCGCTTCATTTGCCGTGAAGCTCCCGATGTGGCCGGTCCATACGTGGCTTCCGGACGCTCACGTCGAGGCGCCGACCGCCGGGTCGGTGATCCTCGCGGCCATCCTATTGAAGATGGGCGGCTACGGGTTCTTGCGCTTTTCGCTACCGATGTTCCCGGCGGCCTCGCATGACCTCGCCCCGATCGTCTTCGCGCTCTCCGTCGTCGCCGTGATCTACACCTCGCTGGTAGCGCTCGTGCAGGAGGACATGAAGAAGCTCATTGCCTATTCTTCCGTCGCGCATATGGGCTTCGTCACCATGGGCATCTTCGCCGCGACCGCGCAGGGGGTGGCGGGCGGCATCTTCCAGATGATCTCCCACGGCATCGTGTCGGCGGCACTGTTTCTGTGCGTGGGCGTGGTTTACGACCGCATGCATACCCGCGAAATCGCGGCCTACGGCGGGCTGGTCAACCGCATGCCGCTCTATGCCGCGGCGTTCCTGGTGTTCACGCTCGCCAATGTGGGACTGCCGGGCACTTCGGGCTTCGTCGGCGAGTTCCTCGCGCTCATTGGCACCTTCAGGGTGAATACCTGGGTGGCCACGCTGGCGACCATCGGCACCATCCTGTCGGCCGCCTACGCGTTGTGGCTGTACCGCAAGGTCGTCCTGGGCGCGCTGACCAAGCCGAGCCTGGCATTGATCAAGGACCTCAACTATCGCGAGATGATCACGCTGGGTCCGTTGGTCATTCTGACCATCCTGCTCGGCATCTACCCGAAGCCGGTACTCGACTTCTCCGCGGCTTCGGTGACGCAACTGCTCGAGAACTACGAGCGCGCGCTCGGCGCGGCGAAAGCCGCCGCCTTGCTGGCGCATTGACCAGAGGCGAGATCCGTCGATGCCCGAAACGCTCGAAATTCCCGCCCTGCTGCCGGCTCTGCCGGAAATCGTGCTCGCCCTCGGCGCCATGGCGCTGCTGATGGTCGGAGCATTCCGTGGCGAGCAGGCGACCAGGAGCATCGACGGTGCGGCGATCCTGCTGCTGATCTTCACCGGCGCCGTCATCGTCTGGCTGCCGGCGGGCAGGCTCGTCACCTTTGGCGACAGCTTTGTCGTCGACAACTTCGCCCGTTTCCTCAAGCTGCTGGCATTGACCGGATCGGCGGCCGCGATCCTGATGTCCACCGACTATCTCGCGGCCCAGAAGCAGCAGAGGTTCGAATATTCGATCCTGATCCTGCTCGCCACCACCGGGATGATGATGCTCATCTCGGCGGCTGATCTGATCGCGCTCTATCTCGGGCTCGAACTGATGAGCCTCGCGCTTTACGTGGTCGCCGCCATCGATCGCGATTCCGTGCGGTCGACCGAGGCGGGCCTCAAGTATTTCGTCCTCGGCGCCTTGTCCTCGGGCATGCTGCTTTACGGCGCGTCGCTGGTCTACGGCTTCACCGGCACCGTGAACTTTGCCGGTATCGCCAAGGCGGCGACCCAGGGCGGTGCAAGCTCCGGACATCTGGGACTCGTGTTCGGGCTCGTCTTCCTGTTCGCGGGCTTCTGCTTCAAGGTCTCGGTGGTGCCGTTCCATATGTGGACGCCCGACGTGTACGAGGGCGCCCCGACCCCTATCACCGCCTTCTTCGCCGCCGCGCCGAAGGTCGCCGGCATGGCCATGTTCGTGCGCACCACCATCGTGGCGTTCCCCGGCGTGGTGACCCAATGGCAGCAGATCGTCGTGTTCGTCGCTCTTGCGTCGATGGTGCTCGGCGCTTTCGCGGCCATCGGCCAACGCAACATCAAGCGGCTGATGGCATATTCCTCCATCGGACACATGGGCTTTGCGCTGGTGGGGTTAGCCGCCGGGACCCAGGAGGGGGTGCAGGGCGTGCTGATCTACATGGCGATCTACGTCGCCATGACGCTCGGAACCTTCGCATGCATCCTGTCGATGCGCCGCGACGGACAGATGGTCGAGAACATCAGCGATCTTTCCGGGCTCGCCCGCACCAAGCCGGCGATGGCCTTCTTCCTGGCCATGCTGTTGTTTTCGCTCGCCGGCATTCCGCCGCTCGCGGGCTTTTTCGCGAAGTTCTACGTCTTCCTGGCCGCGATCAAGGCCGGGCTGTTCGCACTCGCGGTGATCGCCGTCGTTACCAGCGTCGTGGGTGCCTATTACTATCTGACCATCGTGAAGATCATGTACTTCGAGGAACCGGCCAAACCGTTCGAGCCCATCCCGATCGAACTCAAGGCCGTGCTGGCGGTCACCGGCCTGTTCAATCTCCTGTTCTTCGTCTATCCAGGCCCGCTGGTCGATGCGGCCAACGCGGCGGCGAAGTCGTTGTTCTGAATGCAGCCTGATTCTGAATGAAATTGGACGCCAGGGCGAGCGCGGCAGGCGTGCGGCTTGTTGCGCACGACGTGCTCGGCTCGACCAACGCCGAAGCCTTGAGCCTTGCACGTCAAGGCGAGACCGGTCCGCTCTGGGTGGTCGCCGATCGGCAGAGCGCCGGTCGCGGCCGGCGCGGCCGGACCTGGATATCGCAGCCCGGCAATCTCTACGCGAGCCTTTTGCTTACGGCATCAGCACCGCCGGAGCACTGGCCGGAGCTTTCGTTTGTCGCGGCGCTCGCGGCCCACGACGCGGTGGCGGAGGCTGCTCCCGACCTCAAGTCGCGGCTGGCGATCAAATGGCCGAACGATCTGGTGCTGACCGGGGCCAAGTTCGCAGGCATCCTGATCGAAGGTGAGAACAGCGCGGTCGTGGTCGGCATCGGCATCAATTGTGCGAGCCATCCCGCCGGCATGGAGTATCCCGCGACCGATCTGGTCGCCGCCGGTGCGGCGGTTTCGCCTGCCGCCCTGTTCGGTGCATTATCGGTCAAGATGATCGGACGCGTCGCGCAATGGAACGGCGGGGAGGGCTTCTCGACCATCCGCACGGATTGGCTCGCGCGCGCGGCCGGGTTGGGTGACGACGTCCGCGTACGTCTTGCCGATCGCGAGCTGATCGGGCGCTTCGAGGCGATCGACCAGGCCGGCAGCCTGGTGCTGCGCTTGCCCGACGGCAAGACCACGACGGTCGCGGCCGCCGACGTGTTCATGTTGCCGGCGCCGACCTCCGGCAAGGCGAGTTGATCGGAATCCATGATGGCGCGCGCATCCGACGAACTTGTTTTTGCGCCGCTCGGCGGGGTCGGCGAGATCGGCATGAATCTCGCGATCTATGGTTTCGGTGAGGAGCATCGGCGCCAGTGGATCGCGGTCGATTTCGGCGTTGCCTTCGCCGACGACGCGCTGCCTGGCGTCGACCTCATCCTGCCGGACATCAGCTATCTGGTGGAGCAGCGCCGCAACATCCTCGGCCTGGTGCTCACCCATGCGCATGAGGATCATTTTGGCGCGGTGATCGATCTCTGGCCGCGGCTCAAAATCCCGATCTATGCGACGCCGTTTACCGCCGCGCTGCTGCAGGCCAAGCGCGAGAGCGAACCCGGTGCGCCTGAAATCCCGGTGAACATCGTGCCGCTGGGCGGCCGCTTCACGCTCGGCCCGTTCGACATCGAACTCGTATCGATGGCGCATTCGATTCCGGAATCGAACGGGCTGATCATCCGCACCCCGCTCGGGCCCGTCCTGCATACCGGCGATTGGAAGATCGATCCGACCCCGGTTATCGGCCCGCCGACCGACGAGGCGAAGCTGCGCGCACTGGGCGATGAGGGCTGTCTTGCGCTGATCGGAGACTCCACCAACGCCGTGCGCGAGGGCCGCTCCCCCTCCGAAACCGACGTGGCAAAGTGCCTTGCCGAGTTGATCCGGACCGCGCCCGCGCGGGTCGCGGTCACCACCTTCGCGTCCAACGTGGCGCGGCTGCGCGTGGTAGCGGAAGCCGCCGCCGCTTGCGACCGCGAGGTCGTTCTGGTGGGGCGCGCCATGGAGCGCATCTCCCAAGTGGCGCGCGAAACCGGCTATCTCGACGGCATCCGGGACTTTCGCTCGGTCGATATCTACGGCCACTTGCCCCCGGACAAAGTGCTCGCACTCTGCACCGGCAGCCAGGGCGAGCCGCGCGCGGCGCTTTCGCGCATCGCCCAGGACGATCACCCCGAGGTCGCGTTCTCGCGCGGCGATCGTGTGATCTTTTCCTCGCGTGCCATTCCCGGTAACGAGAAGGCGGTGATGCGCGTGATCAACGGCCTGGTGTCGCAGGGCATCGAGGTGATCACCGATCGCACCCATCTCGTCCATGTCTCGGGCCATCCGCGGATGGACGAACTCAGGGACATGATCGGCTGGGTGCGGCCGCAAATCCTCCTCCCGGTCCACGGCGAACCCTTGCACATGGCGGAACATGCCGCGCTCGCGCGCCGAGCGGGTGTTGGCCAAGTCGTCCAGTGCCGCGACGGAGAGCTGCTGCGGCTGGCGCCCGGCGGCCCCCGGAAGATCGACGAGATACCCGCCGGACGGCTCTACAAAGATGGTTCGCTCCTGGTCAGGGCGGACGAGCGAACGGTCGCCGACCGCCGCCGGCTCGGATTTGCCGGGGTGGTTTCCATCGCGCTCGCGCTCAGCGACCGTGGCGAGCTGATCGGCGATCCGCAGGTGACGCTCACCGGCATTCCCGAAGCCGACGCGCTCGGGCACAGGATCGAGGACATCGCCTATGACGCGGCGATGGGGGCGTTCGGGTCGATGCCGCGTCAGCGCCGGCGCGATCCGGAAGCCGTAGGCGAGGCGGTGCGGCGCGCGATCCGCGCTGCCCTCAGCGCGACCTGGAACAAGAAGCCCACATGCCATGTCCACGTACTCGAGGTGTAAGCGTGCTCGAGGTCTAAACATGCTCGACGCGTAATGTTGCCGTCCGCAAAGGGCGGTTGAAGGGAGGAAGCCGTGATCAGAACATCGTGCTATCTCGCGACCGCGCTGCTGGCTTACGCGTCTCAAGCGTTCGCGCAGGAGTTTCCAACACGGTTCGTCACGATCGTGGCGCCGTTCCAGGCGGGCGGCCCTTCCGACACGGTCGCGCGGCTCGTCGCCGTGCCGATGTCCAAGGCACTGGGACAGCAAGTCGTGGTCGAGAACGTGACCGGCGCGGGCGGGACGCTGGGCTCGGGACGCGTGGCGAAGGCCGCGCCTGACGGCTATACGCTCGGCATCTCGGGTTCCGGCACGCATGCCGCGGTGGAGCAGCTTTACGCCAATCCGCCTTATCGCGCGCTCGATTTCGAGTCGGTGGGCCTCGTCAATACGACGCCGGTCGTGATCGTGGGCAAGAAAGATTTTCCCCCCAATACATTACAGGAGCTGGTCGCCTACCTGCGCGCCAACGAGAAGACCGTGACCGAAGCGGATGCCGGCGTGGGCTCGGTGTCGCATCTCGCCTGCTCGGTGTTCCATTCGCTGATCGGCATCAAGCCGACCGTGGTGTCGTATCGCGGCACGCCGCAGGCGACCCAGGACGTGCTGGCGGGCAACGTGGATTTCCTGTGCAACCAGATCGTCAACATCGTCGAGCACGCGAAAGCCGGATCGCTCAAGGCCTACGCCGTCACGGGCGAGACGCGCTCCGCCATGCTGCCGAATGTTCCTACCACCACCGAGGCGGGACTGCCGGACTTCAAGCTCACGGTCTGGTATGGCCTCTCCGCACCCAAGGGCACCCCGGCGCCGATCGTGGCGAAGCTCAACCAGGCGCTGTCGGTGGCCATGGACGATCCGATCGTGGTCAAGCGGTTTGCCGATCTCGGATACGACGTCGCCCCGCCGCAACAGCGGTCACCAGCCGCGTTCGAGGAGTTCATGCGCAAGGAGGTGGATCTCTGGGCGCGGGTGCTCGGCTCGATGAAGCCTGCGAACAGCCCATGATCTGGCAGCCGGAGCGCGAGATCGAGATCATCGCGGGCACGCCGCCCGGTGGCGGTCTCGACCGCTCGGCGCGGGCGCTGGTCAAGGCGATCACCGCCACCGGACTCCTCGATGTCCCGGTGCGGGTCGTCAATGTGGGTGGGGAGGGCGGGCGCAAGGCATGGCGCCACGTCGAGCAGCACGCCCGCGACGGCCATGTGATCGGGATCAGCTCGCCCAACATGACCGCCGACTACCTGATCGGCGTGACCAAATCGGACCCGGGACGGTTTGCACCACTGGCGATCCTGTACAGCGAATACATCGCGTTTGTTGTTCGCGCCGACTCGACCATCCGCGGCAGCGCCGACCTGACCGAAGGCCTGGCGAAGAACACCGTCACGATCGCGCTCTCCACGTCGCTCGGCAATTCCAATCACGTCGCGGTAGCGAAGGTGATCCGCCACGCCGGCGGCGACACGCGCGCGGTGAAAGTCCGCGTGTTCGATACCGCCCTCGACGCGGTCGCGGACGTGGTTGCCGGCCATTCCGTTGTCGGTGCGATCACGGCGGCGAGCGCCGTGCCCGAACTCAAGGCCAACCGGCTTCGCGCCATCGCCATTTCCTCACCGACGCGCCTGCCCGGACCCTATGAGGCGGCGCCGACCTGGATCGAACAGTCGGTCGATTGCGTCGTCGGGTCGTGGCGCGGCGCGAGCGGTCCGCCGGAACTCGGGGTCGCCGAGATCGCGTTCTGGCAAGCCATGCTCGCGGCGGCGACCCAAAGCAAGGAATGGAGGTCTGATCTCGAGCGTCATTTCTGGACCGAGATGTATCTCGACGGCGCCGAGTTGCAGCAATATCTCAAGCGCGAGCGCTCCGAGATGAAGACCGTTCTCAGCGAACTCGGCCTTCTCGGTGGCGGCGGCTGAGCGAGGTGGCTATGGATGTATTTGCAATCGGTGCCGCAGGAGACGGGTCATGATCGGACGGCTCAACCATGTTGCAATCGCGGTGCGCGACATCGGCAAGGCCGCGAACGTCTACCGCCAGACGCTGGGCGCGCAGGTCTCCGAGCCGGTGCCGCAACCCGACCACGGCGTGACCACGGTTTTCATCACGCTTCCGAATACCAAGATCGAGCTGCTCGAGCCGCTCGGACAGGAGTCGCCGATCGCGAAGTTTCTCGACCGCAATCCGGACGGCGGCATTCACCACGTCTGTTACGAGGTCGACGACATCCTGGCGGCGCGGGACAAGCTCAAGGCGCAGGGCGCGCGCGTGCTTGGCGACGGGAATGCGAAGATCGGCGCCCACGGCAAGCCGGTGCTGTTCCTGCACCCGAAGGATTTTTGCGGCACGCTGGTCGAGATCGAGCAGGCGTGATTTGTTTGGCGACAGGCCCTGCCGTGCCGCGGGGCCAGCGGCGCGCCCGCAGCGAGCGGCGGACGTTCGACGCCGGCACCGTGCCTGAATTTGGCGCGGTGGATTTGCAGTTTCTCATCAGCGTTGCGTCGGGACACCAGCACTGATGTCGCTGCCGACCTCGATCGCGATCTATTTCATCATCTGGTGGATGGTTCTGTTCGTCGTTCTGCCATGGGGCGTGCGCAGCCAGCATGAAGACGGCGCGATCGCGCCGGGCAGCGACCCCGGCGCGCCCGTGATCCCACATCTCTGGCGCAAACTGGTTTGGACCACGATCGTTGCGGGCCTCGTCTTTGCGCTCTGGCACGTCGTTTATACCTACCGGCTGATTACGCTCGACGATCTCGCCGCCTTGCTCGGCGTCGTGCCGCGCTAGTTGACGGCTGATGATCGTTGGTGCCGGGACACGATTGCGCCGATGCCGGAGCGGAATCGATTCAGACCAAGGGTGATGTCGCCCCAGGTGCTTGCCCGGGGGCATCGTCTACCCCGAAACGTCCGCCGACGTTTTTGGGATCACTCAATACTGGTGCGGGCGTCGACGCGAATCACGGCCATAGCCTTGCACCGCACCGGTGTAGTTCAGATTGGGCACGCAAGAACCTCCGATCCCCACGATGTCCGCCCGGCACTGCGCGTAGGTATAGAATCCGCAATTGGTGCCGCCGAGGACGTCGCGGGCGCACCAGGCGCCGTCGGCGTGCGCGGGGATGCTGGTCAGGGAAGCCGCAGCCAGCGCGGCACCGGCGAGAATGATCGTTCGCATCAAAAGTCTCCTGGGCAAGAGGACCATCCGCCAAGCGTATTGTAACGGTCTTGCGTCCGATGTGATCGCGAACACACCTGTGCGATCCATTCGGGGGGATGCGCGAGAACCGTGCGGGTGGCTGGCCCCAAAAAAAACGAGCAGGGCCGAGGCCCTGCTCCCGAGACGTACATGGATGAAGTGAAATTTTTGTTTTCGAGCGAGACGGCTGCGGCTTTGCGCCGACTTATCCTCCCAAGACTTGGACCGCGTGGCCGACGGCGCCGGAGATTGCTTAGCGCTTCGACCTCACGCGATTCAACGCTAGCCGATCTCGTTTGACTTGTCACGAGAAGTAATGGTGCGAGGAAATTCTTAATATCGACTTTATTTTGTTTGCAGTGCACCATAAAGCCGGGCAATACTCACAAAAGCAGACGTAATAGCTAGCAGAAGACCTTGATAGCTCTTGTGTTTTCGGAAGCGATCCGGCTTCACTCCGGGGTCTTCGAAGGAAACCGATTCTCACATCACCATGCGCCTATCCCGCTACTTCCTCCCGATCCTGCGCGAGACCCCTAAAGAGGCGGAGATTGTCTCTCATCGCCTGATGTTGCGGGCCGGACTGATCCGACAGGAAGCCGCGGGGATCTACGCCTGGCTGCCGCTCGGATTTCGCGTGCTCAAGAAGATCGAGCAGATCGTGCGGGAGGAGCAGGACCGCGCCGGGGCCGTAGAACTCCTGATGCCGACGCTGCAGCTTGCCGACCTCTGGCGCGAGAGCGGGCGTTACGACGCCTACGGCCCGGAGATGCTGCGCATCCAGGATCGGCATGAGCGCGAGATGCTGTATGGACCGACCAACGAGGAGATGATCACGGAGATCTTCCGCGCCTATGTTCGCTCCTATCGCGATCTGCCGAAGATTCTCTATCACATCCAGTGGAAGTTCCGCGACGAGCAGCGCCCGCGCTTCGGCGTGATGCGTGGGCGCGAGTTCCTGATGAAGGACGCCTATTCCTTCGATATCGACGAGGCGGCCGCCCGCGTCTCCTACAACAAGATGTTCGTCGCCTATCTGCGCACCTTCGCGCGCATGGGCCTCAAAGCCATTCCGATGGCGGCGGAGACCGGGCCGATCGGCGGCGATCTCTCGCATGAGTTCATCATTCTGGCGGAGACCGGCGAGTCCGGTGTGTTCTGCAACAAGGATGTCCTGGAGCTTCCGGTGCCGGGCGAGGGCATCGACTACGAGGGCGACCTGACGCCCCACATCCGGCCGTGGACCGGGCTTTATGCGGCGACCGAGGACGTACACGACCCGGCACGCTTCGAGCGCGAAGTTCCGGCGGACAAGCGGCTGCATACCCGCGGTATCGAAGTGGGGCAGATCTTCTATTTCGGGACCAAGTATTCCGATGCAATGAAGGCGGCGGTGACCGGGGCCGACGGGGTGGAGCGGCCGGTCCACGGCGGTTCCTATGGGGTGGGCGTGTCGCGCCTGGTCGGAGCCATCATCGAGGCGTTCCACGACGATGCCGGCATCAAGTGGCCGGAGGCCGTGGCGCCGTTCCGGGTGGCGATCCTCAACCTCAAGCAGGGCGCCGCCGACACCGATGCGGCCTGCGAGGCGCTCTATCGCGACCTCACAGCCAAGGGCGTCGAGGTGCTATACGACGACCTCGACCAGCGCCCGGGAGCGAAGTTTGCGACCGCCGACCTCATCGGCATTCCCTGGCAGGTTCTGATCGGGCCGAAAGGCCTTGCCGAGGGCAAGGTCGAGGTCAAGAAGCGCTCCGACGGCAGCCGCGAATTGATGAGCGCCGCCGATGCGGTCAAGCGGCTGGCGCCTTGAGCCGGTACGCCATGCCGGCCTGGGGCGGCCGGGCAGGGCCTGAAACGGCCAGAATCGTGTGAAATCCGGGGGGCGGGGAACAATCCGATGCGCGAGACAAGCAGCACCCGCCCTTTCGCTCCGTTCGAATGGATGCTGTCGCTGCGATATTTGCGGGCGCGGCGCCAAGAGGGATTCATCTCGGTCAATGCCGCGTTTTCATTCCTCGGCATCATGCTGGGCGTCGCCACGCTGATCATTGTGATGGCGGTGATGAATGGCTTCCGCAAGGAACTGCTCGACAAGATTCTGGGCCTCAACGGACACCTGCTGATCCAGCCGCTGGAACAGCCGCTGACGGACTGGGAGGCGGTCGCCGAGCGCATTTCCAGGGTGCCCGGGGTCATACTGGCCGCGCCGATCGTGGAGGGGCAGGCGCTGGCGTCCTCGCCGTTCAATGCGTCGGGCGTGCTGGTGCGCGGCGTGCGCGCCGCCGATCTCGCCAAGCTGCCCTCCGTTGCCAACAACATCCGGCAGGGCACGCTCGAAGGCTTTGACGCCGGACAGGGCGTGGCGATCGGGAGGAGGCTGGCCGATCAATTGTCGTTGCGCGTGGGCGACAGCGTGACGCTGGTGGCTCCGCGCGGCGCGGTGACGCCGATGGGCACGACGCCGCGCATCAAGCCTTACAAGGTCGCCGCCGTTTTCGAAGTCGGCATGTCGGAATACGATTCCGCGTTCGTGTTCATGCCGCTGCCCGAGTCGCAGGCCTATTTCAACCGCGCCGGCGACGTCACCGCCATCGAGGTGTATGTCGACAAGCCGGACCAGATCGACCGTTACCGCCGGCTGATCACCGAAGCATCCGGCCGACCGATCTTCATGATCGACTGGCGCCAGCGCAATTCCACGTTCTTCAATGCGCTGCAGGTGGAGCGCAACGTGATGTTCCTGATCCTGACGATCATCGTGATCGTGGCTGCGTTCAACATCACGTCCGGCCTGATCATGCTGGTGAAGGACAAGGGACGCGACATCGGCATCCTGCGCACCATGGGCGTGACCCAGGGCGCGATCATGCGGGTGTTCATGATGACGGGCGCGTCGGTCGGCGTGATCGGAACCCTGGTCGGCTTCCTGCTTGCGCTGGTGGTGTGCCTCAACATCGAATCGATCCGCCGCTTCATCTCGTGGCTGACCAACACCGAGCTGTTCTCGCCGGAACTCTACTTCCTGTCCAAGCTTCCGGCCGATCTCGATGTCGGCGAAACCACGGCGGTGGTGATCATGGCGTTGGCGCTGTCGCTGCTGGCGACGCTCTATCCGGCCTGGCGCGCGGCGCGCCTCGATCCGGTCGAGGCGCTGCGATATGAGTGATGCGACGATCCACGACAGGGCGGGGTCGCAGCCGGGCGACGAAGCCGGCGCGGAAACGCCGCCGATCCTGTTCCTGCACGGCATCGACCGGCACTACAGCCAGGGCGACGTCGTCCTGAACATCCTCAAGGGAGCCGAGTTCGCGATCTGGCCGGGGCAGTCGGTGGCGCTGGTGGCGCCCTCGGGCGCCGGCAAGTCGACGCTCCTGCACGTGGCCGGCCTGCTGGAGCATCCGGACGCCGGCGAGGTCTATATCGACCAGGCGCCGACATCACGCCTCCCGGATTCTGAGCGTACGCGCATCCGGCGCATCGAGATCGGCTTCGTCTACCAGTTCCACCACCTGCTGATGGAGTTTTCCGCGCTCGAGAATGTGATCATGCCGCAGATGATCCGCGGGTTGTCGCGCCCGGAAGCGGTTCGACGCGCGACCGATCTGCTGAGCTATCTCGGGCTCAAGGACCGTCTCACCCACCGCCCGGCGGAGCTTTCGGGCGGCGAGCAGCAGCGGGTCGCGATCGCGCGCGCGGTCGCCAACGCGCCGCGCATTCTGCTCGCCGACGAGCCGACCGGAAATCTCGACCCGCGCACCTCCGAGCACGTGTTCTCCGCGCTCACCCAGCTGGTGCAGGCCTCCGGGCTCGCGGTCGTGGTGGCGACCCACAACATGGAGATCGCCGGGCGCATGGACCGCCGCGTCACGCTTCGGGACGGGCTGGTCATCGAGCTGGAGTAAGCGCCATGTCCCCGACGCTTTGCGCGGATCATCCGCGAGCGACTATTTCGGCACCTGCACCAGCGTAGCCAGTTGCTCGCCGGTCAGCGGCGCGGGGATGTATTTGAACTTCACCGCATCGCCCATCATGTCCTCCAGCCCAATGATGCGCACGGGATCGATGCTGTCCTTGGTGATGAAGTCGGGCGCCTGGCGGGCAAGACGTTCGCCGAGCCCCGACCAGGCGGCATAGGCCTTGACGGCATCCGGACTCGCATAGAGCCAATCGAGCGTTTCGCGATAGGCTTGCACGTATCGCGCCAAAGCATCCCTGCGCCGCTCGAACGTGTTCGCGTGCGCGATCCAGGCGCGGATGGTCTGATTTTGGACTTCCGGAATATCGGCGCCCTTCGCCACCAGGCGGATGCGTCCATCTTCCACCGCGTCGAGCGCGAACGGTGCCTGCGCGAACCCGATATCGACTTGCTTGGTCATCACCTGGGTGAGGGTGGACGAATAGTTTCCGGTCGCTTGCGGGACGAGGCTCACCCCGAAGTGCTTCCCGAGCGCCAAGGCGAGCATGTGCGAGCTCGATCCGCTGGTCGAGATGCCGATGGTCTTGCCCTCGGCATCCTTCATGCCGCGAATGGCCGAGTCGGCGCGCACGTAATAGAGCTGGTCACGGGCGCCGGTGAACGACGCGCCGATCATCCGGATCGGGGCGCCTTTGGCGAATGCGCCGAAGACCGCGTGGGTACCGGGACCGATGCCGATGTCGACGCTGCCGGAGAGCACGATCTGGATGGTCTCGCCGCTGCCCTGGGTGTAGAGCACGTCAAGCGTGAGGCCATGCTTCTTGAAGATGCCGGCGTTCTGGCCGAGCTCCGACACGCACTGCTCCCAGCCGCCACGCTGCCCGACCGCGATCTTGAGCGCATCCTCCGCGACCGCGACGCCGTGCAGGAGCATCAGCGACAGCGTGGCGGCCAGACCTCGGCGCAGTCTTAATCGCGACATTTGCGTCCTCCCGCATAGGTGCCCTTGCTTATCACAATGGGCAACGGCGGTTGAGGTGATCGGGGTGTCGCAGTGGCGCCGGATCGGCGCCGGAACAACAATCCGGACCCGGTGTTCAAATCTGCGGGGCGGGTTGCGAGGACGGCCATGATCATCACCCGCGTCGGGTTCGCCGTGCTGGCGTCCGCCACGCTCGCAATCGATGTCCAACCGGCCGCCGCGGAAATCTACCGGCCCTGGTGCGTCCAGTACGGCGGCAGCGACGGCGATAACGGCACCACCTGCGCCTTCACCTCGTTCGAGCAATGCATGATGACGGCGCGTGGCGGCGGCGGGTTCTGCGTCCAGAACCCGTGGTACCTGGCCTATGGAAGCGGCCAGAAAAGCCCGGAGAGCGCCGGACGAAGCAAGCGGGCCAAGCGGCGCTGATCGGGGCGCTGGGGTCGAAGCCGCTGCCGGCCGGGGCCGTCAGGGACGGGACAGCCGACCCGGGTCTGAGCCATCCGAGGCCGGCCAGCCCCGCCATTTCGACTTGATCCGATAGTCCTTGACTCTGGAACGGATCATGAACTATGTTCATGTCCTGTTCTTGTTGCTTGGGAGTTGGATCATGGTCCGGGCCGTCGTTGAAGAAGCCGCCACACTCGCCTCGCTGGCGCTGTTTCTGGGCATGATTGCCATCTGGGCGCAGGTCATCGCGACCCTTTGAGGCCCTGCCGGCGGCTTCGCCGGCCAAGGACCGTAGCCCCGGGCCGTGCGCCCGGAGGAATGCACCTCCAGGAGCCGCCTGGATCTGGGTGCCGCGGATCAAGAGTCTGGGGATTAAGCCGCCTGCGCGCATCCCCGACAGCCCTCGCGGTGGACAGCGCCGGCACCTCGCCCCCACAGTCGCCTTGCAGCGAGAATCGTGAGGGTTGAATGCCGGGCTTCGTCCACCTGCATGTGCACTCGTCCTACTCCTTACTGGAGGGCGCTTTGACGATTGCGCGGCTGGCCGAGCTCGCCAAGGCCGACCGCCAGCCCGCGCTCGCGCTCACCGACACCGACAACATGTTCGGGGCGCTCGAATTCTCCGACAAGATGGCAGCGGCGGGCATTCAGCCGATCATCGGCTGCGCGCTCGCAATCGATTTTCTCGATCAGGACAGCGGTCCACGTCCCGGCACGGGTCCGATGCAGGAGCGCCCGCGCATCGTTCTTCTGGCCGCGCGCGAGAGCGGCTACCGCAGCCTGATGCGCCTGAACTCGCGCGCGTTCCTCGAAACCGAGCCGAACGAGCAGCCTCACCTGAAGCTGGCCTGGCTCGAGGACGAGAGCGCCGGCTTGATCGCGCTGACCGGAGGCCCGGGCGGGCCGCTCGACGCCGCCGTGCTCGCCGGTCAGGCGCAACTGGCGAACGGGCGCTGCGAGGCCCTTCAGCGGCTCTTCGGCGACCGGCTCTACATCGAACTGCAGCGCCACGGCACGACCGCGGAACGCAGCGCGGAGCCGGCGCTGGTCGAGCTCGCCTATACGCGCGGGATCCCGCTCGTCGCCAGCAACGAACCGTTGTTCGCGCGCCGGGAGGACTACGAGGCCCATGATGCGCTGATCTGCATCGCCGAAGGGCGGCTCATGGTCGAGACCGACCGGCGCCAGCTCACGCCCGAGCACCGATTCAAGACCCGCGCGGAAATGACAGAGTTGTTCGCGGACCTTCCCGAGGCCATCGCCTCGACGGTCGAGATCGCGCAGCGCTGCGCCTTCCGGCCGCGCGTGCAGGCGCCGATCCTGCCGCGATTCTCCGTGGGCAGCGAGGGCGCCGCGGTCGACGAGGCGGCGGAGCTGCGCAAGCGCGCCGAGGCCGGACTCGAGCAGCGGATCAGCAACCACGGCATCGCGCCCAGCCGCACGATCGAGGACTATCGCGAGCGGCTGGCCTTCGAGCTCAACGTGATCGCCGGCATGAAATATCCCGGCTACTTCCTCATCGTCTCCGACTTCATCCAATGGGCGAAAGGACAGGGCATCCCGGTCGGGCCGGGCCGCGGCTCGGGAGCGGGATCGCTCGTCTCCTATGCGCTCACCATCACCGACCTCGACCCCATGCGTTTCGGGCTGCTGTTCGAGCGCTTCCTCAATCCCGAGCGCGTGTCGATGCCCGACTTCGACATCGACTTCTGCCAGGACCGCCGCGACGAGGTCATCGGCTATGTGCAGGAGCGCTACGGCCGCGATCGCGTCGCGCAGATCATCACCTTCGGCACGCTGCAGGCGCGCGGCGTGCTGCGCGACGTCGGCCGCGTGCTGCAGATGCCGTACGGCCAGGTCGACAAGTTCTGCAAGCTCGTGCCGCAGAACCCGCTCAATCCGGTCACGCTCGGCCGCGCCATCGACGACGAGCCGCGGCTGCAGGCCGCGCGCGAGAGCGATCCGGTGGTCGCGCGCGCCTTCGACATCGCGCAGCGGCTCGAAGGCCTGCACCGCCACGCCTCCACGCACGCCGCCGGGATCGTGATCGGAGAGCGGCCGCTCACCGAGATGGTGCCGCTCTACCGCGACCCGAAGTCCAACATGCCGGTGACCCAGTTCAACATGAAATGGGTCGAGCAGGCGGGCCTGGTGAAGTTCGATTTTCTCGGGCTCAAGACCCTTACCGTGTTGCAGACGGCGGTCGCGCTGCTGCGCAAGCGCGACATCGACATCGATCTTGCGGCGATCCCGCTCGACGACGAAAAAACCTACGCCATGCTCGCCCGCGCCGAAGCGGTGGGCATCTTCCAACTGGAAAGTCAGGGCATGCGGCGCGCCCTGCTCGACATGCGCCCGGACCGCTTCGAGGACATCATCGCGCTGGTCGCGCTCTATCGACCGGGCCCGATGGCCAACATCCCAACCTACTGCGCGCGCAAGCACCGCATGGAGGAGCCCGACTACATCCATCCCAAGCTGGAGCCGATCCTGCGCGAAACCTTCGGCGTGATCGTCTACCAGGAACAGGTGATGCAGGCGGCGCAAATTCTCGCCGGCTATTCGCTCGGCGAAGCCGACCTGCTGCGTCGCGCGATGGGCAAGAAAATCCGCAGCGAGATGCAGAAGCAGCGTACCCGCTTCGTGTCAGGATGCGTCGAGCGCGACATCGATCGCGGCCAGGCCGAAATGATCTTCGAATTGCTCGAGCGTTTCGCCGATTACGGCTTCAACAAGAGTCACGCCGCCGCCTACGCGCTCGTCGCCTACCAGACCGCCTACATGAAGACGAACCATCCGGTCGAGTTTCTTGCGGCTTCGATGACCCTCGACATGGGCAACACCGACAAGCTCTCGGAATTCCGTGCCGAGGCCGTGCGCCTCGGCGTGAAGGTCGAGCCGCCCTCGATCAACCGCTCGGGCGTGGCCTTCGAGGTGGAAGGCAGCACCATCCACTACGCGCTCGCCGCGCTCAAAGGCGTCGGCCGCCAGGCTGTCGAGGCGATCGTCGCCGCGCGCGGTGCGCGCCCGTTTTCCAGTCTCGCCGATTTTGCCGGACGGGTCGACCCGCATGCCGTCAACAAGCGCGTGCTGGAGAGCCTGGCTGCCGCCGGCGCGTTCGACGCGCTGGAAGGAAATCGCGCCCGTGTGTTCGCGACCGTCGACACCATGCTCGCGACCGCGCAGCGCGCCCACGAGGACGTCGCCGTGGGACAGTCGGAATTGTTCGGCAGCGGACCCGCCCACATGCCGCTCGCGCTCGGCGACATCGAGCCCTGGCTTCCGGCCGAACGGCTGCAGAAGGAGTTCGATGCCATCGGCTTTTTTCTCACCGGTCATCCGCTCGATGATTACGCCGCCACGCTCAAGCGCATGCGGGTGCAGTCGTGGGCCGAGTTTGCGCGCTCGGTGCGCACCGGCGCGAATGTGGGGCGCGTCGCCGGCACCGTGGTCGCGCGCACCGAACGGCGCACGCGCACCGGCAGCAAGATGGGCATCATCGGGCTGTCCGATCCGACCGGGCATTACGAGGCCGTCGTCTTCTCCGAAGGCCTGGCGCAATTCCGCGACCTGCTCGAGCCGGGCGCGGCCGTGCTGCTGATGCTGTCGGCGGAACTGCAGGGCGACGATGTCCGTGCGCGCATCCAGATGGTGGAGCCGCTCGACCAGGCGGCGGCCAAGCTCTCCAAGGGTCTGCGGGTGTTCCTGCGCGCGGAGGCGCCGATCGAGAGCGTGGCCAAGCGGCTCGAGGCTCCCAGCGCGGGCCGCGTGGCGCAGGACCAGGGGGAGGTGGCGCTGGTGCTGATGCTGGGCGAGGGGACCGAGGTCGAGGTCAAGCTCCCCGGACGTTTCAGGGTGTCTCCGCAGATCGCCGGCGCCATCAAGGCGGTGCCCGGGGTGGTCGCGGTCGAGGCGGTGTAATCCTTCCGCAGCCGGGCTAGCCTGCGATCCCAGCGTGCGGCCCCTCCATCGTCGGAGCCGGTGGATGCCGCCACGCCCGCCCGGGAGGATGCAGATGAAAATCATGAGCGCATGGCTTCGCGCAATCTGGCTTCGCGCAATCTGCCTTGGCGCCGCGATGGCGTTTGTCGCCGTTGCCGCGCCGGCCCAGAACGCCGCCACCGTGCCGCAGTTCCAAGTCGATCCGTTCTGGCCCAAGCCGCTGCCGAACAACTGGCTGCTCGGGCAGGTTTCCGGCATCGCCACCGACAAGTATGATCGGATCTGGGTGGTGCATCGGCCGACGTCGCTGACGCCGCGCGAACGTGCGGCCGAACAGAATCCGCCGGAAGCGAGATGCTGTGTTGCCGCTCCGCCGGTGCTGGTGTTCGACCAGTCCGGCAACCTGCTCCGTCATTGGGGCGGACCGGGGCAGGGCTATCAATGGCCCGAGAGCGAGCACGGCATCTTCGTCGACGCCAATGATTTCGTTTGGCTTGCCGGCAACGGCAAGAAGGACGGACAACTCCTCAAGTTCACCATGGACGGCAAGTTCGTCCTGCAGATCGGCAAGTCGGGGCAGGGCAACGACAGCAATTCGACCGAGCGACTGGGATCTCCGGCCGACGTTGCGGTGGACGTCGCCGCGAAGGAAGTGTTCGCGGCCGATGGCTACGGCAACCGGCGTGTGGTCGTGTTCGATTCCGAGACCGGCGCCTACAAGCGCCACTGGGGCGCCTATGGCAAACCGCCCAGCGACGAGAAGACGCCGCCATACGATCCGGCCAGGCCTGCGTCGCAGCAGTTCGGCAACCCGGTGCACTGCATCCGCATCGACAAGGACAGCCTCGTCTACGCCTGTGACCGCACCAACGACCGCCTGCAAATCTTCCGCAAGGACGGGACCTTCGTTTCCGAACACATCTACGAGAAGGCGACGCGCGGCACCGGCTCGGTCTACGATCTCGTGTTCTCGCCTGACAAGGAGCAGACGTTCATCTACATGATCGATGGAATGAACGGCGAGGTCCGCATTGTCGACCGCGCCTCGAAGGAGACGCTGGGCCGTTTCGGCCGCCCCGGGCGGCAGGTCGGGCAATTCACGGCGCTGCATAACATCGCCGCCGACGGTCAGGGAAACATCTACACCGCAGAGGTCAATACCGGGCAGCGGATACAAAAGTTCCGACGGCTCGATCCGCAGAACTAACGAGCCGGGATCGCCGCAGCGACGCTGTAGCGGAATCCGGCCGACCCGATCACGGGAGGATACCTTGAATTTGCCTGCGCGATGTCTTGCCGTGCTGTGCGCACTTGGATGGGGAACAGCCTCCGCCCTCGCGGCGGACTTCGATTGTCCGCGCGTCACGGTGATCGTCCCCTATCCGGCCGGCGGGGCGGCTGACGTCGCGGCCCGGCTGGTGGCCGATCGCCTCGAGGCCGGCCTGAAAAAGAGCTTCGTGATCGAGAACCGGCCAGGGGCGACCGGCAATATCGGGACGGCCGCGGTGGTCAACGCCAAGCCCGACGGCTGCACGCTGCTGGTCAATGCCGCCGTGCTCGCGACCTTTCCGTCCAGCTTCAGCAAGCTCGGGTTCGACCCGGTCAAGGATTTGGCGCCGGTCGGTGGGATCGGCGTGACCCCAACCCTGCTGGTGGCGCCGAAATCGTTGCCGGCCGACGATCTCAAAGGCCTCGTGCAACTGAGCAGGCAGCGCCCGGACGGCTTGAGCTTCAGCACCGCCGGCTACGGGCTGCTGCAGCATCTGGCGGTCGAGGAGATGGCACAGCGCACCGGCGGCAAGTTCGTGCACGTGGTCTACAAAGGCGGCGCCCAGGCCGCCACCGATCTGATCGCCGCGCGTGTCGACTTCGGCAGTTTCGCCGCCGGCTCGGTGATCCAGTTCGTGAAGGGAGGCGACCTCAAGCCGCTGGCCGTCGTCCAGCCCATCCGCTCGGACCTGATGCCCGAGGTGGCGACCATCGCCGAGCAGGGGCTGCCCGGCCTCGACGCCGGCGTTCATTTCATGCTGTACGCGCCCGCGGCGACGCCGGCGGACGTCATTTCCCTCCTCAACGGCGAACTCAACAAAATCATCGGGGATCCGGCCCTGAAGGCGCGTTTTGCCAGTATCGGCTACGACCCGACGGCGCTCACCCCCGACGCCGCGGCGGCGATCATGCGTAAGACCGGCGAGGTCTGGGCGCCCCTGATCAAGCGCCTGAATATCAAGCTGGATTGACCGCGGCCGGGATCGCCCAGGCGATCCTTGCGCCGGCCGATTCATGCCTATATAAGCCCGGTCATCTCACACGCGGACCTTGGCCTTACAGCCGTCCGGTGGCTCATTCTGACCGCTAGGCCAGAGGGAGCTCACGGGTCCGCGGCGGCTCAACCGGAGAATACATATGTCGCTTCCTGACTTCTCTATGCGCCAGCTCCTGGAAGCTGGCGTGCATTTCGGCCATCAGGCTCACCGCTGGAATCCGAAGATGGCCGAGTACATCTTCGGCGCCCGCAACAACATCCATATCATCGATCTCGCCCAATCCGTGCCGATGATGCACCGCGCCCTGCAGGCGGTGAGCGACACGGTCGCCAATGGCGGGCGGATCCTGTTCGTCGGCACCAAGCGTCAGGCGCAGGACGCCATCGCCGAGGCGGCCAAGAAGTCGGCGCAGTACTACGTCAATTCGCGCTGGCTCGGCGGCACGCTCACCAACTGGAAGACCATCTCGCAGTCGATCTCGCGCCTGCGCAAGCTCGACGAGATGCTCGGCTCCGGCGAGTCGCAAGGCTACACCAAGAAGGAGCGGCTCACGCTGCAGCGCGAGCGCGACAAGCTCGATCGCGCGCTCGGCGGCATCAAGGACATGGGCGGCCTGCCCGATCTCCTGTTCGTGATCGACACCAACAAGGAAGATATCGCCATCAAGGAGGCGAGGCGCCTTGGCGTGCCGGTCGCGGCCGTCGTGGATACCAATTGCGACCCCAACGGCATCACCTATGTCGTGCCTGGCAATGACGATGCCAGTCGCGCCATCACGCTCTATTGCGATCTGGTGGCGAAGGCCGCCATCGATGGCATCTCGCGGGCCCAGGGCGAACTCGGCGTCGATACCGGCGCCGCGGCAGAGCCGATCGCCGAAGAGGTGCCGGCGGCGGCGGAGGGCCCCGGCTATGAAGTGCTGTCCGGTCCGCGCGGCGTCGCCGACGATCTCAAGAAGCTGCATCACGTCTCGCCCGCGATCGAGAAGAAGTTCAACGATCTCGGCATCTTCCACTATTGGCAGATCGCGGGCCTGGGGCCCGACGCGGCGCACACGATCGGCGAAGAAGTCGGATTGCCTGCCCGCGTGGAGGGCTGGATCGCGCAGTCGAAAGAACTGACCGCGGAATAACGCACTCGGCATGCCCGGGGCTTGTCCCGGGCTTTCAACTTACGAAATGAACGACGCGGATGGCCGCCGAGCTGCGGCCATGACGCATAGAGGATCACAGTCATGGCCAATATCACCGCGCAAATGGTGAAGGAGCTCCGTGAGCGCACCGGCGCAGGCATGATGGATTGCAAGGCGGCGCTGCAGGAGACCAACGGCGACATGGAGCAGGCCGTCGACCTGCTGCGCAAGAAGGGGCTCGCGAAAGCCGCCAAGAAGGCCGGCCGCATTGCCGCCGAAGGTCTCATCGGCCTCGCCGTGGAGGGACCGAAGGGCGTTCTGGTCGAAGTCAATTCCGAGACCGATTTCGTGGCGCGCAACGATCTGTTTCAGGGCTTGGTGAAGATGATCGCCAATGTCGCGCTCACGGTCGGAACCGACATGGAGAAGATCAAGGCGGCCAAGGTGGGTCACATCACCATCGCCGACGCGATTGCCGACACCATCGCCAAGATCGGCGAGAACATGACGCTCCGGCGGGCGTCGCAGTTATCGGTCGGGACCGGCGTCATCGCCAGCTATGTGCACAACTCGGTCGAGGAGGGCCTCGGCAAGATCGGGGTCCTGGTGGCGCTTGAGTCCACGGGCAAGGCCGACGAACTCAAGCGCTTCGGCCGCATGGTCGCGATGCATGTCGCTGCGTCCAATCCCCAGGCTATCGATTCCTCCGGTCTCGACCCGGAGGTAGTCCGGCGCGAGAAGGATGTGCTCGCGGACAAGTACAAGGCGCAGGGAAAGCCTGCGAATGTGGTCGAAAAGATCGTCGAATCAGGACTCAAGACCTTCTTCAAGGAAGTCTGTCTGCTCGATCAGGCCTACATCCATGAGCCGGACAAGAGTGTTTCGCAGGCGATCAAGGAAGCCGAGGGCAAGGCCGGCGGTCCGATCAAGGTGACGGGATTCGTGCGCTACGCGCTGGGCGAAGGCATCGACCGGCCGGAGAATGATTTCGGCGGCGAGGTCGCCGCCTTGGTCAAATCGACCTGAGCATTTTTTGAGCGGTGTTCCCACCCATGCGTTCGCCGTGTCGCGCCGCTTGCGCCGGCGGTAGATCGCAGGAGCTGCCATGACAGAACCCGTCTACCGGCGCGTCGTGGTGAAGGTCTCCGGCGAGGCGTTGATGGGTCCCGACGCTTTCGGCATCCATCAGCCGACGCTCGAAGGCATCGCAGCCGATCTCGTCGCCGCCCAAGCGCTGGGCGTGGCGGTTGCGGTGGTGGCGGGCGGCGGCAACATCTTTCGGGGCGTCAAAGTATCCGAACAAGGTATTCCTCGCGTCACCGGCGACATGATGGGCATCCTCGCGACCGTCATGAACGCCTTGGCGCTCGAGAGCGCGATCGAGAAGGTGGGAATTGGCGCCCGCACGATGTCGGCGCTGGCCATGCCCGAAGTCTGCGAGACATATGAGCGGCGGCAAGCCCTGCGCCATCTCGACGAGGGGCGTATCGTCCTACTCGCCGCAGGCACCGGCAATCCATTCTTCACCACCGATACCACTGCCGTGTTGCGAGCGGCCGAGATCGGCGCGCAGGCGGTGCTCAAGGCCACCGATGTCGACGGCGTCTACAGCGCCGATCCGAAGAAGGACAAAAATGCCAAGCGTTACGACCGCTTGACCCATCGGGAGGCAATCGAGCGCAACCTGAAAGTCATGGATACCACTGCCTTCGCGCTTGCCCAGGAGAACCGTATGCCTATCATCGTGTTCTCGATCCGCGAAAAAGGAGCGATCGCGGCTGTGCTGCGCGGAAACGGGCGCGCCACTCTCGTCGGCAATTGAGGCAGTCGCATCCCGCGGCCGGGGCGCCATACGAAAGCGGCACGCTCGCGGGATCGATCAACGTATTCGGAGGGTCGCCATGGCAAACCCGACGCACGACATGAACGAGCTTAAGCGCCGCATGCAGGGTGCAATCCAGCTGTTGAAGCAGGAATTGGGCGGGCTGCGCACCGGGCGCGCGTCGGCGAGCCTGCTGGAGCCGGTGCAGGTCGAGGCATATGGCACTCACATGCCGCTCAACCAGGTCGCCACGGTCAGCGTGCCGGAGCCGCGGCTCCTTTCGGTGCAGGTGTGGGACCGGTCGATGGTGCATGCGGTGGAAAAGGCAATCGCTGCCTCCAATCTCGGCCTGACGCCGTCGACCGAAGGCCAGGTGTTGCGGTTGCGGATCCCCGAACTCAACGAGGAGCGACGCAGGGACCTGGTTAAGGTCGCGCACAAATATGCCGAAGGGGCGCGGGTCGCGATCCGGCACGTACGGCGCGATGGCCTTGACGTGCTGAAGAAGCTCGAAAAGGATCATAAGATCAGCGAAGACGACGGCAAGAGGTCCTCCGAGCAGATCCAGAAGGCGACCGACGAAGTGATCGCCGAGGTCGATAAGATGTTGGCGGCGAAGGAAAAGGAAATCCTCACGGTGTGAGGTCGAAGCCGATGTCGAAGACCGAGCCGCTGCGCACTGTCGAGATCGGCGATTTCGCCGTGCCGAGGCACGTTGCCATCATCATGGATGGCAACGGGCGCTGGGCGGCCGCGCGCGGATTGCCGCGCGGGGAGGGGCACCGCCGCGGAGTGGAGGCGCTGCGCCGCACGGTGCGCGCCGCAGGCGACCTCGGCATCGGGTTTTTGACGATCTTCTCCTTCAGCGCCGAGAATTGGTCGCGACCGGCGGCTGAAATCCGTGAGCTGATGGGATTGTTGCGCCGGTTCATCCGCCACGATCTTGCGAATCTCCACCGCGAAGGCGTGCGCGTGCGCGTGATCGGGGAACGGGAAAGTCTTGACCCCGAGATCCGACGACTGCTCGACGAAGCCGAGGAACTGACCAAGCATAACGAAAAGCTGGTTCTGGTGGTCGCGTTCAACTACGGCGCCCGCCAGGAAATCGCGCGCGCGGCACGGCAGATGGCGGCAGCCGTGGCGGCCGGTGATCTGGCAGTCAGCGCGGTGACGGCCGACAAGCTCGCGAGCTACCTCGACGCGCCTGATTTGCCCGATCCCGACCTCATCATCCGCACCAGCGGCGAGCAGCGCCTCTCCAATTTCCTGTTGTGGCAGGCCGCCTACAGCGAGCTCGTATTCGTGCCGACCTATTGGCCGGATTTCGACCGCGCGGCCCTCGAAAACGCGATCATCGAATATCGCCGCCGCGAACGCCGCTTCGGCGGCCTGATCGCGCGCACCGGGTCGTGATCGTGGCAGGCACGGATCATCCATTGCGCGCGGTCGGATCTCGCGGCGGAGAGCTTGTGCTGCGGGTATGTTCGGCCCTGGTGCTGGTGCCGATCGCGATCGGCACCGCCTATCTCGGCGGCTGGCCGTTCGCGGTCTTCTGGGGCCTCGCGGCCATGGGCGTGCTCTGGGAATGGATCTCGCTGGTGGCCAGATCCGACCACCGAACCGTGCTGATGACGGGCGGAGCTTCGCTCGCACTCGCGGTGGCGCTGGTGGCTACCGGGCACCTTCTGGCGGCTGTCATCGTGCTCGCCATCAGTACGCTCGGCGTAGCGGCGCTCGCGCCGGCCAAATGGCGTACGTGGATCGCGGCCGGCGTGCCCTATGCCGGCGCGCTCGGGGTTGCACCGGTCGTGCTGCGCTCGGACAGCGAGGATGGTTTCCTGGCGGTGATTTTTCTGTTCGCGATCGTGTGGACGACCGACGTTGTCGCTTATTTCTCCGGGCGCGCGATCGGCGGCCCCAAGCTGATGGCGCAGGTCAGCCCGAAGAAGACCTGGTCGGGCGCGATCGGTGGCACGCTCGCCGCAGTCGTCGTGGCGTTCGTCCTTGCCAAGGTGATGGCCTTGTCCGGGTTGTTCGCCATCGCCATGCTGGCGGTGGTTCTCTCGATATGCGCGCAAGGCGGAGACCTGTTCGAATCTTTCCTCAAGCGCCGATTCGGCGCCAAGGATTCCGGCCATCTGATTCCTGGCCACGGTGGGCTGATGGATCGCCTCGACGGCTTCATCACGGCCAGCGTGGTGGCCGCGCTGATCGGATTGCTGCGCGGCGGGTTCGAGGCGCCGGGCCGCGGTCTGCTGGTGTGGTGAATTGATGAAGTCGGACACGTCGCCCCTTGCTTTCGACCGGTCGACGCCGGCGCCGACCGAGCGCACGGTGACGCTACTCGGCGCCACCGGTTCGATCGGCACCAGCACCATCGACCTGCTCAAGCGCGAGCGCGCCCGTTTTCGCGTGGAGGCCGTGAGCGCCAATACGAACGCCGAAGCGCTTGCCGCGCTCGCGCGCGAACTGGGCGCGCGTTTCGCGGTGGTGGGCGATCCGGCTTGCTATCGCGATCTCAAATCTGCGCTGTCCGGGAGCGGAATCGCGGCGGGGGCGGGCGAAAGCGGTCTGATCGAGGCGGCCGAGCGACCGGCCGAATGGGTAATCGGCGCTATCACCGGCGCGGCGGGCCTTAAGCCGACGCTTGCCGCGGCCGATCGCGGGGCGATCGTCGCGCTCGCGAACAAGGAAACGCTTGTCTGCGCGGGAGCGCTGTTCATGCGCCGAGCCGCGGCCGCGGGGGCGACCGTGCTGCCCGTCGACTCAGAGCATAACGCCCTGTTCCAGGCCATGAGCGGCAGCCGGCGCCAGGACGTGCGCCGCGTGATTCTCACCGCCTCTGGCGGCCCGTTTCGCACCGCCAGCGCCGCCGCTGTCAGAGGCGCGACAGTCGAGCAAGCACTCAAGCATCCCAACTGGTCGATGGGCGCGAAGGTGACCATCGACTCCGCAACCTTGATGAACAAAGGGCTCGAACTCATTGAAGCCCATCACCTCTTCGCGCTGCCCTCTGAGCAGATCGACGTCCTGGTGCACCCCCAATCGATCGTGCACAGCCTGGTCGAATTTTGCGATGGCTCGCTGATCGCGCAGCTGGGAAGCCCCGATATGCGGATCCCGATCGCGTATTGCCTCGCTTGGCCGGAACGGATCGCCGGACCGGCGCCGCGACTCGACCTCGCGCGCGCGGCAACTCTGACATTCGAGGAACCCGATCTGGCACGCTTTCCAGCCCTGGCGCTTGCGCGCCGGGCGCTGGAAGAGGGCGGGGCCGCGCCCACCGTGCTCAACGCCTCGAATGAAGTTGCTGTCGCCGAATTTCTCGCCCGCCGGCTGAACTTTGCGGGAATATCGGCCCTAGTCGAGGCGACTCTCGAGGCTGCCGTGTCCCGCAACTGGACGGCAGAGCCGCAAAGCGTCGAAGAAGCACTGTTTGTTGACCATAATACAAGATTGTTAGCGCGCGATCTTCTGCCCGAAATTGCCGCAAAGGCATCCTAGACACTGGGGTTCGGACGAGGGCGCGGGACTGGGCGGGACGAGGATTCATGGATTTCGGTTTTATGTCTGGGATCAACGCGCTAGGTGGCGGCGTGCTGGGCTATCTCATACCGTTTCTATTCGTACTGACCGTCGTGGTGTTCTTCCACGAGCTCGGGCATTTCCTGGTTGCGCGCTGGTGTGGCGTGAGGGTCCTGGTGTTTTCGATCGGGTTTGGTCCTGAGCTCTTTGGCTTCAACGATCGTCACAACACCCGATGGAAGCTGTGCGCTGTTCCACTCGGAGGATATGTAAAATTCTTCGGTGACGACAATGCCGCAAGCGTGCCCGACCAGGCCGCGATTGCCGCCATGAGCGAGGAAGAGCGCCGACACAGCTTTATCCATCAACCAGTAGGGCGAAGGGCGGCCATCGTCGTTGCCGGCCCGGCGGCGAATTTCGTATTGGCTGTCGTTATTTTCGCCGCTCTCTTCATGATCTTCGGCAAGCCGAGCACATCGCCGCGGGTCGACGCCATCCAGCCCGGCAGCGCCGCCGAGGCGGCCGGCTTCCGGCCGGGCGACGTGGTTGTTTCGATCAATGGGCGACCGGTCGACAGCTTCCCGGACATGCAACAGATCGTCAGCACCAGCGCCGGCGAAACGCTGGCGTTTGAGGTCGATCGTGGCGCCAGCCGCGTCACCCTCAAGGCCGTGCCCGCCCTCAAGGAATCCAAGGACCGATTCGGCAACGTGCATCGCATCGGCGTCCTCGGCATCACTCGCTCGCCTTCACCTGAAGATACAAACTTTCAGCCGGTTGGGCCGATCAAGGCGATCGAGCTAGGCGCGCAAAGGACTTGGTTTGTGGTCGAGCGCACGCTCTCGTATATCGGCGGCGTCATTTCCGGGCGGGAGGCGGCGGACCAACTGGGCGGCCCGATTCGGATCGCCCAGGTGTCGGGCCAGGTGGCGAGCGAAGGCCTTCCGTCGTTATTCAGCCTTACTGCAGTGCTGTCGGTGTCGATCGGGCTGTTGAACCTGTTTCCGGTGCCGCTGCTCGACGGTGGTCATCTTCTGTTCTACGCCATCGAAGCGGTGAGGGGAAAACCGCTATCGGAGCGGGCGCAAGAGGTGGGATTCCGGATCGGGCTCGCGATCGTCGTCATGTTGATGATCTTTGCGACCTATAACGACATCCTGCATCTCGCCGCGCAGTGGACGGCATCGTAGGACGATGGCAACGTTTCGGGGGTAAAGGGGTAAGTCGGGGGAAGGACGGGGTTGCAAAACAGGGAAAAGCCTGTACAGGCAGTGCCGCCTGTATGGGCTTTCTGGGGTTAGCGACGACCTTTCTCGTGGGTGCCCAAATCTAGTGGGTGCTCAAAGGGGACGACAAAGGGCGTGGGGAATGAAACTTTGTAGGTGGTTTGTTCGCGGGCTGGGCATCGCGTGCCTCGCTCTCGGGGGGATTTCGTTGGGTGTCGGTGTGGTGTCGCTTGCGGCACCCGCTGCCTATGCGCAGACCGTCAACTCGATCGCGGTTCAAGGCAACCAGCGGGTCGAGGCTGACACCATCCGCTCGTACTTCCGAGCGGGACCCAACGGCCAGCTTGACCCTTTTCAAATCGATGAAGGCGTGAAGGCGCTTTTTGCCACCGGCCTGTTCCAGGACGTTCGCCCGACCATGCAGGGCGGACGGCTGACCATCACCGTCACCGAAAACCCGGTCATCAACCGCATCGCCTTCGAGGGCAACAAGAAGGTCAAGGACGAGCAGCTCAAAACCGAAATCCAATCAAAGGAGCGCGGGACGCTGTCTCGCCCCGTGGTGCAGGCAGACACTGCGCGCCTGGTCGAGGTCTACCGGCGCAGCGGCCGCTTCGACATTCGCGTCGAGCCGAAGATCATCGAGCTTGCCAACAACCGGGTCGATCTTGTCTTCGAAATTACCGAAGGCGCGAAGACCGGGGTAAGGCAAATCAACTTCGTCGGCAATCGCGCCTATTCGTCGTACCGTCTCAAGGACATCATCAAGACCTCCACGACGGGGCTCCTCGCCTTCCTGCAGACCGGCGATATCTACGATCCCGACCGGGTCGAAGCCGATCGCGAGTTGCTGCGCCGCTTTTACCTCAAGCACGGCTATATCGACGTACGAATCGTCTCGGCAATCGGAGAGTACGATCCGACTCTGCGCGGTTTCGTGATCACCTACACGATCGAAGAGGGCGAGCAGTATCGCGTCGGAACAGCCGAAGTTCAGTCGACCATTCGGGCGCTCGATCCCGCATCGCTGCGCTGGCGGATGCGGACCTATCCGGGCGATGTCTACAACGCCGAAGCGGTCGAGAAGACCGTCGAAGACATGACCATCGAGGCGGCCAAGATAGGCTTTGCCTTCGCGACGGTCCGTCCGCGGGCGACCCGCGATCCGCAAACGCGAACGGTGAACCTTGTGTTCGCCGTGGACGAAGGACAACGCGCCTACATCGAACGCATCAACGTCCGCGGTAATACCCGCACGCGCGACTACGTGATTCGGCGCGAATTCGACCTCGCCGAGGGCGACGCCTACAATCGGGCCCTCGTCAATCGGGCCGAGCGGCGCCTGAAGAATCTCACGTATTTCAAGAGCGTGAAGATATCGAGCGAGCCGGGGTCGGCGCCCGATCGTGTCATTCTCAATGTCGACATTGAGGAACAGTCGACCGGCGAATTCTCGGTCTCCGGCGGGTATTCGACCGCCGACGGATTCCTCGGCGAGGTCAGCGTTGCAGAGCGAAATCTGCTCGGTCGCGGCCTGTTCGGAAAGATCGCCGTACAGTACGGGCAGTATACGCGCGGTGCTCAAGTGTCGTTCGTCGATCCGTATTTTCTCGGGTACCGCGTCGCGCTCGGGCTTGATCTCTTCTACAAGCAGCAGAACCCGACGAGCTATGTCTCCTACCAGACGCAGACGGTTGGCTTCGGTACGAGGCTCGGCTTCGCCTTGCGGGAAGACCTCGGCCTGCAGCTGCGGTATTCGCTCTACCAGCAGAGGGTGACGCTGCCGCCCAATCTGATGAACTGTAACAACATCAATCCCGACTTCGTGAATACCTTCCCCACCGCGGGCTCCGTTGGCACCACTCCAGCGCTTACTCCGCCGTTCGGATATACCGGCATCGCGAACTGCTACTCGGACGGCGAAGCGTCGCTGGCGGTGAAGCGCGAACTGGCGGGGGGGGCGGTCCTCACTTCATTGGTTGGTTACACGCTCACGCACAACACGCTCGACAACAACAAGAGTCCGACGGCGGGAACATTGACCGAGTTCAGGCAGGATTTCGCCGGCGTGGGTGGGGACGTCAAGTTTGTCCGTACCAGCGCCGACGTCTGGGGCTACCACGAGGTGGTGTCGGACGTGGTCGCGGCCGTGCATTTGCAAGGCGGGCAGATTGCGGGCTGGGACGGCGGCTTGCGAATGCTCGATCAGTTCCAGATGGGTCCGAACCTGGTTCGCGGCTTTGCGCCGGCCGGCATTGGACCGCGTGACTTGTCGCAGTTCCCGTTCACCGGGGTCTACGGCGATGCGCTCGGTGGCAGCTACTACTGGGGCGCCAGCCTGGAACTGCAGACACCGCTGTACTTCCTGCCCAAGGACACGGGGGTCAAGCTCGCGGCATTTGCCGACGCCGGGTCGCTCTGGAATTATACAGGTCCGACGACGTTCCCGGCGACAGGCGAGGTCATCTCGGGATCGCTGTGTTCCACTCCGCCGTGCCCGGTCGACAACGCCATGCACATTCGCTCGTCGGTCGGCGTGGGCTTGATTTGGGATTCGCCGTTTGGTCCGCTCCGGTTCGATTATTCGTTCCCGCTGTCGAAACAGTCCTATGATCAGGTGCAGCAGTTCCGCTTCGGTGGCGGGACGAAATTCTGATCGGGCCTGCGCGGGCCGCGGTTCATGACATGACCGAGCCCTTTTTCTTCAATCGGGGGCGGGGGCTTACCGTGCGTGAGATCGCCGCCCTTACGGGCGCCGAGCCGCAGCCCGGCGCCGATCTCGATCGTCGAATCACCGGAGTTGCCGCGCTTGATCGCGCGGCCCCCCACGATCTCGCATTTCTCGACAAGCCGAAATATGCGGCCCAGCTGTCCGCTAGCGGCGCAGGCGCCTGCCTGACGACGAAACGCCACGCCGGCGGTGCTCCCGCCCATATCAGCGTGCTCTGCGTCGCCGAACCCTATCGCGCCTTCGTTGAAGTGACGCGGACGCTGTTTCCGGACGCGATCCGGCCATCCTCCTTGTTTGAAACGAGCGGTGTAGCGACAGGCGCCTTTGTGCATCCGAGCGCGCGCCTGGAAAGTGGCGTGACGATAGATCCCGGTGTCGTCATCGGGCCTCGTGCGGAGATCGGGACCGGTACCGTGATCAACGCCGGCGCCGTCATCGGACCCAGGGTGCGCATCGGGCGAGACTGTGCAATCGGTGCCAATGCTTCGATCACCAATAGCTTGATCGGCGACAGGGTGGTGGTGCACCCCGGGTGCTCCATAGGACAGGACGGGTTCGGCTATGTCATGGGAGCGGCCGGTCACCGTAAGGTGCTGCAGGTGGGTC
>Ga0207675_100000368_pt1 | contig 43073 bp, 46 predicted proteins | sample KBSSwiS42_FD_184305 | JGI IMG/M metagenome (GOLD analysis project Ga0207675, IMG submission 184305) | Switchgrass rhizosphere microbial communities from Kellogg Biological Station, Michigan, USA - KBS Switchgrass S4-2 (SPAdes) (version 2) | ecosystem: Host-associated > Plants > Roots >...
CGGTTCACGACGAGGTTCATGGCGAACGAGCCCGCGATGCCGACCGAGCTGGCGTTGCTCGCGCCGGAGGTCGAGGTCGCGGACGTCGTATGCGTCGCGTCCGGGGTCCCGGTGCCGACCGGGGTCATCCCGGCGGTGACGCTCAGGCCGCCCACGCCGTCGGCGGCGGTACCGATGACGGCCGTGCCGGTCGACGCGGTGTTGGTGATCGTGACGAGGTTGATGGCGACTGCCAGGACCCCGGTGCCGAACAGGAACGAGAGCAACCCGTGCCCGAGGGCGACCCGTCTCGTTCGCGTCGAGGTCGGCTCGCCGCCGGTGCCCTCCGCATACAACACGTGCATGTTGACATTGACGAAATCAGATCCGTCCGTGTCGGCCACGTTGTTGTTCAACTTGACTGGCGCTTTGAAGAAAGCCTGAAAGGCGGGCAGCGCAGCGCCGGCCTGCAGCTGACCGACATTGCAGGTGAAGGCGTTGGCTGTGGTTTTGGCGCAGATGGCGGGCAGGTACTGCGACTCGAAGACCAACTCGACCGCTTCTGCGGGATCGGTCGCCGTTGCCGTCACCGTGAAGGAGATGTTGTTGATTGTGTTGCCGCCGGTGTTGCCCAGCGTGAACTTGTAGCCGACGTACGTGTTCATCGCCGGCGAGGCGATGCTGTACGTGACGTTGGTGTCGCCCAGCAAGGTGACCGAGCCACTGATGCTGCCCGCGCCTGCGAGCGCGCCGGATGTCCATCCGGACGCCAACCCAAGAATCGTGAGAGCTTTCAGAATGCGCATTTTTCTTCCCAACTGTTTACCGCAGGGGAACACCGGCGGCCCGGCTTGCACAGGGCCCAGACCGCGCGCCATCCCCCAACGGCGCGCGGGCTTTGTCGGATCAGCGCCTCACTCTGCCAGGCAGAGGTGCATGGAGATGCGAGAAGCGACCGCGCGATCCTGCGCTGCGAAAACGAAAAGTCAATCAAAACATACTAAATCAGGGGGACGGGTTTGCCCGTGGGCTTGACCGCGGTCAAGCCACCAGCATGCGCTGCACCGCCGCGTCATCCCAGTCGATGCCGCTGCCCGGCGCGTCGGCGATCACTGCGTCGCCCTGGTCATCGATTCGCAACGGTTCGCGCAGCACCGGCTCGGCCCAGTCGACGTACTCGAGCCAGTGCGCGGTCGGTGACACCGCCAGCAGGTGCGCGCTGATTTCCGGGAACAGATGGCTCGACAGCGGCAGCCCCTGCGCCTGCGCCAGTGCGGCCGCGCGCAGCCAGCCCGTGACGCCACCGATCTTCATCGCGTCGGGCATGCCGAGGTCACACGCGCCGGCGGCCAGGTGGCGCGCCATTTCGTGCGGGCCCCACCAGTTCTCGCCGATCTGGATCGGCACGCGCGACTTGCGGCGGATCTGCGCGTGGCCGTCGGCGTCGTCGGCGCGCGTGGGTTCCTCGATCCACGCCAGCCCTTCGTCGGCCAGCGCGTCGCAGCGGCGCAGGCCCTCGGCGACGCTGAGCGTCTGGTTGTAGTCGCTCATCAACTGCACGCCCTGACCGACCGCGCGGCGCACCGCGCGCACCGCCTCGACGTCGGTGCGCACCTCGGGGTAGCCGAGCCGCACCTTGACGGCCCGAAAGCCCGGCGCCAGCAGTTCCATCGCTTCGTCGGCCGCGCGCGCGGCGCCGATGATGCCCAGCCCGCAGCTGTTGTACGCTGGCACCTTGCGCAGCGTGCCGCCGAGCAGGCGCGCCAGCGGCAGCCCGGCCGCACGCGCCTGCGCATCCCACGCCGCCATGTCGACGCCGGCCATCGCGATGGCGGTGAGGCCGGTGGCGCCCAGCAAACGAAACGTGCGCTGCAGCTTGAGGTCGAGCTCCAGCGGCGCCACCACGTCGCCGCGCAGGAACTCCGACAGGTTTTGCAGCAGCTGCACCACCGGCTTGAGCGCCAGCGGCGTGTAGCAGAACAGGTAGGCGCGGCCCGTCACGCCCTGCTCGGTGAGCAGGTCGATCAGCGCCAGCGGGGCGACGCGCACCGTGCCGCCACTGGTCTGCAGCGGCCGCTTCAGCGGCGCGTGCACCGCGCGCACCTGCAACGCGCGCAGCGTCAACGGCGCCGGTGCGCTGGCGGCCGCAGCGCTCACGCGGCACCCGCCGCGTGCGGCTCGGCCTGCACGCGGTCGACCTCGACGGTCTTGAAGTCGGCCGGCATCACGATCTCGAGCAGCTCGAGGTCGTCGCTGTGGCCGAGCTCCCGATGCCGGATGCGCGGCGGCTGGTAGACCGACGAGCCGGCCTGCAGGCGCACACGGCCGTGGCCTTCGTACTCGAACTCGACCCAGCCCTTCAGCACGTAGACCAACTGGAATGTCGCCTCGTGCAGGTGCGGCTGGCTGGCGAACTCGGTGCCGGCCGCGGCGCGGATCACGTGCGCCACCACGCGCCCGTCGGTGGCCTCTGCGATGCCGAGGTCGCGGTACTCGAAGAACGCGCGCAGGCCGCACTCGAAGTGCGCGCCGTCGGCGTGCGTGACCACAAAACCGCGTGTCGTCATGACGGCTCCTTCTGCACGCGCCGCGGTCGGCGCGCTGGCATCGTACGCCGGTCGCTCAGCGCGCGTGGTGTGCAGCCCAGACCACGAACGGCAGCGCCAGCTCGGGCACCAGATAGCCGATCCACACGCCGCGCGGCTGCGGCAGCCCGACCTTGCGCATCGACACCAACCGGCCGCAACCGGCCAGCAGCACGCCGAGCGCGATCAGGTCGACCAGCGTGCCCTGCTGGCGCACCGTGATGCCGGCCCACAGGCAGATCGCGCCCATGCCGAAGTAGATGCCCGCCATGAAGCGGTGCACGTTGTCCAGGCGCGGCGACGTGTCAGGCTGGCCGAGCACCATCTGCAACGCGCCGCCGACCAGCGCGATCGCCGCGAACGCGAACAGGCACACGCGCACGATCCACTGGCTGACGAGCAGCGGCGCTGCGGACTCCATGCGGGCCTCCTCGCCGGCGATGCCGGGCGGCGGCATTGTCCGCCAGGCGCTAGAACGCCTTGGTGAACTGCAGGTAGACCACGCCCGGCATCGTGCCGCCGCTGAATTGGCAGCGCGGCACCGCCACCACGTTGACGCCCAGGCGCAGGCTCTTCCACTCGGCCGACAGCACCGGCAGCACCGCCGGGACGAGCAGGTGCGGGCCGTCGAACTCCAGCGTGCGCCAGAACAGGAAGCCGCCGCCGCCGAGGTCGACCGAGTAGGTCGGCGTGTCGAGCAGGCGCTTCTGCCAGGTGTAGCCGGCGTACAGGCCCATCGCGTCGAGGCTGTCCTTCATGACGCCGAACGAGACCTTGCTGACCCATTGCGACCACTCGCCGGTCAGCGCGCGCTCGAGCTGGATGCCGATGCCCCAGTTGCGCTCGTTGAACTCGCGCCCCGGCATCGGGTTGCCGTGGCTGTCGACCGGGTCGTCGAAGTGATGGCTCATGCCGGGCAGCTGCACCGTGAGCTGGCGCGGCGGCGGCAGCCACTTGAGCGGCGGCTCCGCATCGGCCGCGGGCTCGGTCGCCGCAGGCGGCACGATGACCGGCGACACCGCCTCGGCGTGCACGGCGAGCGCACTCCACCCGAGGACGATGACCAGCGTGACGGCGCGCAGCATGAGAGCCTTTCTGCAAACCCGGTCGCTGCTGCGGACCGCGGCACGCGCGTGGCGCGTGCGCAACTGCGGAACCCGGGTGGCCTGCTCTTCGGCTGCGCGGCCGCAAAGTCGAGCCCGCGGTCGTGCGTCGGCGTGGCCGAGCGCGCGAAATTTGGCGAACACGCAGCGGCTGCGGCGGCGCGCGTGAAATGGCACCGCGTGAATACGGCGCAGCTGTTACGTCCACTCGCGTCGGTGCCGCGCTCACCGGCGGCAGTCCGGCGCGCACGCGGCGTCGGGTCGCGCGCCGCGGCGGGCGTCTAGGCGCGCGTGCCGGCGACGATCATCGCGACACCGGCGCCGGTGAGCAGCGTCAGCACGACGCGTCGGAACGCCAGCTCGCTCAAGCCCACGTAGACGCGCGCGCCCAGCAGCGACGGCACCAGCAGCGCTGGAATCACCACTGCGGCCAGCGGCAGCATCTCGCGCGTGACGGCACCGCTGGCCAGATAGACCGCCATCGTGGCGGCCAGCGCGGCGAGGTTGAAGTTCTGCACCACGGTGCGCTGCAGGTCCTTGTCGAAGCCGCGCAAGGTGCACCACAGCGTCGGCACCACGCCGGGAAAGCCGCCGATGCCGCCCATCAGCCCGCCCACCGCGCCGGCCACACCGTCACCGGCGCGGCCGCCCCAGCGCAGGCGCGGCAGCCGGTGCGCCAGCAGCATCGCCGGGCAGCACACCACCAGGATGATGCCGAGCGTCAGCTTGAAGAGCCCTGTGTCGAGATGCGGCAGCAGCGCGACGCCCAGCGGGACGCCGACCGCCGCGCCGAGCAGGAACGGCAGCAGCGCTGGCAGCCGCAGCCCGCGTCGCACGGTGAACGCCTGCACCAGCTGGCCCGCCAGGCCGCCGGTCACCGTCATCACCGCAGCCACGTGGGGCTCGATGCCCCACACCCAGATCGACATCGCGACCATGCCGAACGCGAAGCCCGACAACCCTTGCACGAAGCCGGCCACCGCGGCACCGGTGGCGAGCAGCACGAAGTCGTTCGCCACGATGCGCTCGATCGTTGGCCTAGGATGCAGCCGGTTCGCGGCTCGAGCGCGTGCGCTGCACGCTCGGGCGCTGCTGCATGAGCTCGAGCCAGCGCTGCAGCGACGGGTGGCGCTGCAGCAGCGCAGCGCCCTCGGGGGCCAGCGACAGCACACGCAGCATCGGGTAGGCGTGCAGATCGGCCAAGGTCGGCTCGCTGCCGAGCAGCCACGGCGTGCTGCTGCGCAGCGCAAGCACCGCCTCGAGGCAGCGCTGCGCGTCGCGCAGCGCGGCTGCGATCACCGCTTCGTCAGGTGTGCGGCCGCGTTGCGGCTGGCCGACGCGCTCGACGTAGACGCCCCACACCATCGGCCGGTAGCCGTAGGCATCGAACACCCCGATCAGCTGGTTCATGCGGGCGCGCCGCGCCGGCTCGTGCGGCTGCAGCGGCGGGCCGGCAAACGCCTCGTCGACGTAGCGCGTGATCGCGCCGGTTTCGTACAGCACGAAGCCGTCGTGCGCGAGCGCCGGGATGCGCCCGAACGGGTGACGCGCCAGGTGCTCGGGCGGCACGCCGCTGGGCCCGAAGATCTCGACGTCGTGCAGCACGTAGGGCACGCCCTTCTCCTCCAGCGCCAGGCGGGCGATGCGCGTGTAGACACTGCGCTCCAGGCCGTACAGGTCGAGCGCAGACATCACCGCACGGCCCGATGAGCGCGTGGCTCGCCCATGCGTTCAGAGCGACTTGACGGCGCTGCCGACGGTCACCCAGCCGTGCGTGCGCGGCATGCCCGGCACATAGAACTTGCGCATCGACTCGAAGCGGAAGCCGTGCGCCTGCACCAGCTCGGCGATCGGGCGGTTCAGGCGGCAGCCGCAGGCGACCACGCGCTGCAGGCCATTGAGCCGGCGCTGCCAGCGCGCGACGCCCTCGTCCTCCGACAGGCCGTGCTCCATCACCAGAAGCCGCCCGTTGGCGCGCAGCACACGGCGCAGTTCGGCGAGCACGCGCGCCGGATCGGCCACCGTGCACAGCGTGAGCGTGCTGACCGCGGTGTCGAAGCCGCCGTCGGGCAGCGGCATCTGTTCGGCGGTGCCGCGGATCACTTCGATCGGAAAGCGCACCGCGGCGATGCGCGCGCGGGCCCGCGCGTGCATGCCGTCGTTGGGTTCCACCGCGACCAGCGACGACACCGCAGTCGTGTAGTGCGCGAGGTTGAGCCCGCTGCCGAAGCCGATCTCCACCACGCGGCCGCGCGCCGGCGCCACCGCGTCGGCGCGGATCTTCTCGAGCGACGGGTCGGCGCTGAACCGGTCGTTCAGCCACGGGAACACGCGGCTTTCGTAGAAGCCGCCGCTCATGCGAACCTCGGCGCCGCGTGCGCGCGCACGCCTCAGGCCCGCGGCGCGGCGCGCATCGTGTCGATGCCCCAGGCGCCGGCGCCGGCCGCGGCGAAGAACAGGAAGACGAAGCAGAACAGCACCGCGCTCTCGCCCTGGTTGAGCATCGGCACCAGCACGTTGCCTTGCGCCGCGTGCGCCATGAAGTAGGCGAATGCCATCTCGCCCGACATGATGAACGCCGCGGGCCGCGTGAACAGGCCGATCAGCACCAGCAGCCCACCCACCACCTCGATCACGCCGGCCAGCCCGATCAGCGACATCAGCTGGATGTTGTCGAACATCGCCACGTGCGGCACGTGGAACAGCTTGGCAGTGCCGTGCGTCAGGAACAGGTAGCCGACGACGATGCGCAGCAACCCTTGGGCGCGCGGCGCCCACACACCGACCCACACGGGAGCGGTCATGGCCATGCTTGTCTCCTTGTTGGGGTGAAGCCAGCGCGCAGTGTAGGAGGGCTCGCGCCCTACAGCGCATCGAGCCGCCAGACACCCAGGCTCTTGTCGCGGTATGCGCCGCCGGCCTCGTCGCAGCGCTCGTCCAGCAGCGCGTGCGGTGCCGGCCAGCTGAACGGCGGCCGGCACAGGTTGAGCGCGCGCCAGTCGCCGTCGTCGCAGTCGTTGTTGCGCTGCCACCCAGTGAACGTGGTGGTGATCAGCCAGCGGGCGCCGCTTCGGCGCAGATTGTCGATGGCGCGTGCGATGTGCGCGAACGACAGGTGCACCAGCGCGTCGCGGCACAGCACGGCGTCGGCGCGCGGCAACGGGTCGCGCGTGATGTCGGCCCGCAGATAGCGGCCACGCAGCTCGCCGGCGACGGCACGGCGTTGCAGGTCGACGATCAGCGCCGGCACGATGTCGATGCCGGTGTAGTCCACGTCGAGCGCGAGCCGGTTGATCCAGCGCGCGTCGCCGCACGGCGCATCGAGCATCGAGCGCGCCTGCAGCGCGCGCAGCAGCGCCGGCAGCTCGGCGGCCAGTGCGCCGACCGCCGCAGGCTCGGAGCCCAGGCCCGACACCGAGGTGGCGGCACCCCACAGGTTGACGGCGTGGATGCGCTCGAAGCGCGCCGCCAGCTCGAGCCCCGCCAAATCCGCGCGCGCGGCCGCGAAACGCTGATGCGCGAGCACCGGCGGACGATCGCCGTCGTCCATCAGGCGCTCAGCGGTCCGACAGCGCGAGGTTGATGCCCAGGCCGGCGAAGGCAGCCGAGAAGCCGCGCCGCAACCACGCCTGCACCGTCGGCGAGTCGATCACCGCGCGCCGGAACGCATGCGCCGCCACGCCGTAGAGCACGAACACGCCGAACGTCATGGCCATGAAGACGCCGCTCAGCAACAGCAGCTGCGGCAACGCCGATGGCGCATCGGTGGCGACGAACTGCGGCAGGAAGGCGAGGAAGAAGATCGACAGTTTCGGGTTCAGGATGTTGATCAGGAACGCCTTCACGACGATGCCCCGGGCGTCGAGCGCAGCGGCCGGCGCGTCGAGCGCGAACGCCTGCTTGTCGCGCCAGGTTGCGACCGCGAGGTAGAACAGGTACGCCATGCCGGCGAACTTGAGCAGCTGGAACGCCAGTGCGCTCATGTGCAGCAGCGCGGCCAGCCCGAGCACCGTGGCCAGCAGGTGCGGCACGATGCCGGCCGTGCAGCCGAGCGCGGCGTAGAAGCTGGCACGCCGGCCGCGCACCAGGCCGGTCGACACCGTGTAGACGACGCCGGTGCCGGGGATCAGCACGACGATCAGCGAAGTGATGAGGTAGTCGAGGGTGACCATGGAAGAAGCGGCGGCGACGCGAAGCGGCTCATTGTGCCGCGTGCGGCGCGCGCGTTCACGCGCCGCTGACGAGCACCGGTCGGCGCCGCAGCCAGAGCGGGCTCGCCAGCTGGGCGATCATGAACGCGGCCACGTCGGCGCGCGTGACCTTGCCCATGCCGCGGATCGAGCCGTCGTCGGCCGCGCGCCAGGCGCCGTGCGGCGGCTCGTCGCTCAGCAGGCCCACGCGCACGACGGTCCAGTCGAGGCCGCTGTCGGCGAGCAGCGCCTCCATCGCTTCCTTGTCGGCCACCTCGCTGCGCAGCACGACGCCGAACGCCAGATGACGCGCCAGCCAGCCCACCTGCGGGCGCGAATCGCCGGCGCCGAAGGTCGAGATCGCGATCACGCGGCGCACGCCTTGCTTCCGCATCGCCGGCACGATGCGCGCCATTGCGCCCGAGCACACGCGCTCGCGCCGACGCAAAGGGCTGCCGCCGAGCGCGCTCAGCACCGCGTCGCATCCTGCCAGCGCCTGCACCACGGCTTGCGAGTCGTGCAGGCTGCCGGCCATCACGGTGAGGCCGAGGCGCTTGGCCATGGCCTCGGGTTGGCGCGTGAATGCGGTGACCTCGTGGCCCGCGGCGAGCCCTTGCGCCACCAGCTGCTGGCCGGTGCCACCGGTGGAACCGAAGACGACGAGCTTCATCGCGATGTCGCGCCGCGCCTGCTCGCGCGGCGTGCGCGCTGAGCGGAGGGTACCGGCGCGAGAGCGCGAGGCTAGCAAAGCGCCGCGCGCCCGGCCATGGCCACCCTGACGCCAGCAGGCTTACAGTGATGGCTGGCGAACTGCATGCACGAGGAGCACGCGATGAGCAGGCGAAGCTTTCTCTTCACCGGCGCCGCGGCTGCATGGACCGCTTGCGCGGGCCGCAGCGTCTGGGCCGACCCGGCACCGCAAGCGCAGCTCGGCAAGACGGCTCCCGCGTTCGACGTGCCCGACACCAGCGGCCGCCGCCGCACGTTGGCCGAGTTCAAGGGCAAAACGGTGGTGCTCGAGTGGACCAGCACGTCGTGCCCGTTCGCCGCCGCGCAGTACGCGAGCAAACGCATGCCCGAGCTGCAACGCTGGGCGATCGGCAAGGGGATCGTCTGGCTGAGCGTGCTGTCCACCCATCCGTCACGCGGCGACTACCTGCCACCCGCGCAGGCCGAGGCGTTCAATCGCCAGCGCGGCGGCGCGCCGAGCGCATTGCTGATCGATGAGCCGGGCACGATGGGTCACCGCTACGGCGCGACCACGGCCGACCACACGTTCGTCATCGCGGCCAATGGCAAGCTGGTGTACGCCGGCGGCATCGACGACAGCGAATCGCGCGACCCGCAGGAGGTGGCCACCGCGCACAACCATGTGCGCGCCGCGCTCGAGGACCTGCTGGCCGGCCGCAAGGTCGCGGTGCCGAGCACCGAACCGTTCGGCTGCGCGGTGAGCTACGCGGGATAGCGGCTGGCCCTCGAACCGTCGCGTCCGGGCTGCCTGTGTTGAAGGGTCGAAGGGAAGGGTCGATCGCGCCGCGGCGCTCGCGCGGCGCGGCACCGCAACCGCGTCAGGAACCGAGCGGCCGGTAGTAGCGGGCCTCGAGCGCCTTGGCATTCGTCAGATGCAACCTGACGAGCACGCGTTCGAGCCACGACAGACGCTTGAAGCTGCCATCGGGCATTGCCAGCACCGGGCCGAGGATCGGTTCGTCTTCGATCCGCGATTCCTGGTACGGCTCGACGATCATGGCGTCGCTCATGCGGTGTCCCCTTTGCTTGTGAACAGCTCGTGCGATGGAGCCGAATGTAACCGTGTGTATTCTAGGCGCGCGTCGTCGCGGCCGAGAAGCGCTGTTACTTGAGCGCCAACCCTTCGAGTGAATGGACACCGGCGAGCGCGCGCACGCGCTGCTGCAGCTGCGCGACGTACGGGTCGTCGATGCCGAGCATCGCAAGCTGGCGCGCCAGCTGCTCGAGGTAGTCGCGGTTGCTGCCGAGCATGCCGGCGGCGCAGGCGATCATCGCGGCCGCACCGTCGAGTGGCAGCTCGCCGACGTAGTCGGCATGCGTCGTGTTGGCGGTCATCACGAGCGCCGTCACGTCACCTTGCGGCGTGCTGATCGGTAGCAGCGCCGGGGTGTAGCTGCCGCGGATCATCTCGCGCCGCCACAGGATGGCCGATTCGCCATCCGCCAGATCGGCGGCAATACGAAACGCCAGCCCGGTGCAGCAGCCGCTGCCGGGCTCCAGCGACAGCATCAGCGCGGGCTGCTCGCGCGAGCCGCGACCGAGCGTGGACTTGAAGCAAAAGCGCCGCCGGTAACCATGCAAATCTGCCAGACGCACCTCGGCGAAATGGAAACCCGGGTCCCACATCAGCGAGCCGTAGCCGTAGACCCACAAATCGCGAGCGTTCACGTGCTCGCCCAGCAGCGCGCGCCGCGTCGCCTCGAGCTCGGCGTCGGGGCGCCGCCAGTCGGCGCTCATGCCACGCGAGCGGGCGCGCTGGTCCCATTGCTCGATCCGCTGCACGGTGACGCGCAATTCGGATTGCTCGGCCGGCGTCAGCTTGCCGCGCAGCGCCGGAACGTGCCTGAACGCATCGCCGTCTTGCTCGTCCTGATCCATACCGGGTTCCACGTGCTGCATGATGCCGCAGGACAACACGGCGGCGCCCCCCTCGCTTGCACGAGCAACGGCCGACCCGCAAGTCCGCTACGCTGGCGCGCCATGACCACCGTGGACGGCGGCAGTCTGCGCGGGCGCGTGGCGCTGATCACCGGCGCCAACACCGGCATCGGGCTGGTCACCGCGCGCGAGCTGGTGGCGCGCGGCGCGCAGGTGTTCATCGCCTGCCGCTCGCTCGAACGCGCGCAGGCCGCGCTCGCGACGATGCCCGCCGGCGCCGACGCGCCGGTACCGGAGGCGCTGCCGCTCGACCTCGGCCGCCTCGATTCGGTGCGGCAGTGTGCGCGGGCCTGGCTGGCGCGCGGCCTGCCGCTGCACTTGCTGATCAACAACGCCGGGCTCGCCGGCGCACGCGGCCTCACGGGCTCGGGCTTCGAGCTCGCGTTCGGCGTCAACCACATCGGGCACTTCCTGCTGACGCAGTTGCTGTTGGAGCGTCTGCGCGCATCGGCGCCGGCGCGCATCGTCACGGTGGCCAGCAAAGCACACTACCGCGCGCGCGGCCTGGACTGGGCCGCGCTGCGCCGGCCCACCGCCACGCGCTCGGGGTTGCCCGAGTACAGCGTGTCGAAGCTCGCCAACGTTCTGTTCAGCGCCGAGCTCGCGCGCCGCCTGGCCGGCAGCGGCGTCACGACGTATGCATTGCATCCGGGCGTCGTGGCCAGCGACGTGTGGCGACAAGTGCCGTGGCCGCTGCGCGCGCTGATCAAGCTGACGATGCTGTCCACCGAAGAAGGTGCGCGCACCACGCTGCACTGCGCGACGGCGCCCGTCGTGGCGCACGACAGCGGCTTGTACTACGACCGCTGCCGTCCGAAGGAACCCAGCCGCCTGGCGCGCGACGGCGTGCTCGCGGCCGAGCTGTGGCAACGCAGCGAGGCCTGGTTGCGCGACGCGGCCTGACGCTTCGACACAGCGCGCGCCTTGTCACTGCGCACGATCGCCGCTACAAACGCGCCCATGCGGCAGCTCGTGCTCCTGTGCGACGGCACCAACAACAACCTCACCGGAGTCGCCAGCGACACCCACGTGGTCGCGCTCGCCGAGCTGCTGCTCACCGACCCCGACGCCGAGCGCGTGGTGTTCTACGACCCCGGTGTCGGCAACCCGGGCGAGGTACCGGGCATCACCGCCTGGGACAGCGCGCGACGTTTCTTCGAGCGCATCGATGGCCTGGCGTTCGGGCGTGGCGTGTTCGACAACATCGCCGAGGGTTACCTGTTCCTGATGCGCCACTGGCGCGGCGCCGATGACCAGATCTGGCTGTTCGGCTTCTCGCGCGGGGCGTTCACCGCGCGCAGCATTGGCGGGCTGGTGAACCGCTTCGGCATTCTCGAGCCGCATCTGCAGCCGCTGGTGCCGACGCTGCTGCACCTGTACTTCTCCCAGGCCACGCCGCAGGGCGATGCGATCGGCCAGCAGGCGTCGCGGCTGTTCGCGCCAGCGCCGCAGCGCCGCGCGCTGATCGAGTTCGTCGGCGTGTGGGACACCGTGCAGACGGTGGGGTTGTGGCCGTTCTCGCTGCGCATCCAGGCCAAGCCCACGTTGAAAGGCAAGCGCTTCGTGCACGTGCGGCACGCGCTCGCGCTAGACGAGCACCGCGCGCAGTTCGTGCCGCGTGGCTACGCCGAGGACAACGGGCCGTTGCCCGCGGCCGATGGCCGCCACGGCTCGATCGAGCAGCTGTGGTTTCGCGGGGCGCACTGCGACGTCGGCGGCGGTTATGTGCTGACCGAGGGTGCGCTGGCGCGCGCACCCTTGCTGTGGCTGGTGTCGCAGGCGGTGCAGTGCGGGCTGCGGCTGCGCCACGCGGGACAGCCGCTCGACACCGAAGGCGCGGTCGAGGCCGCGGTCGCACGCGCGGTGCAGCAGGCCAGCGGCCGGCCCGACCCGGTGGCCGGCGGCACGGCAGTGCGGCGCGTGCACTGCCAGCTGCAGGCCACGCCGCTGTGGGCCCTCACCGGCATGGCCTTGCGCGACTCGCGCGCGGTCGCCATCGACGATGCACCGGACGTGCCGGTGCGCATGGCCGAGCACCCGGCGGTCGCGCAGTGGGATGCCCGCTTTCCGGCCGACACCGTGTGGCGCCATGCCGGCCTCAGCGTCTGGTGGTGGGGCTACCTCGTGCTCGGCTGTGCACTGATCGGGCTGTTGGGGTGGCTGCTGGTCGGACACGCCGCGGGCGTGGGCGAGGTTCTGCATGCGAACTGGCGCTTCCAGTGGTGGCAGCTGAGCGCGCTGTTCTCGCTCGACTTCGAGTGGTGGAAGACGGCGCTGCAGTTTCACGCACCGCGCTGGGCGCTGGTGTGGGACTGCGTGCTGATCGTGTGCTACGCGTACGTGCTGTCGACGCTGGCGGCGCGCGCGTTCGCGCACGCCGCGGCGTTCAACCGCCACGGCCGCGCGGTGCCCAGAGCGCTCAATGCGCTCGGCTGGGCGCTGCCGCTGATGGTGGTGGGCGACCTGGTCGAGAACGGCTTCAGCTGGCTCACGCTGACCTTCGGTCACCTCGACGGGTGGTGGCTCACGTGGCCGTGCCGCCTCGGCATGGCGCTCGGCGCGCTGGCCAAGCTGGTGGGCCTGGCCGGCGTGCTGGCGCTGATCGTCGGCTGGCGCGCGCTGCGGCCGCGGCAATGACGCCGCGCGGCGCGGCGCACTAGCGCGCCGGCCGCGGCTCGACCACTGGGAACGCCGGCGTGAAGGTGTCGAGCATCGACAGCAGCTCGATCAGCTTGTCGGCGCGTCCGGCCACCCCGATCTGGCCCGAGGCGAGCGCGGCCGGGAACGTGGTCTTGCGCAGCGTGATGTCGTCGAGCACCGCGCGGGTCAGCGTCACGGTGACGTCGGCATCGCTGGCCTGGCGATCGGGCGACACGGTGAGCGCGCTGTTGTCCAGGCGCAGCACGAAGTCCTGCCGCGTGTCGGTGAAGCGCCAGTTGATCTGCGTGCGCTTGCCCTGCGCCTTGTCGCCGTTCAGCCGCACGCCGAGGAAGTCGAAGAACATCTCCAGCGGCAGCGCCCGCACGACATCGGCGCTCGTCACGGTGGTCGAGGGCAGCTGCGGCACGCCCTGGCGCAGCTCGGCGGCGCCCTGCAGGTACGCGTTGCGCGCGGTCGCCGATTCGGCCTGGTAGCCGAGCTGCTCGAGCGCGTCGGCACCGAGGTTGCGCGCCGCCTGGTTCGACGGGTCGGCGAACACCACCTGCGAGGCCAGCTGCGCGACCCAGCGGTATTCGCCGCGCGCAAAGTCCTCGCGCGCCTTCTGCAGCGCCGCGTCGGCACCGCCCATGTACTGCACGGTCTTGCGCGCCGCCGCCACCGGCGGCAGCGCATCGAGGTTGGCCGGGTTGGCGTCGTAGTAGCCGAGGTAGCGCTGGTAGATCGCGCGCACGTTGTGCTTCTGCATGCCGTAGAACGAATGCACCGACCAGTCCTGCGCCAGGCTGGGCGGCAGCTTGATCATCTCGGCGATCTCGCTGCCGACGTAGCCGTGGTTCATCAGCCGCACCGTCTGGTCGTGCAGGAACTTGTAGGCGTCGCGCTGGCGCGCCAGGTAGGCCCGGGCCCGCTCGGGGCCCCACACGGGCCAGTTGTGCTGCGCGATCAGCACGTCGGTCTGCTCGCCGTAGCGGTCGAGCGCACCGCCGATGTACTTGGACCAGGCGAGCGCGTCGCGCACCAGCGCACCGCGCATCGGCAGCAGATTGTGGAAGTTCTGCGTCGCGATCTCGGCCATGTTGAGCACGCGCAGCTGCGGGTAGTGCATGATCATCTCGGCCGGCGCTTCGGCCCCGGGCGTCAGCTCGAAGACGATGTCGATGCCGTCGATGCGGTGGGTCTCGATCGGTTTCTCGATCAGCCGCGTCGGCGCGATCAGCGTCACGCTGCCGGCCGACACCGCCTTGCCGAGCCCGGCGTCGACCTGCCCACGCTCGCCGCGCGGCAGCAGCGCGCCGAACTGGAACACCGCGCGCCGCCCCATCGCATTGCCGGCGATCACGTTTTCGCCCACCGCCTCCTGCATGAAGCCGGCGGGCGCCCACACGGTGACCTTGCCGCTCGTGACCTCGTCGTCGCTCACCACGCCGCGCGCGCCGCCGAAGTGGTCGACGTGGCTGTGCGTGTAGATCACCGCCACCACCGGGCGGCGCGGCCGGTGTTTGAAGTACAGCAGCATCGCCTCGCGCGCCACCTCCATGCTGATCAGCGGGTCGATCACGACCAGCCCGCTGTCGCCTTCGACGATCGTCATGTTGGCGATGTCGAGACCGCGCACCTGGTACAGCCGCTCGGTCACCTTGAACAGGCCGTTGGCCATGTTGGCGCGCGCGTGGCGCCACAACCCCGGGTGCACGCTGTCGGGCGACTCCTCGCTGCCGAGGAACTCGTAGCCCTTCAGCGTCCAGGCCGGCCGTGCGCCGTCGGTGCGCATCACGACCTTGTCGCCGAACGGCTCGATCAACCCGCGCGCCGCGTCGTCGAACGATTGCCTGTCGGCCAGCGGCAGCTCGGCCTTCTGCGCGCGGTTGGCGGCGCGGGTCGCGTCGGTGGCCTCTTTCGGCGCCGTCGCCTGGGCGTGCGCGCCGCCGACGACGAGCGCGAGGATGCACGCGATCGCTGCGATGCCAGGGATGTGTGTCACGGGACTCTCCACGCGGGTGAGGGAGCGGATGCTAGGGCACGTCGGCCGGTGCTTCGCGACCGCTGGCATCGCGACGCGCGCGTCGCTAGTCGCCGCCGCCGCAGCCACCCCCGCCGCACCCATCGCCGCTGCTGCCGCCGTCGCCACCGCCGCCACCATCTCCGAAGCCGTCGGTGCCGCCGTCGACACTGCTGCTGGAGAAGTCGCCGCCGCAATGCAGCGCGGGTTCATCGCGGCCACTGCGCCGCAACGCCTCGCAGTCGGCGACGTAGCGAAAGCCGTTGGGCACGCCCAGCTTGGTGTCGAGCGCGAACAGCAGCGGCAACCGTGTCGGCGACTTGGGGTTGATGTTCTCCTCCAAGCACACCTGCCACCAGCAGCGACGCAGGCCTGCATTGCTCTGGCGAGCGCTGCCGAGCGCGATGGCCGGCGTGTGATGCAGGAAGCCGCCGAACGCGCGCCGACAGAACGCGTCGTAGTTCTTGGTGAACAGGATGAACTCGTGCCACAGGTCGTCGGCGATCTGCGACGGCATCGACACGTAGCGGCGCCCGCTCTTCAGGTGGGCGAGAAAGAACTGGCGCAGTCCATGCGCGACCAGTTGGCATTCCTTCAGACCGAGGCCGGGGTGCCGCTTCTGCAGCCGATCGAACAGCCCCTGCGGCAGGTTGAAGCTGCGGATGAATGCTTCGCGCTTCAGCGACAGCTGGCGCTGCCACGTCGCGAGCAGGCCGAACGCCAGCACCAGCATCACGAAGATCAGGAACCCGCTCATCGATGCCCTCGCGGTGCATGCCGCGGCGTCGTGCCGACGGCCCTAGTCTTTCGATGATGCCATGCAGCACGACGCCGTCAGCGCGCTTTGGGCACGCCGATTGCTGTGGCTCGCAGTGCCGGGTGGACCGGCGAAGGAGACGTCGATGAGCCTCGGCTTGATCCTGTTGATCATCCTGATCCTGTTGCTGGTGGGTGCGCTGCCCACCTGGCCACACAGCACCAGCTGGGGCTACTGGCCCAGCGGCGGCATCGGCGTGGTGGTGCTGGTGCTGGTGGTGCTGCTGCTCAGCGGCCGCCTGTAGCGACCTTCCGGCGCGCGTCGCGTCGACGCCTTGACCACCGCATAGCCGATCGCAGCCGCCGCCAGCGGCAGCAGGTAGTACAGCGCACGATAGCTCAGCAGCGCGGCCAGGACGTCGGCGCTGCCGAGTTCGCCGCCGAGGCACGCGACGAACACCGCTTCGATCACACCGAGCCCCGCGGGCACGTGGGTCGCCACGCCCGCCACCGCCGCCAGCAACAACACCGCGAGCACGGTCGGGTACGGGGCCGCGCGCTCGAGCAGCACCCAGACGATCACGCCCATCAGCGCCCAATTGGCGATCGACACCGCGAACTGCCACAGCGCCACGCGGGGCTGCGGCAACGCGAAGCGCAGGCTGCGCACCCGCACCTCGCGGCCGTGGCGCACGATGCACAGCGTCAGGTACGTCGCGGCGAGCGCCACCATCAACGCGCCGATCGCGCGCACCGCAGCGTCCGACAGTTGAATCTGCGCCGGCAAGTGTGGCGGTGCCAGCGCCAGCACCAGACCGCCGAGCGCAAGGTAGCCCACCCAGTTGGTGACCACCGCCACCACGATGATGCGCGCCACCTGCTGCGCCGGCAGGCCGGCGCGCGCATAGAGCCGCAGCTTCATCGCCAGCGCACCCACCAGCGAGCCGAAGTTCAGGTTGAACGCATAGCAGGTGGCAGCAATGCCGAGCGTGCGCGGCGTCGACACCCGATGGCCGGTTTCGTGGCGCGCCACCAGGTCGTAGCTGCTGAACAGGGCATGGCTGCCGAGCGCGAGCAGCGCTGCCACCGCCAAGCCGAGTGGCGGCTGCCGCTTGAGCGAGTTCAGCACCTCGGGCCACGCGATCGTGCCGGCCTGGTGCACCAGCAACGCGAGCACCACCAGCGCCAGCGCCCACGGTGCGATCTGCCGGATGCGCGCCCACGCGGCCCGCGCGCGCGGCCGTGCGGGCGCGACGGCCATCCTCAGCGGGCGCCGGCGGCGCTGCCCGCGGTGCCCGACTGGTCCATGCGGCGCGCCGGGCGCGCGATCACGTGGCGCGGCTTGGGCTCGAGCGACGGCGGGCGCAGGGTCTCGACGCGCGGCGTGCTGTGCGGCAGCCACTCCACCCAGCTCGGAAAGCGGTGCACGAAGTGGAACACGAAGAAGCTGCGCACCTGCGCCAGCGCCGACGACCACGGGGTCGGCGGCGCGAGCTTCACCTCGCGACAGCTGTGATCGATCAGCTCGTCGAGCCGCTCGCGCAACTGCAGCGCGAAGTCGGGATCGCGCACCACCACGTTGGCTTCCAGGTTCAGCGCCAGGCTGAGCGGATCGAGGTTGCTCGATCCCACCGTGGCCCATTCGTCGTCGAAGACCGCCACCTTGCCGTGGAACGGCCGTGCGCAGTACTCGAACACGTGCACGCCGGCGCGGATCAGGTGCGCATACAGCATCGACGCCGCGAAGCGCACGATCGCCATGTCGGGCTCACCCTGCACGATCAAATCCACTCTCACGCCGCGGCGCGCGGCGCGGCGCATCTCGTGCAAGAGCTGATAGCCGGGGAAGAAGTATGCGTTGGCGATCACGACGCGCTTGCGCGCCAGGCGCAGCGCGGTGCGGTATTGCAGCTCGATGTCGCGCCGGTGGTGCTCGTTGTCGCGCGTCACCAGCGCCGCGGTGCCGTGGCTGGCGGCAGGCGCAGGGCCCCGCTGCTCGCGCCGCCACGTCCATGCGTGGCGACGCGGCTGCGGCGTGGTGAGCGCGGCGCGGCAGAACGCGCCGATCTGGTGCACCAGCGGACCGGCGATCTCGATCGCGTAATCCTGCTTGGCCATCGGGCCGTATTCGGCAAGGTGGTCGATCGAGTAGTTGATGCCGCCGACGAACGCCACCATGTCGTCCACCACCACCAGCTTGCGGTGCATGCGGCGGAACACGTTCAAGCGCCTCCCGAACGCACCGCGCACCGGCTCGTAGGCGCGCACCTGCACGCCGGCGTCGGCCAGCGGCTTGAGCAGGCCGGGTCCGAGGTCGGGCGAGCCCCAGCCGTCGACCAGCACGTGGACCTCGGCGCCGTTGCGGGCGGCCTGCAGCAGCGCCTGCTGCAGCTGGCGTCCGACCTTGTCGTCGAAGAGGATGAAGGTTTCCAAGAGCACCTCGCGGCGCGCCTGCGCAATCGCCTCGAACACGCGCGGATAGTAGTCCTCGCCGTTCTCGAGCAGCGTGAGGTGGTTGCCGTGGGTCCAATCGAGGGTCATAGCTGTATCTCGGCGGCCAGTGGGGCGTGATCCGACAACGTCGCCCAGGGCGTGCGGGGTAGGGGCAAAGGATGTGCCTCGGCGACCTGGCGGACGTAGATGCGGTCCAGCCGCAACAGCGGCCAGCGCGCCGGAAAGCTCTTGGCGTGCGCGCCGTGCGCCGCGCGAAACACCTCCACCAGGCCGCAGCTGCGCAGCACCGCGTCGGCGCGTCCGCGCCAGTCGTTGAAGTCGCCGGCAACGATCAACGGCGCATTGGGTGGCACCTCGCGCGTCAGCAGCGCCAGCAGGCGCTCGAGCTGGCTCTTGCGATGCGACTCGCGCAGTCCGAGGTGAACGCACACGCCGTGCAGCATCTGGTGCCCGCCATCGGGCAGCATCACGCAATGCAGCAGGCCGCGCGCCTCGTCGCCCGGCATCGACACGTCGTGGTTCGTGAAGCCGATGATCGGGTAGCGCGACAGCAGCGCGTTGCCGTGGTCCAGGCCGTCGATCACCGCGTTGCGGCCGTAGGCGTGGCTGCTCCAGATCTGGTCGGCCAGAAATTCGTAGTGCGCGCCGTCGACCCCGTGGGTGTCGAGTCGGCGCCACGCGCGCGGCGTGGGGTCGTTGGCGCCGGGGCCGGCCACTTCCTGCAGGAACACCAGGTCGCTGCCCACCACGCGCACCGCTTCGCGCAGCTCGCGCAACATGAAGCGACGGCGTAGCGCGGTGTAGCCCTTGTGGACATTGACGGTCAGCACCCGCACGCGCGGCGCAGGGGGTTCGCTCAGCATGGCGCATCGTGGGGCCCGGCCCGCCCGCGCACCGTCGGGCGACGCAGCATCACGCTGTAGGACAACGCCGACCGCCGCCCCCAACGGAGCCGCGCAGACCTTCCGGTCAGCGCCCGCTCGAGTTTCGACCGGCGCGCATTGCATCTGAAACCGCACCGGCATCGAACTGCAACGCGGGCACCCCAATCTCATACCCACCGGCGCAACCCCAAGCCGATGTCAAGGAGTCCCTGCATGAACCCGAACCAGACCACCCGCGCGCTCGCATTCGGTGCTGCCGTCGCATTCGCGGCGGTGTTTGCGCACGCGGCCGCCTACGCCGAGAGCGTCTCGCGCGCCGAAGTGAAGGAACAGACCCGCGCCGCCAACAAGGCCGGCGACATCGCCACCGGCGAGGAAGACGCCGCCTACAAGCTGCCGCAGCCGGTGTCGGTGCGCACGCGCGCCGACCGCAAGGCCGAGACGCTGGCCGCCAACCGCGACGGTGGCCTCGGCTCGCCAGGTCAGGCGTTGTACCGCGCGTACAACGTCGCACCGCGCGAAGCGCTCGCCAAATCGACCAAGACGCGCGCCGAAGGCCAGGCCGAAACGCTGCAAGCGGTCCGTAACCATCAAGTGATGGGCGCCGGCGAGCAAGGCGAACCCAGCGCGCATTGAGCGCGGTCGCAGCAGGCGCCGGCGCGAGCGCGGCGCCAGCGCGCTAGCCGAGCGCGGCCTTCAGCACGCGCGCGTAGTTGCCATACGCCACGCGCTGGATGGTCTCGCTCGGCAGCTTCATGTCCTGCAGGTGATCGACCACGGCGCGCACGCCGGCGTAGTCGTTCACCGACCAGTTCGGGCCGACCCCTTCGATGTCGGTGCCGAATGCCACGTGGTCGCGGCCGATCCAGTCGATCAGCTGTGCGATCTCGTTGGCGTAGCCGCGCGTGTCGCGCGGCCGCACGCTCCAGCGATCGCGCGGGTTCGTGAGACCGAGCCCCCATAACCCGACCACGCCGCCTTGCCCAGCGATCTTGCGCGCGAGGTCGAGCGACAAGCGGCGCTGCAAGAACCCCACGGGGTCGACAAAGCGGCCGCCGACGCGATCGACCCAGCTGTGCGACCATACCACCGGCCGCCTCGCGATCTGCAAGGCCTGCTCGACGGCGTCGCCGGTGCTGTGCGCCAGATCGACCAGGATGCCCTTGGCCTGGCAAGCCTCGACCAAGCCCTTGCCGAGCGCGCTCAAGCCGCCATGCTCGGGCACCTTGGTCTGGAAGTCGCCGACCGGCGTGCGGATGTAGTGCACCAACTGCAGGTGGCGCAGCCCCTGCGCGTGGGCCGCGTCGAGCCGGCTCAGTTGCCCTTCGAGGAAGTCCGCGCCTTCGCTGGCGAGCACGACGCCCGGCGTGCCGTCGGCCGCGATGCACGCGTCGACATCGGCGGCGCTGAGCACCGTCTTCAGTTGGTGCTGGCGCAGGTAGGCCTTCATGCGACCGAGCGTGGCGGCGAAGTGCGCCGCCAGCGCACCGGGCTCCGGCACCGACACCTGCTCGATGCCGGTGGCGGTGGCGTGAATCCAGCGCCCGTCGGCCACCAGCTTCCACGCCATCAGCGCGACGTGCTGGCTGCGCAGTTCGTCGGCCAACCCCGAGCCGGCGAGCGAGCGCGTGATCAGCCCGTAGTGGCTGTGCATGTCGGCTAGCGGGATGCGCATCTGCGCATCGACCGAGCGCGACCCGACGAGCGCGGCGGACACGGCGGCCTGCAACCAGTGCCGGCGCCGCATCGACGCCACCAACCGGCTGCCGCGCGCCGCGCCGGCCTTCAGCGGCCCTGCCATTGCGGCTTGCGCTTCTGCTGGAACGCGCGCACGCCCTCGTCGGCATCCTCCGATTGCAGCGCCGCCACCAGCGCCGGCAGGCGCAACGCCTGTGCCTGCGCGACTGGCATCGACGCGGTGGCGCGCACCACCTGCTTGATGGCCTGCACCGACAACGGCGCGCACGCGAGGATCTGCTCGACCCAACGCGCCACGGCGGCATCGAGGCCGGCGCGTGGCACCACCTCGTTGACGAGGCCGATCTCCAGCGCGCGCTGCGCGCCGATGCGCTGACCCGTCAACAGCATGCCCATCGCGATGCGGTGCGGAATCTGGCGTTGCAGCAGTGTCATGCCACCGTCGAGCGGCATGCGCCCCACCAGCGGCTCGGGCAAGCCGAAGCTGGCTTCCTCGCACGCGACCACGATGTCGCAGCCGAGCACCATCTCGAAGCCGCCGCCGAGCGCGTAGCCGTTGACGCGCGCGATCACCGGCACGTTGAGCGTGTCGCGCAGCGCGATGCCCCCGAAGCCGCCGGGCCGCGCGGCGGCCCAGTAGTCGACACCCTTCAACGGCGGCGTGGGCGACGGGGTCTTCATGTCGGCGCCGGTGCAGAACGCGCGCTCGCCATCGCCGGTGAGCACGATCACGCGCACGCTCCGGTCCTGCTCGAGCGTGCTCCAGATGCGCTGCAGCTCGGCCTCGGTGGCGAGATCGATCGCATTCATCACGTCGGGCCGCGCAATCGTGACCGTGGCCACGTGGCCGGCCACCTCGAAGCGAACGCCGCTGCTCATTTGAGGTTCGCCTTCGCCGCGACCTCGGCCAACACCTCGTCGGTGTGCTCTCCGAGCTGGGGCGGCGCGCGGCGCATCGTCGCCGGCGCCGCCGACATCGCAATCGGGCTGGCGATGAAACGGTAGGCCGCTTGCCCGGGCTCGCTGCTCTTCAAGATCATGCGGTTGTGCAGCGTCTGCGGGTCGACCAGCACCTCGCGCATGTCGCGCACCGGCGCGCACAGCAGGTCCTGCTCTTCCAGGCGCTCGAGCCAGTGCGCGCGCGTGTTGGTCTTGAAGCGCTCGCGCAGCTGGCGCTGCAGCTCGGGCTTGTGGGCGAACTGCGCCTCGAGGTTGGCGAAGCGCGGGTCGAGCGACAGGTCGGGCAGCTCGAGCGCGGTGCAGATGTCGCGCAGCGGGTTGGCCTTGAAGGCGCCCACCAGCACCAGCGGATGATCGGCGGTCTCAAATACGCCCGACAGCGGCATCGCGGCCCAGTTGACCTCGGCATCGCGCATCAGGATCATCGCCGCCTCCTGCATCTGCGCAGCGAGCATCGAGTTGTACAGCGAGACGCTGATCTTCTGGCCGACGCCTGTGCGCGCGCGCTGCAGCAGCGCCAGCAGGATGCCCTGCACCAGATGCATGCCGGCCGAGTAGTCGGCCAGCGCGATCGGGTACGTCGCCAGCGGGTGCGACGGATCGGCCTTGCGCGCGATCGCCCCGCTCATCGCCTGCGCCAGCACGTCTTGCCCGCCCTTGTGGGCGTAGGGCCCGGTTTCGCCGAAGCCGGTGCCCACCGCATAGACGATGCGCGGATTGAGCGCGCGGCAATCGTCGTAGCCCAGGCCCATGCGGTCCATCACACCGGCGCGGAAGTTGTTGACCACCACGTCGGCCCCTTCGATCAGCGACTTCACGGCCTGCATCTGCTCGGCGTTGCGCAGGTCGAGCGCCACGCTGCGCTTGTTGCGGTTCAAGCTGCAGAACACCGGGTTGTCGATGCCGTCCTTGGGCGGGAACGTCGAGCGGCTCAGGTCGCCGGCGCCGGCGCGCTCGATCTTGATCACGTCGGCGCCGTAGTCGCCCAGCATCTGCGTGCACACCGGCCCCATCATCACCTGCGTGAAGTCGATGACGCGGATGCCGCTCAACGGCAAGTCGCCGGTTCCGATCTCTTGGGACTTCATGCCGCCTCCTGCTGCGCCACGCGGGCCGCGATCGCCGGCACGTCGGCGTTGGGACCGCTCTGGTCGCCGGGATCGGCGCCCTGCGCACGCAGCTTGGCCTGCAGCCGCTTGACGTCGACGTCGCGCACGCTCACGCCGGCATCGAGCGCCATCGCGGCGGCCACGCCGGCCGCCTCGCCCATCGCCATGCACGGCGGAATCTCGCGCGACATCTTCTGCGCCGACGAGGTGGCCGAGTAGTGGCGCCCGGCCACCAGCAGGTTGTCGATCTGCTTGGGCAGCAGCGCGCGGTACGGCGTGGTGTAGTCGCGACCGCGCGCCACCGCGTCGGCAAAGCGGGTGCGCGCCATCAGGTCTTCCTTCGTGATCACGTACTCGCCCTCCAGCATGCGGGTCTGTCGCACGCCGGTCTGCGGCGCCACGTCGATCACCACGCAGCGCTCGAAGCCCGGCACGTTGGCGCGCACGAAGTCGACGCTCTGGTGGATGTGCTGCCGCCCCGTCACCTCGGCGCGCGTCAGGTCCTCGACCTTGAGGCCGTCGAGCCCGGTCATGTGCGGGCAGTTGCACCACACCACACCGGGCAGCGGCGTGCGCAGCCACCAGTGCGCCCAGCTGCCGCCGATCAGGCGCTTGACCTCCTTGTCGAGCAGCGCGAACTGCTTGGGTTGCTCGCGCTCGAAGCGCTCGGCGGCGTCGCAGTCGACGTTGCCGAGGCGGAACACCGTGGTCAGCATGTAGGCGCCGCCGATGTGCGGCGCGCCGGCGGCGGCGGCGACGTCGAGGTCACCGGTGGTGTCGATCACCACGTCGCCGAGGATCGCCTGGCGCCCGCTCTTGGTGTCGCACACCACCCCCTTGATGCGTCGGCCCTCGACCCACGCGTGCGAGAACCACGAGTGCAGCCGCAGGTCGACGCCGTGCGCGGCCACCATCTCGAGCGCCACGCGCTTGAAGCCATCGGGGTCGAACGCCGCGGCGAACACGATCGGGTGCGGCTTGTCCTGCGTGTGAAAGTCAAATGCGCCCCAGCGTGTCCAGCGCTGGATGGCAGCCGGCGCGATGCCCCATTCGTCCTGGCGCGGGAACTGGGCCAGGCCGAGCGCATCCAGGCGCTCGATCAGGTTCAGGCACACGCCGCGCACCGAGATCTCGCGGAGGTGGCTGTCCCACATGTCGTCGAGCACCAGCACCATGCCGCCGGAGGCCAGGCCGCCGAGGTGGCTGTAACGCTCGAGCATCACGGTGGACGCGCCGTTGCGCGCAGCGGCGAACGCGGCCGCCATGCCGGCGGGCCCGCCACCGACCACGACCACGTCGGCGCGAGCGACCACTTTGACGTCGCGCGCCGGTTCGCGCATCGAATCGGGGACGGCTTGCATCGCGACTCCTGGAAGGAAAGCCCGCCGGTCACGCCGTTTCAGGCTGCCAGCGGATGATCCAGCGCTCGAGGCCGACGATCACCATGAAGAACGTGCCCGACAGCACCGCGCTCATGATGATCGCCGCATACAGCAGCGCCGAATCGAAGTTGTAGGTGGCCTGGATGATCATCGCGCCGATGCCCTGGGTGGCGCCGATCCACTCGCCGACCACCGCGCCGATCACCGACATCGACGCCGCGATGCGCAGCGCCGAGAACAGGAACGGCAGCGCGCTGAACACGCGCAGCTTGAAAAAGATCTCGCGCTTGCTGGCCGACAACACGCGCATCAGCTCCATCGCCTGCGGGTTCACCGCCTCCAGGCCGCGCACGCCGTTGACCAGCGTGGGAAAGAAGCACACCAGCGCGGCAATCGCGATCTTGGGCTCGACGCCGTTGCCCATGATCAGCACCAGGATCGGCGCCTTGGCCACCACCGGAATCGAGTTGAACATCACCACCACCGGAAAGAAGATCTCCTGCAGCCGGCGGTTGTGCACGAACAGCGTCGCCACGGCGATCGCCACCAGATTGCCCATCAGGAAGCCGCCGAGCGCCTCGCCTGCGGTGGGAATGAGGTTGGCCAGCAGCACATCGCGCTTGGCGATCAGCGTCTGCAGCACGGCCCACGGCGACGGTGCGATGAACGGCTTGACCTGGAAGATCACCACCACCGCCCACCACAACAGCAGCAGGCCGATGATGCCCAGCGCCGGCATCGCACGACGGCGCCAACGCTCGCGGCGCCGGGCGTCGCGGTAGCGCGCCTGCTCGTCGTCGAGCTGCGGCGCGCTGCTGAGCGTGTCGGCCGGAACGCTCATGCGACGTCCCTGGGCGCTGCGCGCCATGCGCCGGCCAGGGCGCTGGCGCGCTGGTGGCGGCCCGGCGCGCGCATCAACACGTCTCCAGCAAACGGCGCAACTCGCCGGTCAGCGCCACGAACTCGGCGCTCTCGCGCGTGGTCAGCGTGCGGTCGGCCGGCAAGGTCACCGGCACGATCGCGCGCACGCGGCCCGGGTTGGCGGCCATCATCAGCACGCGCTGGCCCAGGTAAGCGGCCTCGTGGATGCTGTGCGTCACGAACAGCACCGTGATGCGGAGCTCGCGCCAGACGCGGCGCAGCTCCTCGTTCAGGCGGTCGCGCGTGATCTCGTCGAGCGCGCCGAACGGCTCGTCCATCAACAGGATCTTGGGGTCGCTGGCCAGCGCGCGCGCGATCGACACGCGCTGGCGCATGCCGCCCGACAGCTCGTGCGGATACGCCTGCTCGCTGCCCTTGAGCCCCACCAGCTCGAGCAGCTCGCGCGGCGTCGCCTTGGCGCGGCGCGCGCGGCTCACCGCCACCTGCAGCGGCAGCTCGACATTGGCCAGCGCATTGCGCCACGGCAGCAGCGCCGGGTCCTGGAACACGAAGCCGATGTCGCGCCGCAGGCGCGCCGCCTCGGGCGCCGCACCGAACACGCGGATCTCGCCGCCGTTGGGGCGGATGAGGTCGGCCACCACGCGCAGGAACGTCGACTTGCCGCAACCCGACGGACCGAGCAGCGTGAGGAACTCGCCGACCGCGACGTCGAGGCTCAAGCCCTGCAGCGCGGTGATCGCGCGGCGCTCGGTGAAGAAGCGCACCTGCAGGTTGCGGCAGCTCACCGCCATGCCGCTGGCGGCGGACGCCGACGTGTCCTGCGCCGGGGGCGCGGCCGCCACCGCGATCGCCATCGCGTCAGGCCTTGCGAGCGGCTTGCGTCGCCTTGAGGATGTCGAGCGTGATGACCTCGTCGACCTTCGGCGTGCGCGCGGTGAACTGGCCGAGCTCGCTGTACAGCGCGATCTGGTCCTGCCAGTTGGCTGGATCCATGCTGCCCCAGCCCTGCGCGCGCGCGACGTCGCCGAAGCTGTAGGCCAGCATCACGTCGGCGGCCACGCGCTCGTCGGCGCGGTCGAGGTTGGGGTATTCCTTCACCAGCATGTCGACCGCAGAATCGCGGTTCTTGTCGGCCCACGCCCAGCCCTTGGCCGCTGCGCGCAGGAAGCCCGCCAGCGCGCCGCCCTGCGATTCGAGCGTCTTGGTGGTGGCGTAGTAGGGCAACGCGTACAGCTTGACGCCGGTGTCCCACAGTGCGAGGTCGACGCGATCGGAGCCGAGCACCTTGAGCGCCGTCGTGTTGGTGGTCCAGCCGGTGACCGCATCGACCTGGCCCGTCATCAACGGCGTCATGTCGGCGCCGATCGGGATGATCGTCACGTCCTTCTCGGCGATCTTGTTTTTCGCCAGCAGCGCGCGCAGCAGGATCACGCCGGTGGACTGGATGCCGATCTTCTTGCCCACCATGTCCTGCGCGCTGCGGATCGGGCTCTTCTTCAGCGAGAAGAAGCAGTACGGGTGCTTCTGGATGCCGACCGCGAAGCACTTGATCGGCAGCCCTTGCGACACCGCCAGCATCAGCGATGGGCTCGACGACACCTGGCCGAGCTCGAAGCGGCCCGAGGCCACCACCGCGACGCCGTCGATGCTCGGGCCGCCGGGCTGGATCTGGAAGTCGATGTCTTCCTTGTCGAAGTAGCCGAGCTGCTTGGCGACGATCTCGCCGAGTTGGTTGCCGCCGATCAACCAGCCGAGCTGCATGTTGATCTTGGTCTTGCCGGCGGCGCGAGCACCCACCGACAGCAGGCTGCCGCCGGTGGCCAGCGCGCCAGCGGCCAGCGAAGCGCCCACCAGGCGCCGACGGTGCAATTGCGGGGGCTGTCTCATCGCGATCTCCATCGTGCGCGCAGCGGAGACGGCATTCTGTTGGCGCGCCGGCGAAGCCACAACTAGAGATTGCTTGGTGACGGGCGCCCGCCGCTGCCCTTGCCGTTCAGCCCGTGCCGCCTGCGTGCCAGCCTCGCACCAGCGCATGCGCACGTTGCGTCAACTCGGTCAGCGCGACGCCCGGCGCGTACAGCGCCGAGCCGACACCGACGCCCAGCGCGCCGGCGGCTCGGTACGCCGCCAGGTTGTGCGCGCCGACCCCGCCCACCGCGTACAACGCGGTGCCGGGCGCGAACACGGCGCGCCAGGCTTTCATGACCGGCGGGCCGAGCATCTCGCCGGGGAACAACTTCAGCCCATGCGCGCCGGCGGCGAGCGCGGCGAAGCCTTCGCTCGGCGTGGCCACGCCGGGCATCGAGAACAACGCGCGCTGCACGGTGCGCCGCACCACCGCGGCGTCGAAGTTGGGCGCCAGCACGAGCCTGGCACCGGCATCGGCCGCGCGGTCGACATCGGCCGCGCTGAGCACGGTGCCGGCGCCGATGCACACGTCGACGCCGAGCGCGCCCGCCTCGCGCGCCAGGCGCGCGATGCTGTCGAACGGCTGCGGCGAGTTGAGCGGCACCTCGATCACGCCGATGCCGCCCGCCACCAACGCGCGCGCCACCTCGAGCACCTCGTCGGGCCGCACGCCGCGCAGGATCGCAATCACGCCTTCGATCGATTTCACCATCGCCGTTCACTCCTGGCCTGCCACCAGCCCCGCGGCCCGCGCCACACGCCACTGGCCGCGCGTGGTCGACTCGCTCGGTGCGCGCTGCACCGCGACGCCGATGAGCTCCAGCGCACGCGCATAACGATCGCACAACGCGCTGTCGCCCAGCAGCGTGACGGCCTTGGCAGGCGCGTCGGCGCGCGCGCTCGCCAGTTCGGCGCCGATCAGCAGGCCCGACAGGAAGTCGGGCAGCTCGTGCGCGGCGCGCTGCCCCATCAGGCCGGCGGTGCGCGCCGCGAACAGCGTGTGCAGCAGGTGCGCATGCTGCGCCGCGCCCAGGCGCACGCCGTCGTCGAACGGCGCCGCGGCGAAGGCGCCGCCGAAGGTCATCCCCCTTCCGAGGATCGAATGCTGCGTGAGCAGCGCGTAAACCTCGCCGGTCATGTGCGTTTGAAAGCGCAACACGCGCCCTGCCTCGCCCAGCCACGCCCACTTGCTGTGCGTGCCGGGCAGCACGCAACAACTGCCGTCGGGCAGGTCGGCGCCCCACAGCTGCGTCTCTTCGCCGCGCATCACGTCGGCCTGGCCGCTGGCGCCGACGCAGCGCAACCCCGGCACGATGTGCAGCGTGTGTCCCACACCGAACGCCACCGGAGTCAGGCGCGCCGCCGCGTCGGACAGGCCGGCCGGGCAGTCGATGTACGGCGCTTCCACCCAGCCCTGCCGGCTGCCGATCATGCCGCTGGCGATGCATTCGCAATGCGGGTGCGCCGCGAGCCAGGGGCCGCACAGCGACGTCAGCGCGTCGGCGAAGCGCCGCTCCCGCACCGCCATCACGCCGGAGGCTGCGCTGCGCGTGTCGATCACCGCGCCGTCGTCGCCGAGCAGGCTGGCGCGCAGGTTCGATGTGCCCCAGTCGAGGGCGATCAGGTGCGCGCTCACGGGGCCGGCACCGCGCTCACTCCGGCTCGATGCCCGCTGCCTTGATCAGCTGGCCCCAGCGCGCGGTGTCTCTCTCGACCAGGCGGCGCAGCGACTCGGGGTCACCGGGCAGCGGATCGGCGTAGAGGTTGCCGAGGTAGCTGCTCATGCCGGGGCTGCGCACCACGTCGTTGGCCAGGTCCGACAGCCGCTTCACCACCTCGACGGGCGTGCGCGCAGGCACGAACAGCGCGAGCCACGCGTTGAACTCGTAGCCCGGCAGCGCCTCGCCGATGGTCGGCAGCTCGGGCACGCTGGCCACCCGGTGCGCCGCGCTGATGCCCAAGGCCTGCACCTTGCCGCCGCGCCACTGCGCGATGCCGAGGCCCGCATCGGTGATTATGAAATGGAGCTGGCCGCCGATCAGGTCGGTGATCGCCTGCGCCGACGTGCGGTAGGGCACGTGCACCGCGTCGATGCCGGCCATCTGGCGAAACGCCTCGCTGGCGACGCGGCCGGTGGCGCTCGAGCTGCCGCAGTTCAGCTTGCCGGGCTGGCGCTTGGCCAGCGCGATCAGCTCGGGCAGGTCTTTGACGCCGAGCGTCGGCGACACCACCAGCACCTGCGGAATCGTCGCGAGCGTGGTCACCGGCGCGAAGTCGGCCACCGGGTCGTACTGCAGTTTCTTGAACAGGTGCACGTTGGCCGCGTGCGTCGAATTGGCACCGAACAGGATCGTGTAGCCGTCAGCCGGCTGGCGCGCCACGTACGACGCCGCCACGCCGCCGAGCGCGCCCTGCTTCGCGTCGACGATGAACGCCTGCCCGGTGGCCGTCTGCAGCCGCTCGGCGAGGTAGCGCACCATCTGGTCGTAGGCATTGCCGCCGCCGAACGGCACGACGATCGTCACCAGCTTCGAAGGATAGGTGGCGCTCTGCGCGTGTGCGGCCACGGCGCCGGCTCCGAGGCCAGCCACCGCGGCGAGCCCACCCAGCCCCTGCAGCGCGCGGCGGCGAGTGATGCGCTCATCGAGGGTCGCCATCGCCTCGCTCACTCCAGGTGACCGTGTTCGCGGTAGTAGCGCTGCGCACCCGGATGCAGCGGCAGGTCGACGCCGCGCGCCATCGCACGCGGATCGATCGGGTAGGTGAGCGGGCTGTGCTGCACCGGGATGTGCCGGAAGCGCGCCTCGAGCTCGGCGCGCTCCTCGACCATGATCGACGTGATCTCGTACGCGATCGACTCGGGCATGTCGTCGCGCACGATGGTGGCCCAGTGCGACCAGTCGATGCACGGCACCGCGCGCTCATTGAGCACGCGCCCGGGCTCGACCACCGCCTCGCGCAACCCGTACTCGCCGACCAGTTGCCGCATCGCATCGGGTTCGATCGGAATGAACGAGAGCGGCGTCTTGCGCGCCCAGTCGCTCCACAGCGACAGCATGATCGCCTCGTTGAACACCGCGTTGACCTTGCCGTCGATCGCCGCCTGCAGGCACACGCGCGGGCTGTCGTGGTCGAGCCAGCTGCCGCCCCAGTGCACGATGTCGTCGGGCTCGATGCCGTGCGCGCGCAGGATCAGGTCTATCACGTGGCTGCACAGGTTGTTCTCGTCGCGCAGCGGCGTGGCGATCTGCAGCGCCGGCTTGCGCGCGCGGATGTCGGCGAAGCTGCGCAGCCCGAGGTCGGCGCGCAGCGCGAACGTGAGCCGGTCGTCCTGCGGCAGGCGGCCCAGCGTGCGCAGCTGGGGGCGCGGCCGCGGCGCGTAGAAGTGCTTGCCTTCGTAGGCCCAGCGCACGCCCACATGCACCGGGGTCGTGATCGCGAGGTCGGCCTCCCCGCTGGCCACCAGCTCGATGCCTTCGCGGTACGCACTGCCGGTCTTCACGCTGAACTTCGAGCGCGGCGCGCAGCGCCAGCGCATGTGCGCGGCGATCCAGCCGAGCACGGTGTGGAAATTGGCGGTGCCCCAGTCGCCGACCATCGTCAGATCGACGCGGGGTCGCTTGTCTCGCTGCGTGTCCAGTGCCGTCTCCTCGTGGCTGCCGTGGCGCGTCCGCCGCGCGTCGCCGGTGCGAGGCGCACCATAGCATTGGCTGCGCAGATCGGAAGCGCCGGCGATTTCGGCGCAAGCGCCGCTCAGGCGGCGCGCGCCAGCGATGGCTGCGACACGGCATACAAGTGCCAGTCGCCCGGCACGCCCTTCAGCGACTGGGTGCCGCGGTCGTCGAACACGATGCCGGAGCCGGCGACGAGATCCTTGACGGTGCTCGATACCAGCACCTCGCTGGGCGCGGCGCGCGCCGCGACGCGGGCGCCGATGTGCACCGCGATGCCGCTGTACTTGTTGTCCGTCACCTCGCATTCGCCGGTGTGCAGTCCGGCGCGCACCTGCATGCCGAGCGAACTCATCCCCTCGGAGATCGCGCACGCACAACGCACCGCGCGCGCCGGGCCGTCGAAGGTGGCGAAGAAGCCATCGCCGGCGGTGTCGATCTCGCGCCCGCGGAAGCGATCGAGCTGCCGCCGCACCATGTCGTGATGGCTCTCGACGAGCTGGCGCCAGCGCCGGTCGCCGACGCCCACCGCAGTCTCGGTCGAACCGACGATGTCGGTGAACAGCACGGTGGCCAGCACGCGGTCGGCCACCGCGTGGTGGCGCACCCCGGTGAGGAAGGCCTCGATCTCTTCGGTGATGACGGCGCTGTCGCTGAGGAACGGCACGTGATCCGGGCCGTCGAGTTGGCGGTACTGCGCACCGGCGATGTGCTCGGCGAGGTAGCGGCCATGCTGCACGTCGATGGCCTGGTCGTTGCCCGCGTGCAAGATCAAGGTCGGCACGCGGATGCTCGGCAGCACGTGGCGGATGTCGACTTCGGAGTTCATCCGCAGCAGCGCGGCAGCGGACTGCGGACTGGCACTGATGCGCAGGTAGTGCGACCACCATTGCCGGAATCGCGGATCGGCGGCTCGACTGGGCATGCGTCGTTCGATCCCCACCGGTCCGCCCCAGCCGCTGGCGATCTCGTCGAGGAAGGCTTGGTACTGCAGTGCCGTGCGGCCGAACGGGTAGTCCGGCGCGACCATCATCCGTGCGTAAGCGCCTGCCATCACCAGCGCCGACGTGCGCGCCGGATAAGTGGCGGCGAACAGCGCGCACATCGGCCCACCCTCCGAGTAGCCGAACAAGGCTGCGCGCTCGGAGCCGACGGCATCGAGCACCGCGCGCACATCGTCCATGCGCACCTCGAGCGACGGCAGGTCGGCCACGCGGTCCGACAGGCCGGTGCCGCGCTTGTCGAACAGGATCAGCCGCGAGAACGACGCGAGCCTGCGCAGAAAGTGCTCGACAGCCGGCTCTTCCCAGAACGCGTCGAGGTTCGAGACCCAGCCCGGCACCAGCACCAAGTCACGCGGGCCATTGCCCACGACCTGATAGGCAATGTTGACGCCGCCACTGTTGGCGTATCGGGTCTCTGGACTCATCCGTACCTCGATGAATCGATGATACGCGCCGCGCGGCGGCGCGACGTACGCCGCAGGTGCCGCGGGCGGCTGCGGCGCTAGCGCGCGCTGGGCGGGAAGCCCATCTTGCGGGCGCGCTCGTCCCACACCGACAGGCGCTGCGGCGTGCCGCGCGGCCAGCTGTGGCCGGTGGGCGCGCTGGCACCCTGCGGCGTGGTGGGGGTGCCGGTGTGCGGCAGCACGACTTGGGCGGTGGCGTTCATGTCCGGGGTCGAGAGCGTCGGATGGTCTTTGCAGCGCTGAGTTGCCGGCGGCGCGCCGCCGGTTCATCGGCCGTGCATCGGGCCCGGCGGATTGGCGGACTCACGTGTCACAACGCAGTCGAGGCGCTTCACGACGACAGCTTGCCGACCTTCGTCAGGTCCGGGCATGCCAGGTTGTCGCCGCTGGCCCAGCCGCGCAGCGCGCGGTACACCACGTCGTAGCCGGCCGACGGACCCGACAGCTGCATGCGCGTGCGGTTGCCCGGCAGCGCGGTGGCCTCGGCCACGACGACGGCCGCGCCGCTCGTGGACAGCTTGCTCGGAGCGACCGCGGCGCTCTTCTGCAGCTGCTGCAGCTGCAGTTCGGCGCGCTCGCCATCGGCCACCACGGTGGCCCTGTATTCAGTGAGGATGTTCTGCTGGCTGGTGAAGGTGCGCAACACGGTGCCCACCGCGATGTCCAGGCATTCGGGGGCCTGTTGCTGCAACGTGGCCGCCACTTCGCGCACCGGACGGTTCACTTCGAACGTCTCGGTCTTGGTGGCCATTGCACCACGCGTGGCCTGGCGCGATTCGTCGGCGCTCGGCGGCATGCCGCCGCACGCCTGAAGCCACATCGAAACGGCAGCCAGCGTGAACGGGGTGAAAGAGAGCCGCGGCATCGGGAACCTCCTGACAGCGGGTGCCATTCTGGCGAACGACAGGGTCGCTGACACGTCCTTGGCGAGCCCACTGACGTTTAAGTGCCAAGCGAGGCAGTCAAAGTTCACGTGCAATCGGCACACACCCCCATGTGCGTGTCGTGTAGGACAGGCGCGCCCGCACGACGCCACGGCGCTCAGCCGCTTCTCAACGCCACCTCGAAGCCGCGCCTCACGGCGGGGCGCGCCATCACCGCCCGGTACCAGCGCTGCACGTTCGGCCAATCGGCCAGGTCCACCTTGTGGCGCGGATGGCGCCACGCCCAGCCGACGATGGCGAAATCGGCGATCGTGATCTCGGCGCCGGCGAAGAACTCGTGGTCGGCCAGCCGCTTGTCCATCACCGCGTAGAGACGCCGCGTCTCCTTCGTGAAGCGCTCGAGGCCATAGCGGCGGTCGGCCTCGTTCTCGAGCGCGATGAAGTGATGCACTTGGCCCGGCATCGGACCGAAGCCGCCCATCTGGAACATCAGCCATTCCATCGTGGCCACGTGCGCGGTCGGCTCGCGCGGCCAGAAGCGGCCGGTCTTCTCGGCCAGGTAGATCAGGATCGCACCGGACTCGAACACGCTGATCGGCGCGCCGCCTGGCCCGTCGGGATCGACGATGGCAGGAATCTTGTGATTCGGGCTGATCCGCGCGAATGCGGGCGCGAACTGCTCACCCTTCGTGATGTCGACCACGTGCACGCGGTAAGGCAGGCCCATCTCCTCGAGCGCGACGCTGATCTTGCGGCCGTTGGGGGTGTCGAAGGCATGGAGGTCGATCGGCACGGAAGCTCCTGGTGACCGCCACATCCTGCCACGCAGTCTCCAGGCCCGGTGCCGCGAGCCCCGTCGCTCCGGCGCGCGACCCAAGACGCGACGCTCATTGCACGGCCGCGCCGGTCTCGTTGCGCGCCGCGCGCACCTGTCCGGGCGGCTGCATCGCCGGTGCGCTGGCCGCGCCGGCCCGCATCGCCTGCAGCGTGGCCTCGCGCGCCACGATCGCTTCGCCGCGCTCCGGCGAGTCGAGCCAGAACGGCAGCATGGCGGCCACCGTCACGATGGTGCTCGCGAGGATGCCGGCCCCCAGCGCAGCCAGCCGCCACGACGTCGAAAGCAGTTCGTAGGTTCGCATGTCGCCCTCCGCGCGAAGGGCGCCGCGATGACACCGCAGCATTTCCCTTCGCTTGAGTAGACGGTGCGATTCGGCGCAACCGGACATTCGCGCCGCACGCGATCTGGGGGTGGTCAGCGTGCGGGCGCCGCTGGGTTGCCGAGCCTGACGGCGAGCTGAATGAGGGGCGCTTTGAAATAGGGGCTGACAGCCGACTGTGCGGTGAAGGCGGCACGAGAAAGATCGAACAACTCGCGTGCGCGCTGACGTTCTCCGCCGCGCCATGCGCACAGGCTTGCGATGGCGCGCCAGCGGGCCAGGCGCGGGTCGTGGATGTAGAACTCGCGACCCAGCAGGCTCAGTTGCTCTTCCAGCAACGGCAGGCCCTGTCGCACCTGGCCCGTGCCGCACAGCGCTGCGCCGCGCAGCAGGCGCGGATCGCGGTAGTCGTCGACATCGGCGTCCGCGGGCAGCTCGGGTATCCATGCCAACGCCGCGGCGAAGTCGCCACGATCCAGCTCCAGTTGGGCACGCACGAGCGGGATGCCAGCCTCATCGGGCGGCGGCATTGTCTGCTGGCCCGACGAGCCCTTCGGTGCCGTCGCGGCGGACAGTTCGGCCTCGGCATCCGCGAACCGCCCCTGCATGCCGAAATTGCGAGCGAGGTCGACATGACCCTCGCCCGACGCGCCACGTCGGGCACGCTGTTGCCAGTCGATCGCTTCGCGGAACAACGCATCCGCATGCAGATGCTCCCCGCGATGCATCTCGAGGTAGCCCCAGATGTTGGAGGTCATCTGCATGGCCCACGGCTGTCCGGCCCATCCGGTTCTCAAGACGCCCACCGCAGGCTCGATGAGGGCGTGCGCGCGCTGCACGTCTCCCCACGCCAGATGGAGCACGCCTTGATTGAAGCGCACGCGCGCCAACAGCAGCACCGGCACCGACGGTCCCTTGGCCTCCATCTCCGCCCGCAAGCGCTCCAGCGTCGACAGGGCGTCCACCAACGAGATACCACGTCGGCCCGCGGCCTTCGACATCGCCATCTCGGTGGTCAGCAGGGCTTCCGACACGACGGCGCCCAGTTCGTCAATGCCGCCGCGCTGGCGCAGCGCGGCCAGCGCCGGGACCATGTAGCCCTTCGCGCGCTCGAACTGGCCTCGATGAATGAACTCTCTGGCGATGACGAGCCGGCCGCGAATCGCCAGGCGCGACCAGGGCCCGTCGGCGGCCAGCGCCATCTCGATCATCTGCTCGTACACCGGCAACGCAGCGTCGAAGCCGCGCTGGAAGTTCAGCAAGAACGCGCGCTGATCCAGCGCCTTGACCGCCAACAGCGAAGCCTCGCGCCCTTGGCGCTTCAGGTCCGCATCGATGCGGTCGAGCTCGCTCAACGCGTCGGTGTCGCGCGATTCGCGCAGCAGGACGTCGACCAGCGCGAGTCGTGCCCGCACACCCGCATCGGAGCCTGCATCGGTCCACTCGAGCGCCTTGCGGGCCGCCTGTTCGGCGCCGGGCAACTTGTTCTGCTGAGCCAGCGCTTCGGACAGCAGCGCCCAGGCCGCCGCGTGTTCATCGCCCTTGGCTTTTGCCGCCTGCAAGGCACCCACCTGCATTTGCGCATACATCTCGGCCTGCGTCGAAGCGCCCATGTCCAGAAAGATGCCTGCCACCACGCCGTACAGCTCGGCCTGCAACGTGGTGTCCGCGGCGAACTTGGTCGCGATCAGCTTCGCACCGCGCTCCAGCATCACCTCGGCAGGCAACTGCCGCAGCTCCGCGTTGAGCGGGTTGCCGCGCTCGTTGACCTTGAACACGTCGACCACGAACTCCTTCACCACGCGCGCGCGCTCGGCGGCATCCTGGGCGCGCCGCGCCTGCACGATCGAGACCGCGGCGCCGCCGAGCACCGCCACCAGCACGGCGCTGGCTGCCGCAAACAGCACGCGGTGCCGCCGCACTGCCTTGGCCACGCGGTAGTGCATGCGGTCGGGCTGCGCCAGCACGCGCTCGCCGTCGAGGTGGCGCTGGATGTCGTCGGCCAGCGCGTCGGCCGTCGCGTAGCGGCGCGATGGCTCGCGCTGCAGCGCCTTGGCCAGGATGGCGTCGACCTCGCCGCGCAGCGCGCGGGCCAGCGCCTTGCCGTCGGCGCGGCTGCTGGCCAACGGCGCCTCGCCTTGCAGCATGGCCTGCTCCATCGCGGCGAAGCCTTTGCCTGCCTCATGCGGCGTGTGCCCGGTCAGCAGCTCGAACAGCAGCACGCCGAGCGAGTAGACGTCGGACGCCACCGTGATGGCTTCGCCGCGCAGCTGCTCGGGCGACGCATAGTGCGGCGTCAGCACGCGCCCCTGCTCCTGCGTCAGGCCGCCTGGGCTGGCCGCGGCGTCGTCGAGCAGCTTGGCGATGCCGAAGTCCAGCAGATGCGCATGGCCATCGGCGGTCACCAGCACGTTCGACGGCTTGAGGTCGCGGTGCACCACCAGGCGGCCGTGCGCATAGGCCACGGCGCGCGCCACCTGCACGAACAGGCGCAGGCGCGCCGGCACCGGCAACGCGTGCGCGCGACACCACGCGTCGATGGCCTGGCCGTCGATGTACTCGAAGGCGAGGTACGGGCGCTCGAGCGCATCGACGCCGGCGTCGTACAGGCGCGCGATGTGCGGATGCTCGAGCAGCGCGCCGATGTCGCGCTCGCGCGCCATGCGCTCGGGCAGGCCCGCGCCCCACACCAGGCGCGGCAGCTTCAGCGCCACCTGCCGCTTGAGGCTGCCATCGGCGCGCTCGGCCAGCCACACCAGGCCCATGCCACCGCGGCCGATCTCGCGGATCAGGCGGTACGGGCCGACGCGCCCGCCGGCGCTGGCGCCCAGTGCGTCGGCTGGCTTGTCGTCGAGCCGCGGCCCTTGCGCCAGAAAGGCGGCGTCGTCGGTGCGCCGGTGCTCGGCCAGCATGTCGCGCAAGCGCGGCGCCAGATGACGGTGCTCGTCGGGCAGCGCGTCGAGCCAGGCCTGCGCCTGCGAAGGCTCGAGGTCCAGCGCCTGGTCGAGCAGCCGGCTCAGGGCAACGAGGTCGGACGATTCGAGGGGCATCGAGACGGTTCGGTTCGTGCAGGCCTGCGGCAGACGGATTGTCGATGCCGAAGCGGACACCTCCCCGTCAGGACTTGAGCCAGGTCATCAGCAGCAGGCGCGCCTTCTCCCAGTCGCGGCGCACCGTGCGCTCGGTGAGGCCGAGCGCCTCGCCGATCTCCTGCTCGGTGTAGCCGCCGAAGTAGCGCATCTCGGTCACCGCTGCCAGCCGCGGATCGGCCTGCTCCAGTGCCGCCAGCGCCTCGTGCACGCGCAGCACTTCGTCCTCGCCGGCTGGCAGGTTGGCGGCCAGCAGCGTGTCGAGCGTGAGGCGGTTCAGATCGCCGCCGCGCCGCTCGGCCTGGCGCTCGCGCACCGCGTCGATGATCACCGAGCGCATCACCTTGGACGCGTAGCCGAAGAAGGCGCGCCGATCCTCGGTGCGCAGCACGCCGGCGTCGAGAAAGCGCAGGTACGACTCGTGCACCACCGCCGTGGTGTCGAGGAACGTGTTGCGCCCGCCGTCGCGCAGGCGCGAGCGCGCCAGCTTGCGCAACTCGCGATACGCCTCGGCGAACAATGCATCTCGCGCGGCGCCGTCACCGGCATTGACTCGGCGGATCAGTTCAGTGAGCGTGCCCATCCGTCGGACTCCAGTGACTCGAACGCGCCGTGCCTGGGTGGGCCCGCGGCGCCACGGTTTGCGCCAAGGCGCACTGCACAAGTCAATATGCAACAAATGCGCCGCGGCGGGTGGACGTTCCGGCGGCGCCCTCGGACATCGACACTTCCGATCACGCCATCACACACCCAGGAGTGACTCGATGAACCGCTCGCAACTGACCCGCCTCGCCGCCTTCGCCGCCGTGTTTGCCGCCGCCGCAGCCGCAGCGCCCGCCGCACTGGCGCAAACCCACGAGGCCGCACTCTCGCGAGCGGAAGTGAACGAAGCGACGAGGACCGCGATCGCCAGCGGCCACATGATGCCGGCCGGCGAGCTGAACATGGCCCAGGCACCCATGGTGTCGGAAAAGACGCGCGAGCAGCGCAAGGCCGAGACGCTGGCCGCCAACCGCAACGGCGCGCTGAGCGCTCCGGGCTCGGTGCTGTACTACACCCACAACGTGGCGCCGCGGGTCGCGCTGGCCGCTTCGACCAAGACCCGGGCCGACCGCAAGGCCGAGACGATGCAGGCCATCAAGCAGCACCAGATCATGGGGGCGGGCGAGGCCGGCTGAAGTGCCCCGCCGCGGCGCCTTGCCGCCGGCTGCTACTCCGGCAAGCCAGCCTTGCGCAGCGCGTCGCGGTGGTGATCCAGCTCTTCTTCGCGCCCGTAGTGCAGCGCCGGCAGGCAGTGCTCGCGGATCGTGAAGTCGGGAACGCGGCGCAGCACTTCGGAAACGCGCGCGGCCGCCAGCAAGGTCTGCCCGAGCTGGGCGTGGCAGGCCGCTATCAGCGCGTGGTGCAGCGTGTCGGGTGCGCTGAGGTGCCGCAGCGACTCGATCGCGTCGGCGTACTGCTTGGCGACGAACTGCGCGCGCGCCAGGTGAAACCAGAAGCGCTCGGGGTGATACGGGTTGAGGCGCATCGCCTTGCGGATCCACTCGATGCCCTCTTGCGCCTGCCCGAGCCAGGTGAGCACCTCGCCGTGCTGCACCACGATCAGGTCGTCGTTCGGGTTCAGCGCCAGCGCCCGCTGCTGGTGGAACATCGCCTTGCCGAGGTCGTTGCGCACCACGCCCAGCGCGGCCAGGATGCGGTGCACGTCGCTGTCGTTGGGGTCTAGCCCGAGCGCGATCTCCAGCTCGCGCTCGATCACCACCTCGAGCGCGGCGCGGTCCTGGCACCAGCCGTATCCCCACTGCTGGCCGAGGATGCACGCGTGCCAGGCGTGCGCGTGCCCGTACCTCGGGTCGAGCGCGATGGCGCGGTGCACCAGCTCGAGCGCGCGCGCGTTCTCGGCGCGGGCGGAGCGGTGGTGCAGCACCTTGGCTTCGAGCACGCACTCGTAGGCGGCCAGGCTGGCCGGTGGCTTGCGTTCGGCCCGGCTGTGGGCGTCGGCCTCCAGGCGCCCTGGCAGCGTGGCGACGATGGCCGACGTGACCTCGTCCTGGATGGCGAAGATGTCCTCCAGGTCGCGGTCGTAGCGCTCGGCCCAGACGTGGCGGTCGCACTCGGCATCGATCAGCTGCACGGTGATGCGCACGCGGTTGCCGGCCTTGCGCACGCTGCCCTCGACCACGTAGCGCACGCTCAGGTCGCGCGCCACCTTTTTCACATCGACCGCCTGGCCCTTGTACTTGAACGAGGTGTTGCGCGAGATCACGAACAGCTCGCGAAAGCGCGAGAGGTCGGTCAGGATGTCTTCGGTCAGCCCGTCGGCGAAATACTCCTGTTCGGCCACGCCGCTCATGTTGACGAACGGCAGCACGATGATCGACGGCTTGTCCGAGGCTGGGTCGGGCGCGTCCGTGGGCGCGGCCGGCGCGCGTGCGGACGCCGACGCCTGCACCCGAAACGCCCGCACCGGGTGGGCGATGTTCTTCACCGATTGCTCGCCCTGATCGACGAAGCGCGCGGTGACCTTGTTGCGCAGCGCGCACTCGACGGCGTCGGACACCGTGATGCCGCCGGGCAGCGCCAGACCCTCGAGGCGCGCGGCGATGTTCACGCCGTCGCCGTAGATGGTGCCGTCGTCCTTCTCGATCACGTCGCCCAGGTGCACGCCGATGCGAAAGCGCATGCGCCGGTCTTCGGCCACGTCGTCCAGCAATGACTCGATCTGCTGCTGCACGTCGAGCGCCGCCAGCACCGCACCGGCTGCGGTCTCGAACACGGCCAGCACCGAGTCGCCCGCCATGTCGATGACGCGGCCCTGGTTGGCCTGGATGCGGCTGCGGAACAGTGCGCGTGCCGAGTCGAGCGAGCGCACCGTGGCGCGCTCGTCGGCGGCCATCAGGCGCGAATAGCCCGCCACGTCGGCCACCAGGATGGCCGCGAGTCGCTGCTTGAGTTCGACGCTGCTCACACGAATCGTCCCTTCGCGTGGTCGATTCAGTCGAAGCCATATTACAGGGCGAGCTTTGCCTGCGATGCGGGCGCGCGCAGCCGAACCACCGCTGCGTGATGCTTCGGTGAACAACGACCGCCAGCGCGATGGCGTCGAAACCATTATGCTGCATTGCAGCAACGAGGGTTTCGCATGTCCATCCACAGCATTTCGAACACCATCGACCAGGCACTCACCGCGGCCGGGCTCGACACACGCACAGGCACCATGAAAGCGGTGATGGAGACCATTCGCAACGCCTTGGAGGCCGCGCGAATCGCTCAACATCCCAAAGACGAGGGCTCGCCTGGCACCGCCCACGCCACCAACGCCACCAACTCCACCGACGTTGCCGACGTGGTCGACATCGAGGCGCGCCTCGCCGATGAACAACTGGAGGCGCGGCCGCTCGTCGAGCGCAAGCACCCCGCAACGCAGCGCGGGCGGTTCCTGAGCTTCGTGTACACGAGTCCGCTCGGCAGCCGTGCCTACAAGCTCTACGTGCCCGGCGCCGATCGCGGCGAGCCGATGCCGCTGGTGATGATGCTGCACGGCTGCAAGCAGAATCCCGACGACTTTGCGGCCGGCACTCGCTTCAACGACATCGCCGAAGAGCAGGGCTTCCTAGTGGCCTACCCCGCCCAGTCGGCCCATGCCAACGGCTCCAACTGCTGGAACTGGTTCGAACCGGGCGCTCAGCTGCGCGCCGGCGCGGAGCCCTCGATCCTCGCCGGCATCGTCGGCGAGATCGGCCGCACCTACCGCGTCGACGCGCGGCGCGTCTACGTGGCCGGCTTGTCGGCCGGGGCTGCGATGGCCGTGGTGCTGGGTGAAACCTATCCCGATGTCTTCGCGGCGGTGGGCGCCCATTCGGGCGTGCCGTACGGCGCAGCGCACGACGTGGCCTCGGCGTTTGCCGCCATGCACGGCGGGCCTCCGTTGCCGACCGGCGAGGGCAAACGCGGCATCGTATCCGCGCGCCGCCCACGCGCGGCTTCGCGAGGCGTGGCAACCATCGTCTTTCATGGCGATCGCGATGCCACCGTGGTGCTCGACAACGGCTCGGCCATCGCCGATCAGGCGGTGTCGAACCTCGAGTCCGAATGGGGACCGCTCACGCGCGAGGTGCAAGAGCGCGCGACGCCCGGGCGCAGGTGCACTCGAACTACGCATTGGGCCAGCGACGGGCTGCCGGTGGTGGAGCAGTGGACCGTGCATGGCGGCGGGCACGCCTGGTGCGGCGGCAGCGCTGCCGGATCCTTCACCGAGCCCCAGGGCCCCGATGCGTCGCGCGAGATGGTGCGGTTCTTCCTGCTGCACGAGCAGCGCGAATCGGCCATGGCGGCTCTCGACTCCAGCGCTGAGGGGCCGCAATGAGCGGGCGCGACGAAGGCGTGAACCGCGCGGCCACGCGACGGCGCTGCAGCTGTCAGTTCTTCGGCGCCGAGGCAGGCGCGTCGGGTTTCTGCGCCCTCACTCTGGCGTAGGTGATCTTGCGGGTGCCGCCCTCGCAGGAGCCGACCACCTTCTCGCCCTCCGCCAGTTCGTTGGAGACGATCTCGAGGCTGTAGTCCTTGATGCCGGCCGCCGTGAGTTTGGCGGCGATCTCGAGCGCCAGTTCCTCGCACGGCTTGGCGCCATCCGCCATCGGGGCGCACAGCAGCGAGACCACGAGCAGGGCGGCAGTGGGCTTCACGGCAATCAAAGGGTCATGCGGCGAGCGAACGGCGTGTGCACGATAGCAGGCTCGACTGCGCTCGGCGACACGGCGCCGGGCCAAGGCGGTGTCGATGAACAGCAGAGCCTGCTCGCACAAACCTTAGACTGCAGGTCGAGCCCAGCGCGAAAGGGCAACGGCGGTGATCGACAGCGAGTATCGGCAACGGTTGGAGGCGATCCTCGCCGCCGACGCGGCTGGCTACGCGCGGTTGATGGCCATCGACGAACGCGCGACGGTAGCCGCGCTCGATGATGCGCGACGGGTGTTTCGTCAACAGATCGAAGCCCAGCACGGCCGCGTGATCGACATGGCCGGCGACTCCGTGCTGGCCGTGTTCGAAACCGCCGTCGGTGCGGTGTCGGCCGCGCTGGCCGCGCAACACGATCTGCAGGCTGCGCAAAGTTCGTTGCCCGACGAGCGGCGGCTGCGCTTTCGCATCGGCGTGCACCTGGGCGACGTGATCGAGAAGGCCGACGGCACGGTGTACGGCGATGGCGTGAACATCGCCGCCCGGCTGCAGGCGCTGGCGCAGCCCGGCGGCATCACGGTGTCGGATGCAGTGCAAGGCGCGGTGCGCGGCAAAGTGGCAGCGACCTTCGTCGATCAGGGCGAGCAGCCGGTGAAGAACCTGCCGCATGCGGTGCGCACCTTCGGCGTACACGCCGGCGGCAGCGGCACGGCGCCAGCCACGGCGGCCGACACCCCCGCGCCGCAGCCGCCCGCCGACCGGCCATCGCTGGCGGTGCTGCCCTTCACAAACATGAGCGGCGATCCCGAGCAGGACTACTTTGCCGACGGCATGGTCGAAGACATCATCACCGCGCTGGCGCGCACGCGGCTGTTCTTCGTGATCGCAC
>Ga0207675_100000371_pt1 | contig 43068 bp, 38 predicted proteins | sample KBSSwiS42_FD_184305 | JGI IMG/M metagenome (GOLD analysis project Ga0207675, IMG submission 184305) | Switchgrass rhizosphere microbial communities from Kellogg Biological Station, Michigan, USA - KBS Switchgrass S4-2 (SPAdes) (version 2) | ecosystem: Host-associated > Plants > Roots >...
TTGCGGATTGATTGTGAGAATGCCCGCACGGTCACGATGGTCGTCGCCGCGCGCAACGAGGCGGGGCGCCTCGGCGCGCGCATCGACAACCTGCTGGACCTCGATTACCCGGCCGACAAGCGGCAGATCGTCATCGTCTCCGACGGATCGACCGACGACACGCTCCACGTGCTCGCGCGCTACCAGCGCTTCGTCGACGTCGTCGCCCTGCCGCCGGGCGGCAAGGCGGCGGCGCTGAACGCCGGCGTCGCCCGCGCCAGGGGCGAGATCGTCGTCTTCGCCGACGCGCGGCAGGTCTTTGCCGCCGACGCGCTGCGCGAACTGGTCGCGCCGTTCGGCGATCCGACCGTCGGCGGCGTCACCGGCGAGCTGCTGCTGGATGCCGAATCGCCGTGCCGCCGTACCGGCCGCGATCGACGCGCGCACGAGCGCCGCGGCGGCGTGCGCGCCGAAGCCGCCGATCGGCGCGAAGACGACCGCCGCCGGACGCTGCGATCGACGATCGCCGACGGCGTCGGCCTCTACTGGAAATACGAGAAGCAGCTGCGCCGGCTCGAGAGCGCGGTCGGCTCGACGCTGGGCGCGACCGGCGCGATCTACGCCATCCGCCGGGAGCTGTTTCAGCCGCTGCCCGCCGACACGATCCTCGACGACGTGCTGACGCCGATGCGGGTGGTGCTGGCGGGCTCGCGCGTGGTCTTCAACGAGCGCGCGCGCGCCTTCGATCGCGCCGCCGCCGATGCCGACGCGGAAGCGCGCCGCAAGATCCGCACGCTCGCCGGCAACTACCAGATTCTGCGGCTCGAGCCGCGTCTGCTGCTGCCGTGGCGCAACCCGGTGTGGCTGCAGTACGTCTCGCACAAGCTCGGGCGCCTGGTCGTGCCCTACGCGCTGCTGGCGCTGTTCTTCGCCAGCATCGTGCTGGCGGCCGTGTCCGGCCCCCTCAGCTTTTACGGCGCCGCCCTCATCGGCCAGGTGGTCTTTTTCGTGCTCGCGGGCGTCGGCGCGGTGCTCGAGCTCGCGGCGCGCCGCCGCGACGATCGGGCGAGCGGCACCACCGCGGTGCCGGTCGCCGCGCCGCACGCGGCGCGGGAGATTGCGTGATGCGGATGGTATCGAAGGCGGCGCAGGTCGCCTTCACTTTCGTGATGATGAACTACGCCGCCGTTGCCGGCCTGTTCGCTGCGGCCCGCGGGCGCCGCGTCTGGAAATGAACAAGGGGTTGCGATGGAACGCCTGACCTTCAACGTCGGAAGATCGCGCGGCGAGACGCTGGTCGTCGCCGGGCGGACAGTCGGCCGCCCCGCGCCCGCGCGGCCGGCGACCGCCTCGAGGCTGGCACGTGCGAAGGAGCACCTCGCGGTGGTTCGCGAGCACTACGACTGGGACTACCTGTGGATGCTGGCGTTCACGACGCTGCTGTTCTTCCGCCCGCAGGACGCCATCCCCGGTCTCGCCGCGCTGCATCTCGCCGAGCTGACCGCGATCGCCGGCCTGGCGGCGATGGCCGTCCGCCGCCTGTCGTCGGGTCAGACGATCACCCACGTCAACGCCGAGGTCGTCGGGGTCATTGTCCTGGGCGCGATGATCGTGTTGACCATCCCGTTCTCGATCTGGCCCGGCGGCTCGCTGAAGGTCTTCAGCGACATCTACGTCAAGATCATCCTGATCTTCGCGTTGATGATGAGCACCATCACCACGCCGCGCCGGGTCCGGCAGATGACCTGGATCATGATCATCGCCTCGGGCTACATCGCCTCGCGCGCCGTCTACGACTACATGCAGGGCGTCAACCTGGTGGAAGGCAACCGGGTGCGCGGCGCGGTCGGCGGCATGTTCGAGAACCCGAACGACCTCGCGCTCAACCTGGTGACGTTCCTGGCGCCGACGATGTTCATCATCCTGCAGGACAGGAAGGCGTCGCGGCGGCTCCTGGCGTGCGCCATCGCGGGGGCGATGGTGGCGGCGATTGTCTGCACCAAGTCGCGCAGCGGGTTCCTTGGCCTGGTCGGCATGAGCGCCGTCGTCCTCTACTACATGGCGAAAGTGAAGCCGGCGCTGGTCGGCGGCCTGGTGATCGCGGGCATGATGGCGCTGCCGGTGCTGCCGTCGTCGTTCTGGGATCGCATGGACAGCATCGTCAACGCGCAGGAAGACCCGACCGGATCGCGCGCGGCACGGCTGCGGCTGATGGACCAGGGCACGGAAGTGTTCCTCGACAACCCGGTGACCGGCATCGGCGCCGGCCAGTTCCAGAACTACAACGCCCCCGGCATGATCGAGAAATGGCGCGTCACCCACAACGTCTGGTTGCAGGTCGCCGCCGAACTCGGGCTGTTCGGCTTGATGATCTTCGCGTTCCTGGTGATGCGCGCCTATACCGCAAGCTTCGCGGCGCTCCGGATGCTGCGCATGACTCATCGGCGAAGTGCCCGCGACGGAGTGCGCGGTTCGCCGGCCCCAGCGCCTGAGGAGCCGTACAACCTCTCCGCCGAAGACCGGCGCATCCTCGACATCAACGCGAAAGGGATGATCGCCGCGATGGTCGGCTGGACCATCTGCGCCTTCTTCGCGTCGGTCGCGTTCAACTGGACCTTCTACTACGTGTTCGCTCTCGCCGTGGCGGGGCGCGAGATCCTGCGCGCCCGGCGGGTGACCGCGGAAGCGCCGGTGACCAGGCGCGCCGGGGCGGCAAGGCTGGTCCGGGCGACGGCATGATGACCCCGGCGTTCGGCGGCACGCGTCGCATCCTGGTCGACGCGAGGACCGCGGTGAACTACGCGATGTTCGCGCCGGTGCACCGCGCGATGAGCGGCGACGATCGGGTGCGGTTCTACTTCTGCGCCAGCGAGGAGCCGTCGAAGGCGGCCTCCATCTTCCGCGACGCCGGCCCGCGCGCCCGCGTGATCGGCCCGGCTGCCGCCGCACTGAAGAAGTTCCACGCCTATCTGACATCCGACTTCACCTGGATGAAGCTGCTGCACCGGACCTGCCGGATTCAGATGTTCCACGGCGTCGGCGGCAAATACGGGTTCGATGCGCCCACCGAATCGTTGTCGCCGTGGCATCGCCTGCTCTTCGTCAACCGGCGGCGACTGAACAACTGCATCGCGGCCGGCGCGCTCGAACCCGACAGCCCCGCGATCCGCCTGGTCGGCATGCCGAAGGTCGACGCGCTCGTCGACGGCTCGCTGGAGCGCGACACGGTGCTCGCGTCGCTCGGGCTGCCGCCGGATCGGCCGACGGTCCTGTATGCGCCGACCTGGTCGCCGGCCTCGTCGCTGAACACGCTGGGCCTCGAGCTCCTGCGCCGCCTGCGCATGCTGCCGGTGAACGTCATCGTCAAGCTGCACGATCGGTCGTGCGACCTGCGGCCGCAGTACTCCGGTGGGATCGACTGGCCGGCCGCCGTGGCGCCGCACCTCGCGGCGGGTACCGCCGTGCTGGCGTCGTCTGCGGACATCTGCCCTTACCTGGTCGCGTCGGATGTGATGATCACCGACCACAGCTCCGCCGGCTTCGAGTACCTGCTGCGCGATCGCCCGCTGGTCCGGATCCACGTCCCCGAGCTCGTCGAGCTCGCCAACATCCATCCTGATTACGTGCAGCTGCTCGCCGACGTCTCGGAGTCGACGGCCGCGATCGACGACACGATTGCGGCGGTCGAGCGTGCGCTCGCGGACCCGGCGGCGAAATCGCCGGCGCGCCGCGCGGTCGCCGCCGACCTGTTTCACGAGCCCGGCCACGCAACGAGCCGTTCCGCGGAAGCGCTCTACGAGGCGATCGGCCTCGAGCCGCGCGGCAGGCTGGAGGGCTCGAAGGCGGGAAGGCTGGAAGGCTCGAAGGCGGAAAGGCGGGAAGGTCTCGCGGCCAGCTCCTCCGCGCTCCAATCCTGCCTGACGGGTGATCGATAGTGCCGGTCGTTTCCGTGATCATGCCGGCGTATAACGCCGCGCAATACCTGCACACCGCCATCGAGTCGGTGCTGCGGCAGACGGTAGCCGATCTCGAGCTGCTCGTCATCGACGATGGATCGTCGGACCGGACGGTGGAGATCGCGCGCGGCTATGCGGCGCGCGACGCGCGCGTCCGCGTGCTCGAGCAGCCCAACGCCGGCCCCGGCCCGGCACGCAACACCGGCTTCCGCGCAGCGTCGGGGCGCTTCTTCGCCTTCCTCGACAGCGACGATGAGTGGGACCCGACCTTTCTCGAAGAGCAGCTCTCGGTGCTCGCCGCCCGGCCCGACGTCGACGTGGTCGTCGGCAACGCCCGCAACCGCGGCGGCGCGCACGACGGCGAGCCGGCCCGGCCGGTGCGCGGCGACGGTCAGCCGATTCCGCTCGCCGAGATCCTCGCTGACGAAACGTGTCTGTTCATCATGTCGGTCTTCCGCCGCGAGACGGTCGAGGCGATTGGCGGCTTCGACCCGGCGCTGTTCACCAACGAGGAATACGAGATGTGGATCCGCGCGGCGCTCGCCGGGTTCACCTTCACACGGCACTCGAAGCCGCTCGGCTGGTACTCCTGCCGCCCCGGCAGCCTGTCTTCGAGCGACACGCGGATGCTGAGCGGCATCCTGCGCGTGTTCGCCAAGACCCGCCCGTTGCTGCCGCCCGATTCGCCCGAGCGCGCGATACTCGACCGCCAGGTGGCGCGATTCGAAACCGAGCTCTCGGCGGCTGAAGCGCGTGCCAGCCTGGCGCGCGGCGATTGCCGCGCGGCGGCGCGCCACGTCGCGGCGCTGCACGCGCGGCGCGGCGGCTGGCTGCTCGGGCTCGCCTCCCGCATGCTCGAGCTGGCGCCGTCGGTCGTGATCGCGGCGTTCAGGATGAAGCAGCGGCTGCGGGGTGCGGCATGAGATGGGCCAGCCGGCAGGTCGCTCGCATCGACCGGACGATCGCCCGCCTCAGTGGACGCCGCCGCGTGGTGTTCGACGCGCGCACGCCGATGAACATCGGCATTCTGGCGCCCGTCGCCGCCGCGCTCGAACGCGACCCGCGGATCGACGTGGTGTGGACGTCGGATCGCGCCGGGGAACTGGCCGCGGCGTCCGCGGCCGCCGGCACGCCGGTGCGCATCCTGCCCCGAAGCGCGATGGAATGGCGCCGCGTCGACTTGTGCGTGACGGCGGATGCGTGGGATCCGCCCCGGCTGCGGCGCTGCCGCCGCCGGGCGAATTTCTTCCACGGCATGGCGGGCAAATACGACCTCGACGCGCCGGGACACATGCCGCACGGCTTCGGCTACTTCGATCGCGTCGCCTTCATCAACGCCGATCGCATGCGGCGGTATCTGGAGACCGGCGTCGTCTCACGCGAGGCGGCGGTGCTCGTCGGCTACCCCAAGGTCGACGCGCTGGTGAACGGCGGCTACGACGCGGGCGACGTGCACCGTCAGCTGCAGCTCGAAGCCAACCGGCCCACCGCCATCTATGCACCCACCTGGTCGACCGCTTCCTCGTTGAACATCGGGGGTGAGGCGATCGTGCAGAGCCTGGTCGACGCGGGCTTCAACGTCATCGTCAAGCTCCACGATCGCTCGCTCGACGCGGCCAACGTCCTCTACAGCGGCGGCATCGACTGGCGCGCGCGCTTCGCGGCGATGCGGCAGCCGGGACGCATCGCGTTCAGCGAGGCCGCCGACTCGTCGCCGCTGCTGGCGGCGAGCGATGTGATGGTGACCGACCACAGCTCTATTGGCTTCGAGTTCTACCTGCTGGATCGGCCGCTGGTGGTCGTCGACGCGCCGGACCTGGTGCGCGTTGCGCGCATCAACCCCGAGAAGGTCGCGCTGCTGCGCGGCGCCGCGCGCGTGGTCGAGCGCCCCGCCGACGCCGGGCCGGCCGCCCTCGACGAGGTCGCGCACCGCGACCGGCGATCGGCGGAGCGACGCGCCGTCGTCCGCGAGATGTTCCATTCGCCGGGCACCGCGACGGCGCGGGCGCTCGAGATGGTCTACGACCTGCTCGAGGTGGCGCCGCGCGCCTGCCACGCGCCTTCGCACGCCGTCGAAACGGCCGGGAGCGTATCATGAGCCTCACTACCGCGTCATCGCAGCCCGCGGCACCGCTCGACATCACGGTCCTCATCTGCACCTATAACCGGGCGAGCCTCCTCGGCCCGACGCTCGACAGCCTCGCCGCCCTCAAGGCGCCGGGCTTGAAATGGGACGTCCTCGTCGTCGACAACAACTCGAACGACGACACACGATCGGTGGTCGAATCGCGCATCGCCGGTTATCCGGTCACGCTGCGGTACCTGTTCGAGCCGCGTCAGGGGAAGTCGAACGCGCTGAACACCGGCATGGCCGCGACCGACGCCGACATCATTGCGTTCACCGACGATGACGTGCAGATTCCCGCCGACTGGCTGACCCGCACCAAAGCGGCGTTCGACGCCCACAACTGCGATTACGTCGGCGGCCCCGTCCGCCCGTGGTGGGAGGCCCCGCCGCCGCGCTGGCTGCCGAAAACCAACGGCATGCTGTGGGCGGCGATCGCGCTGCTCGATTTCGGTCCGGAGCCGATGCGATTCGGGCGGCGGATTCCGCTCGGCGTCAACATGGCGGTCAAGCGCGCGGCGATCGAGCGCGTCGGCGGGTTCAACCCGCGCATGGGCCGCACCGCCGGGACGCTGATGGGACAGGAGCAGCGCGAATGGTTCCTGCGCGCGCATGCGGTCGGCGTGGTCGGTTACTACGCGCCGGACATCGTCGTCCACCACTGGATCCCGCGCGATCGGCTGACGAAGCGCTATTTCCGGCGCTGGTTCTACTGGCGCGGCATCGGCCGGGCGGTGCTCTACGCGCAGACCGGCAAGGACATGGAGTCACCCGAGCAGTCGCAGCTGGACTTCTCGCAGGTGCGGCATCTCCTGGGCGTGCCGCGCTACATGTTCCGCAGCGCGCTGCTTGCGGCCCGTGATTCCCTGGCCGCGAGGCTGCGCGGCGATGCGGTCAACGCCTTCGAGCGTGAGCTGTGGTTGTGGATGTTCGCCGGCATCGTGAAGGAGCGGCTGAAGGATCGCCGCCCGCCGGCGCCGATCGGCGCGCTGGCGAAATCGTGAGTTAGCTGCCCGAGTCTTTGCCGTGGCTGGCGTTGTATTCGATCGTCCAGCTGCGGCTCACCGACCCCAGATCCGGATCGTGGCGGTCTTCGCGGCGAAACAGCAGCGCCAGCGCAACCACGGCAACCGACACGACGGCCCCGCCGATCATCAGCATCATCGACATGATAGGTGCCGGTTATCCTACCGTACGTCAGCGGATGGTGAAGGTGGCGGCCAGCGGTTGATGGTCGGACGCGATCACGCCGATGAGCGCCGCGGTGTCGACGAACTCCGCCGACTCGAGCGCCATCGACCCGCCATCGATGTAGAAGATGTAGTCGATGCGGGTCGTCCGCTGTGTCAGCCCGGCGCCGATCGTGCGGCCGGCGGCGGCCGCGTCGGCCCACGCATCGCGGAAGCCGGAGACGACGGGTGTCAACTCGGGCGCCTGCGGACCGGCGTTGAAGTCGCCCATCAGGATCAGCGGTTGGCCGAATGCCCGCGCCCACGCCACGAGCCGATCGATCTGCTGGGTCCGCGCGGAGAGCTTCGCCGCGCCCGATGACAGGTGGGTGACGACAATCGGCAGGCTGTAAGCGTCGCGGATGGCGATCTGCAGCCCGATGCGGCTGTCGGGAAGCACCTGCATCGAGGGCGGCGACATCGCGCGGCGCGTCAGAAATGCGAGCCCTTCCGTTTCCCGCCCGTCGCCGCGGCCGCTGCTTTGACACGAGACATCGAGCGTGAACCATTCCTGCTCGTAGGCGACCTCCCACGCCTGGCCGGTGGCCGCACGCAAGCCGGCGGCGAGCTTGGCGGGCTGGTCGTCGCAGGCGTAGTACGGGTGATTGCGCGTCACCTCCTGCAGGCCGACGATGTCGGCTTGCGCGCGGGCGATCGTGTCGATCGCACGCTGGAGGTTGTAGCGGTTGGTGCCGTCGATGCCGTGCTGAATATTGAAGGTCATCACCTTCAGCCGCACCGGCGCGCGCCCCGAGCCGGTGGTCGAGGTGGCCGAGGGCGTCGCAGGCGAACTTCCGCCGCAGGCCGCCGCCGCGAACAGCCAGCCGGACAATATTGCGACGGCACAGCTTGGACGACGCATTCTCATCAGCGGAGCAAACGAGGCTCCAGCTTTGTCGCCCGGTTCTCCGCGCAAGAAGGTCATAAGACCTGAGCCGGGGGCAAGCTGTTTGCAGAGCTCTTCCGTCGTGCTCCCGATCCACCGGCCGCCACAGCCCAGCTCGAATATTCCGCTCGATTGTACGGTGCTGATTTGCACCTACAACCGCGCAGAGATGCTCGGCCAAACGCTCGACAGCCTGGCGCGCTGCCGCTCCGGTTTCGTGCGGTGGGATGTTCTGGTGGTCGACAACAATTCCAGCGACGGCACGCGAGATGTCGTGGTGTCACGGATACCCGATTTTCCCGTCTCACTGCGCTACATGTTCGAGCCGCGCCAGGGCAAGTCAATCGCGCTGAACACCGGACTGGCCGCGACCGACGCGGCGATTGTCGCCTTTACCGACGACGATGTGCAGGTCGACGAGAACTGGATCGAAGCCAGCTGCGGTCCGATGCTGGCCGATCCGTCGATCGATTACACCGGCGGCCCGGTGCTGCCGATCTGGGAGCGCCCGTGCCCGCGCTGGCTCGATCAGACGCGCGCCGATCTCTGGGGCACGCTGGCGATTCTCGACTACGGCCCCGAGACCTTCGTGTTCGAAGAGCGACGCCGGGTGCCGCTCGGCGCCAATATGGCGGTGCGGCGCGCACTGATCGATCGCGTCGGCGGCTTCGATCCCGATCTGGGCCGGAAGGGCAACTCCCTCCTCGGCCAGGAACAGGCGGAGTTCTTCTGCCGCTCGCGCGAGGCGGGCGCGCGCGGTCTCTACGTGCCGCAAATGGCGCTGCGGCATCACGTGCCGGCGCGCCGGCTCACGCACGACTACTTCCGGCGGTGGTGGTACTGGAAGGGCGTGTCGAAGTCGCGCCTGGAGCGATTGCATCGAGTCACGGATCTCGGCATCGACCTGTCGACCGTGCCGCGGATGTTCGGGGTGCCGAGGTTCATGTTCGGGTCGGCGCTGCGCGACCTCATCGGCTGGGTCGGGGCGGCGCTGATGCTGAACCCCACCGAACGGAAGCGCCGGGCCATGATGCTCTGCTATTTCACCGGCTACTTCGTTGGCACGCGGCAGATCGATCGGGAACGGAAGGGCACCTTTTACTCTCCCGCCACCGACAAGCGGTAATTCAGGTTCCTTCTCTGCTGTGACACGCCGTGACAGCGGACGCAACTCGTTCTAGCGTCTCGTCTTACTCTCAGCCTTACGACTGGCATTTCGCTGGCAGCGCAGCGGCACGTGCCTCTCAAGCTGCGAAGTTGCGTACGCCGCCTTATTGCCGCGTCCGCCCTCCTCCTCGTGGCGTTTGCGCCATCGCGCGCCCACGCCGCCGAGACCCTGTGCGACTCGTCGTTCCAGAACTGCCGAACACCGCTGATCGACCGCATCCGCGCTGAAAACGTCGGCATCGACGTCGGCTTCTGGTTCATGGAGGACTCACGGTACGCGGCCGAGCTCATCGCCCGCAAGAACGCCGGCGTACCGGTCCGCGTCATCATCGACCCGCGCGCCAACCCGACCTATCCGCTGAACGCGACGCAGCTCAACTCGCTGCAGAACGCCGGCGTGCCGATGATCAAGAAGTCTGCTGGCGGCATCATGCATTTCAAGATGATGCTCTTCGCCGGCCAGAATGTGGTCGAGTTCGGCTCCGCCAACTACAGCGAAAACGCCTTCGTGCCGGTCGACCCGTACCGCAACTACGTCAGCGAGACGATCTTCTTCGAGGACGATCCGGCGATCGTCCAGAGCTTCATGAGGAAGTTCGACGATCTCTGGGTCGATACCGCCAACTACTCGGTCTACGCCAACATCACCTCTCGGGTCCGCACCTACCCGCTCTACACGATCAGCGCCGACATGAACTTCCCTCCCGGGCAGGACTACGCCACCCGGGCGGTCAAGCTGTACAACAAGGAAACGCAGAAGATCGACGTGATCATGTATCGCGTCACTGACGTGCGCCACAGCGACGCGATGATCGCCGCGCACAATCGCGGCGTGCCGATCCGCTACCTCGGCGACATCAGCGAGTACCGCGACCCGGCCAAGATGTGGGTCTCCTACAACATGGACCGGATGTACGCGGCCGGTGTCCCGATGAAGGTTGCGTTCGGGCCCGGTGACAACCACGAAAAGATGGTGCTGCTCTACGGCCAGCACCTCACGATCTTCGGTTCCTCGAACTGGACCAGCCCGTCGGCCAACTCGCAGCAGGAGCACAACTACTTCACGTCGAAGGCGTTCATCTTCAACTTTTTCACCGACCAGTTCGAGCGGAAGTGGAACAACCTGAGCCCGGTCGGCTCGCAGGAGTCGAAGCCGTTCGTGCCGCTGCCGCCCGACAAGCCGGCGAACCGGACGATCGCCAACGGCGCCGTCGGCGTCGCTACCACGGGGCAGAGACTGACGTGGTACGGCGGGTTCTGGCCGCAGACCTACGATGTCTACTTCGGCACCGCACCAAACCCGCCGCTCTTCGCCTCGAACCTCGCGCTCGGTCCGAGCGAGACGACGTCCCAGACGCAGAGCTTCAACCTGCCGGCGCTGACCGCCGGCACCACGTATTACTGGAAGATTGTTTCGAGGACCGCCGCCGGCCTCACGAAGACGGGCGACGAGTGGAGCTTCACGACGGGTGGCGCCGCGCCGCCGCCGCCGCCACCTCCGGCCGGGGCGACGACGATTGTCCTGTGGGCCTCGAACACGCCGGCCGCGAACATCCACGGCAGCTGGGCGCCGCTCGCCGACGGCGCCGCCGCCGGCGGTTCGGCGCTGCTCAACCCGAACAGAGGGCAGTCGAAGATCAGCCCGGCGCTCGCCAGCCCGGCCAACTACTTCGAGCAGAGCTTCGTCGCCTACGCGAACACCGCCTATCACCTGTGGGTTCGGCTGCGCGCCGACGGCAACTCGCTCGGCAACGACTCGGTGCACGTGCAGTTCGACGGCTCGGTCGATTCGTTCGGGACGCCGACCTGGCGCAGCGGCTCGGCGAGCTCGGCCGAGGTGATCCTGCAGAACGGGTCGACCGATCCCTCGGTCACCGGCTACGGCTGGTCAGAGGCGGGATGGGAGAGCGTCTCGCCGAACGTGTACTTCGCTGCCGACGGCACTCAGACGGTTCGCGTGCAGCAGCGCGAGGACGGCGCGATCGTCGATCAGATCGTGCTGAGCCCGGACCAGTACGTGTCCACGCCTCCGGGCCCGCGCGACAACGATACGCTGATCCTGCCGGCGAACGACGGCTCGGCCTCGCCGCCGCCGCCCCCGCCGCCACCGCCGCCACTCCCGACCGATCCGAACGTCGTGCTGTGGACCGCGAACGTGGCGCCGGAAAACATGTTCGGCCGCTGGCAGATGCTGAGCGACGCCACCGCCGCCGCCGGCATGGCGATCTGGAACTCCGACCTGGCGCAGGCGAAAATCTCGCCGGCGCTGCCGTCGCCGCCGAACATGTTCGAGATGACCTTCGACGCGACCGCCGGCATCGCCTATCACATCTGGGTGCGGTTGCGGTCGCAGAACAACTCCACCTCGAACGATTCGATTCACCTGCAGTTCACCGACTCGGTCGACTCGAGCGGATCGCCGGTAATGCAGATTGGGACGGCGAGTTCTGCGGAGGTGATTCTTCAGGCGGGCGCGAGCGCGCCCGCGCCGCGAGGGTGGGGGTGGGCTGACAACGGGTGGGACGCGCCCGGGGTCGACGTGTATTTCGCGACCTCGGGCACGCACACCGTGCGAGTGCAGCAGCGCGAAGACGGCGCCATCATCGATCAGATCGTGCTCAGCCCGAACACGTATCTGACGACGGCGCCGGGTCCGCGCCGCGACGATACGACGATTATTTCACCGTGAAGGTGCTCATCATCGGCCGGTGATCCGACGGCTGGACGCCGCTGGAGTCGCGGACGTCGAACACCTGCACGCTCTTCAGCACCAGCGCCGTCGCGCCGTGCGAGTAGTAGACGTAGTCGATGCGGCTGTTGCGCGTGTTGCCGGCGGTGTTGCCGGGATACGCGGTAGCGACGCCGCTCTTCTGCCCTTCGCCCCACGAATCGTAGTAGTTGGTGCGCATGGTCGCCGATTCGGTCAGCGTCGGCTGCGCGTTGAAGTCGCCGCAGATCACGCGCTGCTCGGCGGTGGTCTTGCCCCATGCCGTCAGCTCGGCGATCTGCTTGAGCCGGTAGCTGGACGAGGGCTGATCGAGATGCGTCGACGCGACGTTGACGTTGCGGCCGTTGACCGAGACGGTGATGTTGACGATCACGCGGCCGTAGCTGAGCGTCTGCACGTCGGTGGCGATGATCGGGAACCGCGACAGCACGACGTTGCCCTGGCCGCTCGAGGTGCCCGAGTTCGACCCGAACTTGTAGTGCCAGGTCTGCCCCGTGTACTTCGTCATCAGCGCGGCCATCTCCGAAGGGCCACCGGGGTTGTAGGTCTCGACCTCGTTGAACGACACCACGTCGGGCCTGAAGCTGGCCGCCTTGGCGATGAAGCGGGCCGTATCGCGCCGGCCGTCGGTGCCGATGCCGTTGTGATGGCTGTTCCAGTGGAGCACTTTCAGCGTCGAGCCGCTGGTGGTGCTGGAAGCGGTCGGCGCCGGAGCAGGGGTCGAGGTCGACGTGGTGCCGCCGTAGGTGACTTTCAGCACCGGCCGGTTCGCCGCCGTCGCATCGTTCGGCAGGTAGTACTCGCGGTACGAGTCCGACGTCGATCCATCGAGATCGACCAGCGCCACGCGGGTGTAGCGCGACGACCCCAGGTGGCCGGCAACTGCTTCCTTCACCAGCGGCGTCACGTCGAAGGTGACCTTGGTGCCGGCGCCGTTGCTCACGGTGGCCGTATCCAGCTTCGACCCGAGGTCGCCGCCGGAGCTGTTCCACGAGGTGTCGCTCTTGCGCTTGTTCCACGTGACCTGGCCTTCGGCCCACGACGTGGTCACCTGGTAGACGCCGATGTTGCGGCTCGCGTCAGCGCTCCCCTTCTTGACCGTCACGGTCAACAGCGCCGAGGTGACGGTGCTGCCGGCGGGAATGGTGTTCTGCGTGTCGAACTTCAGGAGCGCGCGGCGGTTGTATTCGAGGTTGTCGGCCGCGCGCGTGGCCAGCACGGAGTTGTCGGTCTTGTTGGCGTAGCTGCCACCGCGAACCGTCGCCGACACCACTTGCGGGGCCGACTGGTTCAGGGTGACGGTGGTTTGGGCGGACGCGATCGACGCGGCGCCAGAGAACACCAACCCAGCGAGCGCGCGCAGCAAGAACAGACGGCCACTCCGGCCAGACACACGAATCGGCATGAAACCTCCGCGGTATTTACCTGTTGGGATTGAGACAGGCGTCCGAGCGACAGCCGAGTCTCGCCGCCTACAAGGGCAAGGCGGCGACCAACGTGAGCAATGCGGGAAATGCTAGGTAAAAATGAGTTCTGAGATCGCACACCGCCGTGGCGTCGTCTCTCGCAACCCAGCCGTATTGCACAACTTACTCACTTCGACACAGCTGCCCTCGAAATTCCCAGCAAAACCGCGAGGCGAGGGCGGTGTGCCTGGATACCGCTGAGTTGCGTTCACAGACGTCCGGACCTGCGGGCAGCGGCTTTGAGCCTCATCCGGCCGTCGTTCGTCGCGTAGCGAGACACGCACGAGCTCGGCGTGTCGTTTGCACCTCGTCTGAACGCGCGATGCCCGAACGCTGCACAGCCATCCTCGCGGGTCCGTCGCCGACGATTATCGGCGCGCAAGCTGAGCAGAACGATGGGCTGCTCCGCGACGGCGAAGGGGTGGAACGAGCGGTGGCAGGGAGCTTCAGGTGATTCAGCGGCTGGCGGCGCGCCTTGCCCGCATGGATGCGAACGAGATCACGTGGCGCGGAAAGGCGGCCGCGCGCACGCTGCTCCACCAGGCGAGCGCACGCCTCGCAGCGCCGCGCTGGAATCGGGCGCATCTCGCCGCCGCGCTCGATGTGCCCAAGGGCGCGGATGGGGATCTGCGGGCCGCGTATGCTGCGCTGCGCCGCGGGGCGTGGCTCGAAGCGCATCGTGCCCTGGCGCGGCATTTCACCGTCGCGCCGCAGCGATTCGTCATCAGCGCGCGCAGGGACGTCGTCGCCTCGTCGATCGCTGGCGCGTTCCCCGAAGCCGCGCGCGAGGCCGCGAACCGCGCGGATCGCATCCTGGCCGGGGAGTACGACCTGCTGGGATATCGAGGCCTGCGGTTCGAGCCAGCAACGTCGCCGACCGTACGGGCTCTGCCTGCCGCACCGGTCGCAGCCGGCCCGGACTGGCAATTTGATCCGGTTCACGGCTGCCGGCCGCCGCGCCTGTTCTGGTCGACGGTGCCCTTTCTCGCGGCCGAGTCGGGCGATCACAAGATCATCTGGGAACTGAACCGCCACCAGCACTGGCTGACGCTGGGACGCGCGTGGTGGCTCACGGGCGACGCGCGGTACCGCGAACGGTTCATCGCCGAGCTCGGGAGCTGGGTGCGCGAGAACCCGCCGCTCACCGGCGTGAACTGGGCGAGCATGCTGGAGCTCGCGTTTCGATCGATCTCCTGGCTCTGGGCGATTCAGTTCTTCGCGGCCGACGCCGACGACGACCGCGAGCCGTGGCTCGTCGATCTGCTGCTCGCGCTCGATCGCCAGCTGACGCACGTCGAGCAGAACCTCTCGTACTACTTCAGCCCGAACACCCACCTGCTTGGCGAGGCGCTCGCGCTTTACGTCGCCGGACATGCGGTGCCGGAGCTCGCGGCCAGCGAGCGGCGCGCCTCGACCGGCCGCGCCATTCTCATCACCGAGATCGATCGGCAGATCGGCGGCGACGGCGGCCACTGCGAGCGCTCGACCCACTATCACCGATACACGCTCGACTTCTATGCCATGGCACTCGTCGTCGCGCGGCTCGCCGGCGACGCATCAGCGGAGGCGCGCTTCGCGGACGCGGTCGCCAGGCTCGGCGCCGCCGCCCGCCTCCTCGCCGACGACAGCGGGCGCGTGCCGCACATTGGCGATGACGATGGCGGCGCGCTGCTGCCGATGACCGGCCGGCCGGTCGACGATCTGCGCGACAGCCTCGCGATTGCCGCGGCACTGGTTCACAGACCCGAACTGCAGATCGGCGACACGCCGGAAGAAGCGATGTGGATGGGCCAATCGGCAATCCCCAATCAATCCGCAATCCGCAATCCGCAATCCGCAATGGCATCGTCCGCTCTCCCCGATACCGGCTACTTCGTGTCGCGTTCCGCAGCCGGACACCACCTCGTCATCGATGGCGGACCGCATGGCTATCAGAACGGCGGCCACGCGCACGCCGACGCCCTGTCGCTGACGCTCTCGCTGCGCGGCACGCCGCTCCTCATCGATCCCGGCACCGGCTGCTACACCACGGATCCCGCGCTTCGCGACCGCCTGCGATCGACGGCGCTGCACAACACGCTGACCCTCGACGATCGGCCGCAGTCGGTGCCGCGCGGACCGTTCCACTGGTCCAGCGTCGCGAACAGCCGCGTCAACGCCTGGCGCACCCACGAGCGCTTCGACTTCTTCGACGGCGCCCACGACGGCTACGGCCCCATCACGCACCGGCGGCGCGTGTTCGCCCTGCACGGCGACCTGGTGGTCGTCGCCGATCTCGTCGACGGCGCCGGCGCGCATCACGCCGCGGTCCACTGGCATCTCGATCCGGGTTGGACGGTCGACCTGCGCGGGCGCCGCGCAACGCTGACGCAGACCGATCGATCGGTTCCACCCGTCGGATTCGCCGTGCCGCAGGGGATGGTCGAGTCGTTGTCGGCCGACGCCGAGAGCGGTCTCGGCTGGCACTCGCCCGTTTACGGCCACGTCGAGCCGGCGACCACGCTTCGAGTGACGCACGACGGAGGCGCACCCTTCTGGATGGTGAGCGTCTTCGACCTCGACCCGGCCAACCCGGTCTCCGACGTCGACTACGTTCCCGTGTGGGCCGAGGCGGGCACCTACGCGCACGCCTCCGCGATTCGCATCACGCGGGCCCTCTCGGTCGATCACGTCCTCTTTGCGGAGCCGGCCGCCGTTCCGGCGAGCTGCCGCATCGGCGAGGTCGAGACCGACGCCCGTCTCATGTTCTACCGCTCGACCGCGGCACAGCCGATCGCCAGGGCTGCGCTCGTCGACGGGTCGATTCTGCGCGCCTCCGGCCGCCGCGAGTTCCAGCTGGCGCTGCCGCGGCGCGAGGCGAGCTATTTCTTCGAGTCGGGGACCAAGGATCAATCGATATGTGCGGCATCGCCGGTTTCGTAGAGTCCTCAGGCAGCGCGGCCCCCTTCGGTCGTGACGCGGCGTCGTCGCTGGTGCGGCGGATGTGCGACGTCATCCGTCATCGCGGGCCGGACGATGAGGGCGTGTGGGTGGAGGATGGCGCGGCGCTCGGCATGCGCCGGCTGAGCATCATCGATCTCGCGACCGGCCACCAGCCGATTCACAACGAAGATCGGACGGTGTGGATCGTCTTCAACGGCGAGATCTACAACTACCCCGAGCTGCGGCAGGAGCTGGAGGCCGCGGGTCACCGGTTCTACACGTCGACCGACACCGAGACGATCGTCCACGCCTACGAGCAATGGGGAAAAGCCGCAATCGGCCGGCTGCGCGGCATGTTCGGCCTGGCGATCTGGAACACGCGGACGCGCGAGCTGCTCGTCGCGCGCGATCGCATCGGCATCAAGCCGATGTACTACGCGACGGTCGGCGGCCGCCTCTACTTCGGGTCGGAGCTGAAGTCGCTGCTGCAGGCGCCCGACCTGCCGCGCGACCTCGACCCCGACGCGCTCGATCACTACCTGTCGTTCCTCTACACGCCGCGCGACGGCTCGATCTTCAAGCACGTGCGCAAGCTCCCGCCGGGCCACCTGCTGACGTGGCACGATGGCCGGCTCGCGATCGAGCGGTACTGGCAGCTGCCGGCGGACGAGACGTTCACCGGCTCCGAGGCCGACGCCGTCAGCCAGCTCCGCACCGTGCTCACTGGCGCCGTCCGCTCGCATTTACTGAGCGACGTCCCGCTCGGCGCGTTCCTCTCCGGCGGCATCGACTCCAGCCTGGTCGTCGGCCTGATGGCGCAGGTGTCGGGCTCACGGGTGAAGACGTTCTCGATCGGGTTCGACGAGCCCGAGTTCGACGAGCTCGAGCCGGCGCGGCGCGTGGCGCAGCACTTCGGCACCGAGCATCACGAGTTCGTGGTCAAGCCCGACGGCGTCGGCATCCTCGACGCGATGGTGTCGCACTTCGACGAGCCGTTCGCCGACTCGTCGGCCATCCCGACGTGGTACGTGTCGGAGATGGCGCGGCGCCACGTCACGGTGGTGCTGTCGGGCGACGGCGGCGACGAGCTGTTCGGCGGCTACGACCGCTACGTCCCGCACCCGCGCGTCGTCGCGTTCGACCGCTACAGCCCGCGGGCGCTGCGGCAGGTTGCGGCCATCGCCGCCGCGCGGCTGCCGCACGGCGTGCGCGGCAAGAACTTCCTGCGCCACGTCGGGCGCGACGAACAAGGGCGATATCTCGACGCCATCCGATTCTTCGGCGCCGACGAAAAGCCCGACCTTCTCAGCGTGGAGCTGCAGCGCGCGATCGAAGGGCCCGACCCCGAGACGCGGCTGGCGCGCCACTTCGAGCGCTTCGCGCACCTGCCGTGGCCCAGCCAGATGATGCGGTTCGACGCCGAGACCTACTTGCCCGAGGACGTGCTGACCAAGGTCGATCGGATGAGCATGGCGCATTCGATCGAGTCGCGCGTCCCGCTGCTCGACAATGAGGTGATCGAGTTCGCCTCGTCGCTCCCGGCTTCGATGAAGATCAAGGGCGGCCGTCGCAAGCACGTGCTCAAGGAGGTCGCGGCCACGCTGCTGCCGGCCGAGATCCTGAACCGCCCCAAGCAGGGGTTTGGCGTGCCGCTCGGCCAATGGTTCCGCGGCAATCTTCGGGAGCTGTTCGCCGACACGCTCCTCGCACCGGCGACGTTGCAACGCGGATATTTCCAGCCGGCCTTCATCCGCCGCGTCGTCGCGGAACACCTGGCGGGGACGCGCGATCACACGTTGCAGTTGTGGCAGCTCGTCGTTTTCGAGCGGTGGCACCGTGAGTACGTCGACCGCCGGGGTTCGGGGGCACCAGAATTGCTGAGATCCGCCTCATGACCGTGGCGACGCCGGTGCCGATCGGCTTCCTGTTCAGCACCTTTGCGCCGGGGGGGACCGAGCGGCAAATGACCGAGCTGGTACGCCGGCTCGATCCGCGGCGATGGCAGGTGCATGTGGCCTGCTTTCGCGCCGAAGGCCCGTGGCTCGATCGCGTCCGCGACGTGGCGCCGGTCACCGAGTTCGACGTCCGCAGCCTCGCCTCCGCGCGGACGCTCACCCAGGCGCGTGCGTTTGCCAGGTGGTGCACCGAGCGGAACCTGGGCGTCCTGCACACGGTCGATCTGCCGTCGAACATCTTCGGGCAGCCGGCGGCTGCGCTGGCGGGCGTGCCCGTCCGGATTGCGAACCGCCGGGAGGTCAACCCCGGCCGATCGATTGGTGAATTGATCGCACAGCGGATCGGCTACGCCTGCGCGCACCACGTCGTCGCCAACTGCGGCGCCGCCGCCGCCCGCCTGCGGCGCGAGGGCGTGCGGTCGCGAAAGATTTCGGTCGTGCCGAACGGCGTCGATCTGGAGGCCTGCGTGCCGCGGGGGCCAATCAGCGTCGTGCAGCGCGTCGCGACGGTCGCCAACCTGCGCCGCGAGAAGGGACATGACGTCCTGCTCCAGGCCGCGGCCATCGTCGTCCGTGACTTCCCGCATGCGCGGTTCGATCTGATCGGCGACGGCACCGAGCTGGCGGCGCTCCAGGCGCAGGTGGAGGCGCTTCGCCTCGGCGAGGCGGTGTCGTTCCTGGGCCACTGCGAGGACGTGCCGGCGCGGCTCGCGGCGGCCGATCTCTTCGTCCACCCGTCTCGGTCGGAAGCCTTCCCGAATGCGGTGCTCGAAGCGATGGCGATGGGCTTGCCGACGGTTGCGTCGGCAGTCGGCGGGCTGCTCGAGGTGATCGAGCACGGGCGCACCGGCACGCTGGTGCCGCCGGGCGATCCGGCGGCGCTCGCGCGCGAAATCATCCGCCTGATGGCCGATCCGGGGCAGGCCGCGAGGCTCGGCGCCGCCGCCCGCGCGCATGCGCTCACCTTCTCGTTCACGCGAATGGTGGCGGCGTTCGAACAGATCTACCTGACGAAGTTGGCGCATGGCGCGCTGGTGAAATGGCCGCGCCAGGACGCGATGGCCAAAAGCTGACCGCGATGTCCAGGATTCGCGTCGCCATCGTCGCTCCCACCCTCGATATCCTCGGCGGCCACTCGGTGCAGGCGCAGCGCCTGCTCGAGTCGTGGCGCGACGATCCCGACGTCGAGGCGTGGCTCGTGCCCATCAATCCGATCCCGCCGGGCGTGTTTCGCGCGGCGCTGCGAATCAAGTACGCCCGGACGCTGGTCACCGAGGCGACCTACATCCCGCTGCTCGTTCGTGAGCTGGCACGCGCCGATGTCGTCCACATCTTCTCGGCATCCTATTCGTCGTTCCTGCTCGCGCCGCTTCCGGCGATGCTCGTCGCCCGCGCGCTGGGGCGGCCGGTCGTGCTGAATTATCACAGCGGCGAAGCGGCCGATCACCTGGAGCGCTCGGCGATTGCGCGGGCGGCGCTCGCCCGGGTCGCATCCATTGCGGTGCCGTCGCCGTTTCTCGCCAGGGTGTTCGCGCGGTTCGGGCTGCCGGCGACAGTCGTGCCGAACATCATCGATCTCGATCGGTTCGCGTTCGCCGAGCGGCGGCCGCTCAGGCCGCGATTCCTGTCGACCCGGAACCTCGGCTATCCGTACAACGTCGCCTGCACCCTGCGCGCGTTCCGTGCGATTCAGGATCGCCGCCCCGACGCGTCGTTGACAGTGGTCGGCTCGGGGCCGGACGAGGCGGCTCTGCGGCAACTCACGGTCGAGTTAAGCCTGACGAACGTCCGGTTCGTCGGACGGGTGGAACCCGATCGGATGGCCGGCATCTACGCCGACCACGACATCTACATCCAGACTCCGGACATCGACAACATGCCGCTGTCGGTGATCGAAGCGTTCGCCAGCGGCCTCCCGGTCGTGTCGACGGAGGCAGGCGGCATGTCCGACATCCTCCAGCACGGGCGCCAGGGTCTGCTGACGCCGGTCAACGATCACGAGGCAATCGCCCGCGCGGCTCTCGACCTGCTCGAAGCGCCCGACCTGGCGCGTCAGTTCGCTCGTGAGGCGCACGCGACGTGCGCCGGCTATACCTGGACCGCGGCGCGGCAACGCTGGCTGCCCATCTATCGCAGCGCGTCCGTTGGCGGCCAACGCCGGTCGGTTTCGGTCTCGGACGCCCCCGGCGCGCACAGACGAGCGTAGTGCCCTTCCACTCTTCTCACCGCGGGTTCCACTCAGCAGCGCTGTTACCGACGGGCTCGGGAACGGTGCTGGGCATTTTGGGAAGGCGCGGCGGCATTCGCCTTGCTCAGATGGGGTCGTGCTCTTTATGGCCCAGCTCCTGGCACCCCTCACCGGACCATCGCCAAAGGCGCCCTGACCATGTGCGGAATTGCAGGCATTGTCGCAGTTGACCGGCTCGACGACCACGCACCGGCGCGCGCGACCCGGATGCGCGACGTCATCACTCACCGCGGCCCCGATGAAGCCGGGCTGCACTGCGACGCGCACGCGGCGCTGGCCCATCGCCGCCTCAGCATCGTCGATCTGAGCACCGGACAGCAGCCGCTGTCGAACGAAGACGGCACCATCTGGGTGAGCTTCAACGGCGAGATCTACAATCACGCGGACATCCGCCGCGAGCTCGAGCCGCTCGGCCACCGCTACCGCACCAAATCAGATACGGAGACCATCGTCCACGCCTACGAGGAGTGGGGCGACGACTGCGTCCAGCGCTTCCGCGGCATGTTCGCGTTCGCTATCTGGGACGCGCCGAAGCGCCGGCTCCTGCTGGTCCGCGATCGCCTCGGCATCAAGCCGCTCTACTGGACGATGGCCGGCGATGCGCTGCTCTTCGGGTCGGAGATCAAGGCGCTGCTCGCCAGCGGCCTGGTCGACGCCGAGGCCAACTACGCCGTCCTCCCGGAGGTGCTCAGCACGCGCTACACATCCGGCGAGGAGACGCTCTTCCGCGGCATCCACAAGCTGCTGCCCGGCCACCGGCTGGTCTTCGAGCGCGGCGTGGTCACGACCAACCAATACTGGGATGTTCCGACGCGCGAGAGCGCCGGGGCGCCGGTCTCCAACCCCGTCGCGCGCTTCAAGGAACTGCTCGAGGAGTCCGTCCGCCTTCGCCTGATGGCCGATGTGCCGCTGGGGATGTTCCTGTCGGGCGGCATCGACAGCAGCGCCATCGCCGCGATCATGGCGCGCCTGATCGACCGTCCGCTGCAGACCTTCTCGGTCGCCTTCAAGGACCGCGCGTTCAACGAGCTCGAATACGCGCGCGAGGTGGCGCGCGCGATCGGCGCCGTGTCGCACGAGGTGGTCATCGACGACCACGATTTCTTCGGTGCGCTGCCCCGGCTGGTGTGGCACGAGGACGAGCCGATCGCGCACCCCTCGAGCGTGCCGCTCTATTTCGTCTCGGAGCTGGCGCGCCAGCACGTCATCGTCGTGCTGACCGGCGAGGGCAGCGACGAACTGCTCGCCGGCTACGGCAAGTACCCCAGGGTGGCGTGGAACTGGCGCGCGGGAACCGTCTACGAGCGGATGTTGCCGGCGCCCGTGCGCGCGTCGATCGCGCGCGGCCTGGTGCCGATGCTGCCGGGCAAGCTCGCCCGCTACGCGAAGCGGTCGTTCCTGACGATGGACCGCTCACCCGAAGCGATGTTCTTCGACAACTTCGCCTCGATCCGGCTGGCCGACCAGCAGCGGCTGCTGGCGCCGGCGTTTCGCAGCGCGGTGACACCGGCCGGCGCCTACGCCTCGTCGCTCGGCTACTTCACGACCCCGAACGGCGCCAGCACGCTGCTCGACCGGCTGCTCTACACCGACATCAAGACCTACCTCGTCGAACTGTTGATGAAGCAGGACCAGATGAGCATGGCGACCTCGATCGAGAGCCGCGTGCCGTTCCTGGATCACAAGCTCGTCGAGTTCGCCGCGACGTTGCCCGACTCGTGGAAGCTGTCTGGCTTCACGACCAAACGAATCCTGCGCGAGTCGATGAAGGGTCTGCTGCCGGAGTCGATCCTCAACCGGCCGAAGATGGGGTTCCCGGTTCCGTTTGCCGGGTGGATGCGCGGCGCGTGGAACGGCGTTGCGCGTGACGTGCTGCTCGACAAGCGCTCGCGCGAGCGCGGCATCATCGATCCGCCGGCCGTCGATGCGCTGCTGCGCGACCACGCCGCAGGACGTACCGAAGGCGGTGACCGCCTCTGGAGCCTGCTGAACCTCGAGCTCTGGCACCGCACCTTCATCGACGGCGACGGGATTCAGACGCTCCCGGCGCCAGCCGCCGCGGGCGCCTACCCGCAGCCCGCCGGCGCCGCGCTCGCCTCGACCGGAGAAGCCGCCTGATGCGCATCCTGTGGTTGAAGTCCGATCTGCTGCTGCCGCTCGATAAGGGCGGCAAGCTTCGCACCTGGCACCTGATGCGGCACCTCGCACGGCGCCACGAGATCACCTACCTCGCCTTCAGGGAGCCGGACCAGCCGGCGGCCGACGTCGAGGGGATGAAAGAAGTGGCAGCGCGCGTCGAGACGATCACCCGCCGCGAGCCGGCGAAGGGCACGCTGCGCTTCTACGTCGACGCGGCGCTGCACCTCGTCGATCCGCTGCCGTACGCGGTCGGCAAGTACCGCTCGGCGGAGTATCGCCGCCGGCTCGAGGCCCTGCTCGCCCGCGAGCGCTTCGATCTGATCGTCTGCGATTTCCTGTTTCCCGCCGTCAACCTGCCGAAGCGGCTGCCCTGCCCGGCGGTGATGTTCACGCACAACGTCGAGTCGGAGATCTGGCGGCGGCACGCGGAGACGAAGACCGGCGTCCTCGGCCGTCTCCTCTACGGCGCGCAGTACCGGCGGATGCTGCGCTGCGAGCGCCGCGAGCTGGCGCGCTTCGACGGCATCCTGGCGGTCTCGGATGCGGATCGCGACACCTTCACGCGCCTCTATCCCGGCGCGATCTCGCAGCCGGTCCACGTCGTGCCCACCGGCGTCGACACCGACTACTTCGAGCCGGCGTCCAGCGACCCGCAGTCGCGTGCGATGGTGTTCACCGGCTCGATGGACTGGCTGCCGAACGAAGACGCGATGCTCTACTTCTGCCGCGAGGTGCTTCCGGCGATCCGCGCCGAGATTCCCGACGCCAGCCTCGCGATTGTCGGCCGCACGCCGACGCCGGCGGTGAAGAAGCTCGCGGAGGAACACGGGGTCACCGTCACCGGCCGCGTCGACGATGTGCGGCCGTACATGAAAGAGGCCGCCGTCTACATCGTGCCGCTCCGCATCGGCGGCGGCACGCGGCTGAAGATCTTCGAGGCGATGGCGATGGGCAAGGCCGTCGTCTCCACCACGGTCGGCGCCGAAGGGCTGCCGGTCACCGACGGCGAGCACGTGCGGCTCGCCGACGAGCCGGCGGCATTCGCCCGCGCGGTGGTCCACCTGATGCGCGACCTCGACGAGCGGCGGCGGATCGAAGCCGCGGCCCGGGCGCTGGTGGTCGCGCGCTACGACTGGTCGGCCGTCGCCGGCGAGCTCGAATCCGCTTTGCAACGCTTCGCCCTTCGACAGGCTCAGGGCGAGCGAACCATGCCACTTCCCGCGCGTGCTGAGCGAGTCGAAGCACGGGCCACGGGTCAGCTCTCATGAGAGTTTCTGTTTTCGGTCTCGGATATGTCGGGTGCGTCTCGGCGGCCTCGTTTGCCGGCGACGGTCACGAGGTGGTCGGCGTCGACGTCAACGCCGACAAGGTTGCCGCGATCAACGCCGGGCGCAGCCCGATTGTCGAGCCCGGGCTCGACGAGCTGCTGGCGCGCTGCTCCGCCGAAGGGCGCCTGCGCGCGACCACGGACACCGCGGACGCGATTCGCGACACCGAGGTGTCGCTGCTGTGCGTCGGCACGCCGAGCCGCAAGAACGGCAGCCTCGATCTGACCTACCTCGAACGGGTCAGCGAGCAGGTCGGTGCGGCGCTGAAGGACAAGCCGGGCTATCACGTGGTCGTCGTCCGCAGCACGGTGCTGCCGGGGACGACGCATGGCGTCGTCATCCCGGCGCTCGAGCGCGAGTCGGGGAAGAAGTACGGCGAAGGCTTCGGCGTCTCGGTGAACCCCGAGTTCCTGCGCGAAGGGACGGCGCTCAAGGATTTCCGCAAGCCGCCGCTGACGCTGGTCGGCCACAACCACGCCGCCGACGCGAGCGGCACGATTGCGCTGTATCAGTCGATCGACGCGCCGCTCGTCAGCACCAGCATCCGCGTCGCCGAGATGATGAAGTACACGAGCAACACCTGGCACGCGCTGAAGGTGGTGTTCGCCAACGAGATCGGCAACCTGTGCAAGAAGTTGAACGTCGACAGCCACGAGGTGATGGACATCTTCTGCCGCGACGAGAAGCTGAACCTGTCGCCGTACTACCTGAAGCCGGGATTCGCGTTCGGCGGCTCGTGCCTGCCGAAGGACGTGCGGGCGCTGCAGTATCGCGCCAAGGAGCTCGACGTCGAGCTGCCGCTGATCTCGCAGATCCTGCCGAGCAACAAGGCGCAGATCCAGCAGGCGCTCGACCAGGTGCTGGAGACGGGCAAGAAGAAGGTCGGCCTGCTCGGCTTCAGCTTCAAGGCCGGCACCGACGACCTGCGCGAGAGCCCGATCGTCATCCTCGCCGAGGCGCTGCTCGGCAAGGGAATTTCGCTCTGCATCTACGACAAGAACGTCTCGCTCGCCAAGCTGGTCGGCGCCAACAAGGAGTACATCGAGAAGCAGATCCCGCACCTCTCGTCGCTCCTGTGCAACAGCATCGATGAGGTGATCGAGAAGTCCGAGGTGATTGTCGTCGGCAACCAGGCGCCGGAGTTCGCCGACGCGATCAAGCAGTGCCGGCCCGATCAGATCGTCATCGACCTGGTGCGCCTGCCGGTCTACGGCTCGGCGATTCAGGCCGACTACCGCGGCATCTGCTGGTAATGCGCACGCTGCTCATCTGCCACGAGGACGCCGCCCTCGACCGCGAGGGCCTCGCCCGCTGGCTCGGCTCGTTCTCGACCTTCACCGGCGCGGTGGTCATCCGCGAACCGGGCGGTCGCCTGCGCAAGCGGATCTCGCGGGAGATCAAGCGAGTCGGGCTCTGGCGCTTTCTCGACGTCCTCGCCTTCCGCGCCTATCACCGCTTCGCGCACGCGGCCGAGGATCGCCGCTGGGAGGCGTGCGAGCTCACGCGTCTTCGCACCGTCTACCCTCGCGATCTCGGCGCGCCCGAGATCGTCGTCTCCTCGCCGAACGCCGCCGAGGCGCAGCAGTTCATCGCCGCGCAGCAGCCCGACCTGGTGATTGCCCGCTGCAAAACGCTGCTCGCCGAGCGCATCTTCTCGATCCCGCGCCTCGGCACGTTCGTGATGCACCCCGGCATCTGTCCCGAATATCGCAACGCGCACGGCTGCTTCTGGGCGATGGCGACCGGCGATCGGGCCAACGTCGGGATGACGCTGCTGCGGATCGACAAGGGGGTCGACACCGGCCCGGTCTTCGGCTACTTCCGCGTCGACGCCGACCCGGCCGACTCGCACGTCCTCACCCAGCATCGCGCCGTGCTCGATCACCTCGACGCGATCCGCGACCGGCTGCTCGACATCGAGGCCGGCACCGCGCGGCCGATCGACACCACCGGCCGCAAGTCTGCGGCGTGGGGCCAGCCCTGGCTCAGCGCCTACATGAGAATGCGAACGAGACGGCACATCGCCGAGCCCCATCACCCGGAAGTCTCAGCCACCCTCCGATGACTGCCCTGATGTATCACGACGTCGTCGCCCCAGGCGCCGACGATGCCAGCGGTTTTCCCGGGCGCGACGCCGCGCTCTACAAGGTGACGCCCGAGACCTTCGCCGCGCACCTCGACGCCATCGCCCGCGCCACCGGCCACGTGTCCGAACGGCCGTCGGTCGACTACCGCTTCTGCGGCGCGGTCATGCGCGAGCGGCGCGGGCCCGGCGATCCGCGCGACCCGATCATCACCTTCGACGATGGCGGCGCGAGCGCGATGACGGCAGCCGATCTGCTCGAGGCCCATGGCTTCATCGGCCACTTCTTCATCACCGCCAACTACGTCGGCGCGCCCGGCTTCGTCACCGAGCGCCAGCTGCGCGAGCTGGTGCAGCGCGGCCACGTCGTCGGCAGCCACTCGTGCTCGCATCCGCTGCGCATGGGGCACTGCACGTTCCCGCAACTGCTGGTGGAATGGAGCCGCAGCTGCGCCATCCTTGCCGACATCACCGGCAAGGAGGTATCGGTCGCGTCGGTGCCCGGAGGCGACTTCTCGATGAAGGTGGCCGAGGCGGCCGCCCAGGCGGGCATCACGCAGTTGTTCACCTCCGAGCCGACCTGCGGAGCGCAGGAGATGTCGGGCGTCACCCTGAACGGACGCTTCACCATCCAGCGCTGGACGACGGCGCGGACGGCGGCGGCGCTGGCGCTCGGCAAATGGCTGCCGCGCGCGCGCCAGGCGGTGGTCTGGAACGCGAAGAAGATCGGCAAGCGCGTCGGCGGCGCCCGCTACCTGCAGATCCGCCGGCTGCTGATCGGCCACGGCGACGAAGTGCGGTGGGGCGATCAGCGCTAATTCGGAATTACGGGAATTAGGAATTAGGAATTCGTGTTCGAGGCCCGCAATCGGGATAGCGAGGGGCTTCGTGCATCCGACATAATTCCTGGATGCGCCATTACGTCACCGTCCTCTTTGTGATCGCAGCCTCGCTTTTCTTCCCGATCACCTCACACGCGCAGGACACGCCAACCGAACGCGCCGCCGCCAGCGACGTGCTGAAGAAGATGGCGGCGCTCGAGCAATCGCTCGACATCCCGGCGCTCGTCACGAAGCTGACCGGGCCCAACGCCGAGCGCGATCAGGTCGTCGCCCGTGCGAAGGAGCTGCTGGACAAGGAGCTGCTCGCGCTCGCCGACGACATCGCGACCCATCCCGAGATCGGGTTCGAGGAGCGACGCTCGGTCGGCAAGCTGGTCGACTACCTCCAGAAGCACGACTTCAGCGTCGAGACCGGGAGCGCCGGGCTGACCACCGCGTTCGTCGCCAAGTACCGCCGGAACAACGGCGCGCCGACGCTCGGCGTGATCGTCGAGTACGACGCGCTGCGCGGCACCAAGGGCGCGTTCCACGGCGATCAGCACAGCGCCCAGGGCCCGGTCGGCCTCGCCGCCGCGATCGCGATATCGGAATATCTCACCCGGACGCGCACGCCCGGCAGCGTCGTCGTCTACGGCACGCCCGGTGAGGAGATGATGCCGCCGAACGCGAAAACGGTGATGCACGAGGCGCGCGTCTTCGACGGCGCCGACGTCATCGTCCGCAGCCATGCGTCGAGCGTGACCTCGCGGCCGGCGCACGGCTTCGGCTCGTGCTGCCTGAACATCGTCGGCGCCAAGTACACGTTCAGCGGCGCGCCGACGCATCAGATGACGCCGTGGAACGGCCGCAACGCGCTGACCGCGATGAACCTGTTCTTCGGCAACATCGACGCGGTGCGGCCGACGATTCGCCCCGAGGCGAGGATCCAGGGCTACATCATCGAGGGCGGCACGGCGCCAAACGTCGTCCCCGACCGCACGGTCGCCGACTTCTACATCCGCTATCCCGACGAGGTGTATCTGCAGCAGGTGGTGGAGTTCGTCGACAACGCGGCCAGGGCGGCGGCGCTGACGACCGGCACCAAGGTGAAAATCGATCATTACGGCAAGGCGCTCGACGGCATCGGCCTGGCGACGCTGGCCGAAGTCGGCTTCCAGTACATGAAGAACTTCGGCGCCACCGGCATCACCCCCGAGCCGGCGAAGCCGCAGGGCTACGAGGAGACCGGCAGCGTGTCGCGCGACATCCCCGGCATCGGCATCAGCGCGCAGTCGTCCACCTTCTCGAACCACACCTACGAGATGGACGCCGACAACCTCAAGGAGATCGGCCACAAGGGATTCACCGTCGACGCCCAGACGATGGCCGCGCTGCTGTTCGACTTCGCCACCAGGCCCGACTATCGAGCCGCGGTGAAGAAGGAGTTCGACGGCATCAAGGTGCTATTCGGCGAATATGTCGTGGCGCTGAAGAAGGTGTATACGGTGCCGGTCGTGCCGGAGCCGAAGTAGGGATTAGGGATTAGGGATTAGGGATTCGGCTGTCTGGGATTAGGGGTCAGGGCATAGGGACTAGGGCGAGGTTAGCCAAACTCTCCCGCCGGATCGAGCGAGCGCTTCAGGCCATGGATGATTCGGCCAGTCTCGTCGATCGCCAATTGGAGCCTCTCTCGATCGCCGTGGCTGATGTAGCGGCGCCGGGTCGCAACTTCACATTGGGTATCGAGTTCCGCATGCGACCCGAGCGAGATGACCAGATGGTTGACGTATCCCGGCGTCTTCCGCCGCGTGCCCTCGGCGACATTGGACGGGATCGAGACCGCCGATTTCCGCATTTGGAAGGCCAATCCGAAGTGTTCTCGCTTGGGAAACGGCTCGGTGAGGTCGTAAATCAAGTCGGCGAGATCCATCGCCTTCTGCCACGCAATCAATTCGCGAAAGCTTTTGAGTTGAGGCATGCGCCGGCATCCGCAATCCGCATACCAGCCTCGTCCCCTGGCCGCCTATTCCCGAACGCCCTATTCCCTAGTCAGAGCTAGTCCCCAATCCCTACTCCCCAATCCCTGACTCAGTCCGTCAATCCGAGGAACGGCTGCACGTCATTCCAGATCCGCGGAAGGCTGGCTATCAGCTGGTGGTCGTCGTCGAGCAGCGCCAGGGTCACGTTCGGCCTCGTCTTCGCGAACGCTTCCACGGTGCGGGAATCGACCGATGCGTCGCGCAGGCCCTGGAAGATCATCGCCGGCTGATCGAACGCGGTGTTGAACGCGTCGTAGCGCAGGCTGTCCTCGTAGAAATCGAACGCGAGATCGCGCTCGACGCCGTCGGCGTAGTGGAAGAACGGGAGCGACCCGCGCCGCCGCCACTCCTCGATGCGCTCCGGCGGCAGCAGGTGATGGCCCGGCTTGGCGAACATCACCGCCGGCGCGAGCAGCACCAGCCGGTCGACGTGGGTCCGGAACGCGGCGGCCGCGAGAACGGCGAGGGTGCCGCCGAGGCTGGAACCGATGAGCGTCGCCGGATCGCCGCCGAGGGAGGCGAGCTCGCCGCCGAGGCGATCGAGCATCCGCGTCAGCGTCAGCGTCGTGAAGTCCGGCTCGTTGAAATCCGGACAGCGGACCGGGATGCCGCGCTCGAGCAGGCGCTCGCTGAAGTAGCCGACCTTGGTGCTGCCCGGCGACGAAGCGAAGCCGTGCAGGTAGAAGACGTGCCGCGGCGCTAGAGGAGATGCTGGCATCCGGGCCTGCAGCGGCACTTGATGAGGCCTTCCCCATCGGTGTTGTAGTGATAGGTCAGCTCCTCGCCGCGGCGGATGGTGCGCGCGGCGCGAATCCAGATGACCCCGTCCTGGATGTGCACGTAGCAGTTCGGCTGGCAGGAGTGGTTGATGAAGCGGGCGACGTTGCCACCGACGCCGGCGTCAATCACGGTGCGGTTGGTCAGCTTGAAGCACCAGATGTGACCTTTTTTGATGTAGCGCGCCTCGCGCTTCAGGCTCTCCTGGTTGGAGATCTTCTCCCCGGCGTAGTCGATGATGCGCTTGTTCTTCGGAATCGGTTTGGTCGCGTAGACGCCCCACCCCTGGATCTTCGACCGCCGCTTCTCGATCATTCCCAATAAGATTACCCCAAGGTGCTGCGCCGGCCGGCGCGCGCGATCTAGAATGGCTGCTTCTCAAGGAGCTTGTATGCGCCTCTTCACCGTGCTTGCGCTTGCCTTCGCGGGTGTCACCATGGCTTTTGCCCAGTCCTCATCGAAGCAGATCATCACCACCGGCGCGAACCCGAGCCTGCCGTTCAGCCCGGCGGTGAAAGCCGACGGCCTGATCTACGTCGCCGGCATGCTCGGCACCGGGGCCAACGGCGCCATCGCCAAAGGCGACATCAAGGCGCAGACGAAGCAGACGCTCGAGAACATCAGCGCCACGCTGAAGGCGGGCGGCTCGAGCCTGGCCAACGCGGCGAGCGTGCTGGTCTACCTCCGCAACGCCAGCGACTTCGCGGCGATGAACGAGGTGTATTCGAGCCACTGGCAGAAGGATCCGCCGGCGCGGACGACCGTCGTCGTCACGCAGCCGCTCGCCAACCCCGACGGGCTGATCGAGATCTCCATGGTCGCGGTGCCCACCGGCGGCGAGCGCGTCGTCATCCACCCGAGCGACTGGATCAAGTCTCCGAGCCCGTACAGCTACGGCATCAAGAGCGGCAACACGCTGTTCCTGTCGGGGCTCGTCAGCCGCAACGGCAAGGACAACACCAACGTCAAGGGTGACGTGCCGACGCAGACCAAGACCGTCCTCGACAACGGCGCGGCGATTCTGAAGCAGGCCGGGATGAGCTTTGCCGACGTCGTGTCGGCGCGCGTCTACCTGACCGACGACACGAAGTTCCAGGAGATGAACGGCGCGTACCGCACCTACTTCCCGAGCAATCCGCCGGCGCGCGCCACGGTGAAGGCGGGCCTGACCAACCCCGACTACGTCGTCGAGATCACGATGGTGGCCGTGAAGGATGCGGGCAGGAAGGCGATCACGACGCCGAACGCCGACGGCACGCCCGGGCGGCCGAACCAGAACCTCAGCTCCGCGATTCAGGTGGGCAGGCGGCTTTACGTCGCCGGCCTGACCGGCAACACCGACACCAACAAGGGCGACGTGAAGGCGCAGACGAAGGAAGTGCTCGCCCGCGCGGAGCGGACGCTCAAGGCCGCCGGCTTCGACTGGTCGCACGTCGTCGACGGCGTGGTGTATCTCACCGATATGGGCAAGTTCCAGGACATGAACGCGTCGTATCGCGAGATCTTCAGCAAGGACTTCCCGGCGCGCGCGACGGTCGGCACCGGGTTGATGGGAGCCGACGCGGTGGTGGAGATCATGTTCACCGCGGTGAAGTAGGGGCCTGGGGCTGGCTGCTAACTGCCGCCAGCCTTTCAACTCCGGGCAGCCAGCCCCCAGTCCCCAGCCTCCAGCCCCTATACGCGCGAGGCGTCAGCGATAGCGACCGCCGAGCGAAGCGTCAGGGCGACGAACGTCAACGTCCCGTTCGTGCACCCGCCAGTGGGCATCGTCGGCGCGCCGACGACGAACAGATTCTCGTGATCGTGCGTGCGGCCATGGCTGTCGCACACGCTCGTCGCCGGATCCACGCCCATGCGGCAGCCGCCGGCCGGGTGATCGAGATAATCTCCCTGGCTGGTGGCGACGATGCGGCCGTTGCTGGCTTTGGCGAGCCGCTCGAACACACCGGACACGTGCGCTTCGGTCGCCGCCTTGCGCGCCAGCGTCGGCTCGTCGAACCGGTGCTCGATTTTCGGCATCGGATCCCCGTGGCGGTTCTTCTTCGACGGGTCGAGCGTCAGCCGGCTGTCGGCTGACGGGTGGACGTCGATGTAGGCGCGCAGCCGCACCGAGCTTCCCTTCGTTCGCGAGCGCCAGTCGTTCAGGAGCTCATCGCCCATCAGCAGCTTCCCCTCCGGCGTGCGCAGCCGCGGCTCGCGCCCGGCCGCGCTCTCCCAGACGCGCGTATCGTGCCGCACGAACGGCTTGTCGCCCGGGCAGCGGAAGAATTCGCGCGAGATCAGGCTGTGGGTCATGTTCTGACCCGGGAACGTCTGATCGTCGATGTTCGCCGTCGCCTGCATGAAGCGGTGGCCGTTCATGTAGCGGCCGACGAGCCCGGAGCTGTTGGCGAGGCCGTTGGGAAAACGGGCGCTGGTCGAGAGCAGCAACAGGTGCGAGCTCCAGCAGTAGCCCGACGCGACGACGAACGTCTTGGCGCGGTACTCGATCGGATCGTTCGGGCGATCCTGGTGCACCGCCTGCGCGGCGGCAATCGTTGGCCGCCGCTCGTCGACGACGAGGCGGCGAACGAGCGTCTTGTCGTGCAGCTCGATCTTCTTCGGCGCCATCAGCTGGCGGAAGGTGAAGTCGGGCGAATAGCGCGCGCCCGAGGGGCAGACCTCGCCGCAGGTGTCGTAGACGCAGCAGCCGTCGCGGCCGCCGAACGGCGTCAGGTTGCGCGCCATCGGCAGCGGCGAGAACTTCAGGCCGCTCTTCTCGGCCCACGCCTTCAGGATCTGCAGGTTGTAGGAGAGCGGAATCGGGCCCTGCGGGTACGGCTCGGAACGATGATCCTCAGGATGCGGGCTCGGCTCGCCGCTGACGTTCAGCCGCCGCTCGGCGTCGCAGTAATAGCGCTCGAGCTCGCGCCACTCGATCGGCCAATCAGTGGCGAGGCCGTAGATCGACTTCAGGCGCAGGTCTTCTTCCGAAAAGCGGTTGCACGCGCCGCCCCAATGCAATGCCAGGCCGCCGACCGCCATGGTCAACGAGATGATGCCGTCGGCCTGCTGGTCCTCGATGTAGTCCTCGGGCCACGGGTGCTCGCCGTACTGCATCGCGCGCTCGCGGTAGCGGCCGCGGTTGCGGGTATCGAAGATCGACCGGCCGGCCTCGACGACGATGATGCGGATGCCGGGGCGCAGCTCGGAGAGCCGCTCGGCCAGCATCGCCGAGGTGATGCCGCCGCCGATGATGCACACGTCGGTTTCGTGCGTCGCCATGAGGTGCTCCTACAGCGCAGCCGGCTTGCGCGTGGTGATCGCGATCGGGCGGCACACCTCGCGGTTGATCAGCGCGCGGTAGGCGAGGTCGTTCGCCTCGCTGCTGCGGAAATAGAACGCCATCAGGTCGGCAACGACGTGCTCGCCCAGCGGCCGCGGCGGCAGCGCGCGGACGCCAGCCTCGACCAGCGCGGCATCGATGATCGCGCGCCGCGTCTCGAGATCCAGCGCCAGCCATCCTGCGCCGCGGGACTTCGATGACGCGTCGAGCGCCGCGAGCTGACGGATGTAGCGCGGCGCCGGCGACTGCGCCGACTTCACGAGGCGTGGATGCCCGTAACCGTGCGCGAGCGCGACGCCTTCGCGATAGCCGCGCGTCCAGCCGACGAATCTGTCGGCGACGTCGCGGATCTTCGCGTCGCCGAGCGACGCCGGCAGCACCGTCGCGGCGACCGCGTGCAGCGTGGCGATGGCCTCCGGCGTCAGCTCGCGCGGCTGCGCGAACATCCTGATCCGATCGAAGGGCACCATCGCGACGATGGCGGCGGCGCGCTGCAGCAGCGTGCGTCTTTTCATGTGCATCTCCCGGTCAGCCTTTACGGGAATCCTCTGAGAGCTGATATATAGTGAACCGATGCGACCGCTGCACGTCGTCCTGCCCGCGTGGGGACGCATCCTCACCGGCTACGTCCCCGCGCTCTCGATCGAGATCACCAAAGAATGCCCGCTTCGCTGTCCGGGCTGCTATGCCTACGGCGACGATCATCTCGGCGGCGACGTGACGCTGCGACAGGTCCGCGATTTCAAGGGACAGGAGCTGATCGACGGCGTCGTCGCCCTCGTCGATCGCCTTCGCCCGCTCCACGTCTCGATCGTCGGCGGCGAGCCGCTGGTGCGATACAAGGAGCTGAACACGCTGCTGCCGATTCTATCCGCGCGCGGCCTCCACGTGCAGCTGGTCACCAGCGCCGTGCGCGAGATCCCGGCCGCCTGGCGCACCATCAAGCGCCTCTCGATCGTGGTTTCGATCGACGGCCTGCAGCCCGAGCACGACGCGCGGCGCACGCCGGCGACCTACGACCGCATCCTCAAGCACATTGCCGGGCACAGCATTACCGTCCACTGCACCATCACGCGCCAGCAGGTGAACCGTCCCGGGTACCTCGACGACTTTCTCAAGATCTGGTCGGCGCAGGCGGAGGTCGAGAAGATCTGGATGAGCCTGTACACGCCGCAGGTCGGCGAGGTCTCCGACGAGCGCCTCCGGCCGATCGACCGCGCGCAGGCGGTCAACGACCTGCTGGCGCTGCGCCAGCGCTACCCGAAGCTCGCGCTGCCGAAAGGGTTGATCGAGGTGTACGCCAACCCGCCGGACTCGCCGGCCGAGTGCATCTTCGCGCGCACCACGACGACGATTTCCGCCGACTTCAAGACGCCGATCTCGCCGTGTCAGTTCGGCGGCAACCCCGATTGCAGCAACTGCGGCTGCATCGCCTCGGCCGGCCTCGCCGCGGTGGCGCGCCATCAGCTGTTCGGCGTCATCCCGGTGGGATCGATCTTCAACCGATCGCTGCAGGTCGGGCAGCAGTGGCGCCGGCTGCGGCCGATCGAGCCGTCGGCGGCCTGATGCTATAATTCCGCGTCTTGCCCTTCTCGACCGTCAGCCGTAAAGCGCGCTCGCTGCGGGAGTTCGCCCGCGGGCTCGTCCATACGGCGCACCCGCTGCTGGTGCAAATCGTCCCCATCCGCCGCTGCAACATCGACTGCGGCTACTGCAACGAGTACGACAAGGTGTCGCCGCCGGTGCCGACCGCGGTGATGAAGGGGCGCATCGACGCGCTCGCCGAGCTCGGCACGTCGGTCGTCGCGTTCAGCGGCGGCGAGCCGATGCTGCACCCGGACCTCGACGACCTCATCCGGCACATCCGGTCGCGCGGGATGATGGCGGGCCTGATCACCAACGGCTACTTCCTGGTGCCAAAGCGGATTCAGGAGCTCAACGCGGCCGGCCTCGACTTCCTGCAGATCAGCATCGACAACATCGAGCCGGACGAGGTGTCGAAGAAGAGCCTGCGGCTGCTCGACAAGAAGCTGCAGCACCTGCGCGACTACGCCGACTTCGACGTCAACATCAACTCGGTGCTGGGCGGCGGGATCAAGAACCCGGAGGATGCGCGGACGATCAATCGCCGCGCGCGCGCGCTCGGCTTTTCGACCTCAATCGGCATCATCCACGACGGCAGCGGCCGCCTCAAGCCGCTCGGCGCCGCCGAGCGGCGCGTGTTCGACGACGTGTCGAACGAGATCAACCGCGCCGGCCAGGTGCTGCAGAATCTCTACTCCGGCATCCGCAGCTTCCAGGACAACCTCGCGGACGGCAAGCCGAACGAATGGCGCTGCCGCGCCGGCGCCCGCTACCTCTACATCTGCGAGGACGGGCTGGTCCACTACTGCTCGCAGCAGCGCGGCTACCCCGCCGTGCCGCTCGCCACCTACAGCGTCGACGACATCCGCCGCGAGTTCGCGACCGCGAAGTCGTGCGCGCCGTACTGCACGGTCGGCTGCGTCCACCGGGTGTCGACGATGGATTTCTGGCGGTCGCCGCAGGAGGCGGCGAGCCGGGAAGTGGTGGCGTCGAACCTGTAACGATCTCCTGCCTTCGCTTCGCCGCTGATGCGGAAGATTACCGTCGGCGCCCAGGTTTCCATGGATGGCGTGATGCAGGCGCCCGGCGGGCCATGGGAAGATCCCACCAAGGGTTTCAAGTTCGGCGGCTGGGTGATGCCGTATTTCGATCAGGTGTTCGGCGAAGAGATCGACCGCGTCTTCGAGGAGGAGTTCGATCTTCTGCTCGGGCGCAAGACGTATGAAATCTTCGCCGCATACTGGCCGTACTACGACGAAACCGCCCCTCATGGCGCCATCGCCACGCTGTTCAAGAAGATCAAGAAATACGTGGTGTCGCGTTCGGGCGACGTCGATACGAGCTGGCAGGGCTCGGTGCTGCTGCGAGACATCGGCGACGTGAAGCGTTTGCGCCAGGAAGACGGCCCGAACCTCGTCACCCAGGGCAGCACCGAGCTCGTGCATGCGCTGCTCGCGAACGACCTGGTCGACGCGATCAGCATCTTCACCGTGCCGGTCGTGCTCGGCGGCGGCAAGAAGCTGTTCGCGGACGGCTCGGCGCCGCACAGCTACAAGCTGACGCGATCGCGGGTCTCGACGACCGAGCTGACGATTGCGCACTACGAGCGAGCCGGCGAGATCAAGCTCGGTGACACCGCGTTCGCTCCACCGAGCGACGCTGAACGCGCGCGCCAGGAGCGGATGAAACGCGAAGGGTAACGATGTGATCACCAGCGGTCCGAAGCACGTCGATCGTGAAAAAACCGACGGAGCGCTTCGTCACACGCGGCTCGCGAACGAACCGCGCGAATATCTTCAGAAGCGCGAAGAGCTGCGATTGGCCGAAATGGAAATGTTCCGGCACATCGAGCGCGTCGCGGCGCTCCGCAGGGCGCTGCCAACCGGCGCCGAGGTAGCGGACTACGTGTTCCAGGAAGGCCCCCGGGACCTCGATGGCTCCGACAACCCGATCTCCTCAGTGCGCCTCAGCGAGCTGTTCAGCGGTCCGGGGCGAGCCCTCATCGTCTACCAGTTCATGTTCGGTAAACGAAACACGACGGCCTGCCCGATGTGCACGATGTGGCTCGACGCGTTCAACGGCGCCGCTCCGCATCTCGCGCAGACCGTCGACCTCGCGATCGTCGCCGCCGCCGACGTGCCGACGCTCCGCGCCTATGCGCGGGGGCGCGGCTGGCGCAACCTGCGGCTGTTGAGCGCCGGCGACAGCACGTTCAAGTATGACTTGCGAAGCGAGGATGCCGAGGGTCGCCAGGATTCGACCCTGACCGTCTTCAACCGCGACGCGGCAGGCACGCTGCGCCATTTCTACACGACGCACCCGTGGCTCGACGAGGACATGAACGAACGCGGCATCGACCTGCTGCAGCCGGTCTACAACATGCTCGACCTCACGCCGCAGGGACGCGGCAGCTGGTACGGGTCGCTGGATTACGGCACGCGCGTCAACTGGGCGCCGCACACACGCTAGATCGCCCCTCGTTCTCGCCGCTCACATTCGTTCGCCAGGCAAGCGGCTGGCTTGCCTCACCCACTCGGTGAACTGCCCCTCGTCGAACTCGTCGTCCTGGTGGATGTCGAGGTAGCGCACCTCCCTGTGCTTCGACTCGCCCGGAGGCAGAGGACGCAGCGAGGTGCCGCGGAAGAACGCCACCTTGATGTACTTCGTGAAGCAATGGAAGTTCAGGAACCAGCCGTCGCCCTCGATGCCGTAGAAGGGCGAGTTCCATTTCACCGCCTTGTGGACGTCAGGAACGCTGCGGACGATCAGCGCGTCGAGGCGGCGGCCGACCGTGCGTTTCCAGCCGGGCATCGCCGCGATGTAGGCCCGCACCGGCGCGTCGCCGTCCGCCTTCGGGATCTGCGGGTTGCCGCCGGAGAGCAGCGCCGGCCACTCAGGACTTCGCGTTCTTCGCTGACTTCGACTTGCCGGCGCGGTTGAGGGCGACCGCCTGGCGAACGAGCGCCTTGAACGCGGACTCGTCAACGTCTTCTCCTTCGTGGATGTCGATCGCGCGGCGCACGTTGCCGTCGAGGCTCGAGTTGAAGAGACGGGCGGGATCCTTCAGCGACGCGCCCTTCGCGAACGTCAGCTTCACCGCGTTCTTGTAGCTTTCGCCGGTGCAGATGATGCCGTCGTGCGACCAGACCGGTGTCCCGGGGCTGTTGGCCTTCGCCCACTTCCACTCTTCGACGACATCCGGGTCGGCGTCCTTGACGAGTTTGCGCATCCGGCCGAGGGTCTTGCCGCGCCAGTCGCCGAGCTCGGCGATTCGCTTCGAGATCAGCTCCGACGCCGGCTGCTCTTTGCCCGTGTTTTTCACGCTCTCCTCCCCATGCGCCGCCGGGTGGCATACGGCAGCATGAACAGATACAAACCCGTGAACAGGAGCAAGGCGAGCGGGAGGAGCGGCGAATAGGTGATCCACGGCGGCGGCGTCCCGCTCCGCTGCGCCAGGGCGATGAAGTTGGCAATCACCGTCAGCGTGAAGGCGATCGACACCCAGCGGTGGGCCTGCCGGATCCAGCTGTTCCAGTTCACTCCGACCTCCATTGACTGCGCGGCTCGACCTCGAACTGCCTGGCGTACTCGGCGTTCAACCGCTGCCAGCCGCTGAACTTCATCACCTCTGCGCCGACGGTGCGGCCGATCGGGGTTCCGCTGAGAAGCTGATCGAGCACGTCGAGGCAGATATGCCAGCCGGCGGCGCCCATCGAGATGAAGCGGCGGTCGATGTTGGTCCACAGCGTCAGGCGCGTGCCGCCGCCGAGGGCGTCGAGCTGCCACCGCATATCGAAGCCGCCCCATGTGTACTCGAGCGCCCGCGGCGCGTCGGCTCGGGTGACCGTGGTCTCGGTGACATGCGGCGAAGGCGCTCCGACTGTGGTGAGCGTCGCCGTCGTGCCAGCTGTCCCCAGGCTCCGATCGGCGTCGAACGGCGCCCATTCGCGCAGCTGCGCCGGATCGGTCAGCGCCTCCCAGACCATCTCCGGCGCGTGGCGCATCTCCCTGACCAGGACGAGCGTCCAGTTCTCCCCGTCCTTCTCGACTCGTGCCGCGTTGGCGGGTCCCGGGCTGTACTCACGAACCGTCATCGTTTTCTCCTTGTCCTTTTTCTTGCCGGCGTCGATCGGGCGATCCGGTCGAGATGCCGTTCGAGCGCGTCGACGTGAACCGCCCAGAACCGCCGGAACGGCGCCAGCCAGGCATCGACCTCCTGGAGCGGTGCCGGGTTCAACCGGTACAAACGGAACTGCGCGTCCACGGTCGCCTCGACGAACCCCGCCTCGCGCAGCACGCGCAGGTGCTTCGACACGGTCGGCTGCGGCATCCCCAGCCGGCGCTCGATGTCGCCAACCGTCTGTTCCGACGCGGCCAGCAGGCCGAGGATCGCGCGGCGGTTGGGTTCGGCGATGATTTCGAAGACCGATTCCACGGCCACTGATATACGCTAGACGGCATATACGTGTCAAGGCATATACAAACTGGCCGGGGGGCGTAGAAGCGGTTGATGCCTGGCTGGCGCCGGATACCGCTACTTCAAGGTGAGAGGCGAGGACCGCAAGACCTACATCGTTGGCAACGATGCGTCGGGCCGATACGTGGGAGCTGACGATGTTCCGTGAGGAACGCTGACGGTTAGGAGGCCTTCACCAGATTCAGCAGCCGCTTGCCACCCTTGCCGCTCTTCTCGTTCCTCTCGTTCTTCTCGGCCTTCTCCGCCTTCTTCAATTCCTTGCGGCCGATGTCGGTCTGCGCCCAGTCCTTCTCGAAGATCTCGAGCAGCTCGCGGACGATCTTGTCGTCGGTGACGATCACTCCGACCTCGCGGCGCTTTTCGAGCTCGAGCCGCCGCAGGCTCTGGCTGCCGACGAACGCGCGCTCGCCGTCGCGGATGATGGCGCGGATGTGCAGCCGCTTGCTCGGGTGCTTCTCGCTGCGCACGTTCCACTTCGACTCGACCCGGCCGATCACCCGGACGTCGACCCCCGCCTTGATCCGCTCGGTAATCAGCCGCAGCATCGCGTCGTCGCTCACCTGCGGGTCGTAGATCAGGAGCTGCCGCCGGGCGCCGCTGATGAAGCGGCTCAGCCGGTCGCGCGCGTTCTCGGGGCTGACGACGAAGCGCTCGTAGCCGGGCGTGTACGGCAGCCGGTCGAAGTCGGCCATGAACAGCTTGGTCGCCTCGTTCACCAGCCGATCGTTCTTGGTGATGATGCCGAAGCTGCGGCTCTTCAGCATGTCGAGGCCGGTGAAGTTGAAGCCGTAGACGTGCAGCACCTTGTTGTCGATGATCATCATCTTGCCGTGGTAGCGCACCAGGTCGTCGGCGGTGCGCGATACGGTCACGCCCGCTGCCAGCAGGTCCATCTCCAGCTTGCGCAGGCTCTTGGTGCCGCCGCGGTTGGCGTGCGCGGTCAGCGCGCGGACCCTGACGCCGCGGGCGACCGCGGCTTCGAGCGCGTGGGCGATCTCCGACCGGTCCAACCGGAAGATCAGGACGTTGATGCTCTTCTTGGCCTGCTTGATGGCGGTGACGACCGGGGCGATGCCGGCATCGGGCTGAACGATCAGCTTCATACGGAGCCTATGCCGAGCAATTTCGCGGCCATGCCCGCGCCCAGCTCTGCTGTGGCGAGTGGCGCCCTGAAGACGCGCCTTCCGCGCGAAAACGAGGCGGCGCCCATCGACGGGCGCCGTTCCATACGAACCCGCGGCGTCCTTAAGGGCCGCCCTCCGTCCGAAGCTGCTACGGCGTCGAACGGCCTGAGAAGCGCACTCTCAGCCCGCCGTTGACCAGGCGCGGCGAGCCGATCGTGGTCGGCAGGGTGCCGACGAAGTACTGCGCGTCAAAGAGATTCTGCACGCCGAAAAACACTTCGAGGCTCCGGTGAAGCGTGCGCGACACCATGAAGTCGGCGAGCACGAACCCTGGCAGGCCCGGCTCGCTCTCGCCCGGCACGACCCTGACGTTCTGATCGTCGTCGAACTGCCGGCCGATGAACTGCAATGAGAAGGCGGCGTTGAGATATCTCGAGTTGGTGTAGGAAAGCTGCATCGAGCCGCGATGCTCGGGCACCTGCGGCAGGAAGTTGCCAACCAGCTGCGGGTTGGCGGCGAACTCCTCCACCTTCGCCTGGTTGTACAGATAGCCGCCGCCGACCCGAACCGACGGGCCGACGCGGTACTCGACGTCGGTCTGGATTCCCCAGATGCGCGTCCGCCCGAGGTTCTGCCGCTGCTGCGTCGTCTGAGCAGGGACCACGGCAATGGTCACGTTCGCGACCGGGTTCTCGATGCGGTTGTCGTAATACGTCGTGCGCCAGGTGAGGTCGCGCCGCGGCGCGATGTTGACGCCCACTTCCCCGCCTTTGAGACGTTCCGGGCCAAGCTCGCTGTTGGCGAGCGTCAGCACGGTGCCGACGCGGAACTGCCGATACAGCTCGTTCAGCGTCGGGGCGCGGAAGCCGGAGCCGAGATCGCCCCAGATGTTGACGCGCTCGGTGACGTGGTACATCGCGGCGATCCGCGGGCTGAAGACGGTGTCTTCCTGATCGTCGAGCAGGCGGTTGTTCGGCGTCGGCGTCCCCGACGGCACGTTGACTTCGAGGTTGTGGCCGTCGTAATTGCGCCAATGGTCGACGCGGCCGCTCACCGTCAGCGTCATCTTCGGCAGCGGCGTCAGGATGTCCTGCACGAAGAAGCCGGCGCTGCGCTGCGTGCCGCCGGAAATCCGGCGCAGCGCCAGGACCGCATTCTGAAGCGGCGGAGTGACCGGGCCGGGCGCGGCGTTGTAGGAATCTTCCTCGCTGTCGCCGTCCACCCAGTGCCAGTCGGTGCCGGCGCTGAAATACTGCTTCGTCCCCAGCGCCCTGGCCCACTGGACGACCCCGCCGGTGGCCGTGGTCGGCACGACCTGATCGATCGTCAGGCGGAGGATGCTGCGCGGCGGGACCGTCGCCGAGGGGGCGGTGACCGCGAAGAAGTTGCTGTGGAAGTCCTCGAAGTCGCCATGCAGGCTCGCCTGCAGCTCGCTCTCGTCCGGCAGCCGCAGCCGGACGCCGCCGCTCACCGACGTCCAACGCGTGTCGTTGACCTCGTAGATCTTGCCGTTGCCGCGATCCTCGCCGAAATATCCGGTGCGGAAGTAGGCCTGCACGCGGTCCGTCGGGCTGTAGTCGACCTTGGCGTTGAAGTTCCGGAACTTGACGGTCGCCTGGTTGTCGATCGGCCCGCGCTCGTTCTCGACCACAATCGGAAAGCCATCGGTGTTGAACACGCTGCCGTCGACCACGACGCCGACCTTGCCCCAGACGTCGGAGAGGCCGTAATCCAGCTTGCGGCTGTTGCGGTTGCCGTACTGCGGCTTCAGCTCGAGCGTCCTGCGGGACGGGCGGCTGGTGACGATGTTGATGACGCCGCCCATCGCGTAGTTGCCGTAGAGGCTCGAGCTCGAGCCGTCGACGACTTCGATCCGATCCAGCGCCTCGAGCGGGACACGCGTCCAGTACACCCAGCCGCCGAACGGATCGTTGAACGGCGCGCCGTCGACGAGCACCAGCGTGCGGCTGACGCCGCTCGGCCCGATGCCGCGCAGCGAAACGCCCTGCGTCGTCGGATGCGACGACAGGCTGCTGGTACGGCGGAACAGGCTGAAGGTCGGGATCTGGCGCAGCACGTCGTCGGCCACCACTGCGGGCGAATTCTGGATGTCGTCGGCGTGGAGCACGTTGATGCTGGCCGGGGTATCGCCGAGCCGCTGTTCGGTCCGCGACGCGGTCACCGTAACCTGTTCGAGCAGCTGCGCCGGCGCGAGGACGATCTGCAGCGGGCGATCGACCTCGGTGACACGCTCGGATTTCTCGGCGAAGCCGCCGGCCCGCACGATCACGGTGACGTCGCGCGCCTCGGCGACGTCGACCGAGAAGCGGCCGTCAGGACCGGTGGTGACGCGCTGTTCCGCGCCGGACTCGACGCGGATGATGACCGCGGCGCCGGAGACGGCGCCGCCGGTGGCATCGTGGACGACACCGGAAATCGACGAGGCCGCGAAGGCCAGAACGAGTGCCGCAATCAAGGCTTCCCTCCGGGGTCAACTGTTCGTGAATCGCACGATTATAATGCGCGGCATGCGAGTCGATGCCGCTTTGTTTGCCCTGATTCTGGCCGCCCCGGCGCTGGTCGTGGCGCAGGGGTCGCCCATCCGCGTCCACGCCGCGACCGTGCTCGACGGAACGGGCCGGACGCTGCGGAACGCGACCGTGGTGGTGCAGGGATCCAAAATCACCGCGGTCGAAACCGGCACGCCGGC